>Ga0182736_1002228_pt1 | contig 15386 bp, 18 predicted proteins | sample eDN5th30CKraftBY_FD_128882 | JGI IMG/M metagenome (GOLD analysis project Ga0182736, IMG submission 128882) | Enriched backyard soil microbial communities from Emeryville, California, USA - eDNA 5th pass 30_C Kraft BY (version 2) (version 2) | ecosystem: Environmental > Terrestrial > Soil >... | reverse complement strand
GGGTTGATTTCCCGTCTGGCCCTGTCGCCAAGGCCAGCCAGTGAAATCGAAGTGATCCAGGCGCCCATCGTTCTCTGGGCTACGCGCTTCCCCGCATTGGCATGCGCGCCACTTGGTTACCTGAACCCAGCGCACTGCATGAGGCAGCTGCTGCCCTCATGTGCCGCTGAGGGTGACGGGTGTCGAGTTTTGTAAAGAGCGGTGGCTGTCGTAGCTGACTATAACCTGTGTTATGGATCGAATCATAACTCAGGTTTTTTCCGTGTCAATAACCCAAGTTATAAATTCGGCCAAAAAAAAGCCCGCGGTATGCGGGCGCTTGTTCATGCTTCAGTAAATCCTCTCCATCCAATCCTGATGAGGCCTGAGTCCAAGGTGTCGATCGTGATACCTGAAGTCTCTTCCAGGTCGGCGAGCAATCGCTGCCAGTCGGCAGGGGATTCATCCGCGCTCGGCTTGACCTCAACAAACTGCCTTTTCTGTACGTGGGGTGACGCGATTGCTTGCTGGATACGGTATCCGAGTCGTTCGTAGGACAACGATGGGGAATGCGAAAACGCGGGGTAGGGCATGGGCATGAAATTCCTAGTACTGTATGTGCATACAGTTATCCTTTGCTGTAGGAATTTTCAATAGCCGAGAGCTAATTTCTTTTAGCTTGCATTCTTCGGGCAAAAAAAAGCCCAGCATTCCGCCGGGCTATTTGTGCCAAGTATCGTCAGAGCTTGATGGTAGCGCGTACCACGACACCCACGATTCTGCAGCCCTCCATGCACATCTCCATAGGATATGCTGGATTGAGTGGCTTCAAGAACCTCCGCCCGCCGTCTTCCACAAGTTTTTTGAACGTCGCTTCATTGCTATCGGCCAGCTTAGCAACGACAAGCTTTCCAGGAGCGGCCTCAGCTTCGGTGTCGACCAGGATGAGCATCCCCTCAGGGATGCTTGTGCCGACCGGTGAAGTCATCGAGTCTCCTTTGACCTCCAGCCAAAACGCTGCCCCTTTGGAGTCGTAATCAGACATTTCGTAGCGGTCAGAAAACCCGGGTGGGAATGGCTCGACCGCTTCCGCCCAAGCTCCCGCTGCGACCCAGCTAATCACCGGATACCTGAATGATTCGGGCTGCTCTTTCAGCGGCCTGACATTGCTCGGCTCTCGCTGCGCCCCTTGTCCGGACGCCAGCCATTCGGCAGTCACTCCAAGAGCCCTCGCTATTTCAAGCAGCTTTTTGGAAGTCGAGTTTCGACCACTTTCGAGGTGCTGGATCGTGACCTGGCTTACCCCGGCTTTCTCCGCCAGCTGGGCCTGACTTAGGCCAAGCGCCGTGCGACGTTCAAGGATTCGGTCTTTGAGCATTTCGGAAGGTTTGTTCATGCCTGCAAGGGTAAAACACACGTTATTAGCCTTCAAATAACATGTGTTTGCCTTATCTATAACCTGAGTTATCATCGGGTGCACGATCCATTGAGGCACGCAGACATGCCGAACACAGAAAGACCAATTGACGAGGTCGTGCGGTTGGCCGGAGGCCAAGCAGAGCTCGCCCGAAGATGCAACACCAGCCAGCCGCGTATTTGGCAGTGCGTTCACCGGAACCAGAAGGTGCCGGCAGATCTAGTGATTCCGTTTGAGAAGGCGGTTGGTGGTCAGGTTACCCGCCATCAACTGAGGCCGGATCTCTATCCGGCAGAAGATAAGGCGGCTTCGTGATGAGCATTATGCATCTGAGGGCTTTTCGCCAGTAGATGACCGAAACACCTGCGAATCCATCCAGTACCGGAATCGCGGACGAAAAAAAACCGCCTGGCAGGGCGGCTTTCTCTACAGCATTTCAACGGGTTTAAGCATGACAAACATCGTCCCACTTGACAAGTCCAGGGGGTTTACCCGGATGGACAACCAGCTCATGGATGGCCTGCTGGCTATCGATCTCCCGGCCCGGGAGATGAAGATTGTGCTGTACGTGGCCAAGGCCACCATCAACTTCGGGGCGGGCTCTCAGCGCATCCCGGCTTCCGACATCGCGAAAGCCATCCATGCCCACCCTGACACCGTATCCAAGGCGGTTTCTAGTCTGCTGCGTCGTCGGGTTCTGTTCCGCGAGGGCGGTGCACGGGGTGACATCGGCGTGAATGACCCGAAAGACTGGGTCTACGTCATTGATCCGAAACAGACCAAAACAGCCGACTCGGCTGAAGTGGTCCGAATCGGCGATGAGTCGAAACAGACCAAAACCGCCGACTCCCTTCTTTATTCTAAGAATCTAACCCCCTATGTATTTCTTCCTTCGGAAGAAAATACATGCCCCCCCAGCGATGAGCAGCCGGCTCCGGCCAAAGCTGACCGCAAAGCACCGTTTGGGAAGGCCGCCATGCTGGCTGACAACCCTCACGGGCTGGATGAATCGCTGATCGCTGACTATCTGACTGTTCGCAAGGCCGCCAAGGCCCCGGTAACGGCCCGCATTTGGGCAGGCCTCAACCACAAGCTGGAGCAGTGCAAGGCGTTCGGCATCCAGCCCTCCCAAGCCCTGGAAGTCGCCGTCGAGAACGGCTGGCGCGGCTTCGAAGTGGAGTGGGTTACCAAGCGCATCAGTGCGCAGTTGCCTGCCCAGGCCAAACCGCACAGCCGTCACCACGGCTTCGACGACCGCGACTACACCGCCGGCCTGGCCGCGCGAGAGGACGGCACCTATGCGATCTGAATCGGTGATCACCATGTCCGAGGTGCGAAACGCCGCGGGTTTCCGCGTCCAGCCCGCGCACTGCGAGCATCACGGCGACTTTGAGCAGCGTGTAACCATGCTGATGGGGCGCGAAATCGTCGGGCGCTGCCCTGTGTGCGAGAAAGCGGCCGTTGCCGAGCGCGAAGCCAAGCAGCTGGCGGAGGACACCCGCTTGAAGCGTGAGGCCATGACCCGCAAGCTGGGTTCGGCGCTGATCCCAAAACGCTTTGCTGACCGCACCCTGGCCAACTACCGCGTTGAGCACGAAGGGCAGCGCAAGGCCTTGGCCTACTGCACTCGCTACGTGGCGGCTTTCTCGGAGATCGAGCGCACTGGCCGCTGCCTGATGCTGCTGGGCAAGGTCGGTACCGGCAAGACTCACCTGGGCGCAGGGATGGCCAACGAGCTGATGCGCAACACCTCGGCAACGGCCGTATACCGGACGGTGGGCGCCGTCCTGCAATCCATCCGCGCCACGTACGACCGTCACAGCGAACAGACCGAAGCCGAGATCCTGTCCAGCCTGATCGAACCTTCGCTGTTGGTGCTGGACGAGGTCGGGGTGAGCAAGGAGCAGCCGAGCGAATTCGAGCTGACCACCCTGTTCTCGATTATCAACGGGCGCTACGAGCAGATGCGCCCCACGGTGGTGATTTCCAACCTGGAGGCCAGCCAGCTGCGCCACGCCATGGGCGAGCGATGCTATGACCGCCTGCGCGAGGGCGGCGGGGTGGTGGTGCCGTTCGAGTGGGAGTCGCACCGCGGCAAGGAGGAATTTTGACTGTGCGGCAATGGCTAAAAATGGGGCAGGGGTCGGTATGAGCGCGACCGCCGCAGTGAAATTATCGGATGCCGAAATTCGTCGACAGGCTGCCCAGGCCGGGGTGCGTGATCTGCGCGACCCAAGGCACCCGGGGCTTCGGTTTCGCTTCGACCAGAGCCGCCAGGGTGGCACCTGGTTCCTGGTGGTGCGCCGGAAGTGGAACCGACTCGCTCGCTTTCCGGAGTACAGCTCGGCCGCGATTCTGGCTGAGCTGCCCACTCTGCGGCAGCGCCTACTCACCCAGCCCGATGACGTGATCGCGTTGGCTGGACTGGTGACCTTTAACGATTTGTTGGGCTGGTTCAAAGAGCGGGTGAGCGGTGATGCCAGCGTGTCGGATTCATGGAAGCGTACCGTGAGGACAGTCATCGAGCGACACCTGCAACCGCGCATTGGCGAGTTGCCGATTGCTACGCTGACAGCCGCAACGCTGGATAAGCGCTTGATGTGGCCTGCCCAGGCCGAATGCTCGACCTCCTATGTCCGGCAGATCTACCGCGTGTTGAGCCTGGCCGTAGGCAAAGCGCGTGAGCTCGGCCTGATCGGCAGCAACCCCATGGCCGAATTGAAGTTCAACCAGTTCATCAAGACCAAGATTGTGCCGAAGGATGGCAGGCTGCGAGCTGACCACCTGGAGGAGGTGATTCCCGTCCTCGGTGGGCTGTTCGGGCGGTCACCTGCAGACGCGATGCTGCCATTGCTCATGATTTGCCACGGCACCCGCTTGGGCGAAACGCGGCGGGCCGAATGGGCTGATTTCGCACTGGGTCATGCAGAGTGGTTCATTCCTGCCAAGCACACCAAGACCCGCACCGAGCACCGGCTGCCGCTGACGCCGCAGGTGTGCGCTTTGTTGCAAAGGTACCGCGCCGTGCAAGTAGAAAACGGCTACAGCGGCAAATACCTGTTCCCAGGCCGGAAGGGGCAGCCGCTGAGCCCCAGTCAGGCCTCGGCAGTATTCCGTCGACTGGCTTCAAGTGAATGGTCCAGCCATGACCTGCGCAAGGTGGCCCGTACCGCCTGGCTGGACATGGGGGTGGATGGGTTTATCGGTGAAATGCTGCTCAACCACTCGCTGGGCAAGGTTGCGGATACCTACATCAAATCGAAGGGCAACGGTCTTCGTCGCGAAGCGCTCGAGCAGTGGCACGCCTGGTTAGACGGCATCGGCTTTGCCGCCATTCACGGGTTGACGGGCGTGCAATCCGCAATTTCTCACAACGGGCCGCAGCCCAAGCCACGCAAGGCGCGCAGCCCAATCCACGAATTTGTTACAGGGGAGAATGCAGAACGTGAAAAAGGGCCTACAGGATGGCTTTAAGAGGCCCCGCCTTGACCTGGTGCATTGTCCAGTTTGCAAGGGCAGGGCGGTCGTAAAGGGAGTGTTTTATGAGTTGGTGTGCACCGACTGCAATGGCTCAGGTTGGGTTGTTGCAGGCTCTAGGTTGGTGCTTCCGCTGGAGGAGCTTGTCACGCAGTTGAGTTTCAAGCTCCAGACTGCGGAAAGAGAAATTCACATGCTGAAAAGCCCATGCAGGACAGATGGCCCAGAGCAACAACACCAAGCACCAAATCGCCTGGGGGCGGGCGGTACAAACTACACAGGGGATTGAGGCAATGATGATTCGAAAGCCAGCAGGCCGGCCGTTGGGGGATACCGAGTATCTGCTGGAGCAATGGGGCTGGTGGCGAATGGATGGGGCGGGCGTACCGATCTACACTTCGCCAAGCTTTGCTCTGATGCAACTGGCGGGACCTCAGCCATGTTCGAGTAAAAACTATTGCATTACTGACGATTGGGCGGTTGCTATTGACAATGCTGTAGCTCGGCTCTCTGTTCGTGATCAACAAATGGGAGAGATGGTTTGGCTCTATTTTGGTGCCAAATGGCCAATGGTGCGTGTCGGGAAGCATTATGGCCTGAGTGAGGGTAAAGCAAGAGAGCTTGTACGTGCTGGGGTTGCATGGATCGACTGTGCGGTTGAGGGGATGCGTACCGCTGCTTAACCTGCGTTCTCAAACGCAATTCGCCGGGGGGTGTAAATGAAGCAAAAGAAACGACATCACTTTGTTCCGCAGACTTACTTAGAATCATTCTGTAATCCTGCCGGACGCATTCTTGTATATCGAAAAGATGGTGATGGTACGCCTTTACCGTTAGTGCCAAACGCTACCCAATTCCAAAGATACTACTACTCTCAGCCCAAACCGGACGGTGGGAGAGATAACAACACACTCGAAGACTTTTTCTCGGAGTATGAGAGCGCTTGGCAACCATTAGTCAAGAAACTTGAGGCGCGAGTAGACATTAACGACGACCTTGAGACCCTTTTCAGCTTCATGGCGCTGCAACGTGCCCGCGTTCCAGCTTGTCGAGATGCCGTAGAACGGACATTGGCTGCTACTGTTAAGAATGTTGCCAAACAGATGTATCAGGACGGACACCTACCGCCGCTGCCTACGGAGTATCCTAATTTATTGGAAGATTTAGAGGTCGCTATCGATCCACACCAAAGCATTCATGCGATGGTCGTAATTATCCAAGCCATGGGCCCCCTTATCGATAGTCTCGGCTGGGTGGTCTTTCACAATAATTCAGAAACGCCTTTCCTTTCCAGTGATAATCCAGTGGCTTGGTTTGATCCTTCATTGCCGTTCGCTGAGCAAAAACCTTACGGCATCATACCGAACGGTCCGGTTGTCGTGCAGTTTCCTGTAAGCCCAAGACTTGTACTCATCGGTGCCACAGAGTACAGGGATATTTTTATCAGCAAAGGATTGATACATGCGGATGCTCCTAGTGATGAATGGGTGAAGGGAGTGAACGCCCAGACCTGCCGGTTTGGCTATGAGGCGGTCCTTGCAAGCACTGAGTCCCAGGAGCAGATGATTTCTGATTTTGCAGATATATCACCGGTCCTCACGTCACAGTCGCTACTGGTGAACGATTCAAGAATGATCCTCCATTCCATGGAGTTTGGACGCCGCTCTGAAAAGCCTAAGTGGCAAGGTGATGCTCAACAGGAGGACAAAAAATAGCTTTTCCGCGCGGAATGAGTGTGGTTTTATATCAGCGTGTGTTGCTGTGAACGCAGCGCGACGCTTTCAAGAGCCCGGCCCCTGAGCCGGGTTTTTTGTGCCCATTTATAGCCTTGCCATCGTGCAGGGCTTTTTCGTTTTCGGCCCTACGCCTGCTCCTCGCTCCCAGCGGATGCCAGAGACGTAGGAGCCGACCTAATTGAGGAATGCAGATGAACAACGAGCATCAGGCGCTCGCTGATGTGCCCCTGTGGCTGTTGGTGCTGCTGAGCATGGCCGGGCTGTCTGGGGAAATGCTGCGCGCATCAGGGGCTGATCTCAGTCTGCGTCAGATTTTGCAAAGGGTTGCGCTGCGATTTCTCGCCTCGGGATTATTGGGCATGGCGACCCTTCTACTTGCGATGGCCCTTTGGACCAATCTCTACCTTGCAGCTGGCTTGGGTATCGTAATTGCTGTGATCGGGGCAGATGTGGCAGGTGGGCTCTATACCCAGTTTCTGGCCAAGAGAGCCGGTGTTCTTAGCCAGAATGACTCCTGATTCCACACTTTAATCGCTAGCTTCTCTTTGCAATCGTTCAAGGTGGCTAATCTGGCTTCGGATTGCATTTGGTAGCTGAAAGCTCATCTCTGACATTAATGCGCTTTCGCCGCAAGGGTGCTTTAGGTATCCAGAGCTGTAGTAAATCCCCGCGACTAGAGCTATTCGGCCTGCCTTCTCTGAGATGTAGCCATCCTCGCCTTTAAGATCAATGCAGATTTGCTGTACAGCGCGAAGGGCTTTGAGGTCTTTTCCGGGCAGGTTGTAGCGTCGGAAAGTGTCGTCCAGCTTTTTCAGTATTTCACGCAAACGTTGAGTATTTTCCATGTCCATTGAACGTCATCTTCCTCCAGAAGCTAAACGGGTATCGCTGATATGGGTCAGCGCGATGCGTGGCGATGGTAGCCCAGAAAACCCGGAACGGTTGATCAATCTTTACTTCAGCGATGATGGTGTGCTCATGGCTTGCTTTGATCCATTAAATGGGCCGCCAGACAGCTACCACGCCGGTGGTGAAGCCGATGATAAACATCAAGATTGATGCTGACAGCGCGCCCCTGGCTCAAGAAATCTCGGACATTCAGCGAAAGCAAATCCCTTTTGCCCTGTTGCTTGCGCAGACGCGCCTAGCCACCAAGCGCATTAAGCCGGGTATCACTCAGGTGATGACGAAGCGCCTGGATCGACCGACCCCAACCACCATGCGCAGCCTGTTTGCACGGCCGGCGACCAAGAGTCGCGGCGCCATGGTCTGGTTCAAAGATCAATGGACCACGGGCATACCCGCCGACACCTACCTGCAGCAGGCGGTGCAGGGCGGCCAGCGGCCGCATAAGCGTTTCGAGAGGTCGCTGATTGCCCAAGGCCTGATGAAGGCCAAGCAGTACGCGGTGCCTAACACTGACCTGTTGAACCAATACGGTAATGTTTCGCGCGGCGTGATGACTCGCATCCTGTCGGGCCTAGGTGCTGCTGAGGGTGGTCGGGGCTATCAGGCCAACGCCACGGGCAGCAAGCGCAGTAAACGCAAGGGCAATGCCGAGCGCTACTTTGTCGGCACAGTCGGCGACGACACGGGGGTATGGGAGCGCAAGGCGCGTAAGCAGGTCGCGCCGGTGTTCCTCTACACCGACGGCGCGCCGCAGTACCGGGTTATTTTCCCGTTCTTCAAGATCGCCGAGAACATCGCCAAGGCGCACGGGCAGGCCGAGCTGGCCAGCGCGCTGCGCGAGGCGATCCTGACCGCGAAGTGAGGTCCGCCACCCCCCCTAGGGGCGGCCGCCGCCCGTCTCTGACCGACCCGCCCCCCGGTCGATGGGTCCTCCCGGGCCTGCCGGGGCTAGGGGGTAATTCGGGCCCCGCCTTTTCGCTATGTATGACCCAAATTCGGAGGTTGGTTGTTGTTTAGTCCATGACAAATCCAACGATTACCCGACAGCCGTTCTGGCTGAACAAAAAACGCATGGCCGAAAGCCTCGGGATTTCGGTTCAAGCCTTTGACAAATGGGGCGTCGAGCCGGTCGCCAAGATCGGCCGCGAGTCGTTTTACGACGTTCGTTCGGTGGTGGATAACCGCCTGCAGCACCAAAGCGGGAAACAACAACTTGGCGGCGACGATATCGACCCCCTGGCCGAGGCGAAGCTGCTGCAGGAGCGTTTGCGCCTGACCAGGGAGCAGGCCGACGCCCAGGCGATGCGAAACGAGGTCAAGCGCCGCAACCTGGTGCCTGCCGAATTCATGACGTTTGCCATCAGTCGCCTGGTCAACTTGATCGGGTCCACCCTCGACACCGTGCACACCAAGGTCAAGCGCAAGCACCCCGATATCGAGCCGCGCCATCTGGAAGCGGTACAGCGCGAGGTGGCCGTTACGCGTAACGAAGCGGCAAGCCTCGACCAACGATTACCGGAGATTCTTGATGAGTTCCTTTCAGCCATGGATGACGAATCTGGCTAACGCGGTTCGCGTAGGCCTGTCGGCGTTGTTCAAAGAGCCGCCGATGACCGTTGTCGAATGGGCGGACAAACATTTCTATCTGTCGTCAGAGTCTTCCTACCAGGAAGGGCGCTGGACGACGGCGCCGTTTCAGGTGGCCATTCTCAACGCGATGGGTAACGACCTGATCCGCGAAGTCAACTTCGTGAAGTCGGCGCGCCTTGGCTACACCAAGATGCTGATGGCATTCATCGGCTACCTGGTGCAGCACAAAAAGCGCAATGTGCTGATGTACTGCCCGACCGAGGGTGACGCCGAGGGCGTCATGAAGCGGCACATTGAAGGCATGATCCGTGATGTGCCGGTGGTGCTTGACCTGGCGCCCTGGTACGGCATGAAGCACCGCGACAACACCTTGGAGGCCAAGTGTTTTGCCAACCGCAAAATGCTGTGGTGCCTGGGTGGCAAGGCGGCCCGCAACTACCGGGAGAAAAGCCCGGACACCGTCATTTACGACGAGCTGTCGAAGTTTGACGAGGATATCGAAGGCGAGGGCGCCCCGACCTTCCTGGGCGACAAGCGCCTGGAGGGGGCGACCTTCAAGAAATCGATACGCGGTTCGACGCCGACCGAGGCCGAGAAATGCCAGATTACCCGCGCCGCCATCGAGTCGCCCCACGACCTCCGTTTCAACATCAAGGCGCCTTGCTGCGGCACCGAGATTGTATTGCAGTGGGGTGGCAAGGACGAGCCGTCGGGTATCAAGTGGCGACTCAATGACCGCCAAGAAGTCGAGGCGGCATGGTATCTGTGCCCGCACTGCCAGGGTGGCACGTTCGAATATCACGAAATGGTCGCGGCGGCCGCCGAGTCTGGCCGCTGGGTGTGCGAGCGTTCGGGTATCTGGACCCGTGACAGCATGGAGTGGTTTGACGCCTCGGGGGAGCCGACCGTAACGCCGCGCTCGGTGACGTTCAGCGTGTGGACGGGCTATTCAACTTTCACCACTTGGGTGGATATCGCCACCGACTTTGTGAAGGTCGGCAAGGACCGGGGCAAGCTGAAAACCTTCGTCAACACCACCCTCGGGGAGGTGTGGGAGGAAGACCAGGGCGAAAAACTCGACTGGGAGCAGCTGCGCGACCGCCGCGAGGTGTTTGGCGAAGTGCCCGCCAGGGCGGTGGCCTTGTTCGGTGGGATCGACACCCAAGACGACCGCTACGAGGGCCGAGTTTGGGCTTACGGCCCGGGCGAGGAAGCGTGGTTGGTGCACCGGTTTATTCTCACTGGCGACCCGGCCAGCATTGAGCTGCGGCGCAAAGTGGGGCGTGAGATTCACCGTCATTTCAAGCGCGCTGACGGCACGGTCATGCGCGTGGAGCGCTGGTGTTGGGACTCGGGCGGCCACTACTCTGACGAGGTGCGCGCCGAAAGCCGCAAGCACGGCGTGCAATGGGTGATCCCGATTTTCGGTGCCAGCACCTACGGCAAGCCTATTGCCAACTTCCCGCGCAAGAAAGACAAGCGCAGCAAGGTCTACCTGACCGAGGTCGGCACCGACAACGCCAAAGAACTGATTTACAGCCGCTTGAAGCTACAGCCGGACGGGCCTCGGCCGGTGCCTGGCTGTATCCATTTGCCCGCCGACGAGCTGGTGTGTGACGAGAACGAGCTGCAACAGCTGACCAGCGAGCGCAAGAAATGGGCGGTGATCAAGGGCCGGCGCGTCATGCGCTGGGACGCCGGCGGGCGCCGTAACGAAGCGCTCGACTGCGCCGTATATGCCCTGGCCGCGCTGCGTATCAGCCAGCAGCGGTTCGGTTTGGACCTCGACCTGTTGGCCAGCCAGAACCCCGACACCGGGGTGTGGGAAGTGGAAGACGACGAAGACGACGCGCCCCAGCTGGAGGCGCAAACGTCACCGGCTGAGTTGCCGGCGCCGGCGGCGGCGCCTGTGCCTGAGCCGGAACCCCAACCCGCCGGCGGCGATTGGATCAATACAGGAGGCAGCGGATGGCTGTAACAACTGCGCAGGACATGGTCGATATCTACCTGCAGGCCGAGCGCGACCTGCTGGAGGGTGGTAAAGACGTACAGATCAACGGTCGACGCATGACGATGGCGGAACTCCCGCAGATTCGCGCCGGCCGCCTGGAGTGGGAGCGCCGGGCATCGGCCGAGGCCCGCCGGGGCCGTTCGGGGCATTCCCTGGCGGTGTTCGGATGATCGGGGAGCTGCTGGACCGGGCCATTGCGCCTTGGGCGCCAAAGGCGGCCCTGGAGCGCATGCACGCCCGTAGCGTGATCATGGCCTACGAGGCCGCCAAACCCTCACGAACCCACAAGGCGATACGCGAGACGCGCAGCGCTGATGCGGCCCTGCAGCCGGCCTTGCAGTCCATCCGCGAGCAAGTTCGCGCCTTGGAAGAAAACCACGACCTTGTCACGGGTCTTTTTGACCGGATGGACGAGCGCGTTGTGGGAGGCCCAGGCATCGCTGTTGAGCCTATTCCGTTGCGTTATGACGGCACGGTGCATACAGCCTTTGCCGAGGCGATCAAGGCGGCATGGGCGGAATGGTCGCTCAAGCCCGAGGCGTCCGGCGAACTGACCAGGCCGCAGGTCGAGCGCCTGGTGTGTCGCACCTGGTTGCGCGACGGCGAAGCTTTGGCGCAGATGCTACAGGGCAGCGTGCCCGGCTATGAGCATCTGACCAGCGTGCCCTTTGCCCTGGAGCTGCTGGAGCCAGACTACTTGCCGCTTGGCTACAACGATTTCAGCAATGGCATTGTCCAGGGCGTGGAGCGCAACGCCTGGCGCCGCGTCAAGGCCTACCACTTGCTCAAGGAGCACCCCGGCAATCTCGGGGCCTTGAACTATGGGCAAAGCACCAAGCGCGTGCCTGCCGAGCAGATGATTCACATTGCCCACCGCAAGCGCATTGGGCAAAACCGGGGCGTGCCGCTGTTGCATTCGGTCCTGATCCGCCTGGCGGATATCAAGGACTACGAGGAAAGCGAGCGCGTGGCCGCGCGGATAAGTGCTGCCCTGGTCATGTACATCAAGAAAGGCACGCCAGACGATTTTGTGCTGCCCGGCGTTGGTCAGCAGTCGGCGCAACGGTCGTTCAACTTCGCGCCCGGCATGGTGTTTGACAACCTGCTGCCTGGCGAGGAAGTGGGCACGGTCGAGAGCAACCGACCGAACCCGTTCCTTGAGGGCTTCCGCAACGGTCAGCTTAAAGCCATTGCCGCCGGTGCGCGCAGCACCTATTCGAGCGTGGCCCGCAGCTACGACGGCACCTATTCGGCGCAACGCCAGGAGCTGGTCGAGGGCCAGCTGGGTTACGACCTGCTACAGCACGAGTTCATCGACTACTGGTGCCGACCGGTGTACCGCGCCTGGCTGCGAATGGCGGTCATGAGCGGCCACCTCAAGCTGCCACCAGACGTTAACCCCCTGACGCTCTACGGCGCGTTTTATCAGGGGCCTGTCATGCCCTGGATCAACCCAGTGCATGAGGCGACCGCGTGGGAACTTCTGGTCAAAGCCGGCTTTGCCGACGAGGCCGAGGTGGCGCGCTCGCGTCAACGCAATCCCTCGGAACTCAAGGCATCCCGCACGGCGGAAATCCAGCAGAACCGGGAGGCCGGGCTGGTTTTCAGCTCGGATTACTACCACCAGACCTACGGGGTAAAGCAAGGAAATGAACCAACCGATGGCAACAACGAGCCCGCCGATGTGGATGGCTCCACAAGGGTCGACGGGGCCGGTAACCAATCCGGCGAGTAGCTGGTACAGCATGCGCGCCGGCGTTCAAGTCGACAGCGTAGAGCTGGACCTGTTCGGGGAAATCGGTGCCGAGGGGATTACCGCGCAGCAGTTCGCCAACGACCTGCGCGCCCTCGGTGACGTGTCACAGATCAATCTGCGTATCAATTGCCCTGGCGGCGCGGTGTTCGAGGGCATGGCCATCTACAACCTGCTCAAGCATCACAAGGCCCGCGTAGTCGGCACCGTCGTGGCGCTGGCGGCAAGCATGGGTAGTGTGGTGCTGATGGCTTGCGATGAGCGCCGTATACCGGCTAACGCCATGATCATGGTGCATAAGCCTTGGGGTATTCAGGGCGGCAACGCTGAGGCCATGCGTAGCTATGCCGACCAGCTGGACATGTTCGGGGCCAGCATGATTGCTGCCTACACCGACAGGACCGGCAAGACCGCCGAGGAAATCGACGGGCTGCTGAGCGCTGAAACCTGGATGACCGGCACCCAGGCTGTCGCCCTGGGCTTTGCCGACGTACTGCTAGAGCCGGTCGAGGCGTTCGGCAAAATAACTTCCAACCGTTACAAGGATTTCATCAACATGCCCACTGCTGCCCAACAGTTCTTTGCTCCCCAGGGTTCGACCACCGTCGTTCCTCCCGCGACTCCACCGGCCACCCCGCCACAAAACCCTGTCGAAACCGTCGAACAAATCCAGGCGCGGGTGCTGGCCGCCGACGCCACGCGCCGTACCAGTATCACCGCCGCGTTTGCGCCGTTCGCTGCGCATGCTGCGCTGCGCGACACCTGCCTGAACGACACCAATTGCACCGTGGAGCAGGCCAACGCCAAGCTGCTGGCCGCCATCGGCCAGGCGACCACCCCAACCGGCTCGCTCGTCCACCCTGGTCATGTCTCCAACGGCAACCTGGTGGGCGACTCGGTGCGCGCTTCGCTGTACGCTCGTATCGGCCTCGGTGAGTTGCAGCCGGACAACCGCTACAACCACATGAACCTGCGCGAGCTGGCCCGTGCTTCGCTGGATGGGCGCGGCATCAACGTGTCGAGCCAGAACATCGTCAACATGGTCGGCATGGCCTTCACCCACAGCTCCAGCGACTTTGGCCGCATCCTGATGGATGCCGCTTACAAGTCGCTGCTGACAGGATGGGAGGAAGCGGAAGAAACCTACCACCTGTGGACCAAGAAAGGCCGTCTCGGTGACTTCAAGGTTTCCAACCGTGTAGGCCTGGGTCAGTTCTCGTCGCTGCGTGAGGTGAAGCCGGGGGCGGAGTACAAGCACATTACCCTGGGCGATACCGGGGAGACCATTCAGCTGGCCACCTACGGCGAGATTTTCAGCATCAACCGCCAGGCCATCATCAACGACGACCTCGACGCGCTGACGCGCATTCCTGCCCTGATGGGGCAGGCGGCGCGGGCGACCATCGGTGACCTGGTGTATGCCCTTCTGATCGACAGCCCGAAGATGAGCGACGGGAAACCGCTGTTCGATGCGTCCCGTAACAACCTGTTCGGCGCTGGTTCCAAGCTGTCGCTGGAGGCCCTGAGCGCAGCCAAGACCGCCATGCGCCTGCAGCAGGCTGTCGTGGCCAAGGGCGCCAAGGCTCGTCCACTGAACATCCAGCCGGCCTATGTGATTACCCCGGTGGCCCTGGAAGACAAGGCCAAGCAAATTATCAACTCGGCATCGGCACCGGGTACTGACAGCAACGCCGGGATTGATAACCCGATTCGCGGTTTCGCCAAGGTGATCGGTGAGCCGCGCCTGGACGCGGCATCTGCCAGCGCTTACTACATGGCGGCCAAGCAGGGCTCGGACACCATCGAAGTGGCTTACTTGGATGGCATCGAGCAGCCGTATTTCGAGACTCAGGAAGGCTTCACCAGCGATGGCGTGGCCACCAAGGTGCGAATCGACGCCGGCGTTTCGGCGCTCGATGCCCGTGGCCTGAACAAGTCGACCGGCGCGAACTGATCGCCCCGGCGTTACCCATAACACCCCGCGCTTGCGGGGTTTGTTGTTTCTGGAGTATGAGAAACCATGAGTACCAACTATGTGAGCAACGGCAAGACCGTGACCCTTCCGGCACCGACTGGCGGGTCTGTCGCTGGTATCCCACAGGTGATTGGTGATCTGGCTGTGATTCCGCTGCAAAGCGGTTCCAAGGGCGCGATGATCACTTACCACACCAGCGGCGAATGGGATGTGCCTGCCGCCGCCGGCATGCTGGCTGGCAGCAAAGTCAACGTGCTGGACGGCCAACTGGTACCGCCGGAGACCGCAGAATCCAAGCCGTTCGGCAAGCTGACCGGCAATGTGGTCAACGGCTTCGGCCCTGTGCTGATCGTGCAGTAATGGCTCGGCCAAGCTTTCGCGAGCGCATGGCCGTAATGAGTGCCCGAATCCTTGATCGCGTGGGCGACCGCGCGACCTTGGAGGGCGGTACCGCGATCATGGGCACCTTCGAGAATCCTTTCCTCGACCCGCAGATGCGCGGCCGCAGCGGCAAGGGCCTGGCTACCCAGGTGGATGCG
>Ga0182736_1002227_pt1 | contig 15386 bp, 12 predicted proteins | sample eDN5th30CKraftBY_FD_128882 | JGI IMG/M metagenome (GOLD analysis project Ga0182736, IMG submission 128882) | Enriched backyard soil microbial communities from Emeryville, California, USA - eDNA 5th pass 30_C Kraft BY (version 2) (version 2) | ecosystem: Environmental > Terrestrial > Soil >... | reverse complement strand
GGCCACCTCAACGACAAGAAGCTGGCCGATGCGAGAGACATGGCCGCCAAGGTCGCCGCCGCCCGCCGCGCCCGCCGCGACATGCTGATCCTGGCCCGCACCGATGCGGCCGCCAGCGAGGGAATGGACGGGGCGGTCGCCCGCGCGAAGCTCTACCTGGAGGCCGGCGCCGACGCGATCTTCCCGGAGGCGCTGACGACAGCCGAGATGTTCCGCGAGTTCGCCAGCCGCGTGGACGCGCCGCTGCTCGCTAACATGACCGAGTTCGGCCGCACCCCCTTCTTCAGCGCCGCCGAGTTCGAGGCTATGGGCTACAAGATGGTGATCTGGCCAGTGTCCTCGGTGCGCGTTTCGGCCAAGGCGGTGGAGCGGCTCTACGCCACACTCAAGGCCACCGGCGGCATCGGGGACATGCTGGGGCAGATGCAGACCCGCGCCGAGCTGTACGAGACCATCGGCTACAGCGACTACGAGGCCCTCGACGCGTCTATCGTCGCCAGCATCCCACCCTGATCGCGGGAAGGTTCGAGGTTAGTCCGCCCCCATGCAGGTTTCGCAGGTTGATCTGCCGGACGTGGAACTGCGGGTCGGCATGGCGGGCTCCGGTCCGCCGCTCGTCCTGCTGCACGGCTATCCGCAGACCCATGCCATGTGGGCGCGGGTGGCGGAGGATTTGGCGTCCGACTTCACCATCGTCGCCCCCGATCTGCGCGGATATGGCGGCAGCTCCAAGCCTCCCACGGACGCCGAGCACGCGCCCTATTCCAAGAGGGCCATGGCGCAGGACATCCTCGCCTTGATGCGCAAGCTCGGTCACGAGCGCTTCCATGTCGCCGGCCACGACCGGGGCGGGCGGGTCGGCTACAGGCTGGCGCTGGATCACCCCGAGGCGGTGGCCCGGTTGGCGGTGTTGGACATCGTGCCCACCGGCGAGGTCTGGGCCCGCGCCGACGCGTCCTTCGCCCTCGGCTATTGGCACTGGAGCTTTCTGGCCCAGCCCTTTCCGGTTCCCGAGCGGCTTATCGCGGCCGATCCGGAGTTCTTCTTCTTCGAAGCCCAGTTCCAGGGCTCGCGGCGATGGATGGAGCCCGCCGCCCTGGCGGAATACCTCGCCTACGCCGCCCAGCCGGAGGTGGTGCACGCCATCTGCGAGGACTATCGGGCGGGCGCCTCCATCGACCGGGCGCTGGACGATCAGGACAGGGGCCGGAGCAAGCTCGCCTGCCCGTTGTTGGTGCTTTGGGGCGCCAAGGGCATGTTGCCGCGGTGGTACGACGTGCCGGCGGTGTGGCGGGGCTGGGCCGACGACGTCGCCGCCCACGCCCTCGATGCGGGTCATTTCATCCCCGAGGAACAGCCGGCGCAGACCGCCGCTGCATTGCGCGCCTTCTTCGGCCTTACAGGCTTGTGAGCCGGGCGTAGCTGTTTCTCAAGCGCGATACGGCCTATTGGGTTGGGGCAGCGGATGTTGAATTCAAATGTCGATCAAGAGGCCTTCCAGATCTGAACGGGCTTCCGATACGGCTTCGGAGCCCGTCGGCAAACCTGACCTTCGAGGACGGTATGCCCAGACGGCCCTTGTGCTCCAGGGGGGCGGTGCACTGGGCGCCTATCAGGCGGGCGTCTACGAGGCCCTGTGCGAAGCCGACTGCGAGCCGGACTGGCTCTCCGGCATCTCCATCGGCGCCATCAACGCGGCGATCATCGCGGGCAACGAGCCGCGGATGCGGCTGCCCCGCCTGCGCGAGTTCTGGGAGCAGTCCACCTCCGGCTTTCCCTGGCCGGTTCCCGACCTGGGCGACGAGGGGCGGCGATTTTTCAACCACATCAGCGCCGCGGCCTCGGCGACCTTTGGCCAGCCGGGCTTCTTCACGCCACGCCTCCTGCCGCCGCTCCTGCAGCCGCACGGGTCGCCGAGCGCCCTGAGCGTCTACGATACGGCGCCGCTGCGGGCCACGCTGGAGAGCTTGATCGACTTCGATCTCATCAATTCCCGTAAGACGCGGCTGTCCCTGGGCGCGGTGAATATTCGTCTCGGCAACTTCATCTATTTCGACAACGCGGAGCGCGATCTCACCGTCGATCACGTGATGGCGAGCGCGGCCCTGCCGCCCGGCTTCCCGCCGGTGAAGATCGAGGGCGAATACTATTGGGATGGCGGTCTCGTCAGCAACACGCCGCTAAGTCAGGTGCTTGAAAGCGGTCCGGCTGAGGACACGCTGGTGTTCCAGGTGGATCTGTTCAGCGCCCGCGGAGAGATGCCGGGCGACCTGCTGGAGGCGGAGGCGCGGCGCAAGCAGATCGTCTATTCCAGCCGGACCCGGTTCAATACGGACAGCTTCCGCCAGAAGCATGCGCTGCGCTGCGCCATCGTCCGGATGTTCGAGCAGCTCCCGGCTGAACTTCAGCAAAGCGGTGAGTTCAGGGCCCTGAGGAGCCTCGGCGACGATCACGACATCGCGATCGTCCATCTGATCTATCGCGACGCGAGCTACGAAGGGCAGGCGACGGACTACGAGTTCTCGAGCGCCTCGATGAAGGAGCACTGGCAGGCGGGCCTCTACGACGGGCGCCGAACCCTGCGGCGGCCCCGTTGGCTCGAGCCCTGGGACACCGCCGACGGCGTGCGGGTATTCGACCTGACGCAGGATTCCGAGGATTAAGGCGGCGCCATAGAACGGGCGCGCTCCGTTAGGGCGAAGCGGGGGTGAGGAACGGCTTGCGTCCCAGCAGGGCCAGGGTCGCGCGCCGGCCGAAGACCAGCACCGGATAGATCAGCTTGGCGAGGCGCGGCTCGCGGAACAGCCATCTGTTGAGGGTGGCGAAGGCGCCGCTTTGGGCGCCGAGCATGGCGAGCAGGGTCATGGCGTCGGCGCCGTAGTAGGTCCGTCCCTCCCAAAGCACGACCATGCCGTTGTCGATCTCTATCCCCTTCTGGCGAAAAGAAGCGACCAGGTCCGGCGTCGTGCGCGCATCGACAAGATCCACCACCCCCACGTTCTCGCGCAGTTGATAGAGGCGGACGAAGTTCGAGCAGAAGGGGCATTCGCCGTCGTAGACGATCTGCATCTTTGGGGCGGCGGGGTCAGCGCTGGACATTGATCGGGAACTCCGAGCGCTTGTCGATCCGCTCCACCGGCCGGCCGCCCGTGACCTTCAGGCAAGCCGACTCCACCACGTAGAGATATGAGGCGACCTTGCGCATCTCAAGCCGGTTGAAGGCGTCGAAGGCCGTCGGGTTGGTCGGCATGTGATGCGGGTAGGCGTAGAACAGACCCAATTGCTTTACGGCTGGACGCTGTAGAAGCTGGCGATCCGCGTCTTGCACGAGCCGGTGGACGCCCTCCATCGACGGGGCGAAGAACTGTTCGCGCGCCACCTTCGGGCCGCAGGTGTCGGCGTCTTCCCAGTCGCGGCGGTCGTCCACATTGCCGCCGAACCTGACCTTGAAATGCCCGTCCGGCACATAGAGGTCGCCGTGCCCGATCTGATAGGCGAATAGGCCGAACATGGCGGGCGGCGCTGGCGTCAGAACCCCATCGGTCGTTCGGGCGTAGAACACCTCGCGCACCACCTTGGCGCCGTCGAGCCATCCAAGCTGCGCCGTCGAGAACGACAGGTAGCCGATCACCGCGGTCGCCATCGCCGTGATCTTGATGTCCCAGGTGTAGTCGTCCTTCTCGATCCGGCTGACGGACGCCAGGATGATGAGGTTGAGGGCGATCCACAGGAAGAAGAAGGCGCCGAGCGCGCCGTAGATGCCCAGGTGCAACAGGTCGAAGCATAGGGTGAACAGGGCCAGGGAGCGCCGGCTCAACACGGATAGGGGGCTGAAGAGCTGAACGCCCAGCACGAACACGTTGAAGGCCAGATGATACTCATGCAGCGTCGCGTAGGCCGCATCCACTGCCCATGGCCATTGGGAGAGCGGATTGTTGAAGCGGTGCAGGCCAATGGCGATGGCCCGCTCCGTGGGGTTGTGCGAGACCCAGAACAGGGGATCGCCGCCCCCGACCCTGATCTTGGCAAGGGCGGAGTGGAAGTAGTTGCCAAGATGCATGCCGACCACGAGGCCCCACAGCACCTTCTTGAAGCCGACGCTGTGCTGCGGGTCTTCGGGCAGCCGTACGCTCTGCATCACCCGCTTGAACGGGCTTTGCTGGAGCGCGTCGTAGGCGCGAGCGGCCAGCAGGCACAGGATGCTGAAGGCGCCGACGTCCAGCGGGGTGGTGAAATCCAGCGTCGTGGCGGGGAGCCCGTAGGCGGCCGGCGCCCGGTGGCGGAACATGAAGTAGGCCAGAAGCAATGGCAGCAGGAAGGCCGGCCGGCGCCAGGCCAAGATGCCTGAAAGTATCGCGAGGCCGATCAGGACACGTGCATCGGTATAGCTGCCGGTGAACACGTTGGAGACGAAGGACGCGGGGTGGAAGGCGTCGAACAGGCATTGCACGAAGAAGACGAGGCCGGTTCCCTGCAGCAGGACCCGGATGGGCGTCCAGATCTCGTGATAGCGATAGGTCCGGAAGGCGAGGGCGGCGCCGAACGCGCCGGCCCACGCGGTCAGCAGGGCGGTGAAGGCCAGCGCGCCGGGCCTGTGCGCCACCCGGCCGGTCAGGTCCATGCCGATCCGGTAGGCGATCGACAGCAGGACGACGAACACGACAGCGCGCACCAGCGTGCGGACGGCGGCGCTATTCATGCCCGGCAGCCGCCGGGTCAGCGCGGCCGCGAGCTGCGCGTTCATGACCGGCTCAGGCTCGGCGGGCTGGCGATCCGGCCGACCCTGTTGCGCAGGATCGAGGCGGCGATGGAGAGCGCTTCGCCTACGGCGATCACCCCGAATCCCCTCCAGGCGAAGCCGAGGATCCTGGCCGCGTCCCCAAGCCGCCCTTCGCGCAACTTGCGTCGCACCTGCCGCCGGATGCCGCTGGCCATCGCGAGGCGGGACGATAGGGGCAGTTTCAGGGATCTAAGCCAGCGCGAGTATCGCTCTCCGCGCGGATAGAATTCGTCCAGCCCATAGTCGCTCGAGAAGAGGCCGCCCAATACCTGTAATTCCCGGGGGGAAGCTCTGTTCGGCCCCGGCCGCGCCGCATAACTGTCCAGTTCTGATTGGGCTAGGTCGTAGAGCTTCCTCACGAACAGCACGACGGCGCGTTGCAGGTGTATGAGCCGCTGGTCCTCAGGCCCGGCTGTATTGTCGTAGGGTCTGAAGTCATCCAGGCTCCAGTCGTCGAAGATGCGCCGGATGATGATGCGGTCGTATTCGATCCATTCCGGCCGGGTGTGCTCGGTCAGCCGAGCCCCGACGAGAGACCGGCGGAGGGAAACATGTTTGCGCTGGTAGAGGGTGACGCGGTCCACGAACACCCCCGCGTGTCGGCGCGCGATGCGAAGGACCATGTCGAAGTCCATCCCCCGCCGAAGGCTGGTGTCATATGGGCCGGTTGCGAGCATGGCGTCCCGTCGGATCATCCAGGTCGGGTTGGGAAGGAAACAGCTCTCCATCAGCCTGATCACGAGGCGGCGGTCGTCCTGCAGCATTTCCCCCACGTCGGTGCTCAGGCTCGCGGCCGCGACGTCGCCCCTGAACCGGGTGAAGCGCCCATAGGAGAAGCCGGCCCCGGGGGCGGCGTTCAGCGCGTCCACGTGCGCTTGGAGCGCGCCGTCTGGAAGCAGGTCGTCGTCGTCGAGGACAATGATCGCATCCCCCTGGGCGACTGACAGCCCGAGGTTCAGCGCCGCGCTTTTCCCAGCGTTGGCCTGGTGGAAATAACGGACCCGTTCTCCGAAGCCGCGCACGACCTGGGCCGTGTCGTCGTCGGAGCCGTCGTCGACGACGATGATTTCAATACTGGCGAGGGCCTGCGACATGGCGGACCGTAACGCGTCGCCCAGGAAAGCCGCGCGATTTAACGTCGGGATTAGTACGCTGACCAAACCGATCTTCTTTGGCTCGTGCGGTTTCATTGCGGGTCTGCGCGTCATCAGCTCAGGTTACGGGCCAATAGCGATTTTCGCTACGCCTTGATCTGAATTCTGGCAGTGTTGGGGCGGCTGCCTTCTGCGCCGGCGACATGGCCCGAGACTGCATTGTCGAGGAGCGGCGTCTTTGTCTGGCGGTTTCCTTGGTTGGGGGTGCGCCCAAAGTGGTGACGTCGATAGCTTTGTTCGGAATTTTCTTGATGTGACGACACGTGGGCGGCGCCCCTGCGGGATGCTTCCATGGGCGATGTGGTTCAGAACGAGGGTGACGTTGCGGTAATGCCGGGATCGGTGGTCGATGTTCTGATAACGGCCTACAACGCGGAGCGTACCATCCGCGCGACGCTTGCAAGCATTCTTGGGCAGACCTTCTCCGGCTTTCGCGTCATCGTGGTGAATGACGGCTCTACCGATGGCACCGCTGCTATTCTGGATGAACACGCCGGAAGGGATGGGCGTGTTCAGGTCGTTCATCAGCAACGCAGCGGAATCGTAAATTCCGCGAACCGCGGGCTGGCGCTCTGCGATGCTGAGTTTGTGGCTAGGCTCGACGCGGACGACATCTGTTTTCCGACGCGCCTGCAAAAGCAACTGGACCATCTTGCCGCCAATCCCGGCTGCGTGGCTGTGTCCGGCGCCTGCTATCACATCGATGAGGATGGCCGGCGTACGGGCTATGTCGTGGCGCTCGATCCTCCCGATCTTGCAGATCCGCTGACGATCCCCTCGCGGGAGCCCTACATCATGCACTCCTTCCTCATGGCGCGGCGAGACGCTCTGCTGAGGGTCGGTGGCTACCGCTTTGCCGACCATGCGGAAGATACTGATCTCTACTGGCGACTGCAGGAGGTGGGTCGGCTCGATCTATTGCCGGATATTCTCGGCGAGTACCGGCTGCACACGGCCAGCGTTTCCAGCCGCTCAGTGATCAATGGGCGGATTTCGGCGGTCAACTCGCAGCTTTCCGGGCTGTCGGCGATCCGGCGCAGGGCTGGCCGTCCCGACATCCCCTTCACGCGGGACGATCTTCCCGCGCTGGAGGCGGGCGCCTCTCTGGCGTCGATGTACGATTACGCATCTTCTAAGCTGGATGCGGCGGAGGCCAAGTATTTCCGGCTGGCGCTGGCGGCCAAGATGCTCGAGCTGAGCGCTTTCCGGCCGTATGAACTTGAAGTCGCGGACTGTCATTTCATCCGGGCTGCAATGCGCGATGGCCTGCGCGATCTGGCGCCGGGCGGTCTGGCGCGAGTGAGGGCGGAATGGGTCCACGGGGCGGCCAGGCTATTTAGCAAGGGATTGCTGGCCGAATTCAGGGCCCTGGCGGCGGAACAGATCGCGGTTTCCGCTGTTGTTCGGGCTGGGCGCCTGAGGATCGAGGCGTTGTTCCCTCGGAAATTCATCATCAAGCTGAAGATGTGGCGCCGGCGCCGGCGACGGCTGGGCTCGGTGTTCGGCAGTGTAGGCGCATCCCCTTGAATGACCAGGTCCGGCCCCCATATCGGTTGGGTGGCCGCTATTCTTTGGCGAGCCGCGAGGTCCCATGTGGGCCTTCGTTCGATCGTCGCACTCTGGTGCTATTGCTGATCAGCGCGCCAATTTCGTCGCGCTGGGGCGTCGATCATTTCCCAAAACTACCCGTCATGCCGCCGTCGGCGGCTTCTATGGATCAATGCAAACACATTCCAATTTGCGGCCCGCCAGTGGGTCGTCCCCCGTACGAACGTCAAACATTCCCGCCATCCCCCCGCAACGCTCGACCTTCTCCGTTGAGTCGGTGGGCCTCACCCGAGCCGAACTGCGCCAGATCGTCCTCGAACAGCTTGGCTAGCGGCTAGCGTTCGCGCGCCTTCCGAAGAGGCGCTGGCCCTCCACGAGTTGCCAGAGGCCGAGGACGAGCGCGGCGATGACGAGGTCGCGGGCCCGCTTTAGCAGCGACAGCGTCAGTGCCGCCTCGGCCGGAATTCCGAACATCGGGCCGAGCATCGCGTAGGCCCCTTCCTGCACCCCGATCCCCACCGGGACGAAGAAGGCGGCGCTGCGCGCTGCGTACAGCAGGCTTTCCATGGCGATCAGGGGCGCGAACCCGATCGGATGGCCGAGATAGTACAGCGCCAGCCAGGTCCCCCCTGCGCTCGCGATCCAGCCGCACAGGTGCAGTCCCATCGACAGGGCAAGCCGACCCGGCCTGCGATAGATGGCGGCGATAAGGTCGTGAAAGGCGTCGGCGCTGGCGTGGAAACTTCTGGGGATGCTCGCGGCCAGCCGTTCGCTCAACGGGCGCAGGGCGTAGCGCTGGGCCAGGATGAAGCCGATCGCCATGGCTGTCGCGAGGCCGAGGCCCGCCGCCAGCGAGGCGAGCGAAAAGCCGGCGGCGGCCGGCGCCCGGTTCCAGAACAACAGCGAGAGGCCGAGGGCGACGTAGGCGATCTGGGCGGCGAACTCCATCGCCATGTCCACGGCCCCTGTGGCTAGCACCAACGGCGCCGGCGCGCCGGACAGGACGGCGCCCCGCGTCCCGATCAGCAGTCCTCCAAGCGGCGAGAACGGCAGGGCTTCCGTAGCCGCATCCCGCAGCAGACGGCCGATCACCATGGCGCGCCACCGCATCGGCGGGTAGGGCGCCAGCACGGTCCAGGCGGTTCCGAGCAGGGGAATGAGGGCGAGTTGGGCGGCGCAGAGCACCGCAAACCCGCCCCATCCCACAGCCTCCAGGCTCCTCAGGATTCCATCGAGGCCAAAGTAGGCGACGAGCCCAATAGTCAGGGACAGGCCGAGCAGGGCGGCCAGCGCGATGGCGATCTTCATGACCGGGCGACGACCGCCATCGGGGCGCTGCTGTGCGCCCCGCCACCCAGGAAGTCCGCGAACCCGCCCAGACGTGCGCCGGCGACGGCGACGGCTTCGCGTACGCTGCCGCTGAGCAGGGCGTCGAGTTCGGCGGCGTAGCCGTAGCCGGGCGCCGAACCGGGGAAGGCCGGACCCATGGCCGGATGCAGGAAGATCTCGCTGATCCCGTCCGGCAGGCGGCGCACGAGGCCTTGCAGACGCGCCGCCGTCATGGCCCCGGACCAGCGCAGGCCGAAGCTGTGGTCGGGAACATGCACGCCTGCCGCCCGGAAGCGTGCGGCGGTCAGCGCCGCCCAGGGTCCGGTCAGCCAAGGCGTAGCAGGGCGATATGCGGGATCGGCGGCGGCGAGGACGCCTTCGGGCTCGAGCGGGACGCGCGCGCTGCGCAGGCCGTGGCGGGCCCCGGCGGCCAGCACCAAGCCTGCCACGGTCGGGTGCAGGTGATAGTGCTTGTGCACGGTGACGTGATCCAGGCGCAGGCCGGTGGCGGCGAAGGCGTCGAACTGGGCCTCCACCTCGGCCGACGCGCGGCGGCGCAGGCGAGGGCTGAAGAACAGCGCCGTCGCGGCGCGGGCCATATCGCTGCGAAACCTGCCGGCCTTGTCCACCAGCCCGGCGAGGGCTTCGGGGGGCAGAAGGGGCGCGCCCTCCACCAGCACCAGATGCAGTCCGACCCGGAGGCCCGGGAGGCGCCGCGCCCGTCGCACCGCATCGGCCGCCGCTTGGCCGGCGACCATCAGGCTGGCGGTGGTGAGCACGCCGCGCTGGTGGGCGATCTCGACCGCCTCGTTGACGTCCAGGGCGGCGCCGAAATCGTCGGCGGTGACGATCAGCCCCTTCATCCAGTCGCGCCTCGCCGCTCCCGCAGGAAGTGGAAGAATTCGACCCCTTCGCGCAAGCGCCGCCGCATCATCTCCGGACTGCGGACCATCTCGCCGACGATGGAGGCGATCTTGCCGGAGCGGAAGTAGAAGCGTTTGTAGAAGTCCTCCACCGAATGGAAGATCTCGGTGTGGCTGAGGTGGGGGTAGTGCAGGGGGGCGATCTGCACTCCACTGGCGTCCACCAGTTCGGCGTTGTCGGCGTCGAGCCAGCCCTGCTGCACCGCCTGATTATAGAGGAAGGTCCCGGGATAGGGGGCGGCCAGGGAGACCTGGATGGTGTGTGGATTGATCTCGGTGGCGAACTTGATCGTCTCCTCGATGGTCTCTTTGGTCTCGCCGGGCAGGCCCATGATGAAGGTGCCGTGGATGGCGATGCCCAGTTCGCGGCAGTCCTGGGTGAACTTGCGGGCCACTTCGATCCGCATGCCCTTCTTGATATTGTGCAGGATCTGCTGGTTGCCGGACTCGTAGCCCACCAGCAGCAGGCGCAGGCCCCCGTCCTTCAGCACCTTCAGCGTTTCGCGCGGTACATTGGCCTTGGCGTTGCAGGACCAGACCACGCCCAGCTTGCCGAGTTCCCGAGCGATGGCTTCGGCGCGGGGCAGGTCGTCGGTGAAGGTGTCGTCGTCGAAGAAGAACTCCTTCACCTGGGGGAACGCCTTCTGCGCCCAGGCGATTTCCTCGATCACATGGCCGACGCTGCGGGTGCGGTAGCGGTGGCCGCCCACCGTCTGCGGCCAAAGGCAGAAGGTGCAGCGGGATTTGCAGCCCCGCCCTGTATAGAGCGAGATGTAGGGGTGCTTTAGGTAGCCGATGAAGTAGTTCTCGATTTTCAGGTCGCGTTGGTAGACCGGGGTGACGAAGGGCAGGTCGTCCATACTCTCCAGCATGGGCCGGTCTGCATTGTGCACGATCAGCCCGCGAGCGTTGCGCCAGCTCAGGCCCTCGATCTGCGACCAGGGGCGATCCTCGGCCACTTCCTTGATGGTGAAGTCGAACTCGTTGCGGGCGACAAAGTCCACGGAGGGGGCTTCCAGCAGGCTGCCCTCGGCATTCACCGCCACCTTGGCGCCGATCAGGCCGGCCTTCAGGTTGGGGTTGACCGCCTTCAGCGCCTCGATCGCCGCGACGTCGGACTTGAACGAGGGGGTGGAGGTGTGGACCACCACCATATCGTAGTCCTTGGCCAGGGGCGCGATGTCCGACAGGTGCTGGCCATGGGGCGGGGCGTCGATCAGGCGGCTGCCTTCGACCAGAGCCGCGGGCTGGGCCAGCCATGTGGGATACCAGAACGACTTGATCTCTCGCTTGGCCTGATAGCGGGAGCCGGCGCCCCCGTCGAAGCCGTCGAAGGACGGCGCCTGCAGGAATAGAGTGCGCAGCATGACTAGGCCCGTGAATTGGGGGTTAGGCCGCCGCCCGCTGCAACTTGAAGGCTTTCGCCCTGCCAGCGGACCGTGGTTTCGAGGAAGGCGCCGATGAAGACGCCGAGGGATACGAAGTCGCGAAGCGGTGTGAGCCACCAGACGCCGGCGCTGAAGCCGGTGGCCCTATCGACCTCCCGGCGCAGATAGATCCGGGCTGCGGCGGCGAGCACGACGACGGTCAGGGCGCCTGGCGTGGGGCCCAGTAGCAGGGCCGAGATCATCGCCAGGGGCAGGGCGTGGGTGACGCCGCTGCCGGCGAAACCGGCCGGGTCCACCGCCCGGATGGTCCGCGCCCAGCGAAGCTCGTGCGAGACAAGCTCGCGCAGGTTCGCCTCCGCGCAGGCGTGGGCGACCACGAAGGGGGGCAGGGCGAAGCCGGGCCGCCCTGCAGCGATGGCGCGGCCGATCTCGTAGTCGTCCGCAAGGCGGTCGGCCAGGGGCAGAAAGCCGCCGATCTCATCGAGGCTGCTTTTGCGGAAGGCGATGGTCGCGCCGAAACAGGGCCGCGCGAGCTTCAGCGCCATGCCGACGGCGACGCTGGGCAGGAAGTGATAGTTCACCGCCATTGCCGAGAGCTGCGACCAGAGCCCCCCCATGGGCTTGCCGACATAGCTGCAGGTCACGAAGCCGACATCTTTCGACGACAGCAGTATCGGCGCCACGCGGGACAGGTAGGTCTTGTCCACGCTGATGTCGGCGTCGGTGAGGACGACGACGCCGTGGCGGATATACGGCTGCATGTTCACAAGGTTGGAGACCTTGCGATTGAGCCCGTAGAGCCGTTCGTCGACCACCAGCACGATGTCCTGGTCCGGATGGCGTCGCTTCAGGTCCATCACCACCGCGACCGCCGGGTCGAACCGATCCTGCACACCGAAGATGATCTGCACCGGCGCCGGATAGTCCTGGGCGCAGAAGCTCTCCAGGTGATCCCACAGGCCGGGTTCGACGCCGTGCAGCGGCTTGAGCAGGGTGACGGCGGGCAGATCGACCCCAAGAGGGGCGAGCCGGCGGAAGTCGCGGCGAACCAGAACCCCGGCTACGATCGCGTAAAGGGCGCCCAGCACCGCGATCGCGCCCATCAGCCAGCCGGCGAGATGTAAAGCTTCGGTCATCGGAGAAGGCTCCGCCGACAGGATGGATCAGCACTGCAAAAGGGCCGCGACGGCAGGACGGCGGTCGTATGACAAGCCGGCCCGGTCGTGTCCCTTCCAGGCGTCTAGACGCCGCCGGCGTCCATCCCCCTCAATCGCGTGCGGACGCTATCTAGGGGCGAGTTGACCCGGTCGCCTCGCGCGGTGCGATTTCCATCGCCGATCCTGAAGACGCCGACGCCCGGATGCGTCTAGAAGGTGCTGATCCGCCCGCGGGCAAGCTGATGGACGAGCTTTGCGATATTCCCATAAGGATATATCGCGTCGTGATCCGGTTGGACGGGCTCGCGGGCGACAACGACAGGCAGGCAGGGAGTTTGAGATGTTGAAGTTGCTGGTGGGCGCGACGGCCGCCCTTGCGCTCGGTGGTGCGGCCTTCGCGGCGGCCCCGACCACGGTGATGATCGATGGCCAGAAGGTCTTCAATGAGAGCATGACCGCCACAAAGGGCGGCGACCTGATCATCGGCGGGTCCGGCACCGGCGCCATCTATCGCGCCAAGGCGGGCGCGGCGAAGGCTACCGTCTGGATCGATGGGACCAAGATGGGGGTGAAGTCATTCCTGGGCGTGTTCGCCCACGACGCCTCGAACACTCTCTACGCCTGTTCGGTCTCGCCCTTCGGCGGGCCGCCGGAGCCGGCGCTCAACAAGTTGCTGACCTTCAACCTGAAAACCGGCGCGCCCAAGGGGAGCTATCCGATGCCGGCGGGCCCCGCCCTCTGCAACGACGTGGCCTTGAATAAGGCCGGCGACGTGTTCATCGCCGACACCGTGGGCGCCAAGGTGCTGAAGCTGAAGAAGGGCGGGACGGCGATCGAGACCTTCGCGGCCAGCAAGGACCTCGCCGGCGCGGACGGCATCGCCTTCCTCGACAACGGCGACCTGATCGTGAACACCGTGACGACGGGGCGTCTGTTCAAGATCAACCCGGCGGGCGCGATCACCGAACTGACTCCCTCGATGAAGCTGGGCGGCGCGGACGGCATGCGTTCCAGCGGCGGCAATCGCTTCCTGATGGCCGAGAGCGGCGCGGCGCGGATCACCGAGGTGACCGTCAACGGCGACAAGGCCGAGATGCGAGTGGTGCATTCGGATCCCGGCGTCACCGGTGTCGCCCTGGTCGGCAAGACCGTCTGGGTCAACAACGGCAAGGTCAACTACATGATGGACCCGAAGTTGAAGGGCCAGGATCCGGGCCAGTTCTCAGTTTATTCGGTTCCGCTTGGGCGCTGAGCTGACCCGGCGTCCTGCGCCGGATCCGATGCGATGAGACGTGGCGGCCGCATGCACCCAGCATGCGGCCGTTTCTTCATGCGACGGGCCCGCGCGCCCCGCCCTTGCGAACCGGGTTCGGCCCGATTCAGCGACGCTCGGCTGACAATGTTGTCGAACCCCCGGCTTGGGTGTGTAGGATGGCCGCGCATCAGTCGCGTCGCCCCATTCGCACTCCCGTGCGGTGGAGAGCTTCAACAGCGACGGTGCGGGCGGAGACGGTGGTCCTGGCGTCATGCTGGGCGGGGGAGGGTGCATGCGAACGATCAAGGCATTGGCCGGCGGCGTGGGCGCCGCCCTTCTGCTGGCGCTGGCGGCAGGGCCGTCGGGCGCCCAGGCGCCGGGGGAGCGCAGCGCCGTCATCCCCGACGACTGTAATCGCGCCTGCCTGATCAAGGCGGTGCACAGCTACATGGACGCCCTGCGCGCCAAGGACCCGAAGCGCGCGCCCTTCGCCAAGGACGTGGTGTTCACCGAGAACAACGTGGTCATGCCGATCGGGGAGGGCCTGTGGGGCTCGATCAGCGACGCCAGCAAGGACGGCACCGAGGCTGCCGATCCCAGGACCGGCCGGGCCGCCTGGTTTGGGCTGGTGCGCGAGCACGGCGTGCCGGCCTACTACGCCATGCTGCTGAGGGTGCAGGACGGCAAGATCACCGAGGTGGAGACGGTGGTCCATCGCAAGACCAGCCTGCCGTCTCCCTTCGGCGACGTGGATAAATACACCCACGATCCCGCCTTCAACGACGTTTTGCCGTCCGAACAGCGCCGCTCGCGCGAGCGGCTGAAGTCGGTCGCCGACAGCTATTTCAGCACGGTCGAGCGGAACGACGGCACGGTGTTCGCCCCCTTCGCCAGCGACTGCGAGCGCAATGAGAACGGCCTCTCGACCACCTCGGGGCAGGGCGGGTCCGCCGCCGTCGCCAACGGCTGCGAGAACCAGTTCAAGCTCGGCATCTACAACATCAACAAGGAAATCCGGGAGCGCCGCTATCCTCTGATCGACGAGGAGCGCGGGGTGGTGGTGTCCACCGCCTTCTTCGACCACGCCAACTTCTACGACACCTACAAGCTCACCGACGGCCGGGAGATGAAGACCCTGCTGAAGTGGCCGAACTCCATCAGCCTGATCGAGGCCTTCAAGGTGCGCGACGGCAAGATCTGGCGGGTCGAGGTGGTCTTCACCTACGTGCCCTACTTCATGCACAACCCATGGGCTCGGCCCGCGCCGAGGGGCGCCGATCAATGAAGCAAGCATCCAGAACCCTGCTGGCCGGCCTCGCCGGGGCGCTCGGCCTTTTCGCCTCCACCGCTCAGGCCGCCGCCGCTTCCAATGCCTGCGACCGCGCCTGCCTGATCGGTGTCGCCGACCGCTATGTCGACGCCATGGTGAAGCAGGCGCCGAACAGCCTGCCCTGGGCGAAGACGGTGCGCTTCAGCGAAGACGGCGTGGGTGTGATGGTCGGCGACGCCTTGTGGGGCTCGATCCGCGCCGCCAATAAGCCGGTCATGCACGCCGCCGACCCGTCCACCGGCCAGGTCGCCTGGTTCGGCATCGTCGAAGAGCATGGCGATCCAGCCTACCTCGCCCTGCGGATGAAGGTGGAGGGCGGCAAGATCTCCGAAGTCGAGACCATCCTCAGTCGCACCGCGGCCTTCGGCGACGCCCACCCGTTCCTGGCCACGCCATTGTTCCGCGACCCTCTGCCGGCGCGCCAGCCGCGCGCCAAGTTGATCGCCGCCGTCAACGGCTACCTCGACAGCGCCCTCAGCAAGGCCGGCAAGGCGTCGACCGCCATCGCGCCGGGTTGCGTTC
>Ga0182736_1002225_pt1 | contig 15408 bp, 12 predicted proteins | sample eDN5th30CKraftBY_FD_128882 | JGI IMG/M metagenome (GOLD analysis project Ga0182736, IMG submission 128882) | Enriched backyard soil microbial communities from Emeryville, California, USA - eDNA 5th pass 30_C Kraft BY (version 2) (version 2) | ecosystem: Environmental > Terrestrial > Soil >... | reverse complement strand
GGGAGGCGCTGCTGACGGAACGCGGTGAAGGGGCCGGAGAGGACCACCTGGGCCGGCGCCACCACGCCGTCGGCGGTGCGCGCGTCGAAGATGCCCTCCCAGCGATCGGCGAGGGCGCCGCGGATGCGCTTGCCCTCGACCGCGTGGATCTCGATGCGGATCGAGCGCGTGGTCTCGCCGCCGCCGAACTGCGAGGTGCCGCCCACCGTGAACGCGTGGGCGAAGCGCGCGAACCAGACCTTGCCCTCCTCGTCCCATTCGAGGGGGCGCTCGATCCACTTGGCGTCGACGCCGGTCGTGCCGGCGCCGCGGGTGGGCGAGAGGAGGTCCTGCGCCGACGCGGGCAGCAGGACCCATCGGCCCGTCGCCTCATCGAGGTTGGCGTTCTCGGGCTCGACGCGGAGGCCGAAGCGCAGCGGCAGCCCGGTGCCGCCGAACTCGCGCACGCTCACGTCGGCGGCGTAGAGGCCACCGAGGGCGATCTTGGGGATCACGTCCACCGGGAACCCGCCGAGGGACGTGACGAGGAAGGCGCGCTGCAGCGTCGCCTCGCCCTGGCTCCCGGCGGCGCGGCCGGTGGGGATCTGGAACCGGAACTCGGTGGAGCCCTCGGAGCGGAGCGAGCGGGGCGTCTGGTCCTCCTGGCCCTCGAGCTCCACGCGGTACAGGATCGCGCCGCCGGGCACCTGGGATTTGGTGCGCATCGACACGGTGACGAAGGGCTGGCCCGGGTCGATCTCCACCGCCTTGGGCGGGAGCTCCTCGATCTCCACCGGCTGCTGGCCCGCCACGTCGGCGAGGCTCTCCTCGTCGAGGCCGTCCGTCTCCACCGGCCCGGTGGAGGCGGCGCGCACGTCGCCGAAGGCGAGGCAGCGGCCGCGGGTCGAACAGCGGGCGCCCGCGCGGCAGTCGCCGTCGTCCTTGCACTCCCAGGTGCACTGGTTCTGAAAGCAGAACAGCCCGCCCGCGCAGTCGGCGTCCAGCAGACAGCCCTGCTTCGACGCGAGCGACAGCGGGCGGTGCGGCACGTCCAACGCCAGGTTCGCGGCGCCGTTCCCGCGCTCCTCGCCACCGCAGCCGATCAGCACCAAGCCGGCGACGAACGCCGGCAACCACCAACGAGTCGAGGCCATCACAGCGAGCCTCCCGAGAAGTAGAGATAGAAGCGCTGGCCATCCTTGCCGTCGGCCCCTCTGCCCTCGTCGGGTCCGGAGGGCCGCGCGCCGGTGTCTTCGCGCTGCGCCTGGTGCACGGGCTTCTGGCCGCGCTTGCCGCCTGCGCCGCCGGTGCCGGCCTGCCCCGCCGCGCCCGGTGAGACGAACAGGTCGGGCGAGGCGGTCATCATCGGCGGCAGGCTCATGAAGCAGCCGTTCGCGCTCGAGCCGCCGGCCCGGATGCACACCCGCCAGATCCCGACGCTCTGGCCGCCGTGGCCGCCGCCGCCGCCACCACCGCCGCCGCCGTCGCCGCCCTCGCCGCCAGCGAAGCTGATTTCGTCGCTGTTGGCCTTGCCCAGGCCGCCCCATCCGCCGGGAGCGCCGGTGCCGCCGGCGCCGCCGTTGCCGCCCTTGCCACCCTTGCCGACGCTCACGACGAAGGGGCCCGGCGTGAGGAGGCTGAGCGTTCCGGTGGAGGGAGGCACGAGCAGCAGGCCGATGGCGCTCCCGCCGTTGCCGCCGCGGCCACCCGCGGTGCCGTTGCAACCCCCGGCCCCGCCGCCGCCGCCGCGGTGGTTGGAGTCGCAGCCGAAGTACGAGGGATTCCAGCCGGGGAACCTGAGGCAGCCGCCAGCGCCGCCGCCTCCGCCGCCGGAGACACCGGAGGTCGGGGCCCCGTACGACCAGTTGTTGTTCGGGCCGCTCGTCCAGGTGAGTGCGCCGACCCAGTTCGAGTACACGCCGCCGCGACCGATCGCCCCGTTGGCGCCGCGGGCGCCGCGGCTCCCGCCGCCGCCGCCCCACCCTGCTCCGTTTCCGCCGCCGCCCCAGCCGCCCACCCAGCCGCTCGCGCTGGACGCGCTCTTGAAGCACCGCACGCCACCCGAGCTGCCGCCGTAGGGGCTGCGACCATCGGCGCACGTGGCCGCGTCCCGCCGGAAATCGGAGGACGCCGCCGTCGGCGTGCCGGACGCCGGGCACCAGCCGTAGTTCATGAACGAGAAGTCGCCGGGCCAGGGATAGAAGAGGAAGCTCCCCGCTGCGCAGTTCTCGCCGCTCGCGCAACCGTTGACGCCGTTGTTGCCCTGGGGGGCGACCTTGCCTCCCTCGCCGGCGGCTCCCAACGCGCCGTTGAGGCCGGCGTCCACCACGATCGCGACGTCGTCGAACACCAGCCGCGCGCAGCCCTGCGACGGACACTGCACCCCGATCTGCGCCGGGGCCGAGGCGCCGTCCGGCATCTGGTACGAGGGATCGGGGGAGACCACCTCCACGTCCACGCGGTCGAGGAGAAGCTCCATTGGTCCGCCCGCCGCCCCACCGATGGCGGCGTAGGTGGCGCCGAAGGGCATGGTCTCGCCGTTGATCCGCCGGTTCGGATCGGCGGCTGGGGCCTCGCGCACCACGGTCGAGCGCGTCCCCGCCGGACGGGCCCACTGCAGCGAGCAGGCGCCGTCGCAGTTCACCGTGGCCTTGAAGCCGCCGTAGATCCGCACATAGGGGTCGGCGCCGGGCGCGCTGGACGTGGGCAGGTCGATCTGCTTCGTGCTCGAGTAGCCGCCCTCCTCCACGTAGATGTCGCGGCAGCTCTTCCCCGAGGGGACCGCACAGGCGAGCTGCAGCGCCCGCGCGATGGACGCCACCGGCGCCTGGGCCGTCCCCAGGTTCGCGTCGTTTCCGTTGAGCGTGCCGCCGCCGGCGACGGGCCTCACGAACACCGCGGTCTGGAGCTCGCCGTCGATCCCGTCGCAGTTCTCGTCGACGCCGTCGCCGATCGGATCGGCCGCCTTCGGCTGGTTCTGCACGCAGCCCCAATCCGCGGTGCCGTCCGCCGCCGCCTGGCACTGCATCACGCCGAACGCGCAGATCCCCTTGCCGCCGGGCACCGTGCAGATGGCGGGGGCGCCGGGGCCCTCGGGGTTCGTCTGGCCCCGATCCGCGAACCAGTCGACGCCGTCGTCCACATTGCCGTCGCAGTCGTCGTCCAGGCCGTTGCAGATCTCGGGGGACCGCATCGCCACCGCGGGATCCCGATCGGGCACGCAGCGCATCGACGCGAGGCTCGCGCCCTCCTCCGGAGCGACGGCTGCCTCGCACGCGTTCCGGCCGGCGGCGCACACGCCGAGGAGGCCGGTGTCGCAGGCCTCGCCCGCCACCGCCGTCACCGCGCCCGCCGCGTCCACGACGACGACGGTGCCGTCGTCCACGAGGCCGTTGCAGTCGTTGTCGATGCCGTCGCAGATCTCGGCCGAGGCCGGGATGGTCGCACCGGCGCCGTCCACGCCGCCGCCGAACCGCGACGCGCTCTCGTCGTCGCAGTCGAAGCCGTTCTGGACCCAGCCGGCGGGTGCGCTCCCGTCGCAGAAGTAGCGCCGCTCCTTCGGGTTGCCGCGCCCGTCGCCGTCGCGGTCGCGCGACCAGATCATCCCGTCCTGCAGCTCCGTCTCGCAGCCGTCGGCGACGTCGCCGTTGCAGTCGGCGAAGCCGGGCTCGCAGTCCGCGGCGCAGGCGTGGCCGTCGTCCGTCTTCATGCAGAGGCGCTGGCCGTGGTCCACCGGTCCGACGCAGCGATCGCCGCAGAAGGCGCAGTGATCGTCCGAGCCCTCCTGCTCCGCGCGGTCGGAGAGACCGTTGCAGTTGAAGTCGATCTCGCCGCAGAACCGAGGGAAGGGGTGGAAGGTGCGGCGCGGGTCGAAATACGCGTCCGCGTTGGCGTCGTCGCAGTCCACCTCGGTGAACGGCTCGTCGAGGGATCCGCAGGTGCCGACGCCGCGCTGATCTCCGTCGCGGTCGAGGCAGCGCCCGCAGGTGCCGGCGATGGGGAGGCAGTAGCTCCCCGTCGCGCCGACGAAGAGCGGATCGTCCGACGTCAGATCCGTGCAGCGGAAGCCGAAGGGGCAGTCCTTCTGCAGCTCGCAGGCCTGCACGCAGGAGCCAGAGGGGACGCCGGCGTACGGGCGCTCGAGCCAGCACCCGTCGCCATCGGCGCACTGCCCCGCCTCGGTGCAGGGCTTGCAGAACTCGGGAGAGTGGGCGGCGGCGTACTCGAAGGGGGGCCGGCAGATCGACGCGTAGGGCACGCCGCGCGCCATCGCCTGCGCGTCGAGCGGGAACGGGAAGACCGCCGCGCCTTCCGGATACGGGCTCTCGCCCTCGAACACCAGCTGGCAGACGGAGGGTTTGCTCTGCCCCTCCGGGCCCGTCACCACGAACGAGTCGCAGATCCGCGGCTCGTTCGTGCAGGGGACGCCGCAGATGCCCTGGCCCTTCTTCAGCGACGGATCGAGGTCGGAGAGCTTGATCCGATCGGTCCCGTCCGCCTGGGGCCTGCTCAGCGGCAGCTCGACGATGCAATTGCCGCCGAACACGGCGCACTCGAGGCTGTCGTAGCAGCGGCGGTAGTCGTTCGGCGCGAAGGTGACGCGGGGCCCGGCGCCGCCGGTGCCCCCCGTGCCGCCGGTGCCTCCCTCGCCTCCGGTGCCCGCGGAGCCGCCGGAGCCCGCCTCGCCGCCCGAGCCTCCAGAACCCGCCTCGCCGCCAGCGCCACCGGTGCCGGGGATCTGCTCGCGCGCCGAGACGCAGCGTCCGTCCCTGCAGATCTCTCCGGCGGCGCACTCGAAGGTGTACTCGCACTCGCCGTCGACCAGCCGGGTTTCTACGCCGCAGCTCCACGAGAGCAGGGCCAGGGCGAGCGCTCCCGAGAGCCCCCACGCTCGCTCGAGAGACAGGTACCGCTGGGTAGCAGGCATCGGTTGCACTCCTGACGTGCGTCGGGGCACGGGATGCATGCCCCGAGGACCCCGAGCGGGAGCCTTGCCCCCCCTCGGCGCCGTGCTGTGTAGATGGCGGGCGGTGCTAACGCATGCGCGCGACGAGTGTCAACGCCATGGCTTCACAAAAAACCACACGCACATCGGGTGGCCGGCCCTTTGACCCGAAGATCAAGGGTCGCGCGGTCCCCGTCTGTCCGGTGGCCTACACTTCGTCGCGGGGTGAGAGCCCGAGGGCGGCGAGCCGCGTGCGCAGCGTGTTGCGGTGGATCCCGAGCCAGCGCGCCGCCTGGACCTGGTTTCCTCCGAAGCGCGCCATCGCGGCCTCGAGGATCCGCCGCTCGGCGCGCTCCATCACCTCCGCGTAGGCGCGCCCGTCGGGGACGTCGTCGATCGGGAGGCCGGCGCCGCCCGATCCGCCCGGGGAGGCCACCGCGCGGATCGCCACCTCGAGCGCGTCGCCCGAGAGAACGTCGCCGGTGCACGACACGAGCGCGCGCTGCACCGCGTTCTCCAGCTCCCGCACGTTGCCCGGCCACGGGTGCGCGCGGAGCGCCCGCTCGGCCCCTTCACCCAGCGTGATGGACCTACCGACGAGCGCCGGCGCGTGCTTGGCCAGGAAGTGCGCGGCGAGGGGCTCGAGATCCTCCGGCCGCTCGCGCAGCGGCGGGATCCGCAGCACGAGGACCGAAAGCCTCCAGTAGAGATCCGCGCGGAACGCCCCCGACTCCACGAGCCCGGCGAGGTCGGCGTTGGTCGCGGCCACCAGCCGCACGTCGACGGCGCGCGATCGCCCGCCCACGCGGTCGATGCTCCGCTCCTGGATCGCGCGCAGCAGCTTCGCCTGCGCGTCCAGCGGCAGCTCGCCGATCTCGTCGAGGAAGAGGGTGCCGCCGTCCGCCTGCTCGAAGCGACCCTCGTGCCGCGCGGTGGCGGACGTGAACGCGCCCTTCTCGTGGCCGTAGAGCTCGGACTCCACCAGCTCGCGCGGGATCGCGGCGGCGTTGACCGTGACGAAGGGTGCGCCGGCGCGGGGCGAGTGCTCGTGGATGGCGCGGGCGACGAGCTCCTTGCCGGTGCCGCTCTCGCCGGTGACCAGCACCGTCAGCGACGACGCGGCGGCCCGCCCCACCTGCTTGGAGAGCTCCACCATCGCCGGCGAGACGCCCACCAGCCCCGGCGCCGCGGGGGCGGACGGCGGCGGCCGGGTCCCGGAAGGCCCCCGCTTCGCCAGCTCGCGCACCACCGCCGCGAGGCGCGGCAGATCGAAGGGCTTGGTGAGGTACTCGTCGGCGCCGAGGCCCATGGCGGTGACGCCGGCGCGCAGCGTGTCCTCGGCGGTCATCACCACGACCCGCGGCGATCCGGGCCTGCCGCGCAGCTCCTCGAGGAGGCGGAAGCCCGAGTCTCCTGGCAGCCGCACGTCGAGGAGCATCACCGGGAAGCGCTCGCCCAGGAGGAGCTGCCGCGCCTCCTCCGCCGACGCCGCGGGGACCGCCTCGAAGCCCGCCTTGGCGAGGGCCTTCTCGAGGACGAAGCGGATCCCTGGCTCGTCGTCGACGACGAGGACGCGTGTCTTGTCGGCCATCGCGGGCGATCCGTAGCAGAGGCCGGGATTTCGCGCGAGACCGACGGCCGATCACGCGAACGGCAGGAGCACCGTGGCCTCGGCCCCGCCCTCGCGGCGATCCCGCAGCTCGAGCCTGCCGCCGTGGGCCTCGACGAGCCGGCGCGCGATGACGAGGCCCAGGCCGGTGCCCCCGCGCCTGCCGGTGACGAAGGGCGTGAAGAGGTCGAGGTCCTTGGGCAGCCCCGGCCCATCGTCGAGGATCGAGATGCGCGCGAGACCCCTCGTGCGCCCGCCGATCCGCACGCGCGTCCCCGCCGCGGCGGCGGTCTCGATGGTGATCGTCCCGTCCCGCCCCTCCATCGCCTGCAGCGCGTTGCGCAGCAGGTTGAGGAGCACCTGGACGACCGCGTCGCGATCGATCTCGAGCTCGGGGAGCGAGGGATCGTAGCGCTTCTCGATCGCCCTTCGGGCGGAAGCGCCCGCGAGCTCGGCGACGTGCTCGCAGACCTCGTGGACGTTGTGCGCCGAGACGTGCAGCGACGGCGGCCGGGTGAGGTCCAGGAGCGAGCGGACCAGGCGGTCGACCCGCCGCGCCTCTCCCGCGATCAGCTCGGCGTAGGCGCGGTGGGGCGAGTCCGCCGGGAGATCCGCCGCCAGCAGCTCGGCGGCCCCCTGGACGCCGGCGAGCGGGTTGCGGATCTCGTGGGCGAGCCCCGCGGCCAGGGCCTCCAGGTCGACCTCCGGCACCGGGAGCGAGAGCGCGATCACCAGCTCTTCACGCCGCGGGAGCGGCGCGACGGACACCTCCCACTTCGACGTCCCCAGGGACGCCACGCCCCGCGCGATCCGCCCCTCTGCGGCGGCGGACCCTCGCAGCCTCGCGACCACGTCCTCTCCGGGGAACACCCGCACCGACGCGCCGAGCTGCTCGACGGCGGCGGCGTTGGCGTGCAGCACCGCTCCGTCGGCGCCGACGACGAGGGTCGGCGCGGGGTGGGCCTCGAGGGCATCCCGGATGAGCGAGAGCTCCGCGTCGTCCGACATCGGCTAGAGGGCTTCCTCGCCCCTCTCGCCGGTGCGGATGCGGATCACCTCGTCGACGGGGAGCACGAAGATCTTGCCGTCGCCGATCCGCCCGGTGCGCGCGGCGTTCTGGATCGCCTCCACCACGTCGTGGACGCGGTCGTCGGAGACCACGACCTCGACCTTCATCTTCGGGAGGAAGTCGACCACGTACTCGGCGCCGCGGTAGAGCTCGGTGTGTCCCTTCTGCCTGCCGAAGCCCTTGGCCTCCAGGACGGTGATGCCGTGGACGCCGACCTCGGCCAGCGCCTCCTTGACCTCGTCGAGCTTGAAGGGCTTGACGATCGCCTCGATCTTCTTCATGCGCGGGGATCTTCTAGGTGCGGCGCGGTCCGGCGAGCTGCCGGCCGGCGCCGTGGTGCAGGTAGAGCTGCAGCGCCGACGACGGGACCGCGAAGGCCGCGAGCTGCACCTCGAAGTGGCCGCCGGGATAGCTGACGAGGGTGCTCTTCTCCTCGCCGGGGAAGAGGCGCATCGTGCCCTTCCCCTTGTCGACGCGCCCCGGAATCGAGAGCTCGAAGGCGATCTCGTAGCTGCCGTCCCGCTGGGACTGCGGCTCGAGGAGCAGGCTCATCCGAGGAGACGAGAGCTTGCCCGGCTCCGCGAGCGTCATCTCGAGCGGCACGCCGCAGACGCCGAGGAGCTTGGGCTCCGCGACGGTCTCGCCCTTCTCGTCGGCGATCGACATGGCGAAGAAGAGCTTCTCGCCGCCCTGGACGGCGGCGGAGCGGGAGGAGACCGCGGGTTCGACGGGCGCAGGCGGCGCGAAGAACGCAGCGGAGGCGAGGAGCGTCGCGAGCAGTGCGGGTGCGGCGTGTCGATTCACGGCTCCTCCACGCATCCGAAGACTCCTCGGAGGTGCGGACATTGTACGCCCCAAAGGCGGAGCGCGGCAAACCGCTTGCGAGGCGCCGATCGGGCGGGCGGGCGCCTCTCCGACACCTTTTGATCTCTTGGATTTTCTTTTGGATCCTTCCCTTGCTTGGGCTAGAAAGCCTGGGATCCGACACCCGCGCAAAGGAAGGCACCCCCCACGATGTTCGACTGGCTCTACAGAATCGCCTCGCGCGATCTGGCGATCGATCTCGGCACCGCGAACACGCTGATCTACATCCGTGGGATCGGGATCGTGTCGAACGAGCCGTCGGTCGTCGCGGTGCAGCAGGATGCCCGGGGGGGCAAGAAGGTCCTGGCGGTGGGCAAGGAGGCGAAGGAGATGCTGGGGCGCACCCCCGGCAACATCGTCGCCATCCGCCCGATGAAGGACGGCGTGATCGCGGACTTCGAGATCACGGCGGCGATGCTCCGCTACTTCATCCACACCGCCCACAACCGCAAGGCGCTGGTGCGCCCGCGGATCATCATCGGAATCCCCTCCGGGATCACCGAGGTGGAGCGGCGGGCGGTGCGCGAAGCGGCGGAGAGCGCCGGCGCCCGCGAGGTCTACCTGATCGAGCAGCCCATGGCGGCGGCGATCGGCTCCGGCCTGCCGATCACGGAGCCCTCGGGCAACATGATCGTCGACATCGGCGGCGGCACCAGCGACGTCGCGGTGATCAGCCTCGCCGGCATCGTCTACTCGAAGAGCGTCCGCGTCGGCGGCGACAAGATGGACGAGGCGATCATCCAGCACATCAAGCGCAAGTACAATCTACTCATCGGCGAGCGCACCGCCGAGCTGATCAAGATGGGCATCGGCACCGCCTTCCCCACGGAGGAGGAGCTGACGATGGACATCAAGGGGCGCGATCTGGTGGCCGGCGTGCCGCGCACGCTCACCGTCTCCTCCAATGAGATCCGCGACGCGCTCTCCGAGCCGATCAACGCCATCGTCGAGGCGGTGAAGGTGACGCTGGAGCGCACGCCCCCCGAGCTCGCCGGCGACATCGCCGACCGCGGCATCGTGCTGGCCGGCGGCGGCGCGCTGCTCAAGAACCTCGACACGCTGCTGCGCGAGGAGACGGGCCTGCCGGTGTTCCTCGCCGAGGATCCCCTCTCGGCCGTCGTGATGGGCGCAGGCAAGGCCCTCGACGAGCTCGACATCCTCCGCCAGGTCTGCGCGCAGGCTTGACCGTGCGACGGCTCCTCGTCCTCATCCTGCCGCTCGTCCTCCTGGGCACGAGCGGCTGCGCACTGTGGCGGATGGTCACGGGGGAGAAGCAGCCGGAGCTGACCTTCAAGGAGGTCCGCTTCGCCGGTTGGTCGCTCGACTCGGTGCAGCTCGACCTCGTCTACGAGCTCGACAACCCGTGGGATGTGCCGCTGAACCTCGCGGAGGTCGCGTATCAGCTCGAGGTGGAGGGGCGCCGCGTCGTCTCCGGCGCGCCCAAGGCGGGCCTTCGGATCCAGCCGCGGCGCAAGCAGGCGCTCGTCTTCCCGGCGACGGTGCACTTCCTGGACGTGATCCCCACCGTGCAGGCGCTGTTCACCAAGGACGCCCTCGCCTACCGCGCCAGCGGGCGACTGGGCGTGAAGACGCCGGTCGGCGTGGTGGGCCTGCCGCTCTCCAAGACCGGCCGGATCGACGTGCCGAAGCTGCCGTCCCTCGATCTCTCCTCGATCGCCGTCACCCGGAAGAGCGTGACCGGCGCAGGCCTTTCGGTGGGCCTCGACGTGACCAACCGCAACGCGTTCCCGGTGCCGATTACAGGGCTCGACTGGGCGCTGCAGCTCGCGGGCGCGCGGGTCGGCGGCGGCAAGGCGCAGGGGACGATCGTGCCGCCCGGCGCCACGCGGCGCATCGAGATCCCGGTGGAGCTCGGCCTCGCCTCCGCGGGTCAGGGCCTCGCGGCGCTCCTCGCGGGCAAGCCCGCCGACGTCGCCCTCTCCGGAAAGCTCGGCTTCGGCAAGGTCGAGACGCCGATCAACCTGAAGAAGCGACTCACGCCCCGTTAGGCTTCGCCTTCGCGCGGGGCTTGCGCGGCTTGGGCGGCGTGTCGCCCGCCAGCTCGGCCAGCCAGTCGGCAAAGGCGTCCGTCTCCACCAGGCCGCGCATCCTCGCCTCCGTGAGCGGCTGGGCGAACGAGAGGAAGCCGTCCAGCAGTCCGAGGCGATCGAGCACCTCGCGCAAGGGGCGATCGGCCTCCGCCGCGAACACCGCCCCGATCGCCGCGGCGATCTCCCCCTCGGTCTCGTCCCGCTCGAGCCAGGCCTCGAACCCCCTCCGCAGGATCGCGGAGACGACGGCGGGCTGGCTCCGCTCAAGCTCGCGGGCGAGCTGTTCTGTGTCGAGCTCGAACACGCCCTGCACCAGCGCCTGGCGCAGCTCCGCCTGCTCGTCGGCCCGCGACGGATCGCAGAGGAGATCGCCCAGACGCTGCAGCACCCGCGACAGCGCGGCGTCCGCGAACTCGCCCGCCCGGCGCTCGAGCTGCCGCTCCAGCTCGTCGGAGACGGCGCCGACCACCTGGCTCGCCATCGACGCGAAGGCGCCGCTGGAGCGAGCCTTCTCGGACGCCATGCGCCCGAGGCCCCCGAGCCCACGGGCGAGGGGGTTCTCCATCACCGGCGCGCGCAGCTTGCGGCCGAAGGCGAGGAGCTCCTCGACCAGCAGGTGGCGCAACAGCTCGCGCACCGGCGGCCGATCGAGGAGGAAGAGCGTGATCCCCCGGTCGGGCGACCATGGCCTCCCCGCGAGCTCGGCGCTCGCGGCCTGCAAGGAAGGCGGCACCAGATCGCCGAGGGGCGCGCGCCGGGCGAGGAGCCACTCGCGCAGCTCGCCGATCCGGTCGAGGATCCACCCCTCCGCCGCGTCTGACGCGGCCCACGTGCGGAGCGCGGCGCGCACGGCACCAGCGGTGAAAGCGGGATCCACCAGATCTCGGATCGGCCTCTCGAGGTCGCGCTCCACGGTCAGCCGCGCCAACCGCTCGATCGGCGTGTCGTCGCCCGTCGCGCGCAGGCGCTCGAGGATGGTTCCGGCGTCCACCACGCAGCCTCCTAGCCCCAGACCACCGCGCCCTCGGGGAGGAAGTACACGATGAGCATCCGCCCGCCCTCCACGGTGGGCGTGTGGTGGCTCCCCGGGGGGAGAACGACCCAGCCGGGGGGGCGGCCGTCGAAGCGCGGGGAGCCCTCGCGGGCCACGCAGAAGCTCACCTCGCCGAGTGGATGCGCGTGGGGCGCCGCCGGCCCTTCCATGTCCACGGCGTCGACGCTGAAGCCGTGGGTCTCCGGTCCGGGCTTGGCGAGCCTGCCGAAGGTCACCCCCTTCGGGGTGCCCTCCTTGGGCGTGAGCCATCCGCTCCGCCATGCCTCGAGGAGCATGCTCTCCAGGCGGGTGCGGTCCTGGGGACCGAGCGCGTCGCGAAGCGCCTGCTCCGCTCCGGAAGGGTCCGAGAGATCCAGCGTGCCGATCCTCGCCGCGAGCGGCGCGAGCACGTCGAGGAGCGCGTTGGGCGTGGTCATGCGGGCGTGGCCTCCATCGATCGGAGTTCGGCCCGAAGGTAGCACGCGCGTCTCCGGCGTGGAGGATCGGGCGGGCGCTGCCTATCGTTTCCGGTAGCCGGCACGAAGCGGCCACCGCGGTCCTCGAGGGAACTTGGAGCCTCTCGACCCATCGCAGGAAGTCCATCCGCAGGGCCGCCTCGACGCGGACGAGCGGGGCAACGGCCGTGCCGAGGAGATCCTCGGTGCGGTGCGCTTCGCCGCGGAGAGCTTCCTCACCAGCCAGACGATGTCCGAGCGGATCGACGAGGTGCTGGCGCACCTGGGCACCGCCGCCGAGGTGAGCCGGGTCTACGTCTTCGAGAACGAGCTGGCGGCGGACGGCGACCTGGTGACGAGCCAGCGCTTCGAGTGGGCGGCGGCCGACGTCACCTCGGAGATCCAGAACCCCGTGATGCAGCGGCTGAGCTACGCCCGGTCGGGTCTGGAGATGTGGTCCCGGGCGCTGTCGCGGGGCCGCATCTACGAGGCCCGCGCGGGCGAGTACACCCGGAGCGAGCTGGACTTCGCCATCCCCCAGCACATCCAGTCGTACATCCTCGTGCCCCTGATGGTGGAGGGGAGCTGGTGGGGATTCATCGGCTTCGACGAGTGCCGCTCGCCTCGCAAGTGGGATTCGGCGGTCAAGGACGCGCTCCAGGCGGCGGGGAGCATCCTCAGCGCCGCGATCCAGGGGTGGAACGCCCGCCGCGAGAAGGAGCGACTCCTCGAGCGGCAGCGCGCGTTCACGGAGGCGGCGTGGCGCCGGGCGGCGGAGTGGGAGGCCGTGCTGGCCTCCATCGTCGATGGCGTCTGGGTCTTCGACACGGACCTCCAGGTCACCTTCGCCAACGAAGGCGCCCGCCGCATCTTCGGCGCGCGTCGAATCGAAGACCTGCTGCGGCCCTGGTCCGAATACGTGATCTTCGCCGAGATCTTCGACATGTCCGAGAAGAGCGTGGGCTTCGAGGAGCAGCCGCCCAACCGGGCCCTCCAGGGGCACGCGGTGAGCGACGTGGGGATGCAGCTCGTCCTCCGCTCCACGGGCGAGCGCAAGTACCTGGGCGTGAGCGCGGCGCCGATCCGGGACTCGAGCGGGCGGATCGTCGGCGCGGTGGCGGTGGCGACGGATCGCACCCAGCAGGTGGAGTTCGGCAGGTTGAAGGATCAGTTCATCCGCGTGGCGGCCCACGAGCTGAAGACGCCGGTGGCGATCATGAAGGGCTACGCACAGCTCGCGCTGCGGGTGGGCGATCAGACCTCGCCGTCGCAGGTGGACCGCCTCCGCGCGATCGATCGGGGCTCGGATCGGATCGACCGCATCATCCAGGATCTGCTCAGCGTCTCGCAGGTGTACGCGGAGGGCTTCACCCTCCACTTCAAGCCGGCGGATCTGCGCGAGCTCACCGTGGCGGCGATCGGCAGCCTCTCCAAGGAGGCGCCGGATCGCCAGGTGCTCCTCGACGCCCCGTCGCCGGCCCCGGTGCAGGTGGACGTGGACCGCATCGAGTACGTGCTTCGCAGCCTCCTCGACAACGCCGTGCGCTACTCGCCTGCCGGAGGGCCGATCACCGTCACGGTGGACGTGGAGGCCGACGAGGGCCTGGCCAGCACCGGTGGCCGGGGCACCGTGACGGTGTCCGTCTCGGACCAGGGGATCGGGGTCGGGCCGGACAAGCAGGCGCACCTCTTCGAGCCTTTTTTCCGCGCCCACACGGATACGCCTTACGATTATGGAGGGATGGGAGTCGGCCTGTTCACCTCACGGGAGATCGTCCGCCAGCACGGCGGGACGATCTGGTTCGAGAGCAAGGAGGGCGCGGGGAGTACGTTCCACTTCCGCATCCCCCTCGGAGAAGCCGGATGAGCGGTCACCGCGTGCTGATCGTGGACGACGATCCGGATCTCCTCGCCCTGATGGCGGAGACCCTCGACCTCGAGGGCTACGTGGTCGAGTCGGCGACGAACGGGGCCCGCGCACTGGACGCGCTCGAGCGGGGAATGCCCGACCTCATCCTCCTCGACATGAAGATGCCGGTGATGGACGGCAGGGAGTTCACTCGGCGCTTCCGCGAGACCCACGATCACGAGGCGCCGATCGTCGTGGTCACCGCCGCCGCCGACGCCCGAAAGAGCGCCGACGAGATCGGCGCGAACGGCTTCATCGGCAAGCCGTTCGACCTGGACGTGCTCCTCGACACCGTCGCCCGCGAGGTCGCCCGCGCCTGAAGGCGCGGGCTCCTGGTTCAATTCGTCTTGAAGACCCAGTCCCAGAGGGGGCTGGAGACGCCGTAGCGCTTGTCCGCGTAGAGCCGGTTGAAGTGGTGGCTCATGTGGTGGCCCTGCAGCTTGCGGAGCAGGCGGTGCTTCACCTTGCCGTGGTGCAGGTAGTAGTGCATGAGGTCGTACGTCATGTAACCCAAGGTGAAGCCGGCGTGGAAGAGCCAGACCTTGGGCCCGAGCGCGAGCCAGAACAGGAAGCCGAAGCCCAGGAAGAGGGGGAAGCTCACCGTCGGCGGCAGCACCAGCCGTAGCCGATCCCTCGGCCACGTGTGGTGCACGCCGTGGAGGGTGAAGTGGAACTTCGGCCCCCAGCTCGTGCGCGGCTCCCAGTGGAAGAGCAGGCGGTGGAGCCAGTACTCGGTGAGCGTCCAGACGACCAGGCCGCCCGCGAAGAGGGCGAGGCCCTGGAGGACGCCGACGGTACGGACCCAGATCCCGTACCCGACGAGCGCCAATACGATCGGCACGTAGATGTACGCGACGATGAGGAAGTGGGTCCTGGAGAACGCGTCGAGCAGGCGGCTCCCGAACATCGGGGGCGACTCGGCGCTCGGCTTGGGAAAGAGCATCCTCGAACCTCCGCGAGAAGGTTGGGGATGAACACCGGCGCCTGCCGCACACGTCACCCGGCCGGGCGCGGCCTCGCCTCGAGCGAGACCGCGCCTGGTCTTGCCAGCCGGCCTAGCGCCCGGTGGCGGTGGTGACCGGGCGCAGCTCCTCCACCAGGCGCTGGCCCGGATAGACGCTGCGCAGCGCGGCGAGGATCACCTCGCTGTGTACCGCCACCGCGCGGTTGACCCGCGGATCGAAGCCGTAGTCGCCGCCCAGCGAAGGCAGGTTGCCGTCGAAGATCAGGCCGATCACCTCGCCGGCGCGGTTGACCACGGGCGATCCCGAGTTGCCGCCGACGATGTCGTTGGTGGTGACGAAGTTCATCGGCGTCTGCGGGTTCAGCGACCCGCGCGCCCTCCACCACGAGGCCGGGAGCACGTACGGCTCCTTGCCGGTGGCCCGATCGAAGGCGCCCGACACCGTGGTGATCGGCGCGACCGTCTTGCCGTCCTGCTCCCATCCCTCCACCTGGCCGTAGGACAGACGCAGGGTGAAGGTCGCGTCGGGG
>Ga0182736_1002223_pt1 | contig 15432 bp, 10 predicted proteins | sample eDN5th30CKraftBY_FD_128882 | JGI IMG/M metagenome (GOLD analysis project Ga0182736, IMG submission 128882) | Enriched backyard soil microbial communities from Emeryville, California, USA - eDNA 5th pass 30_C Kraft BY (version 2) (version 2) | ecosystem: Environmental > Terrestrial > Soil >... | reverse complement strand
GAAACCATCAAACAGCGCCGCTTGCTTCATCGAGATGCAGCGGCCTAATGTGACAAACCTGATGGACCAGAGCCTCCGTTAGCTCACGCCGCCTGTTGTCCCAAAAACCCTGACGACGGACATATCGGCAGATGGCACGGTTCGCCGCCTCTGAGCGGCGAACCGAACAACCCGATCACACGCTGCAGGCGTAGATGACGGCCTCCTTGGACGGGTCCATCAGGTTGTCGACGCCTGAGCTGATATCCCACCGCAGTGTCTTTCGCGAATCCCCATCAGTGTATTCGGCCATGATCTGGCGGTCATGGAAATGCCCGCCGCGCCGTGGCTGATAGGGACTGAACTGCACTCGAATGTCCCCAAGATTTGCCTGCTTGAGACGATGGCGCAGGTCCGTTTCCTGTGCCGCCACGGACTCTGGAATGCCCGTGTTCTGCCTTGGATCGTCAGGCCGCCACACCATCGTGGCCGCTTCAATCGCAATACCCATGCGCATGAGGGTGCTCAAGAAATCCACCGCGGATCGACGATTGCGCTCACCCTTGAGCAGGTATGGATCGCGAAGGATGAAGCGGGTGCGGGATCCCTGTCTCGCCAAGGCGAATGCTTCAGTCAGGTCGCGCCGATCGCCCGGCTTGAATTCCCAACGCCGCGTGTTGGCAAGAATTCCGGTCAACGCATTCGGGATGCGCCGCGCTTCCCCTACTATTCTCAGGAGCTGGTCCGAGTCCTCCTGCGAGAGGCTGGCGGAGAGGAAATTTCGCCCGGGAAGCAGCTGGTCAAGCAACGGCCTGTCGGATTCGTCGCAATGAATGGCCATCGGACCGTCGCCAGTGATGGCGAGCATTCTTGGCAGCGCAACGTCGAAACGTTCTGGAGGCAGACCATGTAATTCGAGCCGCCCCGATTCCTCCTGATGTGCCAGGAGTTCGACCGCGGGGAGATCGGATGCTGTGACCGAGCCAAGCCCTGCCGGCAGCCCCGAAGCCGCCACGATTATTACTTTCCTGTCCGGAGAGTCGTCGGCAATGTCTCGCAGGAAGCGAGCCGTGGCCATGGCTTCCTGGTGATTCCTGCTGCCTTGAAGCGTCGGCGCGAAGAAGATCGCGTGCGTGCTTCCGGACAAACGCTGCCTGAGAGCGTCGCGGGATGGCTCCTCCCAGCGTTTCGCATAGGATGGAGCACCTGCAAATTCGGCCTGATCCGAGTAGAGAGCTTGGAGCCACGGTAGGACAATGGTGCGGTCGAACTGGTCCCAGAACGCCTGATTTCCATAGTCATTCAGACAATGCGCGCACGAACTCCCGCATTGACGGGGACAGTTGAGAGCCTCGATCGCCCGAGCAATGATGCGCCCTGCAGAGAACTTGCCACCCTCGCATAGGCGGCGCACATATCCTGCTCCGCCAGCGACCGCATCGTAGAGGACAACGGTCGGCCGACTGGTATCCGACTGATATGTCGCGAGGAGATCTCTGGGGCTAGCGTTCAGCAGTCGGGCCGACGCCAAACGCAAGGATTCGGCCAGCGTGCGCAGGAAGCTCTGCTCATATTTCCGAACCTCGCTGTCTTCCATCGGGCCGTCAGGCAACGGTATCGGCGTTGCAAAGGAAAGAGCCCGCACGTCCGTTTCAAAGATGTGGCCCAAATCGATCGGCCATTTGATCTCGTCAACAGGGCAGCGTTCCCCGGTTCTCGGATCATCATGTACAGCCTTCGTCGCCTTTCCGAGTTTGGATCCGGGGCGGGCTGCCTCTGCATGCTCACATTTTGGACAGCGTAGATAGCCTTGGCCGAAGGGACCACGATTAAGCACGAACAACCTGCCTGTCGGGACTGGCGTCGCCTCACCCGGGTTCGCAGGCGCGTAGAAGGTTCGGACGCGTCTTAGGTCTGTGTCGCTGAACGCTTCGAAAGGCGCCTGCGTGACGAGCCGGGCCTCTTCAGCACGCCGTTGCCGTACACGGGATGCGCCCGGGTCGCGTCCGTCACGTTCCTTGTATGCGGTCAGGAAAGCCTTTGGTTCGACGAACGTTCCGGACTGTCCGACCTCACCGCCGCATTGACCGCATTTTTCAGAGAGTTCCTCGCGAAATCGTTGGATCTCCACGTGCCCGCAGCTTCCGCAGATTCGATAGCTCTGATCCGGCATGAAGTCCTTTGGATAGCGGACTATTCCTGCGCTCACCCAGATCCTTCCACCCGCGACGACTTCCGCGCCCGGGGCATATTCACTCACGCCCAGGGTGGCAGCACGATCGAGCTGGATAGGATCGTCGTGACCGGCTCCACGATGGCCTGCCCCCCTTCCACGCTCGGTGGTAATCTCAAGGCGGCAGGAATGGACTGGGAAGCTGTATGTTGGGATGACAGCCGCGCGCGAGAGCGCATCCACAAGAAGCTGTCCCAGCAGGCGCTCCTGTTCGCTCTGCATCGCCCAAGCCCGTTTGTCGTTTCCACTTTCACGGGCTTCTTCTCGGCGGCTCTGAAGCGCTTGCCACCGGTTCGCGATATCTCGGGCAAAATGCAGAACCTGATCGCGGAAGTGGCGAGATAGTTCGCCACCAGCGAGTCCTATAGGGCCAGTGTGATTGGGCAAATGCGTTGCGAGCATCTCTCCCTCGGAGATGGCGGCGTGGCCTTCCGGGCTTTCCAAAAAGGCAGCCAGAGAATCGCCAAAGGACTGTGCTTCTTCGGGCCCGAGCGTTTCGCCGAACAGGTCGCTGAGAACGGGAGCGCCTTGCTTCTTCAGTCCGGAAAGCCTTCGGCGAAGGAACCCGGAGAGAACCATCGATACCTGGTGTCGACGGAAGAAATCAGGGTTATCGATGGCTATGAAGGGGACTGGCGGAAGGTTCGCCAAATAGCGGTCGAAGGATCGATACTGTTCTTGATCATAGTTGCCGTTACGCGCCACGGTAAGTGCGATAGGTGCGGCCTGCGCCCGACGGCCGGCTCGGCCGGCTCTCTGCTGATAGTTCGCGATCGATGGGGGCACATTGCGACAGACTATTGCTTCCAAGTCGCCTAGATCTACGCCCATCTCCATGGTCGTTGTACAGCTTAACAGATTGATCCCGCCCTTGCGAAACGCATCTTCAAGTCCCTCCCGGACCTGTGTTCCAATCGCTGCCGTGTGTTCGCGAGCGATCGCGGCCTGTGGCTGCGCCATCAGATAGCGCTGGACATAGTGATTATTCGCCTCGAATTGGGATCGAGCCGCGCCATCAATGGAATGCAAGGTTCCGATGCATTGCCAAGAAGAACATTTTTCCCCAACAGATCGGATGGTGCGTGTTCCGCAGACGCTGCAGCGGTACAGGGGACGAGTCCGGCCTGAGGCAAACCGAAGAACGGAGGGATCTAATGCCTGGCCGCTATGGTGTGATTTGAGTAATCCGGTGCTCGAGGCGCCTTCCCAGAATGCATCAAGCGCGCTGATAGCATCCGCTCGCGACAGTCCCAGCTTCTCCGTGAGAAACCAGTAGAAACGATTGGGTCGATCACTGGCCGGAACTAGCCCCACGGTGATTTTCTGGTTGGGCGATTTGACCCGCACCAATGCACGTCCCGCTTGGTTGATGCCATCGCCCCAGATAGAAGCGTCCGTTAGGTCGAGCTCATCATCCAGGTCTGTGATCAAACGGTTGCGTCGTACGATATCAAGAAAAAGTCGGCTGAGTTCTTTAGCTTGCTCTGCGATGCTAGGCACCGCAGCCGACACCCTCTGTGCCGCTCTTGTGAGCTTGGCTGAATCGTAGTCGACATGAACCAGGCCCAAGGTTTCTAGTGAGCTTCTCGTACCGCCGGGCAGACAGAATTCAGCTATAATCCAACTGAGCAATTTTCCTTTTGTTTCGCGATCAGAAAGGGGCTCCACTGTTCCGGGACGCATGACAGCGAACGCCCTTTTGCCGCGATTGCGAAGGCGCTTCCAAGCATCATCTCTCACGTCCCGTACGGAAAGATCTTCATCGTCGTCCGAAACGCCAACAGCGGTGGCAACAGCTGCCCGGATGGCCTGATCCCGCGACGTCCTCTCAAAGAAGGGTGCAAAGAACGCAGCGTCTTGTCGGTTGTCGGAGAAGACAAGGAGACGCCTGCCGTCCATAGGCAAAGGAACGCCCCCTGAGTTTGATTCTGGCAACGCCTCAAGGAGCTGCTGCGTGGCTACAGCCGCTAGCGCGTCGTCACCGGGGTGCAATCCAGAAACGGGCTCGGCGAAGCGTCCTCCCCGCTCACCGCAGGCCGGACAGCGTGTGACGTAGCGGCGACGGTCAGCGTCATCTTCTCGCATCGGCACTAGCCGCAAACTCACCGTATGGCCAGGCTGTGGGGGAACGATGTCGCCGGTTGCGGGATCTACAGTGAGAACCTCTTCGCCTGTCCCGTCGTCCTCATCCGACTGCTCAACATCATCTTCGAGGGCGGCGCGTCCGATTACCAGCCTAAGTACGACACGGGACGCACCTGGCTGAGGCTTTGAATGTAGCCGCGAATGACCTTCCCATCCTTCTACAAAGGGTTCCCCACAGTTCCGGCAAGCCAGGAGAGGATAATATGGTCCCAAGGATTCGTTCGCGTATGATCGTACCGGTCTGAACTCTCCCCACGACTCTGCGAGGTCGGTCCCTAAGCGAACGACGCCGCCCTCGATACCGCTCGCTGCCAGATGGTAGCGAGCTGGCAGAAGAGGAAAATCTGAGGGACCGCTTCGCCCCAAGACACCAAGTGCCACAACGCCTCGCAAGGCTGCATGTCTTGCAGCAGGTGTCGCCGTGGGAAACAATTCGGCCGCGGCATCCTCGAACCGAGTCAACCCGCCTTCCAAAATCCCCGCGAGTTTTCGAACCTCTGAAGTCGCGGAACTGACCTTGAGCAGCCCTGCTTGAACATCGAGCCCGAGGTCGATCTCAAACTCCGGTATGTCGAGGCGTCCGACTATCTGGTTCCACGCTACCGCGCTAGCCGTTTCCAATAACCGGAACTCGGTAACTGCTTGCGGCACCCTCGCCCAAGCATCAACCGTGACCGATTTGATTTCGCGCGGGGCCGTCAGCGCTGGGTGAAGCCTCCGCCTACCAGTGACGATCGCATCCGTTCCATCGCCGAAAGTCTCCCCGAAGAGGTCCTCAGCAAATGCAACGAGTTCGTCTGCTCGAGACGCGTCGAGACTGGCGCTAGTACCAATACATTGCACCGATCCTGATCGGAGACCCAGTCTAGTTTTCAGCTTGCGGAGCAGAAAGGCAACCTCAATTGCCTGCGCCCCAGCATATGTGTGGATCTCATCGAGGACCAGAAACTTAAGATCAGCGCCGTCAAATAGAGGTGCGTTGCGCGGCAGCAGTAGCAGATGCTCCAGCATCGCATAGTTTGTGACAAGTATATGAGGTGGGCGCTGTAGCATTTCGTCACGAGAAAGAAGCCATGAACGGGGTATTGATCTCCCCAGCCTGAGCGCCTCGACCAATCCGTCATTGTCGAGCAGCCTACGCTCCTCCTCCGCCCTGTTAGTGTCGGACCGCACTTGCCCCGTAAAGCGGCCGAAGGTGATACCGGGATCACCGAGTTCACGGAGCAAAAGACGTGCTATCCGATAGTAAAGTTGATCGTTGGCTAGCGCATTGAGCGGGTATACAATGACGGCGCGTACACCCGGCTTCTCAAGACGTCCTTCCTTCAGCAGGGAATTGGCAATTGGGTAGAGGAAAGACTCAGTTTTGCCGCTGCCAGTTCCGGTCGCGACAAGATAGTTCCTCAGCTCACATGCGGCAGCGATGGCCTTGTCCTGGTGGACATGCAGGAGCCGCTCGAAAAGGGCCTGGTGACCCGTATCGACCATACTGCGCCATCGATCGCTGAAGATCCCTTCATCTGTTAGTTTGCGCAGGCTGCGCCCCTTCTCAAAGTCAGGTAAACTTTCAAGAAATGGCCCCGTGACGAGGCCGGCGGCGCTGCCGGCTATCGATTCACGAACGGTACTGGCGAGACGAGGGGCACGTTCGTCTGATATCGGTACCGCCGTTGTAATATAACGGCCAAGCGTCTCGCCAATCCGATCACGCAATTCCAGTGGGTCAAGGTCGCTCATTAGGGGTGGCTCCTTCGTTCGAGCTCCCATAGGAGCAGGTAGAAACCCAACAACTCAGGTGCGAGACGCGTCAGGAAGCCGAAGTCGCGGAGCAACTCCGATTGCGGGCGTTGGGCCCTTTGAACAAGCTGACTCCAGAAAGCCGTCGATTCTCCGCGCCTAAACGCCCTTGCTGCGCCTGAGAAGAGGGCGGGAACCGCGCCTGCGATGTTTAATCGTTCAATGACTGAGTCTGGTGTCGAGACAGCAATGTTTGCGCCAATCTGCAATCCGATATTCGCCAAATGCGCCGCCTGGGGCATCCGTTGGAGATTGTGGTTCAAACCGTTGGGTGCAACGCGCTCAACCCGCTCAACAAGTCGATCTACGCACCAAGCATGATGTGCTGCTGAAAGCCGCCCGTCCCGCGGCCGCCAGAAGACACCCGATTGATCCCCTCCACTTTTCAGCGCCTGCCTGAAGCGCTGGAAGCCGAAATTCTGTAATTTGACCCGGTCGCTTCGCGCGGCCTGCATGAAGTTCTCGAATCCGTGGAAGAAACTCGGATCCACCATGCCGATCGCATCACGCAGACGTTTCCACGACACGGTCTTAGAAATTGCCCCCAGTTCGGAACCGCCCTCCATCTCGTCGCTGGCGAGCACCTGGAAGGCATCCGCATCGGCAGCGAACAGATCTGGGGCAAGTTCGACAGGGTGTCGGAGTGGTACCCAAGTCGGCGATACATCGATGGGCAGAGGTCGTGCTACCGCTTCCAGTAAAACTCGGTGTCCTTCTGGGCTAACAGCAAGTCGCTTGCCAATTTGATTCCAGTGCGCCTCAACAATGCCACTGTAACTAGGCCAGCACTCGACCGCGATACAACTGTTCATCGCCTCAGTGAGCCGGAGAAATAGAAGCCGAAACTCAGGCAACTCGCCAATTGAGGCGTTGGCGGACAATCCAACAACATAGCGGTCGCCGCGCGCGTTCGCGAGCGGCATCCACTGGGTATCGTCTTCTCTGCCGACCAACAGTTCCCCAACCCATACGCCAGGTGGGAGCGCGCCATAGTCAACGGAGAAAACAGCTGAGTTCGGAGCGTCTCCTTCCGCCTGAACAAGCCCACGAGATGGGATGCCTACCTGCCACCGCCCAAACGAAGCCGCTGCTTCGATCCGCTCATCCGTGGCGAGATTCGTTGCGACCAGCATCATTGCATTCATGGGGGTATAAAACGAAACTTTCGCAGTCAGCTTTCGCTGCGGTTTCAAGCGCTCGACGACGAACGCCTTCGGCGCGGCCGTCGGCGCAATCTTAACAAGGATTCGTTCCGCTTCCGGACGTTCACGTGGCCGGAACCGAATTTCATCATGAGGCGCTTGGCCAGCCAAAGCAGCCATTGCAATACGGCGCACCCCGGTACGGCCGAATGCATTCGACTCCACTTGTCCCCTTACGTCCAGTCCGGCATCGATCTCTGAACATCGAATGACGAGACTGTCCGTGCTGTCGCGCCCAGCGGAGAGCGTGGTGCCGAAGGGTACAAAGCGTTCCCTCCCTTCGTCGCTGACCAACGATACCGTTATTCCAGGACGCAGGATCTCGAACGGTACAATCCATTCCTTCGCACCCACGAATGCGATCTTCGCGGCCCGATAGGGCTCATCGACGACGAGACTTATTCGTCCCTCGCTATCCCGTGCCACATGGCGGCACTCCGTCCAGGCGAGATTCTGCGGTACCGACGGTGCTTCAAAGGTGAGTCCGTCAATCAACCTGGCAAGGCCGGGCCAAACCCAGACGCTGGATCTAACAAGAGGCCGGCCCCCCAACTTCATATTGACCGATGCGCGAAGAGGTCCTGCCAACCCACGTTGAGGTAGTGTATCGGTTAGATCGATGTTCACATCTTCCCCTTCGGGAACCACTATCGTGAGTGGCTGGGACAATGACGGGTGTTCCAAGACCAGCTCTAGTAGCCCTTCCGGGCGCCCTCCGGGGAAGCGCACTCGCGCAGACGACGGGTTCCCGCAGACTGGTCCGAAACCGCCGGAACCTATCCTGACGAGCTCCAACTCCAGCTGCGGACGAGATGGTGGTGCGACAAGAAGGCTATAGCCTTGGAACGCCACTGCCACTTGATCTCTCATTGGAATGGCCAGTCCAAAAGCTTGGGGCCCAAGTGGAACTGCGGCTTCCCCGTTCACTGAAAAAGCAGATGAGGCGATCAGTACAACTTGTCGCGCATCCAAATAGACTGGGGTAGCACCGGCCGCATCCGTAACCGCCCGTAGAAAGCTGCCGTTGTCAGCATCAAAGGCTAGCAGCTTGCGCTCGCCGTCTAGGACCGCGAGCGTCCCGGACGCACTACCGGAAGGGGCTTCGTCGGAGTGCTTCCAATTGATTGCTGCGGGCCACGGCGTTCCAAGCACGATTTGCCCACCTCCGGATATCCGGCGATCTCGACCTCCTATACTTGCAAGAATTGGAACGCCGCTGGGGGCTTGGATGACAAGTGCATCGTCAGCCCACACCAACTTGGGTTGCGCGAGCAGCGATGCCCTACGACCTAGGCTTTTTGAATCCGCAGATTCGAGTTCCGCGGCTATCCGCCGTCCCAATCCCACAACATCACTTACTCCTTGCCTCACGCGTACGTAGCAAAAAGCATGATATGCTATCTCATCCTGGCATAGGATGTTTCGCAATCTCGACAGCTGCCAAGGCGCGAATTCTGCCGCTTGATCTTGCCATGCATACAGCCGCCGCGTGTCGTCGTCTGGCGGTAGCCCCAAAATTGTTTCCGCCTGTACGAAAGCATCGACAAGCGCAGGCAATTGATTGTCAGCGACTCCAGCCTGGAACACATAATCATCAACAAACCCGACGGGCCTGAAGCCCGCGACGCCCAAACCAAGCTTCCTGCACGCCGTTCTGAACGTGCGATTTAGTTCCGCTCGATGCTGGTTCGGAATATCCGAAACGCCGTAGGCGTGGGCGATCCATTGATAAACAGCGTTTCCCTCGTGCCCATAGTTCTCAGCGATTGACTTCACCATCACCCAAAGCCCCGACAGGGGATAACTCTGAATGAAACGAGAGATCGCTTCGGACTTACCCCTTACGAACTCTTTCGCTGCGGCTTTCAGTAGATCGGCGCGCCGTTCTTCCAGTTCCAAATGTGAAATGAACGGAGATGCGTCGCGACGCTGAATTTGCCTCCGCAGCGAGAGTTCACTTGCTGACAATTGGATGCCAATCCCCTTCGCAAGCGAACCCGTATTTCTTTTCGTATCCATAGCGACCTGCCTGACTGAGCCACCACAGTGGACGGTCAATTATTTCGAATATGCAAACTGCCAGTTTTCACTGAGTCGCGCCGGCTGAACATGGCGAGCGCGAAACAGAGCGAGCGACCTCCGATGAACCGGATATAATTGTTATCCGTAAACTTTCTATATCCATATGAATGCATGGTCAAGCAGCGAGCGTTAACCAAGCCGGCGCCGCGCGCTTGAGATCCGAATAAGATCCCGATCGGTTGCGGTCGTTCACGCTTCGGCATGGACGATTAGCGGCCTCCGCCGGGTGCGGCTAACACCTGACGAAGGCCTGACCCAACCACCTGTATGAGAGGCAATCGGGCTATGGGGATTGATAGATGGCATGGCCGCCGTCCGGAAGGGGCGCTCGGCAGTTCGGTGGCGAGGTTGGCGGGTTATCGACGCCATCCTCGACAGGTGGGGTCGGCGACCCCGAGGGATTCCCATCAAGCTGACGTGGAATCCCTCGCCGACAACGCGCTGACGGCGGCGCTCGCTGGTGAGACCCGGGAAGACAGCACCTTCGGTGACTACGCTTCCGTATTCGGCTTCTGCCACTCGGCGGTGATGCAGGAAGGGCGGCTGCTCGAGGATTCGATCGCGCTGGCGGTTCGTCGCCACCACGATCTGATGCTCTTGCCGTCGAAGAAGATGCCGGTGGTTCCGGCAGCGCAGGAGATGCTCAAGCGCACACCGGCGGACGAGATCAAGGGCATCCGCTTTCCGTCACGAGTCCATGCCACCAAATCCTACAGGCCAGACCTCTTCGTGGTGGACCGGGCCACGCATCTAGGGCTGATCATCGACATCAAGCGTTCGCTGCTTTCCTACCGCTCGCAAGAGATCGATGAGCTTCGGTCTCGAATGCTGGCGGCGGCGGCCACCGGACCGGAATTCGTCGCGGAGAACCGCGGCCCACTGCTGGTCGCCGTCGAGGTCGCAATCGTCGACGGTGCGGACAAGGTATCCGACGAGGAGCGCAGCGTCTTCCGGCTCTCCGAAGTCGACGGGCTTCTCGGCACGGAAGGCATCGCAGGATTCGTCAAACAGGTCCGGGAAGGCTTCTCAAGCCGTGTTCAGGAGGAGCTGGCGCGGCGATGCCGGGCAGTGCTCGGACTGTCACTGGAGGGTGGGCTGACCCCCACCGCGCTGAATCCTTCTGCACGGCCAAATGAGACGTCGCCGCTTGGCGGCGAGGTCGGCATCAAGGTGGCCGAGTCCACCGAGCGCCGGTTCGGCTACTCCCGGAGGCCGGGGCTCCACTAGGACCTTACGGGTCGCCTGACTCCTCAACCACATCCCGATTCCACCAGCACGGATCGCGCTCGGCGCCGAACCGACAGGAGAGCCATGCCATGCGAAGGCATTCCAGCACCCCACCGCCCCGACGGCCTGGCCAGGGGGAATCCTTTAGGGCCATCTTCGGAGGGTCAAGCCGGGCCGGAACCGACCCAGGAGCGGCGCCGCCTCGACCTACCGTCCCGCCCCGCTATCTGGCCGGGTCAGACGTGCTTCAGGACGTCCTCGGGCACACACCCAGCTGTATCGCGCTCAGCCGCCAGGGGGCGATCTCATCCTGCGACTGCAGGATTCGACCGATCGAGGACCCCGCCGTCGTGATCAGCATGGTCATCCAGTATGTCCGCCTCAGCGGCTACGGAAAGCGTCCGCTTCCATCGATTCTCATCGAGCTTTTGTCCCGGCAGCTGGAGGGGGGAGACCTTGCCTGCCGGGTGGTCGCGGCTTGGCTTGTCGACCTCGGCGTGCTCGACGCTCGAATCCTGCGCGGAGGGGCTACCCGATGAGCCGCAAGCGCATGATGCCGCAGGTGCGGGCCAAGGCCACCAAGACGGTCGGCAGGTTCCTTGCCTACTGCTCGATCATGAGTGCTTGTCGTGGCGACCGACGCCTGCGCCGCGGCACGCCGCTGGCGCTCGTCCTGATCCTTCCAGACGGCGCCGATGACGATGACTTCAAAGAGGCAGCGCAGGTCGCGCTTCTACGACCTGGCAAGCGCCTGTGGACCTCGAGGGATGAGTCCGAGAGGGCGGTGAAGGCATCGGACTTGTGGGGTGGAGAGGCCAAGAAGCTCAAGCCGCTCGACAACGCGATCCTGAGGGAGGATCGGCTGATCATCTTGGCAAGGACTCCCAGCGAAGTTCCGGCCGGGGTTCGGGCGGCCGTCGACGATGTCATCATGCTCCAGCGCCCAACCGTCCGACATGTGACGGCAGCGGTTCGGCTCTGTCTTGGCAAGCGGATCGAAGCAGCGACGGCCGAGGAGATCGCCGACATGCCGCTGCCGCTCGTCACCTTGATGCTGCGCCGCGGTCGCCCGGTCTCTGCCTCGCTGGACGCCATGAGAAAGGCGCAGGCAGCCGCCGTCGTCCGGAAACCACCACGGCTGGACCTGGCCAACCTTCACGGTCTCGGCGAGGCCGGCGCCTGGGGACAGGAACTGGCGATCGATCTCCAGGATTGGCGGGAAGGTCGTATCAACTGGTCCGACGTGGATCGGGGCGTGCTCGTCAGCGGTCCGCCGGGGACGGGAAAGACGACCTTCGCTCGTGCACTCGCTGCCACATGCGGGGCCCATCTCGTGCTCGGCTCGCTGGCCCAGTGGCAGTCACACGGTCATCTCGGCGATCTGCTGAAGGCGATGCGGGCAGCCTTCGCCCAGGCACGGGAGAAAGCACCGTCGATCCTGTTCATCGACGAGATCGACGCCGTCGGCGACCGCGACAAGTTCAGCGGCGACAACGCGCACTACTGCAGCGAGGTCGTCGCTGGCTTGCTCGAATGCATCGACGGGGCTGAGCGCAACGATGGCGTCGTCATCGTCGGCGCATGCAACCAGCCGGATCGCATTGACGCGGCGTTGCTGCGGCCCGGCCGCCTCGATCGCCATGTGCGCATGCCGCTTCCGGACGAGCCGGCGAGGGTGGGTATCCTTCGATGGCACCTCGGCGAGACACTGGAGGGAGCAGACCTTGCCGAGATCGCGCAACGGACAGCCGGCTGGAGCGGTGCAGGCCTCGAGCAGCTCGTGCGTGATGCGCGCCGCAAGGCACGGCGCGAACGGCGGGCGATGGTCCTGGAAGACCTGATCGCGCATCTGCCCGCCCTCCAGACGGTCCCGGAAGCGCTCCTGCGCCGTGCGGCCATCCATGAAGCCGGACATGCCGTAGTGGCGGTCGTGCTCGGGCGACCGATGGATCATGTCGAACTGCGTGTCGGCCCAACGGCATCCAACGCGTCCGGTTTCCTCTCCCTCGGACGCGTCCAGTACCGGGAGCCCCCGTTCCAGGAGCGGACCGTGCAGAACCTGCTCGATCAGATCTGCGTCTTTCTCGGCGGCACCGCCGCCGAGAAAGTTCTGCTCAAGGGGCGATCAGCCAGCGCAGGCGGAGCCGTTGGCAGCGATCTGCACCATGCCACCCTTGCCGCGCTGCGGATTGAGGCATCCTACGGTCTGGGTCAGGGACTGGCATACCTGTCGGCCGACCAGGACGAGGAACTGCTCACCAGCCTCCAGATGTCCTTCTTCCTGAGAGATCGGGTCGAGGCACTGCTTGCGGAGCAGATGAAGCGGACCGTCGACATCGCTACGCGGCACCGGGCCACCATCACCGACGTTGCTGAGCGCCTTCTCAGGGGTGGGCGTCTGGTTGCAAACGACATCCTGGAAGCGATTTCGGTGACGTCGGACCTCATACTGACCACTTCAGGGTGCTCCGGAAACACGACCTTCGGGGGCCAGACCTCATGACACCGGCACTGGAACACGCTGGCATGACGGCCCCGAAAGACGCGTCAGCAAAGAATTTTCTTTTGCGAGGGCCACGGTTGAGGACGTCCGCGGAGGGTACAAGACGCCCCCAAGTCCCGCGTCCCCGCGACCGATACGCGTCGCTGATGGTGAGCTGTGAATCCTTGCGAGTACTTCGCGCCAAGCTTGTTGCCGACAACGGCACGCGGACGCAAGGAGTCCTGTGCTCAAAGGATTCAATCCTACAATGTGCTCCGACGCAAGAATTCGCAGTTCTTCAAGTTATCAATCAGAAAGGAATCGTTCTTTGTGAGGAATGCTTGAGAAAAAAGGATTGAATCCTGCTGTCGAAGCTTCTGCGTGGATGACGGTGAGCGCATGTCGGTCCATCTATACTCATTCCTCGACGTTGAGTTATTCAAATTCCGGATTGACAAATTGCGGTCGATGGTTATCCGAATCACGAGGGTCGGCGGTCCGAGCGGGCCGATTGACTAAAGATCCAGGGCAAGTGCCGATCGCGCATCGCCATGGTCAACCGGGAGGGAAGGAGGGGCGTAATGCGAAGACGGAAGTCAGAACAGACGCTGTCTCACTGGATCGGACATACGCGGATACTGGAACCCTCGAGCGTCCAACCCCTCATTTTGGATTTCGCATATCGGGCGTTCACGTTGGAGGTCATGCATGCCCACCTCATGATGTTCATGAACGGTCGCCCGGCACCACGGGTGCCCACAACCAACAGCGTCACCACGGAATCGAAAGCCAAGCCTGTCCGGACGGCGATGGAGCACGCGAGTGACGAATGGTCTGGCTTCATCAACTATGGATTTGAGGCGCGCCCGCTAGGGCAGGCTTGCCTTCGTCGGATAGTTGAGATCGCAAGCAAGCTGAAGTGTCAGGCTTCCGGCATGCACTTGGACTGGGAGGCCTCGTTCAATTTGGCCTCTTTCAGCTCCACCAATCTCCGCTTCGTCCAAATGAAAAATGGGTCACCCATAGGGCGACCCATTTTTCAGCCAGCTTTCGCAGAGCTGGCCAGTCTCCCTCCCGCGCTAACAGAAAGGAGGCTCTCTATGAGATAGCGAGCAAAGCCCTTCTATCGCAAATCGGTTAAGGCGTCACCGGCCCCATCGCAAGAAATGCGTGGGCGCCGGGAGCTACGTTCTTTGCTTTCTTCTGATGTTCCCAACCGTTTCGGCAGCAGCTGAGGCAGCGCAGAGCGTACACGTGCCTTCCAAACCGTCAGCGAGGCACATTGGCCAGGATTTGAAGCGAGCGGTTGCCCCTCGTCCGCCGACCATCGGCCGACGACCCAGTTCAACGGGACGCGAAGCCTCCGGCCTTACCACCAATTCAACCTGCTTCGGCATGCCGTCGCGGGAACAGGAAAGTCATGTCAAATGAGGATTCATCCAACTGAACTTGCCTCTGCCAACAAACTCGCGCCCGCTGAGCTCGTGCGAATCTTCCCGGAGTCTCCGTTCATCCGGCAGGCCTTACACCAAGAAGATCCGGGAGCACCTTGGAGAGGAAAGGGAGAGCTCAAATACTCGTCCGTCGACTTGAGCGCGGACTGCCGATGCCTTACCGGGCAGGCGCTGCCGCCCGCCTCGTCTGCAGCCCTTCCGACGATGGGAGGGAAGAAATGAGCAGTCAGCATTTCGACGAGGGTCACGAACCCAGGCGACGCTTCCCCGCCCGGAAGATGTACCCGACGCTCCCGGGCTGGTTCCCGACGAGAAAGGCGCCGGGCCAGAAAATCCGGACCCGGCTCCCCATGATGATGGACGGATTGATCCACATCGACACCGATCCGAGGTGCGTCCGGATTTCGCCTTATCCGGTCTCGATCCGGTTCTTCGCTCACGGGCCGGATGGCCGCTTCAAGGTGGTGCAGCATATCCCGGACGTCGGAGTGAAGATGGCCGACGGCAGTGAGGTCTACATCGACTTCGTGCCTGTCAACATGCAGGACGAGCATCCCGACTTCCGTCGCTGGGAAGAGGAGCTCCGCGAGGCGTTCCAGGAACAGTACGGCGCTTCCTACGCAGTCCATGACGAACTCTGCATCTACATCAAGCCTAGGTTCGGCAACCTGCAGACGATCTGGAAGCACGTGCTGGACGGCATCGACGTCTGTCCGGCGTCAGCACTGATGGGACCAAATCGGCTTAACTGAGAACGGAGGATTTTTGGTTCATCGTAGCCTTTCAAAGGAGCGAAGATGAGACAGAAATCCGGAACCGGGAAAGCGCCGG
>Ga0182736_1002222_pt1 | contig 15438 bp, 18 predicted proteins | sample eDN5th30CKraftBY_FD_128882 | JGI IMG/M metagenome (GOLD analysis project Ga0182736, IMG submission 128882) | Enriched backyard soil microbial communities from Emeryville, California, USA - eDNA 5th pass 30_C Kraft BY (version 2) (version 2) | ecosystem: Environmental > Terrestrial > Soil >... | reverse complement strand
GATCTGCGTCAGCAGGTTGCGCTCGCTCTCCTCCAGCTTCTGCGCCCAGTCGCGGCAATCCTCGCCCAGCGGCACTTCCTCGGGCATCCAGTGGATCTGCTGCTGGCGCTTCCAGAAATCATAGGCCCAGGGATATTCGAAGGGCTTGTAGGTCTTGCGGGCGGAGAGGAGGGACATGGGGACTTCCTTGCTTCTAACCGAAAATGAGCCAGGCGGTGGCGAGCAGGCCGATCAGGCCGCTGACACTGCCGAGGATGATGCTGACGGGCTTGCGCGCATCGATCCGCGCGACCGCCGCATGATAGGCCGGGCCGTCGCCGTATCGGCGGTGCAGGCGGCGCTTCATCGTTTCCTCGGGCGTGAGGAACAGCAGCAGATCCCGCAGGGTATCGGCCGCCCACCACGCCAATATAGGAAGCGCGAGCACGATCAGCACCACGACGGCCCATCCTGGCATCACGCCACCCCCGCCAGCAATGCCGCGCTGGCAAAGCCGGCCATGAACAACGCGAAGGCGCCGAGCATCGCGGCGGCGATGCGGTTGCGATAGACGGCGGGCGCGTCGGCGGCGGGGCGCGTGGCGACCAGCACCCCCGCCGCCAGGCTGACCGCGCCGACGCCGTACATGATCAGCGGCGCGCGGCTCATGCAGCGATTTCCGCGTTCGGGCGTTTCGCCCGCGCAACCATCACAGGAGAAGCACCATGGCCGATGCCAGCCACATCAAGGAACATATGGACGTGATCGGCGCCGACGGCGTCCACGTCGGCACCGTCGACCGAGTCGAGGGCGGCCGCATCAAGCTGACCAAGGCCGACAGCGGCGAAGGCGCGCACAAGGGGCATCACCATTTCATCTCGCTCGGCCTGGTCGCCGACGTCGAGGGCGACAAGGTGCGGCTGAGCGCCAACGCCGACGTCGCGGTGACGTTCGAGGAAGAGGCGTAATCCGCGCTTCCCCTCTCCCGGCGGGAGAGGGGAGGAGCCGCGCAGCGGCGGAGGGGTGAGGGTGTGCGATCCTGCCGTCATCGACCCTCACCCTTCCGCGCCTGCGGCGCTCCCTCCCTCTCCCGATGGGAGAGGGAATTGGCGATCGTCGCGATCACGCCGTCGATATTCTCCAGCACGTCGTTGTTCCAGAAACGGAGGACGCGATAGCCCTCGCTCTCGATGAAGCGGGTGCGGGCGGCGTCTTCGACGGCGTCATGCTGGCCGCCGTCGACCTCGATGACGAGCCGGGCGCCGAAGCACAGGAAATCGACGCGGTACGGGCCGATCGGCGCCTGGAAGCGCCACTTGAACGCCGGGAACGCTTCCTTGAGCGCGCGGCGGAGGCGCTTCTCGGCCTCGGTCGCGTTGCGGCGGAGATGCCGTAGTTGGGTGACGGTGCCGGCGGGCTGGTTTGTATAGAGGCGCATCGCCCTCACCCTTCCGCCGCTGCGCGGCTCCCTCCCTCTCCCGATGGGAGAGGGAATCGGGGCGCGCCGCAACCGAGCGCCGTCCTGCCAAAGGTAGGGGCGATCTCGCCTCTCGACATGAGAGGGAATCGAGGCGCGCAACCCCTCTCCCTTTGGGAGAGGGAGGGCCCCGGCCGCAGGCCGGGAGGGTGAGGGCGACCTAGTCCCGCCACCTCACTGGCACGCCAGGCATTCGTCGTAATCGCGCGCTTCGAGCGCGATCTGCTTGAGGTCGGGGGTGTTGTCCGCCTCCACCCCGCCGGCGAACCCGGCGCGCTGCACCGATTTCGAGCGCAGGTAATAGAGCGACTTGATGCCCAGCTCCCACGCGCGGAAATGGAGCATCAGCAGATCCCATTTCTCGACGTCGGCCGGGATGAACAGGTTCAGCGACTGCGCCTGGTCGATGAACGGCGCGCGGTCGCCGGCCAGTTCGAGCAGCCAGCGCTGGTCGATCTCGAACGACGTCTTGAACACGTCCTTTTCATCCTGGCTGAGGAAATCGAGATGCTGGACCGACCCGCCCTTTTCCAGGATCGAGTTCCACACCGCGTCCGAATTCTTCGATTTGTCGGACAGCATCCGTTCAAGATACGGGTTCTTGATCGACCATGACCCCGACAGCGTCTTGTGGGTGTAGATGTTGGCCGGGATCGGTTCGATGCAGGCGCTGGTGCCGCCGCAGATGATGCTGATCGACGCGGTCGGCGCGATCGCCATCTTGCAGCTGAACCGTTCCATCACGCCCATGTCGGCGGCGTCGGGGCAGGGGCCGCGCTCGATCGCCAGCGCCATCGACGCCTCGTTCACCTGCGCGCTGACGTGCTTGAAGATCTTGAGGTTCCACGCCTTGGCGGTGGCGCCCTCCATCGGCAGCCCGCGCGCCTGAAGGAACGAGTGGAAACCCATCACGCCGAGACCGACCGATCGCTCGCGGCTGGCCGAATAACGCGCGCGGGCCATCTCGTCGGGCGCGCGCTCGATATAGTCGGTCAGCACATTGTCGAGGAAGCGCATCACATCCTCGATGAACTGCTTGTCGTCCTTCCACTGATCCCAGGTCTCGAGGTTGAGCGACGACAGGCAGCACACCGCGGTGCGATCGTTGCCGAGATGGTCCTTGCCCGTCGGCAGCGTGATCTCCGAACACAGGTTCGACGTCGACACCTTGAGCCCCAGGTCGCGGTGATGCTTGGGCATCGCCCCGTTCACGTGATCGCTGAACACGATGTACGGCTCGCCGGTGGCGAGGCGGGTCTCGACCAGCTTCTGGAACAGTCCGCGCGCGTCGACCTTGCCGCGTTCCGACCCGTCCTTGGGCGATTTCAGCGTCCATTCGGCGCCGTCGCGCACCGCTTCCATGAACGCGTCGGGAATGAGGACGCCGTGGTGGAGATTGAGCGCCTTGCGGTTGAAGTCGCCCGATGCCTTGCGGATCTCCAGGAACTCCTCGATCTCCGGGTGCGAGATGTCGAGGTAGCACGCCGCCGAGCCGCGCCGCAGCGACCCCTGCGAAATCGCCAGCGTCAGCGAATCCATCACCCGCACGAACGGGATGATGCCGCTGGTCTTGCCGTTGAGGCCGACCGGCTCACCGATGCCGCGGACATGGCCCCAATAGGTGCCGATGCCGCCGCCGCGCGACGCCAGCCAGACATTCTCGTTCCAGGTGTCGACGATGCCTTCCAGGCTGTCCGGCACCGAATTGAGGTAGCAGGAAATCGGCAGCCCGCGCCCGGTGCCGCCGTTCGACAGCACCGGCGTCGCGGGCATGAACCACAGGCGGCTGATATAGTCGTAGATGCGCTGCGCGTGGGCGGCATCGTCGGCATAGGCGGAGGCGACGCGGACGAACAGGTCCTGATATTTCTCACCCGGCAGCAGGTAGCGGTCCTGCAACGTGTCCTTGCCGAAATCGGTCAGCAGCGCGTCGCGGCCGTGGTCGACCTCGATCGGATAGGGCTGCGGCGCGACCGATTTCGAATCGGGCAACGATGCCGCCGCGCCAGCCGCGGCGATCGCCGCGCCGGCCGCTTCCATCGCACCGGCGGCGGCGTCGCTCACCCGGCTGTCCGTCGTATCCCTGAAATCCATTTCCGCTGCCCCTGTACCGTCCAATTGCGTATCCGATTTCCGACTCGGGAAACCCCCACACTACACCCGCCACGCCCTGGAACAAAGCGTGACCAAACCCGTGGCGCATGGTGAATCCGGCCAGGGTTACAATATAGGATTGCGGGGCGATTCCACCATCACTTGGGCTGACCCCCCAGCGCAACCACAACAGATTGTGCCCAATCGTCGGCGGAGGCAATACTCGGTTCGTCGCTGGAATGACTCGGTTCACGGCCCCCGCCACCCGCCCGACAGGCGGCGACGCGCGGACTTTCCTCGCCTCCGCGAAAGGCAAGGGGACATAAGCGGAACAAAAAATATTTCGTTGTGGAGCGAATGTGGATCGGCGTGGACGGGGGCGTTGTTGCGATGGACCGTGCCGGTTAGCGTGCAGGCCGCGAATGGGGGGACGGGGATGCGGACGATCGGGGCGGTGATGGCGGCGGCGGTGATCGGCGCGGCGGTGGCGGTGCCGGCGATGCCGACGGTGGCGGTGCCGGCAATGCCGGCGGTGGCGGTGCCGCCGGCGGGGCGGGACGCGCCGCGGGTCGAGGAGGTGTCGCTGGGCGATATCGCGGCGGCGCTGGCGGCGCGGCGGGCGACGGCGGAGGGCGTGACGCGCGCCTATCTCGCCCGGATCGCGGCGATGGACCGGCAGGGACCGGCGCTGCACAGCGTGATCGCCACCAATCCCGATGCGATCGCCCAGGCGCGGGCCAGCGACGCGCGGCGCCGCGCCGGCACGCCGCTGGGGCCGCTCGACGGGGTGCCGATCCTGGTCAAGGACAATATCGAGACTCGCGACCCGATGCCGACCACCGCCGGCAGCCTGGCGCTGAAGGACAATCTGACCGGCCGCGACGCGCCGGTGATCGCGCGACTGCGCGCGGCGGGCGCGGTGATCCTGGGCAAGACCAACCTGTCCGAATGGGCCAACATCCGATCGAGCGCGTCGATGAGCGGGTGGAGCGCGATCGGCGGGCTGGTGCGCAATCCCTATGCGCTCGATCGCTCGGCGTGCGGATCGTCGAGCGGCACCGGCGCGGCGATCGCCGCCAGCTTCGCCGCCGCCGGCATCGGCACCGAAACCGACGGATCGGTGGTGTGCCCGTCATCGATGAACGGGCTGGTCGGGCTGAAGCCGACGGTCGGGATGGTCAGCCGCACCCATATCGTGCCGATCAGCCACAGCCAGGACACCGCCGGGCCGATGGGGCGCAGCGTCGCCGACGTGGCGATGCTGTTTTCCGCGATGGTCGGCAGCGACCCCGCCGATCCCGCGACCAGCGGCGCCGATGCGCAGCGCCGCGACTATGCCGCCGGATTGCGCGCCGATGCGCTGGCCGGGCGGCGCATCGGCGTGATCCGGCCGCCGGCGATGCGTCCGGCGCTGGCCGCGCGCTATGACGCGGCGCTGGCGGCGCTGAAGCGCGCGGGCGCGGTGCTGGTCGATGTCACGCCGCCCAAGGCGGAGGGGATCGCCGCCGCCGAGTTCGACGTGCTCAAGATGGAGCTGAAAAGCGACCTTGCCGCCTATCTGGCGAGCACCCCGGCGACGGTGGCGACGCGCTCGCTGGCCGATGTCATCGCGTTCAACACCGCCCATGCCGCGCAGGAAATGCCGTTCTTTGGCCAGGAGGTGTTCGAGGCGGCGCAGGCGACCGGCGGGGTCGACGATCCCGGATACCGGGCTGCGCGCGCGACCTCGCTGCGGCTGGCCGGGGCGGAGGGGATCGACGCGATGCTGGCGGCGGCGGAGGCGACGCTGCTGGTCGCGCCGAGCTATGGCATGGCGTGGCTGTCCGACCCCGTCTATGGCGACCAGTTCCAGGGGCCGAGCGCGAGCGAGCTGCCGGCGATCGCGGGGTACCCGCACCTGACCGTGCCGATGGGGCTCGCCGCCGGGTTGCCGGTCGGGCTGAGCTTCATCGGGCCGGCGTGGAGCGACGGCGCGGTGCTGGCGGCGGGCTATGCCTATGAACAAGCGAGCCATGCGCGCGTGGCGCCGCGCTATCCGCCGACCGTCGCGGGCACGGCCGGAGGCGAGGGCGGATCGACATCCAGGCGGTAGCGATGCTTTGCTGCGTCAAGCCTGCAATGTATGTAAACTGAAATTACAGGAGGAAGCCGCAGGAAACAGCGGCTTTTCATCGCACGCTTGCGCGAGGTGAACCTACAGATAGAGCGTTGAAATGATCGACATGCCTCAAACTCCTCCGCCCGCGTATGAACAGGTTGTCACGCAGAAGTTGCTTCAGTGCGGACTTCGGGACGGCGGGTTCACAGTCAAATACGAGAATGAACTGCAAAGCGTCGAGATTGTGATTGAGAAGGAGGCCGGCGCATCTGCGGCTAATCTCGATTGCATCCGAGAAGCCGCCGGCTACGAGATCGTCACCTTCAAAGACCCGTCCTTGCAGCAAACCTATCAGGACCGGGTGTCTGAGGTGTTGCGGCCAAAGATGCTGGCAGATACGAAGGCAGAACTCGAAAAGCGCGGTTTGCTTGACGGGTTCCCCGAACGATCCAAATTCGGCTCCGACAAGCTGTTCGCTGAGGCGCTGGAACGGCACTGTGGAATGAAGCCAGGTTCGTTTTTCGTCCAAAGCCAGTGGGGCTTGATCGGCCAACCGAAGCTCGGTCGCCAGAGCAAGGCTGACGAAACGAAAATGTCCTGTCTTACGGCGACCATTATGTATGTCAGCGCCAAGGGCGAGGACTTCAAATTCGGCTTTATCGGCAACGAGGCGGTTGCCCCAGAGCGGTGACAGGCGGTTTATGGCTAACCCCGCGTTGGTCCTTCCGGGGAAAGCCGGACACCGGCGCCACAACAGACGCCGGCCGCGGCCCTCGATCCGCGATCGAGTCCGGGATGACGCCTGCAAAAACGGGCGCACCCGCCGCTGATATTGGTGAACGTGGATCCGCGCTGGCGGCGGGATGACGGGTGGCCGGGTGCCGCCAGTTGGATGGCCGGCGCGGTTCGGCGCTGTCCCCGGTCGGGACGGCGCTTAACCATGGTTGGCGCTGGCCAAATTCGTAAACGGCGCGTTAACTGTCGCCATGCAGCGAACAGTCACCGCATCGGGCCACGTCGCCCGCGAAGCCCGGGGCCACCCCTTCCGCCGCTCCTTGCGCGCGCCAGCAATCGCCGCCGCGCGCAACGAGGACAACGACCTGAAGCTGTTCGTGCTGAGCTTCACCGCCTTCTTCGTCTGCTTCTACACCTTCCTGATGTAGTCGCGCGCGGCGGCGCGCCTCAGTCGCAGGCCATGTGCAGCTTGTGCGCCAGCCACGCCGCCGGCATGCACGCGATCGCGACCAGCAGCAGCATGTTCTCCGGCGTGACGCCCGCCCCGGTCAGCCCCAGCACCACCACCGCGCCGACGGTCATCGCGCCCGAATTGACGACGTTGTTGGCGGCGACGGTGCGCGCGGTCTGATCCTTGCTGACCGTGGTCGTCAGGAAGGCGTAGAGCGGCACCACGAACATGCCGCCGGTGATCGCGATCGCCACCAGCGTGGCGATCACCAGCATTGCGCGCGGCATCGTCACGAATTCGGCGATATTGTAGAGCGTGCCCGGCGGCGCGGGGACGAAATTGCGCGCTTCGATGGAGAAGGCGACGATGCACACCGCCATCGCGATCACCGAGGCCGGGCCGTATTTCGCCGAGATATGCCCCTTCAGCAGCCAGTTGATGACGACCGATCCGATCGCCACGCCGACGGAGAAGATCGCGATGGTCAGGCTGGCGACGCGTTCGTCGGCGGTCAGCACGTTCTTGACCAGCGGCGGGAACATGATGATCAGCACCGCGCCGATCGACCAGAAGAAGCTGATCGCGCAGATCGCCAGGAACAGCCGGCGGATATGCAGCGTCGCGCTGATCAGCCGCCATGAGGCGGTGAACGGATTGTAGTTGATCTCCAGCGGCCCGCCCAGCCGCGGCGCCGGCGGCACCATCCGCCCGGTCGCCCAGCCGCACAGCGCCACCGCCAGCGTCATCCCGGCCGCGAGCCGGATATCGTGGACGACGAACCCCGCCACCACCGTGCCGACCAGGATCGACAGATAGGTGCCCGCCTCGACCAGCCCGGTCCCGCCCAGCACCTCGTCCTCCTTCAGGTGCTGCGGCAGGATCGCGTATTTGATCGGGCCGAAGAAGGTGGAATGCGTGCCGAGGAACAGCACCGATCCCAGCATCATGCCGATGCCCAGGTTGACGTGCCCCGCGCGCGCGGCGAGCATTCCGGCGCCGCCGAACAGCATGATCGCGATCTCCGCGGTCTTCACTATCCGGATGATTTTCGCCTTGTCGTGATTGTCGGCGAGCTGGCCCGACAGCGCCGACAGCAGGAAGAATGGCAGGATCGCCAGCCCGGTCGCCAGCGCGTTGAAATTCGATTCGAGTCGCGCGTCGTTGAAGATCTCATAAGTGGCGAAAAGCACCATCGTCGTCTTGAACAGATTGTCGTTGAAGGCGCCGAGGAACTGGGTGACGAACAGGGGCAGAAAGCGCCGCTGCTTGAGGAGCCCGAGGGCGTTGAGCATGAAAATATGGGCCTCGGTCGTTCCTGATCGGGCGGGCATAGCCGACCGGGGGAGGGGGCGACAACGACGGTTTTCATCGCAAGGGTGGCGCCGGCCGCACAGCGCGTTAAGACGAGGCGCGATGCTGACGCTGCCCAACATCCTGACTCTGTCGCGAATCTTCGCGGTGCCGCTGCTCGCGTGGCTGTTGTGGTGGCCGCAATGGACCGCCGGCTATGCCGCCGCGTTCGTGCTCTACTGCGTGATCGGCGCGACCGACTATCTCGACGGCTATCTGGCGCGCGCGCAGGGCACGGTATCGAAGCTCGGCATCTTCCTCGATCCGATCGCGGACAAGATCATGGTCGCGGCGGTCGTGTTGATGCTGGTCGCCACCCGCGACATATCCGGCCTGCACCTGATCGCGGCGCTGATCATCCTGCTGCGCGAGATCATGGTGTCGGGGCTGCGCGAGTTCCTGGGCGGTATCCAGGTGTCGGTACCGGTGTCGCGGCTGGCCAAGTGGAAGACGACGCTGCAACTGATCGCGCTGGGGGCGATGATCCTGGCGGGCGCGGTGCCCGGGTGGCCGTGGGTCAAGCTGATCGGGCTGGCGTCGCTGTGGAGCGCGGCGACGCTGACGCTGGTGACCGGGTGGAACTACCTGCGGTTCGGCCTGAGGCACATGGAAAGCTGATGGCGCTGTCCCTGCTCTATTTCGCCTGGGTGCGCGAAGCGGTGGGGACGGGGCAGGAAACAGTCGATCCGCCCGCGACCGTCGCCACGGTCGCCGAACTGGTCGACTGGCTGGCCGGGCGCGGCCCCGGCCACGCCGCCGCCTTTGCCGAGCGGGGCCGGCTGCGCGCGGCGATCGACCAGCGGTTCGTCGCGATGGAGACGCCGATCGCCGGCGCGCGCGAGGTGGCGATCTTTCCCCCGGTGACCGGCGGATGATCCGCGTCGTCGTTCAGCACGGCGCGATCGACATCGCCGCCGAACTGGCGCTGGTGGAAGCGGATGCGGGCGGAGCGGGCGCGGTCGCCAGCTTTACGGGGCTGGTCCGCGCCGACGACGGCGTTTCCGCGCTGGAGCTCGAACATTATCCGGGGATGACCGAATCGGTGCTGCGCCACATCGCCAACGATGCGGCGGCGCGCTGGGCGCTGAGCGGCGTCACCATCGTCCACCGCGTCGGCGCGATGGCGCCGGGCGAGCGGGTGGTGTTCGCCGCCGCCGCCGCACCGCACCGCGCGCCCGCGCTGGAGGCGTGCGCGGCGCTGATCGACCGGCTCAAGACCGAGGCGCCGTTCTGGAAGCGCGAACGGCGCGGCGCGGCGGCGCGCTGGGTCGAGCCGCGCGAGGGCGATATCGCCGCGGCCGCGCGCTGGGTGGCGGGGTAGGTGGTGCCGAGGCGCACGGACCCGGAGCAAGGGTGACGAACAGCGCGTCGGCGCGGCGCTAGAAGCCAGCCCTACCGTTCCGCCAGCACCTGCGCGAGCAGGCGGAAGTCCTTCTCGCGCGGCGACCCGCGCCGCCACACCAGCGCGATATCGCGCGAGGGATTGGCGGCGGCGAGCGGGGTCGCCTCCACCCCGGTGCCGTCGAGGATGCCGGCCCTGATCGCCATTTCGGGCAGGATCGTCACGCCCAGCGCATTGTCGACCATCTGGACGATGGTGTGGAGCGAGGTGCCCAGCATCGTCGCCTCGGCGCGGATCTCCGGCCGGTTGCACGCCGCCAGCGCGTGATCCTTCAGGCAATGACCGTCCTCGAGCAGCAGCAGCCGCGTCTCGTCGATGTCGCCGGGACGCACGCCGGGCGGGGCGGGGGTGATCTCGCCGCGCGGATAGGCGAGGAACAGCCGATCCTCGAACAGCTTGGCCGCCTCGACGTCGCCGCAGGCATAGGGGAGGGCGAGCAGCACGCAATCGGTGCGGCCGTGGCTCAGCCCCTCGCACGCGGCGCCGCTCGGCTCCTCGCGCAGATAGAGCTTGAGATCGGGGTAGTCGGCGCGCAGCCGGGGCAGGATGCGCGGCAGCATGAACGGCGCGATCGTCGGGATCACGCTCATCCGCATCTCGCCCGACAGTGGCTGGCCGGCGGCGCGGGCCATGTCGCCCAGCTCGTCCGCCTCGCGCAGCACGCGGCGGGCCTTTTCCGCGATCCGCTCCCCCACCGGGGTAAAGCGCACGACGCGGCGGGTCCGCTCGACCAGGGTGATGCCGATCAGCGTCTCCAGTTCGCGGATGCCCGCCGACAGCGTCGACTGGGTGACGAAGCAACTGTCGGCGGCGCGGCCGAAATGGCCGGCGTCGCGCAGCGCGACGAGATATTGGAGCTGCTTGAGCGTGGGAAGGTAGGTGGCGGCCAGTGATCGTCTCCGTCGATGGGTGGCCGGTAGATAAGCGGTTTGGGCGATGATGTCAGGAGGGCGGCGGGTGCGGCGGGATTCATGGCCCTGGGCGGCAATCGATTCCCGCCTGCGCGGGAATGACGGGTTTTTTCGTGGCGGGCAGACCAATAATCTGCCCTCTCCCCGTTCGTGCTGAGCTTGTCGAAGCACCGCCCTTCCTTCTCTCCCGCGCGGGCAAAGAAGGACGGCCCTTCGACAAGCTCAGGGCGAACGGGGAGGGGGGCGCCGCCGCGATGTCCGGCGTGGGGAGGATGCGCGAAACCACCCTCTCGCCGTTTGTGCCGAGCCTGTCGAAGCACTGCCCTTCTTTCTCTCCCGCGCGGGCAAAGAAGGACGGCCCTTCGACAGGCTCAGGGCGAACGGGGAGAGGTGGGGGCTATGCCGCCTTGGTGCACGAACGGTGAGAGGCGGGGTTACGCCGCCTCGGCCAGTTCGGCCGGCAGACGGATCAGGTAGTCGAACGCGGACAGCGCCGCCGTCGACCCCGCACCCATCGCGATCACGATCTGCTTGTACGGCACCGTCGTCGCATCGCCCGCGGCGAAGATGCCGGGTTGCGAGGTCTCGCCGCGATGATCGATCTCGATCTCGCCGTGCGGGGTGAGCGCCACCGCGTCCTTCAGCCATTCGGTGTTCGGGACGAGACCGATCTGGACGAAGATGCCCTCCAGCTCGATCTGGTGCATCGCGTCGGTGTTGCGGTCCTTGTAGCTGAGCCCGCTCACCCGCGTGCCGTCGCCGTGCACTTCGGTGGTGAGCGCCGAGGTGATGACCTTGACGCTGGGCAGGCTGGCGAGCTTGCGCTGGAGCACCGCGTCGGCGCGCAACTGGCTGTCATATTCGATCAGCGTGACGTGCGCGACGATGCCGGCGAGGTCGATCGCCGCCTCGACCCCCGAATTGCCGCCGCCGATCACCGCGACCCGCTTGCCCTTGAACAGCGGGCCGTCGCAGTGCGGGCAATAGGCCACGCCCTTGTTGCGATATTCGGCCTCGCCCGGCACGTTCATCGTCCGCCAGCGCGCGCCGGTCGACAGGATCAGCGTGCGCGCGCGCAGCGACGCGCCGTTGGTCAGCACCACCTCGTGCAGGCCGCCTTCGCGCTGGGCCGGGATCAGCTTTTCGGCGCGCTGGAGGTTCATGACGTCGACGTCATAGTCGCCGACATGCTGTTCGAGCTGGGCGACCAGCTTTGGCCCCTCGGTATGCGACACCGAGATGAAGTTCTCGATCGCCATGGTGTCGAGCACCTGCCCGCCGAACCGCTCGGCCGCCAAGCCGGTGCGGATGCCCTTGCGCGCGGCATAGATCGCCGCCGCCGCGCCGGCGGGACCGCCGCCGATCACCAGCACGTCGAACGCTTCCTTGTCCGCGATCGCCGCCGCCGCGCGCGTTTCCGCGCCGCTGTCGATCTTCGCGACGATCTGCTCCAGCTCCATGCGGCCCTGGCCGAACGGCTCGCCGTTGAGGAACACGGTGGGCACCGCCATGATCTGGCGCGCCTCGACCTCGTCCTTGAACAGCCCGCCGTCGATCGCGGTGTGGGTGATGCCGGGGTTGAGCACCGCCATCAGGTTGAGCGCCTGCACCACGTCCGGGCAGTTCTGGCAGGTCAGCGAGAAATAGGTCTCGAAGTGGAATGCGCCGTCGAGCGCCTCGACCTGCTCGATCACTGCCTGCGCCGCCTTTGACGGGTGGCCGCCGACCTGGAGCAGCGCGAGGACGAGGCTGGTGAATTCATGGCCGAGCGGGATGCCGGCGAAGCGCACGCCGATGTCGGTGCCGGCGCGGCGGACGAGGAAGCTGGGGCGGCGCGCGTCGTCGTCGGCGCGGATCACCGCGATCCTGTCCGACAGCGCGGCGATCTCATCGAGCAGTTCCGCCATCTCGCGCGACTTGGCGTCGTCGGCCAGGCTGGCGACCAGCTCGATCGGCGTGCGGATGTTGACCAGATAGGCCTTGAGCTGCTGCGTGAGATTGGCGTCGAGCATCATGGACTCCGAAAGATGAAAACGAAACGGCCCGGGGCGAGGAGGAATTCGCCCCGGGCCGCCGTGCGCCCATGGGGGATGGGCGGACTTTGGGGATCGGAGACTGGTTAGATCTTGCCGACCAGATCGAGCGACGGGGCCAGCGTGGCCTCACCCTCTTCCCACTTGGCGGGGCAGACCTCGCCGGGGTGCGCCGCAATATATTGTGCCGCCTTGATCTTGCGCAGCAGCTCAGTCGCGTTGCGGCCGACGCCTTCCGACGTCACCTCGACCAGCTGGATCACGCCTTCGGGATCGACGACGAAGGTGCCGCGATCGGCCAGGCCCTGACCCGCGCGCAGAACCTCGAAATTGTTCGAGATCACATGGTTCTGGTCGCCCAGCATGTAATAGTTGATCTTGCCGATCGCGGGCGAGGTGTCGTGCCACGCCTTGTGGCTGAAATGGGTGTCGGTCGAGACGGAATAGACCTCGACGCCCATCTTTTGCAGCGTCGGGTAGACGTCGGCCAGGTCCTCGAGCTCGGTCGGGCAGACGAAGGTGAAATCCGCCGGGTAGAAGAAGAACACCGCCCACTTGCCCTTCGTGTCGGCGTCGGTGACCTGGACGAACTTGCCTTCCTTATAGGCCTGCGCGGTGAACGGCTTGATGGGGGTACCAATCAGCGACATGAGTCTGTTTCTCCAATTGTGCATCGCGGCGGAAATCGGCGTTGCACTGCCGCATATAGGGAGCCGGGCGGCGGGGTAAAACGGGAAGCCTTGTTCGCCGTGATCGATAGAATCGATCAAGCGTCGCGCGGTGATCGACCCGGGGCGCGTTTCAGCGCAGCGCCAGATAGACGCTGTACGCGCTCGTCACGGTCAGCAGCGCGCCGACCAGCGCCATCATCGGCCGCGCCGGCACGCGCTTGGCGAGGAAACCGCCGAACGGTGCCGCGATCAGACCGCCGATCAGCAGCCCGATCGTGGTCATCGTGAAGGCGGCGAACCCCATCGTCGCGAAGAAGGTGGCGGAGACGGTCGCGGTCAGGAAGAATTCGCTGGTGTTGACCGTGCCGATCGTGGTGCGCGGGGTGGAGCCCTGGACGAGCAGGTTGCTGGTCACCACCGGCCCCCAGCCGCCGCCGCCCGCCGCGTCGAGGAAGCCGCCCGCCAGCCCGAGCGGTTCGATGATCTTCGGCTGGCGCGGCTCGACCCGGCCGCGCCACGCGCGCCACAGCAGGTAGAGCCCGATCGCGGCGAGATAGGTCATCACGAACGGCCGCGCGATGCCGGCGTCGATGCTCGACAGCACATAGGCGCCGAGCACCCCGCCGATCACGCCGGGAATCACCAGCCGGCGGAACAGCTTCCAGTCGACGTTGCGATGCACGATGTGGCTGACGCCCGACGCGGCGGTGGTGAAGGTCTCCACGGCGTGGACGCTGGCGGAGGCGAGCGCGGGGGGCATCCCCAGCACGCTGACCAGCAATGTCGAATTGATCACCCCGAAAGCCATGCCGAGCGCGCCGTCGACGATCTGCGCCGCGAAGCCCACCGCGATGTACGGAAGGATCTGCGACCAATCGAAACCGCCCATGCACGTCTCCAGACCAAGAAGCGTGGACGATGGCGGCGGACGCTAAAACCTACAACACAGATAGAGTTTTACCGCGACAAACCGAAAGTTGTCGACGCTGGAATTCGGGTGCATGGCCGCCTACATGCTCCCGAACAAGGGGTTTTGGGCATGTTCACCGGGCTGATCGCCTATCTCGATTCGATCAAGGCGCGCGACCCGGCGCCGCGATCACGCTGGGAAGTCCTGCTGTATCCGGGCGTGCTGGCGCTGGGGATGCACCGCATCGCGCACGCGCTGTACCGCCGCCGATTCTACTTCCTGGCGCGCTGGGTCAATCACTATGCGCGGTTCCTGACCGCGATCGACATCCATCCGGGCGCGAAGATCGGCCGCAATTTCTTCATCGATCACGGGTTCACGGTGATCGGGGAGACGGCGGAGATCGGTGACGACGTCACCATCTATCAATGCGTCACGCTGGGCGGCACCGCGCCGGACAACGGCGTCGCCGGGAAGCGCCATCCGACGATCAGCGACGGCGCGATCATCGGTTCGGGCGCGCAGGTGCTCGGCCCGATCACGGTCGGCCAGCGCGCGCGGATCGGCGCCAACGCGGTGGTGACGCGCGACGTCCAGCCGGGCGCGGTGATGGTCGGCATCCCGGCCAAGGCGACGCTGGTCGAGGCCGAGGCCTATCAGCGCGACTTCGTCCCCTATGGCACGCCGTGCAAGGGCGGCGAGTGCGATCCCGCCGCGCAGAAACTGGAGGCGATGCGCGGCGAGCTGGAGGGGCTGCGGCGGCGGATCGACGCCTTGTTGCAGGAACGGAACGTGGAGCGCGACCGCGCCTGATGGGGACGGTGACCCCCTTTCCATTGCCGCGCGGCGCGCCGACCCAGATCGGTTTCGAGCGGCTGGAACTCAATCGCATCCTCGATCTCTACGGCCGGATGGTCGCGGCCGGGCATTGGCGCGACTATGCGATCCAGCTCGGCCATGACGCGGCGGTGTTCGCCGCTTTCCGCCGCGCCGCCGAACGCCCCGAATTCCGGATCGAGAAGCGTCCGGCGCTGCGCAACCGCCAGGGCATGTGGTCGCTGATCGGCGAACATGACGGGGTGCTCAAGCGCGGGCACGAGCTGGGTCCGGTGCTGGCGCCGGTCGAGCGCCGGCTGATGAAGATCGTCGAGGGGTAGGGGCCGGGGAACTCCGGCCGTCATTGCGAGCGTAGCGAAGCAATCCGGCGCCATGCGCGGGGCACTGGATTGCCGCGGGGCTACGCCCCTCGCAATGACGAGTCCGCGAGTGCCGTCCGCCCCTAAGCCGCGACCGCCTGTTGCACCGGCGGCAGGCGGCGGGCGAGGTC
>Ga0182736_1002221_pt1 | contig 15446 bp, 16 predicted proteins | sample eDN5th30CKraftBY_FD_128882 | JGI IMG/M metagenome (GOLD analysis project Ga0182736, IMG submission 128882) | Enriched backyard soil microbial communities from Emeryville, California, USA - eDNA 5th pass 30_C Kraft BY (version 2) (version 2) | ecosystem: Environmental > Terrestrial > Soil >... | reverse complement strand
GAGGGCAAGTCCATGGCCGCGCTGATCGACCTCGTGCGGTCCGGTGAGATCGGCAAGGACTCCACGGTCCTGTACGCCCACCTCGGCGGCCAGCCCGCGCTCAACGCCTACAGCGCCCTGTTCCGCTCCTGACCCGGGCCGCCGACGCCGGGCGCAACCTGAGCGTCGTCTCCCGAGCGCCGGGCAGCGGTGAGGTTGCGGCCGACTACTCGAGCGCAACATGGGCGTCGTGGGCCGGGCGTCGGACAGCAGTCAGGTTGCGCCCGGGTGGGGTCCGGCCGGTCGGGCGGGTCCGAAGGGGCGGTCAGTTGCCGGGGTCGGCGCGCAGGCGGGCGACGACCTCGTCGTCCCACCGGTGCGTGCGCATCAGCCGGTAGCGCTGGCAGGCGAGCTGCAGGTACGCCTCGGCGTCGGTGCGGTCGCCGATCAGGTCGGCCTGCCGGAGCATGCGCACGACGGGGAGGAACTCCTCGGACCACCAGCGTCGGGCGACCGTGGCGCGGTCGAGGTAGCGGTTCTCGTGCTGCATGAGCCGGAAACCCCAGGCCTCGACGGTCTCCGACAGCTCCGCGTAGCTCCACGGGTCGCGCACGACGATCGAGTCGAGCGCCGCCCCGGTCAGCGGGACCCGCTCCAGGAACACCCGGCGCAGGTCCTTGATGATGAGGTCGCCGCGGTGCACGACGCCGTCGGGGGCGAGCTTCGTCGTCACCTCGGTGACCCGGGCCTCGATCGACCGCAGTCCGAGCGCGTGCGCGACCGACACCCGGTGGTGGCCGTCGCGGACGAAGTGCAGCCCGCCGACGCGGTAGACGTCGATCGGCGGGATCGTCTCGCCACGCCGCTGCGCCCGGGCCAGCCGTTCCCAGCGCTCCCGGGTGCGCTGGTTGCGGGGGCGGAAGCGGCGGTCGAAGTCGTGCGTGCGGTCGACCGAGCCGACGATCGAGTCGAGGTCGATCACGCGCAGCCCCAGCCGCCGTTCGCCGGTGCGGCCCAGCGCGTCGACGACCTCGTCGAACGGCAGGATCTCCGAGACGTCGTCGGGTTCGCGGCGCAGCCACGTCGCGAGCCGGGAGAGCACCGCCCGGCGGCGGGCCCGCAGGAAGTCGTACTCGGCGTCGACCTGCCCGAATCCCGTCTCCATACCCTCAGAGCTCCAGGATCTTCCGGCCGACGACGTTGACCACCCGCGTCGCGCCGATCCGCCGGTCGGGGACCCGTTCGCCGTGCGGGTGGATGTGCCCGTGCAGCAGCACCCGCGGGCGCAGCGCGGCGACGACGTCGTGCAGGCACTCGAAGCCGTGGTGCGGGCCGTCCTCGCGGTCGCCGCAGGCCCGGGGCGGGGCGTGGGTGAGGAGCACGTCGACGCCCCGCCCGTCGCGACGCTGCAGCCGGCGGGCGCCCCGCACGAGCCGGCGGGCCCGTCGTGCCTGCTGCGCCTGGGTCCACTGGTTGGGCCCGTGCCGATAGCGGACGGACCCGCCGAGGCCGGCGATGCGCAGGCCGGCGACGTCCACGACCCGGCTGTCGGCGTCGACGAAGCCGGCGGGCCCCGGCCAGGGACAGGGATGCCCGGCACGGGTCCACATGCCGCGGTGCTGGCGGTAGCCGGAGAGGTCGACGTCGTGGTTGCCGGGCACGAGCACGCCGGGGCGGTCGGTGCGGTCGCAGAGTTCGGCGAGGTAGTCGAACGGCAGGTCCCCGGCCGCGACGACGACGTCCACGCCGAGCCGCCGGACCGCGTCGGTGCGCAGACCGGCGACCTCCTCGTCGCTGACCGCAAGGGCTCTGACCATCGATCCACAGCGTAGAGGCGGCGCGTCCGGCTTGGGCGGCGCACGCGGGTGCGTCAGGATGCGAGCGTGCCCGGAACCGAGAAGGTGGACCCGACGTCGGTCCCCCGCGCGTTCGACGAGCACGCGCGCAGCTACGACAAGCTCGTCGGGTCCAATCCCGGGTACCACGAGCACCTCCGGCTCTCCGCCCGCCGGATGGGCCTCGGCCGCGGTGCCGGGCTGCGGCTGCTCGACCTGGGCTGCGGCACCGGTGCGTCGACGGCCGCGCTGCTCGACGCCGCGCCCGGGGCCCAGGTCACGGCGGTCGACGCGTCGGCGGAGATGCTGGCGCAGGCCAGGCGCAAGAACTGGCCGCCGGGGGTGCGGTTCGTGCACTCGCGGCTCGAGGACCTCGACCGCGTCGGCGTCACCGGCCCGTTCGACGGCATCCTCGCCGCGTATCTCGTGCGCAACCTGCGCGACCGCGACGCCGGTCTCGCCCGGATGTACGACCTGCTCGCCCCCGGGGCACCCCTTGCGGTGCACGAGTACTCGGTGCGCGACTCGTTCCGCAGCCGGCTGAAGTGGAACCTGGTGTGCGGCATGGTGATCATCCCGCTGGGCACGCTGCGCACCGGCTCCTCGGACCTCTACCGCTACCTGCGCCGCAGCGTGCTGGCGTTCGACGGGGTCGAGACGTTCACCGGGCGCATGTCGGCCGCGGGCTTCGAGGACATCCGGGTGCAGACGATGGACGGTTGGCAGACCCACGTCGTGCACACGTTCCTGGGCCGTCGACCCGGACCGCCCGCAGACGACCCGCTGCTCGACCCCGAGGTCGCGGAGATCGAGACCCCGCCGGAGGGCGTGCCCGCGGTCTAGCTAGCCGCGTGTCCCGGCGCGGCCCGTCCGGACGGCGTAGCGGCGCTCGGCGTAGTCCATGTCGTCGCGCCAGAGCCTGCGCGCCGTGCGCTCCATCAGCGGACGGACGGCTCCCGCGACCCGGCGGACGTGCCGGAACCCGGCCCGGTCGGACGTCGCGATCGTGGCCTCGATCATCGCCGTGCGGGGCAGCCCGTCGGGGCCGGGGCGCAGGGGCGTCGCGTGGGTCTCGACGACGCTGCCCGTGCCCTCGCCGTCGACGATCTCCATGGTGACGGTGCGCGGGTCGGGGCAGGTGAACGCGGCGTGCACGGGGACCCCGAGTCCTCGCGAGACCCGGAACGTCACCTCGACGAGAAAGCGGTCCTCGGTGGGCGGGCAGTCGCGCGGGGGCGCCGAGAGGACGCGCAGCGACGCGAACGAGTACGGGTGCAGCCACGCGCCGTGCCAGGGATCGAGCCGGTTGGCGACGACGTCCTGCGGCTCGCACCGTCCGACGACGGTCGCGACCGCGGCCATGCCGGCCCCCCGGGGCGGCCGCGGCCCCAGCACCGGGGCGTCGGTGGGCGGCTCGCCGTCGAGCCGCACCCAGGCCAGCACGCCGTCGTCGTACACCGGGTAGGTGCGCCAGTTGGGCCGGCCCTCCGGCGGCAGGGCCAGGCCGTGCCAGCGGCAGACGAGCGCGCCGTCGTGCACGGGGGCGTCGCACAGCGCGGCGCCGAGGTGCGGGCAGGCCCCGGGGCCGGCGTGCAGGACGCCGTCGGCGGACCGCCAGGCGACGACCTCACGGCCGGCCACGACGCGCCCGAACGCCCGGCGACCGGTGATCTCGCGGGCGGCGGCCAGCACGAACCAGCCGCCCGCCGGCCGCTCCTGCGCGCGGCGCAACGCGGCGTCGATCAGCGCGGGAGCGGCCTCACGCCAGGCCGGGTCCTGCTGCGACCAGGCCGGCGTGCGCAGCCTGCGCAGCGGGTTGCGCGGACGATCCGTCACCCCCGCGAGGCTAGCGCTCTACAGCCAGCCGTTCTTCCTGAAGTTGCGGTAGAGCCCACCGCAGATCAGCGCGATGAGCACGATGACCAGCGGATATCCGAGACGCCAATGCAGCTCGGGCATGAAGTCGAAGTTCATGCCGTAGATGCCCGCGATCATCGTCGGCACGGAGATCAGCCCCGCGTACGCGGTGATCTTCCGCATGTCGTTGTTCTGCCGCATGCTGATCCGGGCGAGCATCGCGTCGACCAGCGTCGTCAGGATCTCGTTGAAGCCCGCGACGCGCTCGGCGACGGTCGAGAGGTGGTCGTCGACGTTGCGGAAGTACGACCGGACCTCGTGCGGCACGAGCGACGAGTAGCCCTCCGTGAGCTTGCGCATCGGCGCCACGAGCGGCGTCACCGCCCGGCGCAGCTCCAGCACCTCGCGCTTCATGACGTAGATCTGTTCGGCGTCCATCGTCGAACGCGGGGTGAAGACCTCGGCCTCCATCTCGTCGATGTCGTCCTCGATGGCCTCGGTGACCTCGAGGTAGCTGTCGACGACGTGGTCGGCGATGGCGTGCAGCACCGACGCGGGCCCCAGCGCCAGCTGCTCGGCGTCGGACTCCAGCTTGTGCCGCACCTCGCGCAGCCCGGAGTGCCGGCCGTGCCGGACGGTGATCACGAAGTCGCGGCCCACGAAGACCATCACCTCGCCGGTCTCGACGAGCTCGTTGGCCGTCTTCGGCTCGGCGTGGCCGACGTAGCAGACCGTCTTGAGCACCATGAACAGCGTGTCGTCGTAGCGCTCGAGCTTGGGCCGCTGGTGGGCGTTGACGGCGTCCTCGACGGCGAGCTCGTGCAGCCCGAACGTCTCGGCGATGCCGTTGATCTGCTCGTCGGACGGCTCGTGCAGGCCGATCCAGACGAATCCGTCGCCGCGCCTGCGGACCTCCTCGATGGCCGCGTCGTGCGCCCACCGGCCGGGGAGGCGTCCGCCGTCGACGTAGACCGCGCAGTCGACGACGTAGGCCGACATCGGGACCCGCAGCTTCTTCGGCAGCGTCGTGGGCGCCCGGCCGTTGAGCCGGTTGCGCGCGCTCGCGCGGATGACGGGGCGGATCGAGGACAGCGGCGGCATGGGGACCTCCAGGCCTGGCAAGGCGCAGGGCCGTGTCGCGGTCGATCGTCGACCGGCGACGCCCTGTACGGGAACACGACGCGTCTCGCGTCCCTGCACGGGCCTGCGGCAGCTGCTCAGCCTGCGGCGGACCACCTCGCGGGGACGCGGCAACTACTGCAACCGGGTGCCGTCGGCACCGCGCCCACCTCCTTCTTCGCTGCTCCGTCGGTGTGACGAAGGCGGCCGGCCGAGGCCGGTCGATCCCGCTGGACCACGGGTTAGATTACCCCGTCCACCAGGTGACTCGTTGATGGAGGCGAAGACGTTGCAGTTCGGTCGGTACTTCGAGGAATTCGAGGTCGGGGCTGTCTACAAGCACTGGCCGGGCAAAACAGTCACCGAGTACGACGACCACCTGTTCTGTCTCATCACGATGAACCACCATCCGCTGCACATGGACGTGCACTACGCCGAGGAGACCACCGACTTCGGCAAGAACGTCGTCGTCGGCAACTACATCTACTCGCTGCTGCTGGGCATGTCCGTGGCCGACGTCTCGGGCAAGGCCATCGCGAATCTCGAGGTCGAGTCCCTCAAGCACACGAAGCCGACCTTCCACGGCGACACCATCTACGGCGAGACGCGGGTCCTGGACAAGACGGAGTCGAAGTCCAAGGACGACCGTGGGGTCGTCTACGTCGAGACCATCGGCTACAAGCAGGACGGCACCGTCGTCTGCACGTTCCGGCGCAAGGTGATGGTCCCCAAGCGCTCCTACGGCGACACCCGCGGCGGCGAGCAGCCCGGCCGCCCCACCCCGCAGGTCTGATCGGCGTCCGATCTCAACGGGGCAGCACGCCCCAGGCGCCGAGTGTCTCGGTGAGCCCGTCGACGAGCGGCAGTGCCGCGTAGCCGGCGGCATCGACCCAGCGGACGTCGGCCGCGTCGTCACCGGCACGCAGCGTCCCGCCGACGACCGTGCACCGGTAGTCGGCGATGTCGAACGGGCCCCGGACCACCCGGCCGACGAGCGGGCCGGGCTCCACGACGAGCCCGGTCTCCTCGGCCAGCTCGCGGACCACCGCGTCCGCGTCGGTCTCCCCGGGCTCCACCCGGCCTCCCGGGACCGACCACAGGCCGGCACCCGGGTCGTTGACACGTTGCACCAGGAGCAACCTGCCGTGGTCGTCGTGGACGATTGCACCCACACAGGGCACGTGTCGGCTACCCTCGGTCATCGATTGACACGGTACGCTGCCCGGGTGGCCGGTTCCTCGACGACCGGGGTGCCGGTAGAAACGATCAAGTCAGCGTCAACTCGTGCCGGATCGGGGTCCTGGTGAACGTCAAGAAGATCGTCGGCATTCTTGCGATCGCTCTCGTGATCTTCTTCGTCATCACGTCGCCGTCCGCGGCGGCCGGCTTCCTGTCGAACCTCGGGAGCATCCTCAACAACGCCGCGACGTCGGTCATCTCGTTCTTCCAGCAGCTGTTCTGATCCCGTGCTGGCACCCCGCGAGATCGACGAGTACCTGCTCCCCACCGAGCGCAGGGTCATCCGGGTGCGTCAGCACTGGGCGGTGATGACCAAGCACATCCTGCAGACGGGGCTGTTCCTCGCCCTGATGCTGGTCATCCAGCTCAACATGCCCAAGAGCGTCATCCTCGACAACCTGACGTTCTACCTCGCGCTCGTCGCCCTGCTGCGGTTCACCGTCCTCACGATGCTGTGGTGGATCGAGCGGATCGTCATCACCGACAAGCGGGTCATGCTCGCGCAGGGGATCATCGTCCACAACGTCGGCATGATGCCGCTGGGCAAGGTCACCGACCTGACGTTCCGGCGCACGCTCGCCGGGCGCACGCTGGGCTACGGGACGATGGTCGTCGAGTCCGCCGGCCAGATCCAGGCGCTCAACAAGATCGACTACATGCCGCGGCCGGAGGAGATCTACGAGGCCCTCTCCGAGCTCGTGTTCGGTGAGAAGGGCAAGACCCGCGCCACGGGCATGCTGTCGAAGCCCCGCTGGCGGCGCTGAGGGTCCCGGGTGGTGGGGGCGGCGCCGCGGCACGCGGGTTAACGTCCGGTCGTGCCCCGCATCGACCTGCACGCCCACTCCACCGCCTCCGACGGCACCGACACGCCCGAGGAGCTGGTCGCGACGGCGGCGGCCGCGGGCGTCGACGTCCTGGCCATCACCGACCACGACACGACCGGCGGCTGGGCGCGGGCCGTCGGCGCGCTGCCCGCCGGGATGCGGCTGGTCCGCGGTGCGGAGTTCTCGTGCGTCTCCGACGACGGGCGCGGTGGCCGGGTGGCCGTGCACCTGCTCGGCTACCTGTTCGACCCCGCACACCCGGCGGTCGCGGCCGAGCAGGAACGGCTGCGCGGTGAGCGGACGCAGCGGCTGCGTGCCATGACCGCGAAGATGGCCGCGGCGGGCTATCCCGTCGACACCGAGCAGGTCTTCGCGCTGCTGCCCGAGGGCGCGAGTGCGGGCCGGCCGCACCTCGCGCGCGCGCTGGTCGCGGCGGGAGTCGTCGCCTCGGTCGACCAGGCGTTCGCCGAGCTGCTCTACACCGGCAGCCCGTACTACGTCCCGAAGGCCGACACGCCCGTCCGCCGGGCCGTCGAGATGATCCGGGACGCCGGTGGGGTCAGCGTCTTCGCCCATCCGCTGGCCCGCAGCCGTGGGCGGGTCGTCGAGCCGTCGGTGATCGCGGAGCTGGCGGGCGCCGGGCTGACCGGTGTCGAGGTCGACCACCGCGACCACAGCCCGCAGGACCGGGCGCTGCTGCGGGGGCTCGCGGCCGAGACCGGGCTGCTCACGACGGGCTCCAGCGACTACCACGGCACGAACAAGACCATCCCCATCGCGGCCGAGACGACCGCTCCCGAGCAGTTCGAGGCGCTGCTCGCGAAGGCCGACGGCGTCGAGCTCGTGACGGGCTGAGCCCGCATCCGGGTCCGCGGACCCGGCCGCTACCGTGGCGGCCATGGGTGCGGACGCGGGCCAGCTCGGGTTCGACCTGGGCGTCGACGTCCGGCCGCTGCCGCGGGTCACCCCGGCCCGGCTGGCCACGTGGGAGACCTGCCCGCGCCGGTTCCGGATGGGCTACCTGGACCGGCCGCCGCCGGCCCGCGGCGGCGCCTGGGCCCACCACACGCTCGGCGCCGTCGTGCACCTGGCGTTGCGGGCGCTGTTCGCGCTGCCGGCCCGGGCGCGCACGCCCGCCGCCGCGGCCGACCTGCTCGACCGGAACTGGTCGTCGGAGGGGTTCCGCGACGCCGCGCAGGCCGGCCGCTACCGGCGCGCCGCGCGGGGCTGGCTCGCGAGCTACGTCGTCGACCACGAGCTGGGCGACACCGCGTCGGATCCGGCGGGCGTCGAGCGCTGGGTGTCCGAGACCGTCGGCGGCGGCGCGTCGCGGCTCGTCGTCGAGGGGCGGGTCGACCGCATCGACACCCGGGCGGGCGAGGCGGTGGTCGTCGACTACAAGACCGGGCGGCACGTGCCCACCGACGACGACGCCCGCACGGCCCGTGCCCTCGCCCTCTACGCCGCCGCCACCGGCGCTGCCCTGCACCGGCCGTGCCGGCGCGTCGAGCTGCACCACGTGCCGACGGGCGACGTCGCGGTCTGGGAGCACGACGCCGCGTCGATGCGCGGGCACCTCGACGCCGCGCACGCGCTCGCCGCCGAGGCCGACGCCGCCGCGCAGGCACTCGCCGACGGCGGCGACCCGGAGACGCTGTTCCCACCGCGCCCGTCGCCGTCCTGCGCGACCTGCGACGTCCGGCGGCACTGCCCCGAGGGCCGGGCCGCCGTCGCGTCACCGCAGCCCTGGGCGTTCCTGCGCGACCTGCCGGAGGAGGGCGTCGCGTGACCGGGCCCGGTGTCGCGGCGTCCGGGCGCCGGCTGCGCGGGCTGTCCGGCATCCTCGCGGGCGGGCTGGTGGCGCTGTTCGTCGTGCTGCTCGTCGGCTGGGCGGTGACCACGCGCACCGGCTCGCCGGGTCCCGGGACGGGGATGCTCGTCGGGCACGGGGTAGCGGCCGTGGTGGGCGTCGTCGCGCAGGTCACGGCCGACCGCAGGCGCGACCGGATCGGGCTCCTGGCGTCGCTGCTGGTCCTCGCCGTCGCCGTCGCGGTGCTCTGCGGCTACTGGCTCTTCTGAGCCGTTCTCACGGCAGGCCCGCGACGACCGGTTCCTCCCGGCCGGATCAGCGCGCCGGGGTGAGCGCGACCAGCTCGGGGCCGCGCTGTTCGAGCAGGACCGACCCGGCCACGCCCGGGACCACCGGCCCCGTCCAGCTGCCGCGGTCGACCGGGATGGTCCGGCCGACGGCGCCCGTCGCCGGGTTCACGACCTGCAGCCCCCCGCGCACCGGCACGAGGACGCTGTCGCCGTAGCGGACGGCGGGTCCGGAGGTGTCGGGCAGCGTCCAGGCCGGGGTCAGGTCGCTGCGGTCGATCGCGACCGTCGCCGAGCCCGTCCACCAGTAGATGTGCTGGTTGTCCGACGTCGTGCGGGCGACGCCGCCGGGCGGGTCGACCGCGAGGTCGGCGTCCGGGACCGGGACCGCGAACGTCGAGACCAGGTTGCCCTGTCCGTCGACGACCTCCAGCCGCGCCGGCGCGGGCCGCGCGACGGCCACCCGGTCGCCGGAGGCGGCGACGACCTGGCCGTGCGGGCCGGGCTGGGGCTGCGAGAAGACCACCGAGGGGGTGGTGGCGTCGGACCCGCCGTCGGGGGCGACGACCGTCAGCCGGTCGTCGCTCTCACCGGGACAGCGTTCGAGCACCGCCAGCCGGCCCTGCGTGACGGCGAACGACCCGAAGTCGCAGTCGGGCCGCGGCTGCCGGCCGGGCTGGTCCGGGGTGACGACGGTTCCGTACTCGGTCGTCTTCACCAGGTCCGACCGCACGACCTGCACGTAGTTCGCCCCGGTGATCGCGACGAGCGTGCCGGTGTCGAGCAGCCTGGTGCCCGGCAGGGCGTCGGGGTTGCTCTGTGCGCGCCGGGCGCCGGACGACGGCGCCAGCACCGTCAGCTCGCTGCACGCGGTGGCGTCGTGGTTGCGGTACAGGGCCATGACCTCGCCGAACCCGCTGCCGGCCGTGCACAGCTGCGCGGTGCGGGTGTAGCTCCAGTGCGCGGTGCCCGTGGTGGCGTCGCGGCCGGTGACGGCGCCGCCGTCGGCCGTGACGACCGCGGGCCCGACGACCAGCGGTGCCGACGTCGCGGCGCTCGGTTCCCGCCAGGCCTGCGTGAACCCGGCCGGCACCGTCGCGGCCGACGAGGGCGGCTGCGGGAACGTCCCCGGCGCCGCCGTGACCGACTCGGTCGTGGCCGCGGCGCTGGAGCGCCAGTACAGCACCCCGCCGCCGAGGACCACGACCGCCAGCACGACGGCGACGATCACGTCGGCCCGGGTCCGCCGCTCAGGACGGACCGGGCTCCGCGCGCGCAGCACCGATCAGCTTGCAGCGGCGTCCGGAACGGACTCGCCGCCCGAGGCCTCCGGGGCGGAGGAACCCGTGGCGCCCGAGCGCCGGCCACCGCGGCGGCGACGGCGGCGCGGCCTGGCCGCCTCGCCCTCGGCGCCGTCCGGCCCGGACGAGGGTGCGATCCCGGTGGGCGCGCCCTCGTCCGGCTGGGCGGGCGCGGCCGCGTCGACGCTGACCCCGCCGCGGGTGCGGGTCCGGGCGCGGGAGGCCTTCCGGGGACGCCGGGCGCCCTCGTCGCGGTTGCGCCTGCGGCCGGCACCCTGGTGGTCGCCCTCGGTGTCGACGTACTCGGCCGAGAGCCCCGCGCGGGTCCGCTTGGACAGCGGGAGCCGGCCGGTCGCGTCGGTCGGGATGTCGAGGTCGGTGTAGAGGTGGTCGGACGTCGAGTAGGTCTCGACGGGCTCGTCGATGCCCAGGCCCAGCTCGTCGGACACGAGCTTCCACCGCGGCATCTCGTCCCAGTCGACGAGGGTGACCGCCACGCCCTCCTTGCCGGCGCGGCCCGTGCGGCCGATCCGGTGGACGTAGGTCTTCGCGTCCTCGGGGCACTGGTAGTTGATCACGTGGGTCACGTCGGTGACGTCGATGCCGCGGGCGGCGACGTCGGTGGCGACCAGCACGTCGACCTTGCCGGAGCGGAACGCGCGCAATGCCTGCTCGCGGGCACCCTGGCCGAGGTCACCGTGCACGGCCGCGGCGGCGAACCCGCGCTCGGCGAGGTCGTCGGCGACACGCTGGACGGTGCGCTTGGTGCGGGCGAAGATCATCGTCAGGCCCCGGTCCTTGGCCTGCAGGACCCGGGTGAGCAGCTCGACCTTGTCCATCGCGTGGGCGCGGTAGACGTGCTGCTTCGTGCGCTCGTGGATGGAGCCCTGGTCGGACTCCTCGGCGCGGATGTGCGTCGGACGGTTCAGGAAGGCCCGCGACAGCGCGATGATCGGGCCCGGCATCGTGGCCGAGAACAGCATCGTCTGGCGCTCCTCGGGGAGCATGCGCAGGATGCGCTCGACGTCGGGCAGGAAGCCCAGGTCGAGCATCTCGTCGGCCTCGTCGAGGACCAGCACGCCGACGCGGCCCAGCGCGAGGTGCCGCTGCTCGGCGAGGTCGAGCAGCCGGCCCGGGGTGCCGACGACCACGTCGACACCCTTGCGCAGCGCGTTGAGCTGGGGCTCGTAGGCCCGGCCGCCGTAGATCGCCGTGACCCGGATGCCCAGGTCGCGACCCGCGTCGGTGAGGTCCTGGGCGACCTGGACGCACAGCTCGCGCGTCGGCACCACGACGAGCGCCTGCGGCACGTCCTTGGTGCGGTCGGCCGCCTCGCCCTCGGCGGTGGCGGCGGGCCGCTCGGCCGGCGGGACGATCCGCTGCAGCAGCGGGACGCCGAAGCCGAGGGTCTTGCCGGTGCCCGTACGGGCCTGGCCGATCAGGTCCTCGCCGGCCAGGGCCAGCGGCAGCGTGAGCTCCTGGATGGCGAACGTGCGCTCGATGCCGACCTCGGCGAGTGCCGAGACGATCTCGGGACGGACGCCGAGCTCGGCGAAGGTGGGGGAGTCCGCGCGGACGGGTGCGCCCGCCTGCAGCGGGTGCGCCTCTTCGGCCTGCTCGGCCCCGTTCAGCTCGGGGGCGGTGCCGGTGTCGTCGATCTCGGCGCCGTGGTTCTCGGCGCCGTGGTTCTCGGTGGTGATGTCGTCGTTCGTGTCGTCGCTAGTGACGGACAGGGGGATCGCCTCTCTCCGCGCACAGGAGCCGTTCTCGGTTCGTCGACCACCGGCGTCGGGACGCTCGGGCGGGAGAACCGGACGAGGCGCTGCACGCACCATGTCGTCGATGGATCGGCTCCGCTTGTGGAGCCGGCTCCGCCGGGTCGGGGCGCGCGCCCGGGAAAGGTTGGAAAACGTCGTGCAGGGCGCTGCGCTGGCCTCATCATACCTGCTGGAGTGCTGCCGGGGGGAAGCCGGACACGCCGAGCGCGACGTGACACTCGCCGCTGCCCGGCCCGACGGGCTCCGCGGGGAGTCGTGCGAGCTGCGGAACCCGTGCGCGCCTTGCGGACACTAGGCTTCGGACCATGGTGAGGCGCATGGCGGGCGTGGCCCATGGCTGAGACGTCCGGCGCGGTACCGGCCCAGGCGACGATCGACCTGCTCGGGGTGCTGGCCTACGGCGAGCTGTCCGCGTTCGACCGGCTGGCCGAGGACGCCCGCACCGCGCCGACCCTCGCGGGGCGGGCCGCGCTGTCGGCGATGGCTGCGGCCGAGATGGGGCACTACAAGCTGCTCGAGGAGTACCTCGTCGGGCACGGGGTGGCCGTGGAGGAGGCGATGGCGCCGTTCGTCGCGCCGTTCGACTCCTACAACACGACGACCGCGCCCCGGACCTGGCTGGAGTCGCTGGTCAAGGCCTACGTCGGCGACGGGCTGGCCGCCGACTTCTACCGCGAGGTCGCCGGCTGGGTCGATCCCGCGACGAGCGAGCTGGTCCGCCGGGTGCTGGCCGACACCGGGCACAGCGCCTTCGCCGAACGCGAGGTCAAGGCCGCCTGCGCGCAGAACCGGCAGGTGCGCGACCGGCTCGCGCTGTGGGGCAGGCGGCTGCTCGGGGAGGCGGTCACCCAGGCCCAGCACATCGTCGCCGAGCGCGACGAGCTGGCCGACTTCATCGTCCGCGGCTCCGGCGACCTGGCCGGGATCGCCGCGTTGATCAAGCGGGTGCAGTCCAACCACGGCAAGCGCATGGCGAACCTCGGGCTCAACTGAGACTCGCTGGCGGGACCCGCTACCGGGACCCGCTGTTCGCCCTGGGCGGACGTGCCGCCGCCGCCGCGGCCGCGGGGCTCGACTAGCCTGGGTCGCATCGATCCCGTGGGGCCCTTCCCACGGGAATGCGGCAACGACGACACGTGACCTGGAGGTCTCCGGTGGAGGTCAAGATCGGCATCGCGGAGAGCCCGCGGGAGCTCGTGGTGTCCAGCGACCAGACCCCGGACGAGGTCGAGCAGCTGGTACGCGACGCGCTGAAGTCCGACGACGGGCTCGTGAGCCTGACCGACGACAAGGGCAACCGATTCGTCGTGCCCGCCGCGCGCATCTCCTACATCGAGATCGCGCCGGCCGACGTGCGCAAGGTGGGTTTCGCCGTCGGCGGCTGACCCTCGGATCCCGCACCCGGGCCCGGCAGGCGCGTCCTGCCGGGCCGCGGTGTCTCCGCAGTTCAGAGGGCGAGTTCGGGCTTGAGCTCCGGCAGCGACCAGCGCCGACGGCGAGCGGTGCCCAGGACCGTGAGCGCGAGTGTGACGACGAGGAAGCCGCCCAGCACCAGCAGGTCCCGGGCCAGGTGGGCGCCGGAGCCGCCGGACAGGGTCACACGCAGGCCGTCGACCAGGTACGACATCGGCAGCACCGGGTGCAGCGCCCGGAACGGCGCGGGCAGCGTCTCGACGGGGTAGATCCCGCCGCACGTCGTCAGCTGCAGGACGAGCAGCACCAGGATCACCGCGCTCGCGATCCCACCGAGCCAGACGCGCAGCATGTGGGCGACGGCGATGAACGTCGTCGTGCCGAGCGCGAGCAGGCCGAGCGTGCCGCCGAGATGCGCCGGGTCGAGCCCCATCCCGAGATCGACCACCAGGTACAGCAGCGCCGCGGCCACCAGCGCCATCGCGAGCGGCGGCAGGAACCCCGCCAGCGCGACGACGGGCGTCGGGAGCGCACTCGCCCGGGCCCGCGCCGACAGCGGCTCCAGCAGCAGGAACGCGACGATCCCGAAGACCCACATCGCGATCGCGAAGAACAGCGGTGCGATGCCGCGGCCGTAGACGACGGCGGGGTTGAGGTTCGTCGTCGTGACCGCGACCGGGGAGGCGAGCGTCGAGGCGTCGCGCCGCTTCTGGTCGTCGGAGAGCACGGGGAGCTCCCCGATCGCGGACGACAGTCCCGTCGCGAGCTGGTCGGCGCCGGTGGCGAGCCGGTCGGTCCCGGCAGCGAGGGTGCGGGCGCCGTCGGCGGCCGAGGTGAGGCCGGTGCGGAGCTGGTCGGCGCCCGTCGCGACAGCCGCGGCGCCGTCGGCGAGTGCCTGGACGTCGGCCGCGGCCTGACGGGCCCGCGCCTGCAGCTGTGGTGCGTCGGCGGCGAGGGCCGCCGCGCCGTTCGCGACGGTCGTCGCCACGTCACGGACCTGGCCCGCCCTCGTCGCGACGTCGCCGGTCGCCGTGGCCGCGCGGCCCGCCGCGGCCTGGGCCGCCCGGAACGCGGGCTCGTCGGCGAGGCCGGGGTTGGCCGCGGCGAGCGCGGTGAGGGAGGCCTGCACGGAGTCCGTCCCGCCCGCGACGGTCGACGCCGCGTCCGCGGCCCGGGTGGCGAGGTCCTTCGCCCGGTTCGCGGCGTCGGGGGCGCTCGTCGCGACGTCGGGGATCGCGTCGGCGACCCGGTTCGCCAGCGGCACGACGGCGTCGGCGATCCGCGCGTCGCCGTCGGCGACCTGGTGCGCGCCGGTCGCGAGCCGGTCGGCGCCCGCCTGCAGCGAGCCGAGGCCGTCGGCCAGCGCGGACGCACCGTCACGGGCCTGGCCGGCACCGTCGCGCAGGGCGTTCGCGCCGTCGGCGGCCTGGGTGATGCCCGCGCGCAGCCGGTCGAGGTTGCCGAAGACGGACTCGAAGTAGGCCGCGACCGCCGCGGCGTCGATGCGGTTCTGGAGCTCGGACTGCACGGTCTGGGCCATCTTCCCGACGACGTAGCCGTTCGCGTCGTTGAGCACGATCGACATCGAGGCCTGCCGTGGCGTGCCCGACGCCCCGCTCGCGAGGTCGGCGCTGAAGTCCTCGGGGACATCGATCTCGAAGTAGTAGTCGCCCTCGCGGACCCCGCGGTCGGCCTCGGCGGCGTCGACGAACCGCCAGTCGAAGATCGGGTCGGCCCTGAGCTGGTCGACGAACAACCCGCCCGCGTCGACGGTGCGGCCCTCGACCACGACCGGTGCGTCGGCGTTCACGACGGCGACGGGGATGCTGTCGAGGCGGTTGTACGGGTCCCAGTTCGACCACAGGTACAGCGCGCCGTAGAGCAGCGGTACGCACACGGCGAACACGAGCGCGATGCGCTGCAGCGGGGTGCGGAACCGGGCGAGCTCGAAGGCGGCGAGGCGGAACGCGGTCACGACGTACTCCCGATCACGACGTACTCCCG
>Ga0182736_1002219_pt1 | contig 15453 bp, 20 predicted proteins | sample eDN5th30CKraftBY_FD_128882 | JGI IMG/M metagenome (GOLD analysis project Ga0182736, IMG submission 128882) | Enriched backyard soil microbial communities from Emeryville, California, USA - eDNA 5th pass 30_C Kraft BY (version 2) (version 2) | ecosystem: Environmental > Terrestrial > Soil >... | reverse complement strand
GGAAGGTGGATGTGGGGGCGGATCGCTTCATGGAGAAGCTCGGCCTGCCCGTCTCCGGCTTTTCCGACATCGCGGCGCGCCTCGGCGACGAGGGCAAGAGCCCGCTCTATGCGGCCATCGACGGCCAGCTCGCGGCGATCATCGCGGTGGCCGATCCGGTCAAGCCCTCGACGCCGGAAGCCATCGCGGCTCTGCATGCGCTCGGGCTGAAGGTCGCAATGATCACCGGCGACAACCGAAAGACGGCCCAGGCCATCGCGAAGCGGATCGGGATCGACGAGGTGGTGGCGGAGGTCCTGCCCGACGGCAAGGTCGAGATGGTGAAGAGCCTGCGCCAAGCGCACGGGCCCATCGCCTTCGTGGGTGACGGCATCAACGATGCGCCGGCCCTGGCGGAGGCCGATATCGGCATCGCCATCGGCACGGGCACGGACATCGCCATCGAGAGCGCCGACGTGGTGCTCATGTCGGGGGACGTACGCGGCGTGGTCAATGCCATCGCCCTGTCGAAGGGGACCATCCGCAACATTCAGCAGAACCTGTTCTGGGCCTTCGCCTATAACGTGCTGCTGATCCCGGTCGCGGCGGGCGTGCTCTATCCCGTCAACGGCACCCTGCTCTCGCCGATCTTCGCGGCCGGCGCCATGGCGCTGTCGAGCGTATTCGTTCTCGGCAACGCCCTGCGCCTGCGCCGCTTCGAGGCGCCCATCGCGTCGGCGCAAGCCGCTCCTCACACTCAGATCGTGGAAGGTATCGCATGAATATCGGACAAGCCGCTGCGGCCTCCGGCGTATCGTCGAAGATGATCCGCTACTACGAATCCATCGGGCTGATCCCGAAGACCGTGCGCACGGAATCCGGCTACCGGGTCTATTCGGACCACGACGTGCATAACCTGCGCTTCATCCGACGCGCGCGCGACCTCGGCTTCTCCGTCGAGCAGATCGCCGATCTCGTGTCGCTCTGGCAGGATCGCGAGCGCGCCAGCAAGGACGTGAAGGCCATCGCGCTCGAACATGTCGGGACGCTCGAGCGCAAGATCCGGGAACTGCAGGAGATGGCCTCGACCCTGAAGCATCTCGCCCGGAACTGCCACGGCGACGCGCGTCCCCATTGCCCGATCATCGAGGAACTGGCGAGCGACGACGCGGCGCCCGTTCCGGCAAAACCGGATGCGAAGTTCGGCGTCCTGGGGAAAGTGGCGGCGCGGTAAGGACCGCTGAGCGCTTCTGCGGCAAGCGTCAGAAACCACAATATGCCGCTGCTCTATCGATCGAGCGCAGCATGCCCTCTCCCTCCTTGTGGGGGAGAGCTGGAGAGGGGGGTGTGAGCGCCAGACTGGTTCGAGGTTGGCGCTCACACCCCCTCCCGGCTGCTTGCGCAGCCACCCTCCCCCACAAGGAGGGAGGGGTCTCCCGCGCCACTCTGGTCAAGCGATCCCAAGACGACGGATCAAACTCTCAGCGTGAAACGGGATTGATCAGCATGCTTTCTCACGCCGCCATCTCGACCTCCCGGCTGCGGCCGAGATCGTGCATCAGCTGCACGTAGTTCGGCATGCGCCGGATCTGGCGGCCGTAATGCCGGCGCAGGGCCTCGGTGAGCCGTCCCCGGCGGGACAGAAGGTCGTCGGCGAAATCGACCATGAGGGAATTCGGCCACGCCTGCGGCCGGATCTCCGCGAGCCGTTCGAACAAGGCGTCCTCGCTTTCGTCCGGATCGGCCTGGGCCATGAGGGTCAGCATCGCGGCGGTCGAGCGCGACACGCCCATGTGGCAATGGACGAGCAGGTGTCCCTCGGCGCGCCCGTCTCCCGCCTTCATCACGTCGTCCCCGAAGCGCAGAATGGATTCCACGTCCTGCGGCGTCGGAAGGATCATGCCCGGGAGTGGGTTGATGATGTCGTGGAAGCGCAGGATCGTCCGGTGGTGCGGATCGTAGGCCCCGAACGCCTCCGGGTCGGGATGATCCGGATCGAGGATCGAGAGAACATGCGTCACGGATCTGCCGCGCTGGTCCGGCAGTTCCGAGATTCCGCAGACCGTGAGCATCTGAATGGGGATTTGTTGCATGAGAACGCTCGCTCGATTCTTAAACTGAGACAAAAACCTTAACGGATCTGTCGAAAGCGTTAACTCGCGGCGCGCCTCTTGGATCGGCATGTTCAACAGACTGTGTCTTGCGAACCACACTCGAACTCTGCCACATTTCCGCCACGTAAGATCCACCTTGTCGTCACCGCCAAGGCTATGTCTCTTCATGAGTATTGCCGGCGCGCTTAAGCGTTGGCAGATGACACCAAAAACAGAAACTGCAGGTCACCCCACTGATGTTTGCTGCCCTGGCTTCGCGCCCGTCACCCTTGAAAAACGCAACCCGCCTCCTTGCGGTTCTTCTTCCCTGGGCCCTGGCGGCCTGCGTCTCGACGCAAGCGCCCACGCAGCAAGCAGTACGACGGATCGACCCCGCCTATGCGGCCATGTACGGACCGCGCCTCGACGAGCCGCATCCGCTGCCGGCCACGGACATCTCCGAAGTCGATCCGCGCTTCCTGCGCCGTGAGGTCGCCTATTACGGCCGCGAGGAGCCCGGCACCATCGTGGTCGATACGGCATCCCGCTATCTCTACCTTGTGCGCGAGGGCGGCCGGGCGATCCGGTACGGCATCGGCGTCGGCAAGGAGGGCATGGCCTGGGGCGGTCGCGCCCGGGTCGGCCGCAAGGCCATGTGGCCCGGCTGGACACCGACCGCCGCCATGATCCGGCGCGAGCCCGAGCGCAACGCCAAATGGGCCGGCGGCATGCCGGGTGGCCTGAACAATCCGCTCGGCGCCCGCGCGCTCTACCTCTATGACGGCGGCCGCGATACCATGTACCGCATCCATGGCACCACGGAGCCGTGGTCCATCGGCCAGTCGGTCTCGAGCGGCTGCATCCGCCTGTTCAACCAGGACATCATCGATCTCTACAGCCGCGTCCCGGTCGGCTCGCCCGTGGTCGTTCTCCAGGGCCGGCGCCTGTTCGACGTCGAGGATGAAATGCGGGTGTCCTCGGCCTATTGATGAGCGGCACGTCGAAGCTGCTGCTCCACTGTCATTCCGGGGCGCACCTCTGGTGCGAACCCGGAACCCATAACTGCTAACGGTGCTGGAGAAGGCACAACGCCGGGCTCTTTCCCGAGACGCCGTGTCTATGGGTTCCGGGTTCCGCTGCGCGGCCCCGGAATGACGGCGGCGCACTGACATGATGCCCCAGGCTCGCGAGCATCCCTTTTTCCCCTCTGGCGCCGCTGGCCGCTCGGCCAAGCTGTCCTATGAATCAATATCCATGAGGCTCAAGGACCGTTCATGGACGATTGGTTTTTCTCGGCGCTGAAGCTGACAACGCGCGCCATCGAGGTCGGCGGCATCGCCGTCATCGTTCTCGGCATCCTTGGGGCGAGCATCGCCGTCCTCTGGCAGATCCTGCGGGGCCGCCCTGGATCGGATGCGTTCACCACATATCGTTCGAATGTGGGCCGCGCCATCCTGCTCGGCCTCGAATTCCTCGTCGCCGCCGACATCATCAACACCGTCGCCATCGAGTCGACCCTCGAGAGCCTCCTGATCCTGGGCGGCATCGTCCTCATCCGGACGTTCCTCAGCTTCTCGCTCGAAGTCGAGATCGAGGGCCGCTGGCCATGGAACCGGCATACGACAGATGGCGAACCCTCACGCGGCCCGGCCTGATGCCGGAAGGCAGGCCTCGCAGATCGCCGCGATATGGCGGTGATCGGTGCCGCAGCATCCCCCGAGCACGAAAAGCTGCGTCATGCGCTCGCGAAGGCCGCGATACCGCCGGGCAAGATCCTGGGGATCACCCGGATCGAGTTCGGTGGATTCATCGAGTTCCGCATGACTTTTCGCCGAGGCATTGGCGCGTACGCCCCGAATGCGCCGGATCCATTCTTCGTTGCCGGACAGAACGTCGTCGAAATGGGTCGGGTGTGCGCAGTTGATCATGTAATAGACCGGAGCATGGCCGGTCTCGCGATCCGTCCGCTCGATGGCGGATCGGAGCGTCTCGCCGGAAGCAAGCCTGCCGTCGGTTTCCACCGTAAACGAGATCACCACCGGCATGCCGAGCGCCTCCGCGGCGCGCGCGATGCCGATGGCTTCCTCGGCATAATTCATGGTGATCGCGCTCACCATGTCGGCCCCCGCCTCGCGGAAAGCCTCCACCTGCGGCGCATGATAGGCCTGCGCCTCCTCGGCCGTCATCCGCGCATCGACCCTGTAGCCATCCCCGCGCGGGCCGACAGCGCCGTTGATCAGGACGCGCTCCCCCGTATCGGAGAACCTGTCGCGGAGCGAAGCCGCCCAGCGCACCGCTTCTTCGTTGATGCGTGCCAGTTCAGCCGGCGAGACATCGAGCTTCGCGGCCCAATCGGTATTGGCCCGCCAGGTCGGCGTATCGAGGATGAAGCCGACATCCCGGTCCACGGCCATCTTGATATAGGGCTCGAAATAACGTTCGAGGCGGGCTCTTCCCTCCTCGCTGCGCAGAAGCGGAAACGCCGCGAAGCAGGGAAGATCGAGTCCTTCGAGGAAGACGAGCGTCGTCTCGAGCCCGCCGTCGGTGAGAAAGATCGCGTCGTTCGAGGGTGGAAAGGCAAACCGGTTACCGGTCATGGATGCGCCTCCCGCGTTGATTGCGTCCACGGTTCCCCTCAGCCCTCCCGGGCGGACAGCCGGCTTCGCGGTCTGCCCTGACGATGCGGGTTGCAGGCTGCGGAGGGTAGCAAGATTGCCCGACTGCTCGTGATCGGGATGTGCCTTTCCTCACGTTAGGGCAATCGCAAGACCTTCCCGATACTGATCGGCAAACTCTTCAAGCATCGGATCGGAACTGCCAGTGGACACGAAGTCGGGATGCCGGGGTTGCCGGAGCGGTGAGCCGCTTCCCTTCGATTTCACCATGGCATTCCACCCGATCGTGGATCTCGACCGGGAGATCGTCTGGGGCTACGAGGCGCTGGTCAGGGGAACGCAGGGACAATCGGCATGGCAGATCCTGAGCCAGGTCGATGAGGACCGGCAGTACAAGTTCGATCAGGCCTGCCGGGTGAAGGCCATCGAGCTGGCGGGCCGCCTCTTCCCGAGAACCGAGGAGACGAGGCTTTCCATCAATTTCATGCCGAACGCGGTCTACGAGCCCTCGGCCTGCATCAGGACCTCCCTCGAGACCGCCCGCCGCGTGGGCTTCGACACGCGGCGGATCATGTTCGAGTTCACCGAAAACGAGCGGATGGCCGACACGAAGCACGTCGCCCGGATCATCGCGGAATACAAGCGCCTCGGGTTCATCACGGCCATCGACGATTTCGGCGCCGGCCATGCGGGGCTGAACCTCCTCGCCAATTTCCAGACCGACCTCATCAAGATCGATATGGAGATCATCCGCGGCATCACGGATTCATCCGCCCGTCAGGCCATCGTCGCCGGCATCCTGGTGATGGCACGTGCTCTCGACATCACGATCATCGCCGAGGGCATCGAGACGGAGGCGGAACTCTCCACCCTGCGGAATGCGGGCATCAGCCTGTTCCAGGGCTTCCTCTTCGCCAAGCCCGCCATCGAGGACCTGCCGGCGGTCTCGCTCGGCTTTTGATCCGGTCGTCGGGCTGATCAAGCCACGCGTGTCGTCCCCTCCTCGGATTTCGAGCGGTCCCGGCTCTTCTGGCCCCCACCTCTCCCCGGATCTCGGGTGTTCCCGAGATCCGTTTCGGCAAGCCCAAGTCGGGAACACCCGACTTGGGCGGGGAGAGGTGGACCAGCACTCCACCTTCATGGGCCAGACCCTCGGATCAAACGCGGCAGTTGACGTAGCGTCCGGGTCCGACTAGGAACTTCCTCCCGGCCGCCAGCCGCCGCCACTCTTCCAGTGTCCGTCGGCTCCAATCCTGCCTTTGATCCCGCTCCAGCCCGATGACCGGAGCGTGCCGTCGCTCGACCGATGAGGGCGATGTTTCGGGCAGATGTCCATTTTCCTGTAGCCGCTCCTTGCAAGCGACCAACGCTCCCGGCGCGGCTGCCCTCGACCTCGCGTATCCCCCATGACGGACTTTCGATCAGGTCTCTTCCTGAACAAGATTCCCTATGTGCAATCGGGTTCGGGTCCCCACCCCATCCTCGTGCTCAACGGCGGACAGGCTTTCGTCAGACGCCCTACCCCGGCGCGGGCGCTGCGGGACGCCAAGCGGATCGCCCGCCTCCTGCCGTCCGGCAGGCCCGTCTACATCCTGGGCTATGAGCCGTCGCCGCCCGCCGGTTACACGGTGGCGACGATCGTCGACGATGTGGCGCGGATCCTGCGGGAGATCGGCCCGGCGACCGTGATGGGCATCTCCTTCGGGGGCTTCGTCGCGGCACGGCTGGCGGCGGATTATCCCGGTCTCGTGAAGGAGCTGATCCTGATGGTCAGCGCCCATCGCTTCTCGCCGGAGGGACGCCGCAGCGTCGACCGGCAGATCGCATGCGCCTGGGCCGGAGATTTCGAGGGCTTTCTCGACGAGTTCGGCCTCGTCTTCCGCCGTCCCTGGCTCAACTGGCTCATTCGCCTGCGCTTCAAGCGGGAGCGGGGGCGCCTGCATGAGACGATGAACGATCCCGCGACCATCGTGCGGGGCCTCAATGCGGTTGCGGGCGAGGAATTCGGCCGTGATCCGTCCTGGCTCGCGCGCATCGCCGCACCGGCCCTGATCGTCGGTGCGACACGCGACCCGTTCTTCGATGTGGCGGCTCTCGAAGAGACAGCGCGGCACATTCCCGACGCGCAGCTGCGGATCTTCAAGGACGAAACGCACATGCTCCCGGTCGAGCGGGCGCGGGACGTGGCGAAGGTGGTCACGCGGTTTCTTCAGGGAGACCGGGGAGCAACGAGCGGCGGTTCGCGGTAGGGATCCCGGCCCGGTGCGCGGCCGCACCGCTCGCAGGTCAGGTCCGGGGCATCATGCTCCGTTCATTGCCGCCTCATCCTGTCCTGAAAGGAGATGGACTTTGACCGTGAGAGACACCCAGCCGGCGCTCACTCCCGTCGACGGCACCCCGGACGAGGACGGACGGCGCCTCTTCCGCTCGCTCTGCCTGGCGGGAGCCGCGGTGGCGCTGAATGTCCTGGCCGCGATATTGTCGTTGATGGCGTTGTCCCTGTCCTGACAGGACCCGGGCTCGAGCGTCGGACCCACAAGTGGACTTGCACTTTTGGGATCGATCCGATGCTCCATTCTTTGAAGAGCGCATCGTCGGGCGCGAAAAACCGGGTCCACTGTTTCGCACGATGCGCTGGAACGCTCCGCTTCAGGAGCTTCGCCCCAGCTCGCATGAAGCTCGCATAGGCCCTGAACTCATCTTGAACCCATGACGTGAAGCGCTTCACAGCGCCGGCGTCCGAAACGCGTCATCCTGCAGGCCGTTCAGCAAAGCCGAAAGGAAGACGTCATGAAGGCGACGAACCATCACCGGACGGAAGACGAACTGGCCACGCGGCCCTTTCCCGTCTCGGTCGCACTGTTTTTCGTGGTCATGGGCATCAACGTGGCGGCAACGATCCTGTCGCTGCTCGCCATCGCACACACGTGATGCTTAGAGTATTTTTCGGTGAAGTGGATCCGGTTCACCGTTAAAAAATGCGGCAAGGCCAAGAAGAGAGATGATTCCACGCCAGTGGAAACAGCTCTCGCGTGTCTCAGCTCATGCGCCGCACTTCGCGGAAATCGCCGACCGTTGAACCGACATCGCGGAGATTTCCCGTCGCCCACATGGCCGCCTGGGTGCGGTTGGCGACGCCGATCTTGCGCAGGATCGCCTTGACGTGGACCTTGATCGTCGCCTCGGTGATGTCGAGCTTGCGCGCGATGACCTTGTTCGGATCGCCGCCCATCAGGGATTGCAGGATCACGGTCTCCCGCGGCGAGAGCTTCGAGACCTTCGGATCCGGCATGCGGTGATCTGCCAGGGGGATGACCTCAGCCGTACCGGCGGACGAGAATTCCCGGGTGAGAAGCTCACGCAGGAGCGGACTTGGCAGGATCCTCTCGCCCAACACGGTGAGCTCGAACGTCCTGATCATGACCTCGCGCGCGCTCGTGGCCAGGCAGAAGCTGTCGACCCCGGCTGCGGCGGCGCAGTGAACGGACTGAACGTCGAACGCATGGGAGATCGCCACCACCCGCACCGCGGGATGCTGCTCCTTGGTCTCCCGGATGAGGTCGAGCGTCTGCTGAAAATCCCCGCTGGCATCGACGATGCAGAGGCCAGGTTCGCTCGAAGCCGATCCGGCGACATCAAAGCAGGTGCCCGACAGGAGCTGAGAGAGACCGGCCTGCAGCAGGGCGTTCCCGCAAAGCAACTTTGTTGCGATGCGCCGGGTCGAATCGTCTTCGGGCGCACGAGGCGCCTCGGCATCTTCGAAATGATCCTTGATCATCGGTTGCCCCCCTAGGACAAAATAGAGCGGATTAGTCCTCGTGTTCCTATCAGGACTCAATGTCGGGGTATGATCAAGAGAGCGGGGCATCCCGTTACCCACTAAGGGGTATCACGTACCACCTAAGCGCTTCCGCAAGGAAAGCTTCTGTTAAGGTTTTCCAGAATCGGGCGGCGGCGGTGGGCGCGGGAATCGCGGGATCGACCGGACCCCGGAAAGGGCCGCCTCGCCTCTAGACCCTCCGGATTACCGATTTGGAGCCGGCTTTTTACTCCACAAGCTTAGATTGCACGCGTTGCCCGCCCACTGTCCAGAGCGATATTATTCCTTACAGATTTTGATGGCTGGAGGGGGAAGCATGCCGGTCGACAAGACGGATCTGACGGATCAGCGCCCGAGGCGGAACGCGCCCAGGGGCATGCTCACCGAGAACGACCTGAAAATCCTCTGGGTGGCACGGACGCTGACCAACATCGACTTCCAGTACGGCGAGGAGATCCTGAACCTCGATCACAGCACCATCGATGCGGAGCAGAAGCGGCATATCGGAACGCAATTGCTTCTGAAATACCGCGAGCGGCGGGAGCCCTATCAAAGGCTCCTGGAGAGCCTCCAGGCCTGAGAGCCGGCTGGATAACGCGCCAATAAAAGAGGCCCCCGAGAGGGGCCTCAGTTACTTCAGAGGGAGCAACCAATGCTGTCGGCCACGCATCAGTCTCCCCCTGCCTGCGAATTCGGTCAATTCACGTATCCTTACGGATCATGACGTCCGTGAACGGCGGCGGTGACCTTGCCTGGACGGCTGCGCCCGTGGAACAGCACAGCCTGCAGCATAGTTGATGATGCAAGAAGACATGAAGAGATTCGGGGGCATGGGATCCATCCCGGGAGCCGCCTATGCCGACGGTTATAGCCATCGAAGCCAAGCCCCTCGAGTTCCAGGAGATCAACAGCGGCTTCTTTCATCTCTATCTGGTCAAGACCACCACGGACGCCGCGGGACGTGTCCTGTCCGAGAAGACGATCAGGGGCTCCTTCGAGGGCCTCGGCCATCTTGGAACGACAGCCGGCGCCGACTTGGCCTCTTCTCCCGACAGACGAGGGTCGGACACGCCGCAGGATCGGCATCGAACGGTGCTGGACCTCGGCTCGCGGAACGCGAACGACGTCTGGAAGGTGATGGTCCAGCACGCCAACAACATCGACAAGGCCGGCCTCCCTTACAGCGTGGACATCTTTCGGCAGTTCTCCGGTGGGGATCTCAACAGCAACTCCGTCATTGCCTCCGCCCTCTACACGGCCGGGCTCGACTGGGCCAAGAGCCTCCCGGTCGGCGTGAGCCGATCGGAAGCTCCGCTCTACGGCCAGCTTCAATACATGAACGTGGACGACGCGCTGACGGGCACCGCACGCAGCGACCGCATCCATGGCGGCGTCGGGAACGATCGGGTCACGGGCGGACAGGCGAACGACACGATCTTCGGCGATTCCGGCAACGATGTCCTCTATGGCAATTCAGGCGATGACATTTTGTCCGGAGGAGCCAAGGACGATCGGCTCTATGGCAGCTCGGGCAACGACATCCTGCGTGGAGGATCCGGGCGCGACGCCTTCGTCTTCCACTCGAAGCTCAATGAAACCGCGAACGTCGATACGATCCGGGACTTCTCGGTTGCCAACGATACCATATGGCTCGAGAACAGCGTCTTCACGGCGGCCGGTTCGACGGGGCGCTTGAAATCGGCGGCTTTCTGGACCGGAGAAGCCGCTCACGACGAAACGGATCGCGTCATCTACGATCGCGATCATGGCGTCCTCTACTACGACTCAGACGGCACGGGAGCGACCGAGCAGATCGCCTTCGCGAAACTCGCCATGGGGCTGAAGATGACCGCCGCCGACTTCAAGATCGTGTAGGTCACGTCCGAACCTGCGGCATTCGTCCATGAGAAGCGCGGTCCTCAGCGACGGAGCGACGTTTGCTCTTCAGCCGTCCCCGGACGCTGGATCTTGCCCTCGTGGAAGCGGCGGACGATGTCGGTCCCGATGCTCGTCTTGGGAGAGCTCGCAGACTGATCGCGGTTGGCCGCATAGCAATCCTGCATGGCGAATTTCTCGTTCGCCTTCGGATGGTAGAACGTCTTTTCCGTGCGGTTATACGTCCACGGCTCGTCGCTGCAGTTCCGGCCGAACGCCCCGATCGTGTTCTCGACCGCCATCCATTTCAGAGTGGAACCCGGACACTGACCCTCGTACTGCCCGCTGAAAGCGCCGATGCGTGGATAGCAGCTCGTCTGGGCGTGGACGACGCCGAGGGACGACAACAGGATCGCGGTGGACAGGATCGCTCTGGACATGGGTCAATTCGAGAAAGTTCCGGCCTAGCGCATCGTGCGGAAAAGTGGATCCGGTTTTCCGCATCAACGATGCGCCAGACTGAAGAATAAGCATCGGACGGGTCCCAAAAGTGCAAATCCACTTTTGGGTCCGATGCTGTAGCTTAGCAATACCAGCGACGCAAGGGAATGCGCTGATCGGCCAGAACAGATTCGCAGAGGAGGAACCTCTACCGGCTGGTCCAGGCCCGCAGAGCCAGGATCGGCGTCAGGATCGGCCATCCGAAACCGGCGATGAGGATGTGGTCGAGACCGACTCCCTCGTCGCCATCGATGGTGGTCGAGACTGCCAGCAGCAGGATCACGCCGCACAGATAGACCATGAAAACTTCACGCATGCACCCAGCCCGCCTTTGTCGTTAAGGTCGAGCTTTGACGCAGTGTTGATGGGAATCCAATGCGACCGGCGGTCGCCGCATCCTTTGGTCGAAGACGACCTGACCGACGCCGGTCGATGGCGCACGCTTATTCCGATATCAGGACCGACGTTTCGGACCCGGCGAAAAATCTTTCTTTCTCATGATCTTATCCGAAACCCAATCAGGCCTCGCCCGTTCTCAAGCGCAAGGACGAGCAGCCGATGGAGGGCCTGAATGCCGAAGCGGCACCATTCTCATGCCCCAGGGAGACAGCGAGGCTGGAGCATCGGCTCCGAGCCCCCGCCCGCGACGGGGCAATCCGAACTGCTGAAGGACCTCGGACGGCAATTGCGCCAGAACTACCAGAATGTCCTGAAGGAGCCTGCCCCCGACCGCATTCAGCAACTGCTGGAGCGTCTGGAGCAGGCCCGTGCCCCCGAAGAGGACGACGATCTTTAACTCACCGGAAACCCCATATGGGATTTCCGGCCGGGCAGCGGCCTCCTATCAGCCCCTGCGGCTATTGCGACGGTCGGATTCCGACTGGCGCGGGACCAGATTGTAGATCAGGAAGCCCGCCAGGATCCCGGCTCCCAGCAGGACGAGCGGATAGGACCTCGCGCCCTGGACGACGTCGGACGCCTTTTCCCGCACCACATAGAGAGGCGCGGAATCGTGGATCAGGCGCTCGGCACGCCTGAGATTCGTACGGCGCGTATGGATTTCGAGATCGTACCCGTCGTCGTCCTCGTGCTGGTGCAGAGAGATGCTGTTGCGGGCAAATCCGCCGGACACCAGACGCTGGACGGCCCGATTGGCCTCCTTGCGGGACGGGAAGCTGCCTGTGGCGATGGACGTATGCGGCATCAGTCAATCCTTTCAAACTGCTGACGCAAATTCCCGGCAAGCGCCAAGGTTCCACACTCCCGCTGAGATGGGAGCCCAAGCACGTCCAATCCCGGCCACGTCAGTTCCGGCGCGGCGTGTCCACGGCCCTCTCGGCTTCCATCAGGACGTCGAGCGCCTTCCAGGGCTTCTGCATGAACCGCACGTCGCGCGGGACCTCGGCCTCGCGCTGATCGAGCGGCCGCCCGGAGGTCAGCACGGTCCGCACCCATGGCCATTTCAGGCGCACGGTTCGAACCAGGTCCAGGCCATCCATCAGGCAGGGAAGACGGACATCGGCAAACAGGAAAGCCACCTCGTCGGAATTCCGCCGCAGATAATCCAGGGCCTCTTCCGCGCTGGAGGTCTCGACAACCTTCAGGTCCGTTTCCTCAAGGAGAGCTGCCGCCAAGCCTCTGACTTCGAAATCGTCCTCGACGATCAAGGCGACACGATAAGGCTCAATCTTCTGTCCCATCCGGCCATCTCCTCTTTAATCCGGCGACTGTTCTTGGAGCCCCCCACAGACGCAACGACGCGCAAGGCTCGGTGATCGTTGGAAAGACCGGCCCGAGAACACAAAGCGGGTGGTCGACATGAAGAAACGAGACGCGGGCAAGCTTCCGTCCCGCTTGCCGCGCCTCGAAGCACTGCATTCGAAGGGCCGAATGCAAAAACACGCTTCCCCAATGGACGCGCCATCGGGCGAAGGCCTGATCACAGAACGGTGAACGGCGTGGTCCGTTTCACCTTGGCCGTTGAGAAAATTGCCCGAGCGTCGAATTTTGCCCTGGAGGAGCCTGCCTCCAGGCTGTAGCTTGAGTTTGGAACCGACGTTCGCACGAGAGATGCCTGACGTGTTCAAGGAGACCAAGCTTCACCAGGAATTCTTGGATCTGGAGCATCATATGCGGCTTCTGGACCGGCAGCTCGCAGATGCCATTCAGCGCATCCGTCACGGCTCCTCGCCGGATCTCGTCGAGAAGGCGAAGGAGGACGAGAAATTTCTTCTCGCCGAGCTTGATCGCCTGATGACCCGCATGCGCGCCGTCGAAGGTCAGCTTCTTCAGATTCAGAAGACCGCAACGCGACACTAACGCAATGCCGTGGACTCGTGTGCGGCAGCGCACCTCGCATGGCGCGCTTTCGGTCCAAGGTAGCGCGCAATTAACGTTAGGTAATATTGCAAAGAGGGTGAGCCATGGTCTGCGAGTGCTCCCATCTCACATCCTACTCAGAGAACGCCCATGATAAAGCCCCGCGGCGGCTTGGCATTCCGTTGGTTCCGACATTGCTCGGCGCCCTGGCCGTTCTGAACGTCGCGTCGGTCATCATGGTCCTGATGGAATAGCGCGCTTCGCCAGAAAACCATGGCAAGAGAATTGCCGCGAACGACATGCGGAACTGCAAGGCGCTTCGAGGGACAAGCGGCCTTGCAGTTTCATGGATATGGGCTTGCGCATCACGCGAAACGGAAGATCCGCATCAGGCGATGAGCGAGCCGGAAACGAGGATCGAACTTTTCCCAGAAGCGCTCCGCTTCCGGGTTCGACGCCTTAACGCAACCCGAGGAACGACAGGATCGCGAGGACGACCACGATCGCTCCGATAAGCCAGATGATGTTGTTCATGATGATGCTCTCCTGACAGTGGAATTGACCTCATGCCAACGGTCAAGGTGAGCCTTCGTTCCGTCTTTCCAGGCGCATCGGGCTAATCGGAAGCGCAGTCGGTCACATCCTGGCCGGCCACGTTTCCGGCCGGGCCGATCTGCCGTCTCGACACGGTCGAGCACGCCTCGCCCGTCAGACCCCGGCTCGTATCGGCCTGTACGCGACTGTCGTAGACACGCTCCGTTTCATAGCCCGGCCCGGATTGATATTCCCAGGTGGAAACGCCCGCGGTGCCGACGCATCCGGACATCCCAACCGCAAGACATGCAACAGAAGCCAGGTTCCTGAAGGCTTTCGACATCGCAGACCCCGATCCTTTGTTCTCTCCCACAACAGGGGACCTTATAGGCCGCGCTTCCGATACGGCAACGCGCTCTTCTCTCCGCACGATGCGTTATCGCCGCGCACGGCCCGTCTCACCGCACCAGAGGTGGGCAAAAAGAAAAACCCCGATGTTGCCACCGGGGTTCTTCCATCCGATCAGGATTGGCCGATTAGAAGTCGCGCTGAACGCGCAGGCGGCCTTCCCAGGTGTCGCTGTCCTGTCCGGCGTTCGGGCCGCGCGGATCGAGGTTGGAGTAGAGAACCTCAACACCGATATCGAGCCCCGAAACCGGCGACCAGATCACGTTCGTACCGGCGCGCCACTCGCTGAAGTCGAAGAGCGATGCGCTGACGAAGGCGCCAGGCGCGAAGGCCGCAACGCCGTTGTTGCTGTATTCGACGCGGGCATACGAGCCGAACACGCTCTGACGGACGGTCGGGGTCCAGTAATGGTTCAGACCACCGGCGACCGACCAGCCGCGGCCGGTGTTGATATCCCCGTTGGTGCCGATATAGCCGTCGACCACATCGCGGGTGGTGGCGCCGGCCGTGACGTTCGGGTCGAAGCCCAGGTAGCCGAGAGCGCCGTCGGCATAGGTGGCGGCGAGCCAGAGGGCATCACCCTGGGCGAGCGCGGGCAGGTTGACATAGCCCTGAGCCGTGACAGCCCAGCCGAGCTTGGTGTCCGGGTAATCGACGACGCCGCCGGGAGAGGCGATCAGGTCGTCGCTGCGCAGCTGGTGCAGGGCACCGCCGAGCTGGGCCGAACCCCAGGTACCTTCGTACTTCAGGTTACCCACGACGTCGGGCATCGTCTGGCCGGCTTCGGTGAACACCGAGGTGTCCGCGAAGGTGGTGCCGGCGAAGCTGCCTTCTTCAGCGGCGATCGTGGCCGAGAAGCCGTTGCCGAAGGAGAAGGTGTAGGCGAACACGTTCACCGTCGGAGCGTCATAGAAGCGGAGCGTGCCCCAGTTCTCGTTCGGGATGTCGCTGTTCATGAAGAACGAGATCGTGCGACCAGCGGTGAGGCCGCCGAACTGCACGAAGGCCTGGTCGACATTGGCTGACGTGGCGCTGAAGCCGTACGCGCCGGTGTCGCGGGTCATCTCGAAGCGCACGAAGGTGCGGAGCAGACCGTAGGCGGTGGCGGTGCGGGCGTCGAGCTGGATGCGGCCGCGGGTACGGAAGCCGATGGCATCGTCCGAACGGTCGTTCGGCTCGACATACAGGAACTCGGCGCGAACACGGCCGCCGACGCGGAGGCAGGTTTCGGTGCCGGGGATGTAGAAGAAGCCTGCGCCGTAGGTGGAGCAGACGCGCACGTATTCGACAGCAGCGGCCTTCTTCGCGG
>Ga0182736_1002217_pt1 | contig 15454 bp, 11 predicted proteins | sample eDN5th30CKraftBY_FD_128882 | JGI IMG/M metagenome (GOLD analysis project Ga0182736, IMG submission 128882) | Enriched backyard soil microbial communities from Emeryville, California, USA - eDNA 5th pass 30_C Kraft BY (version 2) (version 2) | ecosystem: Environmental > Terrestrial > Soil >... | reverse complement strand
CTTCGCAGGCGTTGCCCTGGGTCATGCACGCCGCCACCGCGTCCACGCAGGCCTGGGACGGCTCGGTGGCGCTGGCGGCTGCGTCCGCTGCGCAGATCTGGCGCGCCGCCTGGAGGCAGGCCCTCATGTCCTGGCCGGGAGACGCGCAGTCCGGGGTGCTCTGCACGCAGCTCTCCGCCGCCTGGCGGGCGGTGTCGCACTCGTCCGCGCAGGCCTGCACCATCGCGTCGTGCTCGTCGGCGCAGGGGTGCATGCACGCGTCGAGGTCGTCGGCGAGCGGCTGGCAATCGTCGGGGATCCCGGGGGGAGGAGGCGGGCACCGGTCGGGCGCGCCGTCGTCACCGCCGCCGCAGCGGCCGTCCGGGCCCGCGCCATCGTCGTGGCCACGCTGGGGCGGGGTTCCATCGTCATCGCCGCCCTGGCCGCGCCGAGGCGGAGCGCCGTCGTCGTCGCCGGCCGGCGGAGCGCCGTCGTCACCGGGATGTCCACCGCGGCGCGGGGGAGGCGGAGCGCCATCGTCGCCCGGGGGCGGCGTGCCGTCGTCACCCGGGTCTCCACCGCGGCGGGGCGGCGGGGGCGGGCGCGGATCGCCGCCTGCCGGATCGGCCCCCATGACGCAGGTGCGAAGCGCCGTCGCCTGCGCGTCGCAAGACGGCGCGGCCTGCCGGCAGCCCTGGAACGCGGCGCGGGCATCCGCGCAGGTCAGGGAACCGCCTCCGTCGCCGCCGGCGTCGTCGACGACCGCCTTCATGTTGCCCGAGGTACCACCGTCCGGGACCACCTGGTCACACCCCGCGAACGCCAACAGCGCCGCGGCATACGACAACGCTCGAATCCTCATGGACTCTCCTTGCCCTGCCGGGGGGAAGCGGCCGGCAGGTCGAGAGGAGAGTGCCTCGAGGCCTTCGATCCTTCGCCTCGCCCTTCGGTTTTCTGCTTCGGGGTCGGCAGGTGTGCCCCGGGGGCGCTCAATCTCCGTAGCCGCCGATCGCCCGCTGCATCTTCTCGAGGGCCTGATCGATCGTGAAGCTCGCCGCCTTCTGCCTGGGAGGGAACGCCTCGAAGGTATCGAGGAACCGAGACACGAGGGCCTGCGCGGCGATGACGAGGTAGGCCTTGCTGATGAGCCAGTCCCAGTATGTGTTCGAGGTGACGTCCGCGCGCTCGAACGGATCGGTCCGGAGGTTGAAGAGCTTCGGTACCCGCAGCGGGACGAAGGGGTCCGCCCACACCTCCAGGGTGCCGCGGGTCCGTTGCTCCATGAACACGACCTTCCAGTTGTCGTATCGCAGGGCGACGAGATCCCCGTCGTCGTTGAAGTAGATGAAGCCCTCCCGCGGATTCTTCTTCTTCTGCTTGCCGGTCAGGAAGGGGAGGAGGTCGTAGCCGTCGACGTGGACCCTGAAGGTCTTTCCGGCGACCTCGTGGCCTCCGCGCAGCTTCTCGACGATGTTCGGCTCTCCGGCAGCGGCGAGGAGCGTCGGCAGCCAGTCGTGATGCGACACGATGTCGTTCGACACGACGCCTGCCGGAATCCTCCCAGGCCAGCGCAAGAGAGCCGGGACGCGGAAAGCGCCTTCCCAGTTCGTGTTCTTCTCGCTCCGGAAGGGCGTCATGGCGCCGTCGGGCCACGAGTTCATGTGGGGACCATTGTCGGTGGTGTAGAGGACGATCGTGTCGTCGGCGATGGCGAGGCCGTCCAGCAGCTTCAGCATCTCCCCCACGTTCCGATCGTGGTCGATCATCGTGTCGTGGTAGCGGGACTGCCACCGCCCCGCCTGCCCCACGCTGTCCGGCTTCGTGTGCGTGCGAAAGTGCATGTGGGTGGTGTTGAGCCAGCAGAACCACGGCTTCTTCGCTGCCGTCTGGCGGCGGATCCAGTCCTTCGCGGCGGCGACGAACTCGTCGTCACAGGTCTTCATGCGCTCGGTGGTGAGCGGGCCGGTGTCTTCGATCTCCTGCTTCCCGACGCGGCCCCACCGGGGCTCCACCGTGGGGTCGTCCTGGTTCGTCGCCCAGGCGTGGAGCACACCTCGCGGACCGAACCGCTCCCGAAAGTTCGGGAAGTCCTTCGGATCCGGGTAGTCCGGATCCTCGGGCTCCTGCTCGGCGTTGAGGTGGTAGAGGTTGCCGAAGAACTCGTCGAACCCGTGGACCGTCGGCAGATATTTGTTGAGATCGCCGAAGTGGTTCTTCCCGAACTGGCCCGTGGCGTATCCGAGGGGCTTCAGCAGCTCCGCGATCGTGGGATCCTCTGCCTGCAGTCCAATGTCCGCGCCGGGCATCCCCACTTTGGTCAGCCCCGTCCGGAACGCCGACTGCCCGGTGGCGAACGAGGAGCGTCCCGCCGTGCAGCTTTGTTCGCCGTAGATGTCGGTGAAGCGCATCCCCTCTGCGGCGAGGCGATCGATGTTGGGCGTGCGATAACCCATCATCCCCGAGCTGTAGCAGGACAGGTTCCAGATCCCGACGTCGTCGCCGAAGATCACCAGGATGTTCGGCTTCCGCGCGCTCTGCATGTCGCACTCCTTTCGCTTCCTTCAATCGTGCGGCGACGCGGCGCGCAGACGCCAGCGCACGAGCTGCAGGTAGATTGCGGTCACGAACAGAAAGACGACGACGTAGGGGACGAGGAACGGGAGCGCACCCCGCTGGCCAAGGACGGAAGCGGCGATGAAGACGGCGAGTCCCAGGTTTCGCGACGCCGCCTCCATGGCGACGACGGGGCGATCCCGCGGATCACGCGCCCCCACGAGGTGCCCCACGAGAAGCGCTGCGGCGACGAAGGCGGCCATCGTCGCGAACCCTCGGATCCCGACCCCTGCGATCGCCCGCGCCTGCGTGAAGAGAACGAGGAGGAAGACGGCGGCGAGGACGAGCAAGGCGCCGCGACCGCCGAATCGTCGGACCCGACCGGCGAGGCGTGGCCACCACGTTCCCAGCGCTACGCCCGCGGCGAGGGGGAGGACGAGGGCGAGGAACACGCGCCTCGCCACCTCGCCAGCGGCGACGGTGGCTCCGTAGCCGAGCGCCGTGCCGAGCAGCGAGAGGGTCACCGGCGTGGTCACGATCGCGAGGACGCCGAGGACCAGGTGGATCGCGCCGACGAGTTCGCGCCTGCCCACCGCGCCTGAGGTCCTACGGAGCGCGAGGGGCGCGATCGGGCACGCGGCCACCAGGGCGACGGCCGCCGCCACCCGCGCGTCCGGCCGGATCCAGAGGATCAGGATCCACGCGAAGAACGGCACCAGCACGTCGACGACGAGAAACGCCCGCAGGAGCACGAGGGGCCTGCGCAGGATCGCGAGGAGACCGCGGAGGTCGATCGCGGCCCCTTCGACGAACATCAGCCAGAGGAGTGCGATCGTGGCGAGGAGCTTGATGACGATCATGGGCTCACCTCCCGATGTCCCAGGCCCTGGCGATCGATCGCCTCCGCCTCCGTGCGCTGCGCGTCGGTCGGGAAGGAAGACTCGATCGCTACGGCCCGGCGTTCTTCGACCCGTCGCAACGCGGCGTGCCTGACCTCGGGGAGGGCGTCGAGCAGATCCCGGAGGAGGCTCCCGAGTCGGCGCTGGACCTGCGGCGAGCTGCTTCCGTATTGGAGGATCTCGGAGAGCGAGACCGCGACGGCGTCCTCCCAGGTGGTCGTCTGGTACTCGAGCCGGAGGGCGCCGCCGTCGTCGCTCACGAGACCGACCTCGAGATCCGACTGGCCGAGCGCCTGGAGGATGCTCTGTGACTCGTCCAGCGCCATGACGGCGGTGGTGGGATCGTTCACCGCAGGCGAAAGGGCGCGGATCGCGATGTCCGAGAGCAGTCGGAGGACGTACATGGGGTTGTAGTCGATCGTTCGCCGCTTGCTCAGGACGATGGCGTGTCGGAGGAGACGCGCCGGGATCGGAGACGAGCCGCCGAGGACCTCGACGAGGGTTTCCCCCGGGAACACCGGATCACCCAGGGCATGCGGCACCCGAACGATCGCCGAATGGCGGGAGGCGAGCCGGACGAGAGCCTTCTCGTCGAGGGCCACCAGGTACCGGAGGGGGCCATGGTGGAGCAGCGCTTGCGTCGGTGTGCGCCTCGGATCCGGTGGACCGGGCCGGCGCGGCACCTGCTCGGCGAGACGGGGAAAGAGCGTCCGGGTGTCCTCCATCGCCACCCGGCCCAGGCGATCGAGGACCGACGCCATGGCGAGGCCCTGGAGCATCGGCACGAGCAGGACCAGCATCACGACGCTCGCGGCCAGCCACAGGAAGGCGATCACCACGGCGGGGAGCGGGATCCCGGTGAAGCCCTCCATGTCGACCGAGCGGATCGCGAAGGACGAGTAGAGGAACGTGCCCGAGAACACCCCGAGCGCGTGGGAGAGGAACCGCTGGCTCCCCAGCTCGTCACCCAGCCGGGGTCCATAGGAGCTGGTGCCGAACTGCAGCGCGACGAACACGAGGGAGAAGACGATCCCCGTCAGGGCCATCATGCCGGTGGCGATCGACGCGAGGAGCGCGATCGCGCTGTCGGCGCTCATCCGCGCAACCGCCGTCCCGAAGATCTCCGACCCGAGCTCCGGTCCGCGGAAGCCCATCGCGATCGCCAGGCCAGCGTAGAGGAGCGGGGCGGCCCAGGGGCGGTCCACGCGAAGGCGGCGAGGCGGGCGAGAGCGCATCCCCCGTCTTCTCCTCGTCTTGCCGCCGTCCGCCTCGATCCGGAGTTGCCGGTGCGAATGCGATCGACTGCGGGGCCTGGTGGGGCGCAGGCCGAGCCGTGAGGGGAGGGTGTGCAGCGGGGCGTGCGGGTGCCAGCTCGCGTCAGGGCCGTGGGAGCAGGGCGTCCGGCGGCGGCGCGACGATCTCTCTTCCTCCGCCGGCGGGGTGTGGGAACTCGACCCGCCAGGCGTGCAGGATGTAGCCGAGATCGCCGGGTAGGGCGTCCGGCCTCGGGATCCCGCCGGCTTCGTAGAGCGGATCGCCCACCAAGGGATGCCCGACGGCGGCCAGGTGGATGCGGATCTGGTGGGGGCGACCGGTCTCGATCTCGACCTCGAGGACACAGGCGTCCCCGCGCCGCTCGATCACCCGAGCGTGGCTACGGGCATGCTTGCCGTCCGGCGACGCGGCGTGGATCGAGCCGAGACGAGGGTGCTCCACCGGCCCGATCGGCACCTCGATCGTCCGCTCGTCCCACGCGGGATCGCCGCTCGCGAGCGCGAGATACACCTTCCGGATCCGCCGCTCCCGAAGCTCCCGCGAGAGGAACGCCGCTGCCCCGGTCGTCTTCGCGAAGATCACGATCCCGGAGGTGCCGCGCCCGAGCCGGTGGATCGGGCTTGCGCCCGGGAACGCCTGCCGGACGATGGCCTGCAGCGTGTTCTGCAAGAACCCGCCGCCTGGCATGGTCGGGAGCCCCGATGGCTTCGCGACCACGAGCACCTGGTCGTCCTCGTCGATCACGTCGAACCGGAGGGGAACCTCCGGCTCGACCCAAGGCGGCCGGTTCCACACCAGTATCTGGCCGGCCTCGAGGATCTCGTCGGCCCGAGCCCGCCTGCCGTCGAGGTCGACCTCGCCACCCTCGATCCGCTCTCGCCACGTCTCGGCGCTCGAGTGCCGGTACGTCGCCTCCAGCCAGCCGAGGACCGCCTTGCCTGCGGCTGAAGAGCCCACGATCTCTCGATGCGCGTACCCGTCGTTCGGGTCAGTAGAGCTTGTGGACGCGGATCCCATACGAGCCGCTCGAATACGCGAAAACCGCCTCGCCGCGAAGCCCCAGCGAGAGTGCAGGATGTCCATGTGCAGAGTTGAAGCCGATCTCTCCTGAGAAGCCAACCGCAGGTTCGGGTTCGCCGCTAGGCTTCAGCACAACCAGGGAGTACCCGTAATCTTCGCCTCGCACGAGAGCTACTAGGCGGTCCTCCCTCACCACCAATTTTTCGCAGTACCCCCTACGGCGGTCTGGGTCATGGAAGAGTAGCGCCTTTCCGTCATGGGGGCGCGCGAACGCCGAGTCTGGCGTTCCGTCCTCCTTCCACCGCTGGACGACGGGCTGTGCCCCGTGCCTGGTGGTGTGATCGATGCCGCATGTGAAGAAGCCAGCGTCGGTGGCGTCGACGGAAGAAACAACAGACACGCCTGAAAGATCGACAGACGTTCGCCCGGTCGACAGTTGAATCGGATTCACGTCAGAGTCAAACAGCGCGATTTTCGATACATAGACGGAGGCTCCATCCTGGATGTCGCGCTGGGTCGACAAAACCACAAAGCCGTTCTTCCTGAGATACGCCCGATGAACCATGTAGGTTTCGACGGCTCCCGAGGCCTCATGCTCGGGCGTTCCCGACATTCCCAGCGAAGCCACCGAGAATACTCCGCCGCTACTGGATAAGACTGACACCCCTCGATCGCTCACCCTCAAGTCCTCCAGTTTTGAATCACTCGAGCCTTCCAGGCGGACTTCTCCTTCGTTACCCCAGGTCGGATCTACCGCACCCTCGATGTCGAGACAGAGAATTACGATGCAGTTCGACATGCAGTCGCGAATCACGCCCGCGAGAAAGAGCCGGGATTCGGTCCAACCTGCCTTCACCTCAAAGGTGCCGCCGCCTCGGGAGGTGACTGGGATGGAATCCGCGACCGTCTCGTCGGCCCAGACGGGAATCAAGGTCCCGCTCGAAATCAGCCAGCCGCGGTCCTCACGGGGAGACCATGCGCCTTCGAACCACTCCGGAGCGAAGACCGGGTAGAGGTTGTACGGGTAGGGAGGGATCGAGACGACTCCATCGGTACCGACAGCCGACGCAGGCTCGCCCCAGCTATGAACGACCGCCAGGACCGAGGCACGGAACCCGATGCGGCCTCGAACTCGGGCAACCACTTCGACCGGGGTCCCACCAGGCGTGGCCTGGGCGCCGGCGCGAAGGACGAGCCGGCCATCCGGCGCGAGCCTCGAGAGATGAAGAGGCACGCCGCTCGTGCCGGCGGGAAGGCCCTCGAAGGACACCTCGACGTCGTCGTCGGAGTCCATGTCGAGCAAGTTGACCGGCAGGCTGCCGGTTTCGCCGATTCGAGCCACCACGGATCGGCGTTCCGGCAACTCCAAGTGGATCGTCCACGTTGGCTCCTCGCTAGCCGAGCAGGCGGCAAGGATGCCGACGGCACAGACGGTCCCGAGTATTCGAAGGCGGCTACCCATGCGATCCCCCTTGGGTCGCCTGCCAGTCTCGCACATCCGCCCGAGGCCGTCGGCCTGGAGTGTTCGGTCTGCCTCGAGCCCTTGGTTCATCGCGCGGCTTCGAGCATCACGAGCCGCGCGTCCTCCCGATCTCCGAAGGCGAAGAGGAGGGTGCCGTCCGCGCGGCGAGCCAGGGCACCCGTGCCGAGACTGGAGGTCCACGGGGCCGAGAACCTTGCTGGGAGCGCAGGCAGCTCGCGGCCCAGGCGGTCGACGCTGCGCACGACCACCTCGCCCCGGGTCGCATCTGCAAACAGGACGTACGATGTGCTTCCGTCGACGACGAAATCCAAACAAAAGCCATCGCCCGGCAACTCGGCGATGTCCTCGATTTCGCTCGGCAGATCGCCATCGGAAATCCGAAACACAACAGTGACGCCATTCCGCGAGCCGCAGCCAAGGAAAACGCCGTCCGTCTGATCGAGTCTCCGGATGTCGAGGTCCCGCCGCCCGGGACCGATTGGCCAGAATGAGCCGTTCATGGTGAGCTCGTAACCAGCGGCCATGGGACCAAGGGGTCCCGCCGTCGAACCGAGGAGCACGCGGCGGCCGGTCACGGCCAGCACCCGGACGTCTTCCGGCGGATCGTAGGTCTCGATCGCGGCCTCCGCGCCGCGGCGCTCGAGACGGGCCCATACCACCTGAGAATCCAGGATTCCGGCGATGATCGGTCCCGCCAACGATGGCGAGATGGCTTGAATCTCGAGTCCAGGAAAGGACCGGAATCCTTCGGGTCCCCAGTCCTCGACGGCGGCGCCCTCCAGGTCGAACACCATGACCCTGGAGACAAAACCGTAATCGGAAAAGATGATGGCGGGATACCGACCCGAGACGTAGATGCGGTCCAGGTCGACGGCGAGCCGGGGCTCGACGAGGTCGACTTTGCGGAAGCCGTCGACGCCGAAGGTCCTGTCGACGGCGCCGTCCGGGAGGTACCGGACGATGCCGCCGTCGAGCGCCACCAGGAACCGGCCATCCTGCAGGACCGCGACGTCGCCGGGCCGCGCCTCGAGAGCGACGGATTGGACCCGGGGTTCCGGATCGAGCGGAAGTTCGGCGCCGCAGCCAGTCAGGGCGGCCGTCGCCGCTAGCAAAAGGATCGTTCGTCTCATGTCGAGCTCCCCAGACTCACGTCGGCCTGATGCCGCCATGCGATCAGAGCGCATTTGGTGGTCCGCGAGGGGGTTCGTTTCCGGGAACGCCTTTGGACGGCAGAGACCAAAAAGCGGCACCAGGACGAGCTCCGGCCGCGATCCAGGCCCCCTCTGGCGTTCAATCGTGGTTCGTCTAAGAGACGTTATGTAACCCTTCATGCGGAGCGAAAGCCGGCCTTCTCCCCCATCTCGCATCGAGCCTTGGTTGCGGCGCAAGCGCCCCGGCGCCGTGGCTCGGTCGGCTTGAGATTTCGGCTTGAGCGCGCCCGGCCCGTCAGAATCCGCGATCGCCGCCAAGGGCGATTCCGATGCCCGCGAACGGAATGGGAAAGCCCTCGTTTCCAACGGGCTCCATCGGCCCGACGACGCCGGCGTGTGGCCTCAGGCTGAGCCACGATGCAGCTCGCAGATCGAGGCCGACGCCGACCTGGAACAGCATGCGCGCGACCCGGTCCGCTTCGGGCTTCGGCCAGTACACCACGGGCGCGGCGTAGCCGACGATGGAGGCCGCGCGTCCGAGGTTGAGGTCGACGAGGATCGGTGTCGCCAGCGCAGGCAGCGGGACGTCGACGAAATCGCAAGCGAAGCTGGTGCCGATCGCCACGTCGACGACCTCGCTGCGAAGGAGCTCGAAGGTCGCCTCGGCGGTCACCGCGCCGAGCGACGCCACACCCACGCCCACGTCGATCCCCTGCGCCGCACCGTAGCGAAGCTGATAGCTGGCGCCAGGAATCGTCATCTTCGGCGGCTTCGGGCGTTCTCCGATCGTGTCGTCCATTGCCGGCGAGTCGACCTGAAATCCCATGACGCCCAGGGAGTGCTCCACCTCTCCCTTCGTCACCGTGCGCGCCGGCCGAAACCCGACGGGAACACATGCGGACGCAGCCAGCAGCGCGAAGATCGGGATCGATCGCCCCCATGCCCCAACACGAAACGCGCGGTTGTGCATCTCCCCTCCCGTCCAGTGCCTCTCGGTCGCCGGCAGACGAAGGTGCAACACCTCGTGAATCAAAGTCAAACCACGGGATCAGACGATCTGGGACAGCGTTGCGATCGCGATTCGGCGCAGCTTGAGGTACCGGTTGGCGTCATGAGGCTCGGCTGCGAGCCTCTCGAGAAGCCGGTCACCGCATGGGCCAATCTCGGATTTCCAGGCCTCCCGCCAGTGGTGCCGGAACCCGGCGAGCCAGGCGAGCAGCGGCTCGTGGACCTCCGGGGCAGGAAGCTCGGGCGCTTCCGCGAGGCGGCGAATCGTCTCTCGAACCTCGGACAACGAGCTGTCGCCGGGCTCCCGAACGACGGGCGGGCCCCACGGCAAGCCCATCTTCACGGGCGGTTCGAGGTCGATCATGCTGGTACAGTATTGATCGACCACGCGTCGAGGAATGGATTCGAACGCTCCCAGTGCCGCGGGATACCGGCCTCGCGGGGCGCCGGGAGCGCCTTCTCGCCTTGCTCCGCCCCTGAAGTGGAGGACGTGATCAACCGCTCCACCTCCGAACATGGAATGATGACGCGGTCGGAGGGGAGAATGGGGTACCAGGTGCCGAACGGACGTTGGGGGTGGGCGCTCGCCATCCTCCCGGCCTTGCTCGTCGTGGGGGCCTGCGAGAATGTCGTCTCGCCCGTGGGATCGGACCCTGCGGCGCGTTGGGACGGCGATGGACTGGTCGTCCTCGATCCGAACACGGACCCGGACGGTGCGAGCCTCCAGGTCGCCGTCGAAAACCTGGTAGTCGGCGTCTCATCCTCCGTGTGGATCGGTGTCGAAAACGCCGGAATGTCTGACCTTCGAATCGGGGAAATCGCGGTTCCGCCGGATGTGACGGTGACCCTCCCGGCTGTCGTGCAACCGGCGGCGAGGGCGGAGGTCGCGATCCGCCTTACGGCAGCGGAACCCGGGGAGGTCCGCTCGCTCGTCGACCTGTCCACGAACGATCCGGCGTATGCGAGGTTGCGGATCCGGCTGGTGGGCGTGGCACTCTCGGTGGACGACCCAGGTACCGACGATCCGGAGGACCCTGGCAACGAGGATCCGGGAACCGACGATCCTGGGACGGACGACCCTGGGACGGAGGATCCGGACGATCCGGGAACGGATCCGGACGATCCCGGGACCGAGGATCCGGGCACGGAGGTGCCCGACGATCCGCCTTCCTGCGGGGACCGCACCGACACGCTTTACGCAAAGCGGAGAATCGACGTGCTCTGGGTGATGGACAACTCGGAGGCCGTTCCGCAGTACTACATCAAGACCAAGCTCTCGGCGTTCCTGTCGGCGGCAGGCGGTGTCGACTACCAGATCGGCGTCACGACGACGGGGCTCACCCCCCTGAACGCGTCGACGTGCCCTGGTGGCGCAAGCGGCGGGGAAAATGGCCGGCTCTTTCCGGTGGATGGCAGCTCGCCACGGATCATCACCTCCGCGATGCCGCAGGCGCAGCAAGAGGCTGCATGGCTGGTGAACGTCGTGGTGGGGGATTGTCACTCCGACGAACAGCCCTACGAGGCGGCGCGCCGCGCGTTCTCCCCTCCCCTCGTCGATCACGCAGACGACCCTCGTACGGGTACGCCGGACGACGGAAACCTCGGGTTCCTCCGCTCCGACGCCGACCTCGCGATCGTCTTCGTCACGGACGAGCGGGATCACGCCAACGAGATCCCTGGAAACACCTGGTCGCCTTCGGACTACGTGTCGTTCTTCCAATCGCTCAAGCCGGGCGCACCCGACAAGGTGAAGCTCCACGCGATCGCAGGTCCGAGGTCCGGGACCCAGGATCTGTGTGGCAACGAGTACGCCGACCGGCTTCTCGACGGCGTCGACGCCACCGGAGGCGCGTGGATGGAGCTCTGCTCCACCTACACGCCCGCTCTATGGGCGGCGAAGTTCGACACGTTCTCCCGCGGCGTGTTCGGCCACCTGGGCCGGACGTACCGTCTCTCCGGACCTGCCGAGGATCGGGACGGGAACGGCAGGGTCGACGAGCGCGACATCGGCGTGCACGTCGACGGCCGGCTGGTGTCGAGCAGGCAGGGCGGCGCGAGGGCCTGGACCTACGACGCTGTAAGGAACGCCATCGAGTTCGAGCCGTTGTACCGCCCTGCCGACGGCAGTCGAATCGACATCGACTTCACGGTGCCCTGCGACCCGTCCGGCTCGCCTTGATAGACGGGATCTCCTGTCCTGTTGATCCGGGGCCTGCAGACGCGACATGAGCCGAGGACGAGGAGATTCGAGATGAAGGTTGGCAAGCACGCCCGGCTCGTCTGGATCGGTCTTACCTTGGCCGGAGTCGCCGGTTGTTCACCCATCGGCGACATCGAGAGTCCGAGACCGATCTCGTGGTGGGAGGGAGACGCGCTGACGAATCTTCGCCCATCCGAGGATCCGGACGGCGCCCGATTCGAGCTCGCGCTCGGCGACCTGGAGGTAGGTTCGACGGCTCGCGGCACGATCCGGGTCCGAAACACCGGCGCCGGGGCCCTTGAGATTGCGTCGAAGGCTCTCCCTGAGGCAGTGGTCGTGCAAGTCCCGGGGCCGATCGAGGCGTTCGGACGCGCCGAGGTAGCGGTCTCGGCGACGCCGCTCGAGCAGGGTGCGTTCCGCTACGTGTTCGACCTGAAGACGAACGACCCCATCTTCGCGAACGTGCGCTTCCGCGTCGTGGGCCGGGCGGTGACGAGCAGCGACCTCGATGATCCCGACGTGGAAAATCCAGACGATCCGGAGGATCCCGGCACCGTCGACCCTGAGGATCCGACCGATCCCGGGACGGATGATCCGGACGAGCCGGGGGACGATCCCGCCGATCCGGGTGACGACGATCCGAGCGATCCGGGTGACGACCCCGCGGATCCGGACGATGAGGAGCCCACGGAGCCGGCCTGCAGGGAGCACTCGGACATCTTCGTGGCGGAGCGCAAGACCGACGTCCTGTGGGTGATCGACAACTCGGGCGTGGTCCCCTACTACGGGCTCCTCAGCCCGAACTGGTCGGACTTCGTCTCGGCAGCCGGCGGCGTCGACTTCCACGTAGGCGTGACGACGACGGGCCTGTTCTCCCTGTCCCCGGGCACCGGCTGCAGGGGCGGCGCAGACGGCGGCGAGAACGGGCGGCTCTTCCCGGTCGACGGGAGCACGCCTCGGATCATCTCCTCGGCGATGCCCGCTGCCGATCAGGCTGCGGCGTGGTTCGCAAACGCGGACGTCGGCGAGTGTCATTTCGACGAGCAGCCCTACGAGGCGGCGCGGCGCGCGCTGTCGCCTCCCCTGGTCGATCACGCGGACGATCCGAGCACGCAGACGCCGAACGACGGAAACCTCGGGTTCCTTCGGCCGGACGCCGACCTCGCCATCGTTTTCATCACCGATGAGCGGGATCAGTCGGTCAACTGGGGGTTCACCGTCCCCGACTACGTCTCCTTCTTCCAGTCCTTGAAGCCCGGCCTTCCGGAGAAGGTGACCCTCCACGTCATTGCGGGCGAACGCGGAGGCCCTACGCCGCAGTGCTGGGCGGATCAGGCCGATCGCCTCCTCGACGGCGTGGCGGCGACCGGCGGCACGTCCCACTCCTTGTGCACGCCGTACCCCGACTGGCCCGACATGCTCCAGGGCCTCTCTCGAGGCGTGTTCGATCGCGTGGGCGCGACCTTCCGCCTCTCGGCGGAACCGGGGGACGCGAACGGCGACAGTGTGGTGGACGGGGGCGACGTGACCGTTCGGCTGGACGGCTCGCAGCTCGCTCCGACGAACGCACTCGGCGACACCGTGTGGTCGCTGGACGCGGCGACGAACGCCCTCCTGTTCGAGCCGTCGTACGTTCCCGCTTCCGGGGTGCAGGTGGAGATCCTCTACGTCCCCGACTGCCTCGTTGCCGCGCCCTGAGCGATCCCCGCCGGGTGATCCCGACGGCGAGGTCGCGACATGGGCCAAGGACAAGGAGGATTCGAGATGAACGTGAGGATGTTCCCCCGACTCGCCTGGATTGGTCTGGCCCTGGTGGGCGCCGCGGCTTGCGCGCCCGACGATGACGTGAACGACGCGAGGCCCATCTCGTGGTGGGAGGGCGACGGTCTCACGCTCCTGGACGCGTCCCAGGATCCCGACGGCGCCCGCTTCGAGCTCGCCGCCGGCGATCTGGAGGTCGGCGCCGCTGCCGGCGGCACGCTCCGGATCCGCAACACCGGCGCGGGCGTCCTGGAGATCCATGCGCGCGATCTCCCCGAGGCCCTGAGCGTCAGCCTCCCCGGGCCGATCGAGCGCAACGCGCAGGCCGAGGTGGTCTTCTCGCTGACCCCGCGGGAACCCGGCGCAATCCGCCATCTCTTCGACCTCTACACGAACGATCCCCTCTACTCGAGCGTGCGCGTCCGCGTCGTGGCACGGGCGGTTACGAGCGATCCCGACGACCCGGACGATCCGATCGTGGAGGACCCGGAGGATCCTGAGGATCCCGTCGACCCGGATCCGGGCGAGGACGATCCCGTCGACCCCGAGGATCCGTCCGCTTGCCAGGCGGAGTCGGATGAGTTCTCCGTCGTCCGCAAGCTCGACGTCCTCTGGGTGATGGACAACTCCGGCTCGTCCGTGATCGGGCGGCCCCTGATCGCCTCCCTCTGGACCGATTTCGTCAACGACGCGGCGGATGTCGACTTCCACGTCGGCGTGACGACGACGGGCCTGACCCCCGGCGGCCAATGCCCGGGAGGCGCGCTCGGCGGCGAGAACGGCCGGCTCTTCCCGGTGGACGGGACCTCGCCCCGGATCATCTCGTCGGCGATGACGCCCGCCGACCAGGACCAGGCGTGGCGGAACAACGCCCAGGTCGGCGATTGCCACTACGACGAGCAGCCGTACGAGGCCGCCCGTCTCGCGCTCTCCCCTCCCCTGGTCGATCACGCGGACGATCCCGGCACCCTCGAGCCGAACGACGGGAACGTCGGTTTCCTGCGCGCCGACGCGGACCTGGCGATCGTCTTCGTCACGGACGAGCGGGATCACGCAAGCGACCTGCCCGGCAACACCTGGTTGCCTGCCGACTACGTGGATTTCTTCCAGTCGCTCAAGCCCGGCAGGCCGGAGGCCGTGAAGCTCCATCTCGTCGGCGGCGATCGGTCCGGCGTTCCGCGGTCCTGCCAGGTGGACGATGGAGACCGGCTCCTCGTCGGCGTGGACGCCACCGGCGGATCCTTCTTCGACATCTGCACGCCGCAGGCGGACTGGGCCGCGATGGTGCAGGACCTCTCACTAAGCGTGTTCGGTCACACGGGCGCCACCTACCGCCTCACCGGCGCGCCCGAGGACTCGAACGGAGACGGAGTGGTGGACGAGCGCGACGTGGAGGTGAAGGTGGACGGTGTCCAGCTCGCCCCGATCTCGCCGCTCGGCGACATCGTCTGGTCGCTGGACGCGGACACGAACACCATCCGGTTCGAGCCGCCCTGGGTGCCGGCGACCAGTTCGCAGGTGGAGGTCGGCTACTCCACCGGCTGCCCGCTCGCCGACTGATGCTCGTAGGGAAACGAGCCTGCCCGCAGGTCCATGGGGCAGGCTCGTCTCTGCGGCCGCTCTACTCCCACTCGATGGTGGCGGGCGGCTTGCTCGAGACGTCGTAGACGACGCGGTTGATGCCCTTCACCTCGTTGCAGATGCGCGAGGACATCTTCGCCAGGAGCTCGTGCGGCAGGCGCGACCAGTCGGCGGTCATGGCGTCGACGGAGTCGACCGCGCGGATGGCGCAGGTCTCCTCGTAGGTGCGCTGGTCGCCCATGACGCCGACGGAGCGCACGGGGAGCAGCACCGCGAACGCCTGCCAGATGCGGTCGTGGAGGCCGGCGGCGCCGATCTCCTCACGGACGATGGCGTCGGCCTCGCGCAGCGTCTCGAGGCGGGCCTTGGTCAGGTCGCCGAGGCAGCGGATGGCGAGGCCCGGCCCCGGGAACGGCTGCCGGTTGACGATGTGCTCGGGCATGCCGAGCTCGCGACCGAGCTGCCGCACCTCGTCCTTGAAGAGCTCGCGGAGCGGCTCGACCAGGGCGAGGTTCATCTTCTCGGGGAGGCCGCCCACGTTGTG
>Ga0182736_1002212_pt1 | contig 15492 bp, 8 predicted proteins | sample eDN5th30CKraftBY_FD_128882 | JGI IMG/M metagenome (GOLD analysis project Ga0182736, IMG submission 128882) | Enriched backyard soil microbial communities from Emeryville, California, USA - eDNA 5th pass 30_C Kraft BY (version 2) (version 2) | ecosystem: Environmental > Terrestrial > Soil >... | reverse complement strand
CGGGCGTGCGAGGGGTCATCACGGCGGACATCGTCAAGCCGGGGGCCGTCGTCGTCGACGTCGGCGTCTCGCGCGTCGAGGACCCGGAGACGGGCCGCAGCCGCGTCGTCGGCGACGTCGACCCGAGCGTGCTCGAGGTCGCGTCCTGGGTCTCGCCCAACCCCGGCGGCGTGGGGCCGATGACGCGCGCGATGCTGCTGAGCAACGTGGTCGACTCGGCGGAGCGGGCTGCGGGCCCGGTCTGAGCATGTTGCTGCGACGTCCGTCGCCCCCGGGACCTGTTCCTTGGGACAACAGTCGCGTCAGGACTCAAGCGATGGAACTGCGACCGCCGGTTGCGTGCGACGGGTCAAAGCAGGTCCCTGCCCGACGCTGACTCTCGCGGTGTCAGTGTGCATCGGGCCGCCGGCGCATGCGGCAGGTCTCACGGTTCTCTCAGGCGGGGTCACACGGCGCCACGTGGGCTGTTCTGGCTCATGAGGTTGCTGACGGTGGTGCGCAGGCGTGAGGCTGGGGGCCGGTCACCGACGGCGGTGTGGGCTCGATGGTAGTTGTAGTGGATGTTCCAGACGTCGATCGCGGCGGTGCGTTCGTCCTCGCAGGTCCAGGTGCGTGAGTAGAGCAGCTCTTCGGCCAGGATCCGGTTGTAGCGCTCGATCTTGCCGTTGTGCCGGGGGGTGTAGGGGCGGGTGCGCTGGTGGCGTGAGGCGCAGGCTAGGACCGCTCGGGTGAAGTCCTTGGCCCGGTAGTTGGCCCCGTTGTCGCTGATCACGCGCACGATTCGGGTGATGCCGTGTGCGGCGAAGAACGCCCGTGCCCGGGCGAAGAAGCCGATCGTGGTGGCGGCGGTCTCGTTGGGCAGTGCCTCGGTGTAGGCCAGGCGGGAGTACCCGTCGATGATCGAGTGCAGGTAGACGTATCCGGCCCTGGCGCCGTTCGTCTTGGCCCTGGAGGTGGCTTTGTGCTGGGCCGAGCCGCGTCCGTGGGCACGCCAACCGCCACCGTCGGGGATGCGGCCGACCTTCTTGACGTCCAGGTGCAGCATGTGGCCGGGGAAGCGGGCCACGATCTTGCCCACGACCCGGTTGTTCGACCCGTCGGGGTCCAGGTCCTTGCGCCGGTTGATGCCCAACCGCACCAACCATCGGCCCACGGTCGCGACCGAGATCGTGTGTCCGGCGGCGCTCAGCTCACGCTGGATCTGCCGGGCGGTCCACTTGCGCTCGCGCCGCCAGGTCTCGATCAGATCCACGACCTGCGGCGGGGTCTGGGTCGGGCGGGCGAACGGGGCGCTGGACCGGTCGACCAGGCCCGCCACCCCGTCGGCCTCGTAGCGGGCCTTCCACTTGCTCAGACACGCCCGCGAGACACCTGCCTCGGCCGCCACGTGTGCGATCGGGCGGGACCGGCAACGCTCGATCAGACGAAGACGACCTGCAGGGGTCAACGGGGCACTAGCGCGGCTCATCGAGGGGTGGGTCCCTCGTGCAGGCGGTCGTAGAGGTACTTCCATCCTGCCGTCAGGGACCAACCCCTCGCTCACCCCCGCTCCGCGTAAGCAACCACATGAGCCGCAACACCTAGCGCCGGCATCGACGGACCTCTGGCCTCCGGCCGAGCACGCTCAGGGGTGGCTCCGGCGCGCACCTAGCGTCCTCCGATCGACGCAGACTGGAGGTCGCCGCACCGATCAAGTTCGGAACAGTCCGAGGGTGAAACGATCACGAGCGGCCACCCGATGCGTCTAATTTCTTCCGATCCTGTTGTGTCATGGCTGTTTCGGTCTCTACACTCAGCCGCGTGCTCAAGGTCGAGGACGCCTGCTCGCCAGTGTCGACGAGCTTCGCCGTAGGCATCGCAGTGTGCCCGCGCCCCCGGCTACGCGCCGATCTCATCCGCAACTCCATGGGAAGGACGCATTCATATGAACGATGCATTGCCCAGTAGGGGCAGCGCACGACGAACACCCCGATCTCCGCTGCGGCGGACAGTCGCAGGAGTCGTGGCAACCGCACTCGCCGCAAGCGTCGTCACGCTTGCGCAGTTCGCATTCAGCAACGACAGCGCCGTTGCTGCTCCGGCCCGTGTGCACGTCCAGGACGACGGCACCCGCATGGTCGACTTCAACGACTCCTGGACCTTCTACCTCGCCACGCGGACGCCGACCGTGCAGGACGCGGCCAGCCTGACGCTCGCTGATGCGGGCGACTACACGACGGCCCAGATCATCGATCCCGCGTTCGACGACAGCGGCTGGCGAACTGTGTCCGTCCCGCACGACTTCAGCATCGAGGGCGACAAGACGTCCGCTAGCAACAACTCGCAGGGCTACATGCAGGGCGGTCTGGGCTTCTACCGGAAGACCTTCTCCGTCCCCGAGTCTGTGCACGCCTCCGGTAAGCGCGTCGCGATCGACTTCGAGGGTGTTTACCAGAACTCTGTGGTATACCTCAATGGCCAGCTCGTCGGAACGTACCCGAGTGGCTACACGGGCTTCTCCTACGACCTGACCGACTTGCTCAACTACGGTGACGACGCGTCCAACACGCTCGTGGTGAAGGTTCAGAATCCGTCCCCCTCAGGTCGCTGGTACACGGGCAGCGGCATCGTCCGCCCGGTGCACCTGGTCGTCACCAGCCCCGTTCGGTTCGTCCGCAACGGCGTCTCGCTGACGACGCCCCAGCTCGAGCAGACCGCTACTGCGGATGGAAGTGCTGACCTAAACGTCTCTGCCAGCGTGTTCTCGGACGCCACGAACGGTGTGCTTTACACGCGGACCAGCGTTATCGACGCGAACGGCAATGTCGCGGCCGTGTCCGACGGCGAACCGGTCGAGACCAACCCGAGCACTCTCACGCAGCTCACGCAGTCGGTCCATGTACCGAACGTCAAGCTCTGGTACCCGTGGAATCTGGGCGATCCGTACCTGTATACCGTTCGAACTCAGCTCTTTTACCAGGGCAACGGTACAGACCAGAACGCACTTGTGGACACGATCGACACTGAGTTCGGATTCCGCTGGTACCGCGTCGACAACGGTTCGCCGACCGATCCGACGGCCGGCGGGCTCTATGTCAACGGCAAGTACACGAAGATCAACGGCGTCGACCTGCACCACGACTCGGGCGCACTGGGAGCAGCCAGCTTCAAGGACGGCTTTGAGCGCCAGTGGGACGTGCTGAAGTCGATGGGTGTCAACGCGTACCGCACGTCACACAACCCGCCGTCCAAGCAGGCTATCGAGGTAGCTAGCGAGAAGGGCATCATTGTCGCCGAAGAGGCGTACGACGGCTGGGGCAGTTCGAAGGCAACGTACGACTTCGGACGCTTCTTCCTGCAGAATGTCCCAACGGACTGGGCGGGATTGCGCCCTAACGGTCTTCTCGCACCGCCGCAGCCGGGCGTGAACTACGAGGGCGCCCAGTATCTGTGGAGCGACTGGGTCATTCAAGAGATGGTCGAGCGCGACAAGAACGAGGCCTCGGTCTTCCTGTGGTCGATCGGCAATGAGGTCCGGGGTGTGGGTACTCGGCCCGCGTGGTACGACCCGGCCAAGTATGACGCGCTGGAAGACGGCGTCGCACAGTACAACGAGTACACCGAGGCTGTCCGGCTCGCTGAGGCGGTCAAGGACGTCGACCCGACCCGCCCCATCATCCAGGGCGGCGACCAGGAGCGCAGCGTCCCCGCGCTGACGTCGACCTACGGTCGAATCAACCGATATCTGGACGGGTTTGGCCTCAACTACAACACTGCGACGTCGGTGGACGGTCTAGTCGACCGCTTCCACGACACGACATTCTTCTTTGAGTCCGAGTCGTCTTCGCAGACGTCCTCGCGTGGTGTGTACCTGGATCCCTCGCTGCGTAACACGGGTGTCAACCAGACGCCCGGTAAGCGAGGCGGCTCTAACTACGACAACGACTTCGCGTCGTGGACCATGTCGAACGAGTACGGACTGAAGAAGGACCGCGACCGTAAGGCGTTCCTTGGGCAGTTCGTCTGGTCCGGGTTCGACTACATCGGTGAGCCGACGCCTTACTCGGTCTACCCGGTGGGTGTTTCCTCATTCGGTGCAATCGACACGGCCGGCTTCCCTAAGGACTCCTACTACCTCTTCCGGAGCCAGTGGGTGACGTCTGACATCGAGCCGCAAGTCCACGTGCTGCCAGGAAACTGGAATCAGTGGAAGGCGGGCGAGCCGGTGGAAGTCTGGGTCAACGCCAACGTTCCGAGTGTCGAGCTCTTCCTCAACGGCCAGTCGCTCGGGCGAAAGACATTCGACGTAAAGGAGACCGCCTACGGCAAGAAGTACTACGAGACGTCCGAACGGATCGCAGACGACAAGACCTGGCCGACCCCTAACGGCAACACTGGGGGATACGCCAGCAACGGTGCGACGGTGGTCTCGGCCAGCGGAGACAGCGCCATCCCGGCAGGAACCAACTACGGCAAGCTCCACCTCACGTGGGACGTTCCGTTCGCCGCTGGCGTACTCGAAGCGAAGGCCTATTCTTCGTCGGAGTCGACGACCCCCGTCGCGACCGACGTCGTCGCAACGGCTGGCTCGCCATACACGGTCGAGCTCAAGACCAACAAGAACGTTCTGAAGGCCGACGGCCAGTCGCTGGCGTACATCGAGGCTACCGTCGTGGACGAGGCTGGCAATGAAGTTCCTGACGCGGACAACCTGCTCGAGTTCGACGTCACCGGCGGCGCGATCGTCGGAGTCGACAACGGACGGCAGGAATCGAACGAGCCGTACAAGTGGGGCGGTGTCGAGCGGAACACGCACTCGCAGCGCTCCGCTTACGCAGGCAAGGCACTGGCAATCGTGCAGTCCAACAAGGGGCAGACCGGCCAGGTTCAGTTCGTCGTCCGGTCGGCTGGCCTGGAGCCTGCGGTCATCACGCTCGCGGCGACGGACGACGGCACAGGTGCGGCCCCCGCACAGGTGCATTTGTCGCCCACGCTCGTGAACGTGGAGGACGTCACGCTGGCTGTGCCGTCCGGGCCGACGCCCACGTTGCCCCGTGACGTCCGGGTCACGTATAACGACTCGACCGTCGGTACCTACAGCGTGGTCCGTCGGGCCACCTGGGCGGCGCTTGACCCGGATGACTTCACCGCGCCTGGCGAGCTCACGCTGACGGGCACGGTCGATGGTCTGGACCAACCCGTCAAGGCGTACGTGTCAGTGGTCGCAACCACTGGCCCAGGCGAGATCGCGGTCAATCCTGCACTGGGCAACAACAACCAGACGTACTCCTTCGATGGGCTCCCAGCCGACTCACCGCTGCGCGCCGGCGCGCTCGCGACGGCGACATTTACCGGGGCAACGAATGCGTACCCGAACAACGCCGTGAACGGCGACGCCAGCCAGGCGTGGACCAATCAGTACTCACGCAGTGCTTCCGTGCTGCTGCCGGCGTTCAGCCAGTCGCGACCCTATGAGCAGTTCGAACTGTTCTGGGACGGATACCGGACGTTCGGGCAGGTGCAACTGTCGTTCACGCAGAACACCGCGAATGCTGTGCCGTCTGACTTCGATGTCCAGTACTGGGACGGTCTGGGGTGGCAGGACGTGTCTGGTCTGGCGGTTAGCCCGCAGACCGCCACGGACACGCCCACGACGCTCACGTTTGACAGCGTGCTGGCCGATCGAGTGCGGATCGGGCTGACGAATGCGACGCCGTACTCTGCCACCGGCAACGTGAGGGTAACGGCTGCCAGCGTTTCCGGCCTGCTCACCACTGGTGCGGTTGTCAAGGCCGGGCTGCGGCAGGTCGTGGACGAGGCTGAAGCCCTTGACGAAGACGCGTACACGCCTGCCACGTGGGAGGTCCTCACCGCGGCGGTGGAGGCGGCTACGGCCGTGCTCGCCGACGAGGACGCCACCGCGGACGAGGTCGCTTCGGCGACTCAGGCCGTGCGCGATGCCATCGCGGCGCTGGTGCTTGCCGACCAGGGCAGCGACGTGGATCAGGAGTTGCAGGTCGTGATTCCGGAGACGACGACCGAGCCCGGTGAGTTCATCTGGGCGATTGACGGCAGCAATGGCCTCGTAGACCTCGGCACTGCCGAGTTCAAGGGTGATCACTACGCGGCCGTAGGGACCATCAACCCCGTTCGGGTGACTGACACCAGAATCGATGGTCCGTCTTGGTCGATCTCCGGGCGGGTCGGCGATTTCGTCTCCGACGCGAGCTCGTTCGAAGGTCAGTATCTCGGGTGGACGCCCAGCGTGACGGAGAACACGCTCGGCGCCGAGAGTGGGCCAGTCGTCGGCTCTGGGTTTGATGGTGGACCAGGGCTGTCGGAGTCCTCACGGCTCGGCGGCTCGGCTGACGGGCACCCGCTGGGTTCCGCCCTGCTGGGCGCAGATCTCACGCTGAAGGCCCCGGTAGCTGTCGGTGACGGCACCTACCGGGCTCACCTGACGCTGACTGCGCTGAGCTGACCGAGGGCAGCGGCCCGACCCGAGACGAACGGGTCGGGCCGCTGCCGCATGCGCGGTCGATCGTTCACGATCGAGCGCGCTGCTCCGCCGCTGACTGAACGCTTCCGAAAGCGGTATAGGCCCGAGGCCGCCGGCGTCCGGTCTCCCGATGGACTCGCGGGGCCGCTACCAGGGGAAACGCCTAGCGCACGCGGACGGCCGGGCTGCTCCGATTCCGAGAAGCGCCGTGCTCGAGATTGTCCGAATCTATGGCGTTATGACCGAGATTGGACGATAATGGCGATTGCGCCTACGGGTCATGATCCCGACCGTCACCGGGTGGCGCCACGACCAGACGGAGCGGCTCAAGGAGGAGCATCCATGGGAATCACCAGGCAACGGGCAACCCAATCATGCGCAGCGGTCGTGGCCACATCAGTGGTCACAGTTGCCGCACTGCTCGCCATGCCGAGCGCGGCGAGCGCGCTCAGTGGAACGGCCGAGTACAAGCCCGTGGAGAGCAACATCTCCGGCAAGTACTGGGTCACCGCGACGGCGAGTGATGGCGATGGATCGGCCGCACTGGATGGCAACCCGGAGACAGCGTGGACAGCCGCTGGTGGCCCGGCCGCCCTGAGTGTCGATCTCGGCGGCGCGTACGACTCGGTCCACAAGGTGCAGACGGTGTTCGCTTCCAACACGGCGGTGTACACCTACACATTGGAGGGCAAGACCGAGGGCGCGTCGTGGGTCGTGCTCGCTGACAGGTCGGACAACACGCGACCCGGAGCGATCTTCACCGACGTGTTCACGCTTGCCGGGTTGACTGATCTTCGTCTCAACGTCATAAGCGGTCAGCCCGTGGGCGTGCGTGAATTCCAGGTCTACAACTACTTGCGTCCTGATCTCGACAACGGGTCCGATACCTCAGAGCAGGGCGGCAACACGAACGCCTACTACTACAACGCCGGCAACAACCCGCCGGTCGATGGCGTGCGAGGCGGGCGGTACTCCGACCCCAGTTCGATCGAGAACGGCAACAACTTCTTCGGTCTGACCAAGGACCTCGGCTGGGACACGATTCGCTTGCGGGTGTGGAACGAACCGCGCTCGGAGACGAGCGGCAACCCCACGACGACGGCGGGCAACAACTCGCCAGAGAACACCCGCCGTGTCGCTCGCGCCGTTCACGGCGCCGGTCAGAACCTGGCGATCGACCTGCACTACGCAGACTCGTGGGCGGACCCGCAGAATCAGCCCAAGCCGTACGCCTGGTCAAGCCTGACGTTCCCTGAACTGCAGCAGGCGGTGTACGACTACACCTACGGGCTGACTGCAAGCCTGGTCGATCAGGGCACGACGCCGACGATCGTTGCGCTCGGCAACGAGATCACGAACGGCATGCTCTGGGGGTCGGAGTACGACAGCATCACGCCGTACGTCCACCATCACGACTACTACACTTCCGGGCGGTATGAGGCCGCGCCGGGTGGTGGCGTGGAGTGGCTTAAGTATGAGGAAGCTGACGGTGACACGAGCTCGCCTGCGTACCAGGAGTTCCTCGCGTCCGTGGAGCGCCTGGCATTGCTGATCGATGCCGGCAACCGCGCAGTTGCGAGGGTCAACGCAGACAGGGGCACTCACATCGACACGCAGCTCCACTTCGCCTTCAACGTCTTCGAGCAGCCCACTGGCCAGCCCAAGGTCCAGCTCGACCCTCAAGAGGTGTTTGCCAAGGTCCAGACCTTGATCTCGACGCTGAAGACGAGCCTCGACGCCAAGAGCGGCATGGTGGACAGGATCGGCATCTCCTACTACCCGGACTGGCACGGCACCTACGACGTCGTCCAGCGCAACCTGGTGGAGATCTCCCGAATGCTGCCTGGTGTGCTCGTCAGCATCGCGGAGTGCTCGCCCAAGTACACGGGCACTGTGACCGATCCGCTGGCCGATCCCAACCGCCCTGTGGGGTTCCAGTACTCGGTGCAGTCGCAGGGTGACGACGCGGCAGATCTTCTCAAGACGATCAATGACGTACCCAACAACGCAGGCACTGGCGTGTGGCCGTGGGCGGGCACGAACGTCTTCGCGACCGGAAGCGGCGAGAACGGCACGCTCCGGGCATCCTTCAAGGTCTGGAACGACGCGTTCGCGAAGAACGTCGTGGAGTCCGCGGTCTCTGCCTCGACGCGAGTCGGACTGACGCCTCTCCTGCCGTCGAACGTGACGAGCCTCGATCTACAGACTGGCACGAGGTCCGAGGTGCCGGTCGTGTGGGACGTGGCGGATCCCTCAGCGTATGCGGAGGAGGGAACGTTCACTCTGCATGGCACCGCGCAGGTCACGGTGCCGCAGCAGGGTCGTGGTGCTGCGATGACGGACGTGACGGCCACGGTTGAGGTACTGCCGCGTGACCCGAATAGCCAGGACCTTCAGGTCGTGGTCCCCGGACAGACCGAGCCTGGTGAGTTCATCTGGGCGATCGACGGCTCGAACGGACTCGTGGACCTCGGCACAGCTGAACTCGACGGCGACCGTTACGCGGCAACGGGTTCGATCAACCCCGTCCGGGTCACTGACACGCGTCGCGGCGGCCCGCAGTGGTCCGTCTCGGCAGTCGTCTCAGACTTTGTCTCCGGTGACCGCACATTCGACGGCAAGTATCTGGGCTGGACACCGGACGTTGCCGAGAACACCGTGGGTGCCGAGGCAGGAGCAGCAGTCGAGACCGGTCTGATTTCCGGTCCGGGCCTCTCCGAGTCGGCCACTCTCGGTCGCGCTCCTGGCGCGCACCCGAAGGGATCTGCGTTGCTGGGCGCAGGCCTGAAGCTCGACGTCCCGGTCTCAGTCGGGGAGGGCACGTACCGTGCGACGCTGGTACTGACGGCCTTGAGCTGAAGCACGAGCGCCACTCATCCGGGGTCGTCGTCGGTCTTGTCCGAGACCGACGACGACCCCCTGATCTTTGGAGTTTCGACCACATGAGAGTGCACTCCCGAACAATCGCGGTCGTGTCGACTGCAATAGCCGCAGCGTTCATGTTATTGCCCGCCGCCGTTAGCGTCGCGTCGACAGCTACGGCCTCGGCGTCGGACGACGACCCGACCGTAGTGTGGGGAGTGCGCCCAGCGGATAACGCCGAGGGAACTGATCGGCCGAACTACTCCTACGTGCTCGCGCCGGGCTCTACGATCGAGGACGCGTTCGTCGTGACCAATCACGACGAGGAGCCGCTGACTCTGCAGTTGTACGCGGCCGACGGCTTCGTCTCAGCAACCGGTCAACTGGACGTGCGCGGACGCGAAGACGAGGCGTCTGACGTAGGAGCCTGGGTGCAGTTGGCCGTGGATGAGGTCACCATCGAACCGGGTGTCGGTGTGGAGGTCCCGTTCACGCTGTCCATCCCGCCGAACGCCACGCCTGGAGACCACACCGGCGGGATCATTAGCTCGATGTCGCCACCCGGTGACACAACAATCTCGGTCGAGCGACGCTTGGGCTCGCGCGTCCACGTCAGAGTCGAGGGTGAACTCCGACCGGCCCTCGCGATCCAGGGCATGTCGGTCAGCCATACTGGGAGCACCGATCTGGTGCCGCGCGGTGAGGCGACGGTGCGTTTCACCGTGGCGAACACCGGCAATGCCAGAATCTCCGGCTCGGTGGCGTTGACCGTGCACGGCCCATTCGGCCTCTTCAAGCGCGTCGTCGAGGTGCCAGATCTCCCTGAGTTGTTGCCCGGCTCTCGCTTCGACGTGGAAGCGTTGGTGTCGGAGATGCCCGCCACGGGCGTGATCTTCGCGAATGCGACAGTGACACCGACGGTTGTCGACCCAGATGGGGTCGTCACGACCACCGCACCGCAGCCGGTGCGTGCGACAGCCTGGGGCTGGGCGCTACCCTGGCTTGCACTCGCTGTCGTGGCGGTGGTGCTCGCCTGGCTTGTTCGGCACGTTGTACGGCGCCGTCGTCGTCGGCGTGCCACTCGTCGGGCCGGCGTGGGCTCGATCGACACGTCGCACGTCGCTGGCCAAGGAGCGACCGTCGACGTCACTGCGACCGCGCCAAGCGCTGTTCCCAACTCGCAGTCGGAGAGTGGGCCGGCCGGGACGAGCGAGAACATGAGGTGATATCAGTACATGACGGGAGACTTGATGCTGGCAGCCGTCCGCCAGGCGATGATCGTCGACGAAGTGCGCCGGACCGGTGCTGCGCGAATCTCCGACCTGACCTCGCTGTTGCGCGTCTCAGACGTCACGGTGCGCCGCGACCTGGAAGTGCTGGACCGACGAGGTCTGCTGACGCGGGTCCGTGGTGGAGCCACGAACACTGAGATGGATGTTGCGATCGAGCTCGACTTCGAGGACAAGTCCCGTCGGGAACCCGATGAAAAACGTGCTGTCGCGGAGGTTGCTGTCTCGCTGATTCGCCCTGGCATGGCGATCGCGCTCTCGTCGGGCTCAACGACTTTCGCCGTCGCGAGTGCGCTTGGTGATATCCCGCATCTCACCGTGGTGACCAACTCGCTCAAAGTGGCGGACCTGCTCTATCTGCGCGGCCGCCCGGACCAGACCGTGGTGCTGCTCGGCGGGCTGCGCACTCCGTCGGGGGGGTTGGTTGGCCCGGTTGCGGTGCAGGCGATTCGGTCACTACATGTCGATCTGACGTTCATGGGTGTGCACGGCATGGACGAGCATGCTGGCCTGACTACACCGAACATGCTGGAAGCCGAGACGAACCGTGCCATGGTCGACACCGCCCGTCGTCTCGTCGTCGTGACGGATCACACGAAGTGGGGCGTCGTCGGGCTTTCGCAGATAGCGCCGCTCTCGGCAGTGTCGACGATCGTGACCGGTGAGCAGATCGCTGCGGAGGCAGTATCAGTGTTGCGCGACCATGTCGGCGAGGTGCTGCTCGCGAGGGCCGCTTCGCCCGTCGTGGCGAGCGAGAACGGGTTCGTCGGATAGCGCGCTCACGTCGTGACACCCAGTTGCCGGCCTGGATCGGGTCTATGCCGCCAGTGCAGGCGCCTGATGTACCTCGAGCAGCTGGAGCACACCCAGGCGTGGCCGGCATCCGGTGATGTCGGTGGCGTGGGGTTGGATGAGCGGGTGCTCACGATCGCAACCGTCAACGTCAACGGCATCCGTGCCGCCTTCCGCCGGGGGATGGACACCTGGCTCGAGCAGCGCAAGCCCGACGTGCTGCTGCTGCAGGAGGTCCGCGCGTCCGACGAGATCCTCGCGGACCACCTCGCCGCGGACGGCTGGCACCTCGCCCACGAGGCGAGCGAGACCAAGGGCCGGGCGGGCGTCGCGATCGCGTCACGGCTGCCGATGAGCGCGGTCCGGATCGGGATGAAGACCGGCGTCACGGGAGACACCGGTCGCTGGGCCGAGGCGGACCTCGAGCTGCCGGCGCACGAGGGCGCGCCCGCGCGGAGCATCACGGTCGTCTCGACCTACATCCACTCCGGCACCGTCGGCCAGCCGTCGATGGAGGAGAAGTACGCGTTCCTCGACCACGTGACCGCGCGGCTCGCGGACATCGCCGAGGGCGGCGGCTACGCGGTCGTCGCGGGCGACGTGAACATCGCGCACCGCGAGGTCGACATCAAGAACTGGAAGGGCAACCTCAAGGCGGCGGGCTTCCTGCCCCAGGAGCGGGCCTACCTGGACCGCTGGTTCGACGACCTCGGCTGGCGCGACCTGGGCCGCGAGCTCGGCGGCGAGGGGCCAGGGCCCTTCACGTGGTGGTCGTGGCGCGGCCAGGCGTTCGACAACGACTCCGGCTGGCGCATCGACTACCAGCTCGCGACGCCCGAGCTCGCGGACGCCGCGGTGACGGCGACCGTGGACCGGGCCGCGACCTACGCCGAGCGGTTCTCCGACCACGCACCGCTGGTGGTCGAGTACGACCTGTGACCTGCGTGCGACCCGCGACGTGGCGCACGCGTGGTCGTGCGACCCGCGACGTGGCGCACGCGTGGTCGTGCGCGAACTCAGCGGGACGGCGTCACTCGACGGGTGATGTGCCGGGGGCCTCGGTCGGGGCGGTCGAGGTGGCGGCGACGGTCGTGTCGTCGGGTGCCGGGTTCATCGGTGCGTCGTCGGACGGTGTGGTGTCGGACGCGTCGGCCGAGTCGGCCGGAGCCTCGTCGGGCAGACCCGGCAGGTCGCGCATGCCCAGGAACGGACCCAGCACCACGGGCAGCGTGGCGAGCGCGGTCACTCCGACGGCGACCCACATGGTCGGCTTCACGCCCAGGTGCGTGCCGAGCCAGCCGCCCAGCAGCCCGCCGATCGGCATGCAGCCCCACACGATGAACCGCACGGACGCGTTCATCCGCCCCAGGAGCGCGGGCGGACACACCCGCTGGCGGAAGCTGACCTGGGCGACGTTGTAGACGACCACGCAGAACGACAGCGTGAAGCCGCCGACGATGATGAGCGTCTGGGGTGGCAGGCTCGTGACGGCGGCGAGCGGCGTGAGCGCGACGGCGGGGACGCAGGCGAGCGCGGCGATCGGGATGACCCGTGCCTCACCGATCCAGCGGGCGAACCGGTCGGCCGTGACGGCTCCGAGCAGGCCGCCGATGGCGGACGCGGACATCGCCGTGCCGAAGGCGGCGGTGCTCAGCCCCAGGGTCCGCAGCGCGAAGATCACGAACACCGCGTTGGTGATCGCGCTGCCGAAGTTCGAGAGCCCGGTGCACGCGACGATGCGGCGCAGGTAGGGCTGGTGGACCACGAAGCGCATGCCCTCCGCGATCTCGGTGCGCAGCGGGCGGCGCGACTCGGGCGACGGCGGCTCCTCGCGGTGGGTGATCCGACCGACCGCGAACGCCGAGACCAGGTACGTCACGACGTTGACGGCGATCAGAGCCGGCGCGCTGATCACGCGCAGCAGCGCGCCGCCGACCGCGGGTGCGACCACCTGGGCCACCGACTGGGTCGCCTGGAGCTTGGAGTTGCCCTCGACGATGTGCTCGAGCCCGACGAGCCCGGGCACGTAGCTCTGGTGCGCGACGTCGAAGAACACCGACGCCGCGCTGATGATCAGGCCGGCGACGATGAGCAGCGGCATCGTCGCCTGGTCGGTGAACGCCGCGACCACGACGATCGCCAGGACGGCCGCGCGCACGAGGTCGGAGAAGATCAGCACGCGGCGCTTGCGCATCCGGTCGACCCACGCGCCGGCGGGCAGGCCGATGACGAGGAACGCGGCCGTCTCCGCCGCCGTCAGCGCGCCCATCTGCCACTCGGTCGCCTCGAGGTGCTTGACCGCGAACACCGGCAGCGCGAGGTAGGTCAGCTGCGCGCCGAGCTGGCCCAGGGCGTCGCCGGTCCACAGGCGGCGGAAGTCGGGATGGTGGACCAGGGACCGGCGTGCGTCGTTCACCGGCACAGCGTGCGGCAAGTGATTGGGGAAAGTCAATCACTTAGCGGCGAGCCATTGAGTTTTCCCAACCGGTCGGCGACGATGGGGCCGTGAGCCTCGAGGACCCGCACGTGCCGGAGATCGACGACGACCCCGATGCCGACGCGCGGGCGCTCGCCTCGACCGTCCGCATCCGCATCCTGCGGCTGTGCCTCGACGAGCCGCTGACCAACCGCGAGATCGCCGAGCGGCTCGGGCGCAACCCCGCGAGCGTGCTGCACCACGTCCGCACGCTCGTCGACCGCGGCTTCCTCGCCGCCGAACCCGCCCGCCGGGGTGCGCGCGGCGCGCGCGAGGTGCCGTACCGGGCGACCCGACGGTCATGGCGCACGCCGGGGATGGCGGGGCAGACGCGCGTGCTCATCGACGCGTTCCTGCAGGAGGTCGCGCTGCTGCCCGACCCCGACGCGATGATGATGGTCCGGCTCGGGCTGCGGCTCGACGAGGACGCGCACGCGGAGCTGCGGCGCCGGCTCAACGACCTCTTCCAGGAGTACGCGACGCGCGAGCCCGACCCGGCCGGGCAGCCGTACTCGGTCTTCCTCGCCCTGCACGAGGACATCAGCAGGGCACCGGGACGCGGCGCGCTCGACGTCGTGTCCGCGGACGTGGCGACCGACAACGCTGTGCCGGACGAGGCTGTGCCGGACGACGACGCGCCCGCAGCCGCTATCGCCGGCTGAGGCCGCTCCTCAGCGCCCCGCGGGCGTCAGCCCCAACGACATCCCCGCGAGCCCGCGCTTGCGAGCGGTCAGCGCGCGCGCCACGCCCACCAGGGCCTGAGCCGCGGGGGAGTCGGGCTCGGTGAGCACCACGGGCGTGCCGCCGTCGCCGGCCTCGCGCAGCCGCACGTCGAGGGGAACCTGCCCGAGCAGGGGCACGTCGGTCCCGGTCAGCGTGGTCAGGCTCGTCGCGACGCGCTCGCCACCGCCTTCGCCGAACACGTGCAGGCGCGAGCCGTCCGGCTGCTCGAGCCAGGCCATGTTCTCGACGACGCCGACCACGTGCTGCCGCGTCTGCACGGCGACCGACCCGGCGCGCTCGGCCACCTCGGCCGCGGCGAGCTGGGGGGTCGTGACGACGACGATCTGCGACCCGGGCAGCAGCTGCGCGACCGAGATCGCGATGTCGCCCGTGCCGGGCGGAAGGTCGAGGAGCAGCACGTCGAGGTCGCCCCAGAAGACGTCCGCGAGGAACTGCTGCAGCGCGCGGTGCAACATCGGCCCGCGCCACACGACCGGCTGGCCCGGCGGCACGAACATGCCGATCGAGACGACCTTGACGCCGTGCTCGATGGGCGGCAGCAGCATGTCGTCGACCCGCGTGGGCTGGCGCGTGACGCCCAGCATGCGGGGGATCGAGAAGCCGTAGATGTCGGCGTCGACGATGCCGACGCGCAGGCCGTCGGCGGCCATCGCGACGGCCAGGTTGGCGGTGACCGACGACTTGCCGACGCCACCCTTGCCCGACGCGATCGCGAACACCTTGGTCAGCGAGCCCGGCTGGGAGAACGGGATCACCGGCTCGGCGTCGGTGCCGCGCAACATCGTCCGCAGCGCGGCACGCTGCTCGGCGCTCATCACGCCCATCACGACCCGTGCGTCCGTCACCCCAGG
>Ga0182736_1002208_pt1 | contig 15507 bp, 11 predicted proteins | sample eDN5th30CKraftBY_FD_128882 | JGI IMG/M metagenome (GOLD analysis project Ga0182736, IMG submission 128882) | Enriched backyard soil microbial communities from Emeryville, California, USA - eDNA 5th pass 30_C Kraft BY (version 2) (version 2) | ecosystem: Environmental > Terrestrial > Soil >... | reverse complement strand
CTATTCAGCTAGCATGTGAGCCGAGCGTCGAACGCAATTCTATTTCAGCACAAGCGATATGGCTCAAGGGGCAGTTTGAAGCAAGCTTTGCCTCGCTTCCGATGCCTTCTGGCATAGGTATTGCAGTATCTGGAGGGACATCGTTCCCTGCTGGAGTATTTGTAAGCAGCATCGGACTGACAAGTACGCCAGCTGGTTGGGAAATTTATGTTGGCGGTCATGCAGAACTGCCGCTGCAGCAAGGAAAGCTGCTCTCAATCGAAGAGACAGCAGCAAGTGCATTAGAGATTACGATATGCAGCGTTCAATGGTATCGAGAAACTGCCTACTTTGGTGAGCCGGTGTGGGAGTGGGTTGAACGACTTGGAATTACGATAATTCGTGAAAAGCTGCTTAATCCTCAGCAGCGCAAACTGTTATATAAGCGTTGGCAGAAGCATCAGACAAGATCAGCACTTACAGCAACAATTTCTACTGATGCTGTTAAGCTTTAAGCGGAATTTGATAGAGGCAGGTGGATAGGAATGGTGAGTTTAGAAACGAAGATTGTACGGTCACAATGTCCATTTTGCAGCGTGCAATGCAAAATGCAAATTCAGCTAGATTATGAACATGGAGCAGCAGATGTTGAATCTATTCAGGTTACAGGTTATATGAATCAAGCCTCGCAAGGACGCTTGTGCGTGAAAGGGATGAATGCCTACCAGCATGTGATGAGCGGTGAGCGAATAACGACACCATTGATGAAAGTGAACGGTGAATTTGTGCCTGTGTCGTGGGAGGAAGCGCTGAACGCGATAGCCACTAACTGGCTGCATACTCAGCAAACGTATGGAAGGGATGCCATTGGTCTTTATGGTGGAGGCTCTCTTACCAATGAAACAGCATATCTGTTAGGTAAATTCGCGAGAGTTGCGCTGCAAACCCCTTTTATCGACTACAATGGACGTTTTTGTATGTCGGCAGCGGCATCCGCTGGGGTAAAAACATTTGGTGTAGATCGAGGGTTGACGAATACATTGGCCGAAATTCCTTCGACGGATTGTATTATTTTGGCGGGCACCAATATCGCTGAATGTCAGCCAACCCTAATGCCGTACTTCAATAAAGCGAAGGAAAATGGCGCATATATTATCGTCATTGATCCGCGTCGTACAGCAACGGCTGAAATGGCACATTTGCATTTGAAAGTGAAGCCGGGCACGGACGCGATATTAGCAAGCGGCATATTAAAGGCCATTGTAGAAAATGGGGATGTTGATCATTCGTTCATTAATCAATATACAAACGGTTTTGAGGATATTATCGAGCAGCTGAAAGCAGTACAGCTTAAAGAGGTTGCTGAAACGACAGGGATTTCTGAGAAGGATATTAAGCTCGCAGTGAGTCAGTATAGTAAGGCTAAGAGAGGGATGATTTTTACCGCTAGGGGCGTAGAGCAGCATGCTGACGGTCATATCGCTGTGCGTAATTTTCTCAATATTGCTCTAGCGACTGGGAAGATCGGCAAGGAAGGCAGTGGCTATGGCGCAGTAACCGGGCAAGGTAATGGGCAAGGTGGACGTGAGCATGGGCAAAAGGCGGATCAATTGCCAGGCTATCGCTCAATCGAAAACGAGAGTGATCGTCAGTATATTGCTAATGTTTGGGGAGTTTCAGCAGATGAGCTGCCGCGCAAAGGCGTATCAGCGTATGAGATGATGGAGCTCATTTATGAAAAGAAGATAAGATCGCTGTTTATTATGGGTTCTAATCCGATCGTCTCCAATCCCAATGCTTCGTACGTTGAAGAGGGAATTCGCGGGCTTGACTACTTGGTCGTTGCCGATATGTTCCTGTCAGAAACAGCGAAGCTTGCAGATGTTGTGCTGCCTGTCACCTCATACTTAGAAAACGAAGGTACGTTAACGAACTTAGAAGGCCGAGTACTGCTGCGCGAGCAAGCATTTCCTGCGCCTGAGGGAACACGAGATGATTGGCACATCTTATGTGAGCTAGCACATTTGCTAGGAAAGGGAGATAAGTTCAACTTCCATAGTGCCGAAGCGATATTTAATGAGCTGAGACTTGCGAGCAAGGGCGGAATTGCTGATTATTACGGGATTACGTATGAGCGCTTAAGACAAGAGGAAGGGATATATTGGCCTTGTCCGTCGCTTGATCATCCAGGGACACCGAGATTGTTTCAAGATGGCTTTGCCCATAGTGACCGCCGTGCTCAATTTGCTCCAATTGTCACCGGTACTGTCGCAGAGGAGATTGATACGGAATTCCCGTTAATTCTTACGAATGGTCGTTTATTGCCACATTATTTGACTGGGGTGCAGACGAGACGAAGTCCTTCGCTTATCGCGCGCGAGGTTAGTGCGATGCTGGAAATTCATCCGAAAACCGCACAGAAGTATCGGATTTTAGAGGGCGCTTTGGTCGAGGTGACATCGAAACGAGGAAGCTTTGTTATACGCAGCAAATTTTCAACGAGTATTCGTGAGGATACCGTTTTTGCGCCAATGCATTGGGGCGGGGTGCAAAATGTCAATCAATCGACGAACCCACTACTTGACCCCAACTGTAAAATGCCTGATTTTAAAGCTTGCGCTGTTTCAATCAAGGCTTATGCGGATTGATACTGTGCATGAAAGGAGCATAGCTATGGTGGATGATATAGCTCATTTGCACAACGCAAATCTTGAGTACGAGGTGAAGAGCTTCAGTACTTGTGGAGTTATATTAGCTGGAGGGCGCAGCAGCCGAATGAATGGTGAGATGAAGTCGCTTCTTCCAGTAGCTGGTTTGCCGATGATTGAAATAATCGCCATGCAAATGCGAACGCTGTGTCAGCGTGTTGCTGCTGTAGCTGCATATGAATTTCAGGCAGAAAAGCTGCAGGAGCAAGGTCTGACAGTCATTATAGATGAAGCTCCTGACAATGGGCCGCTGGCTGCGTTTCATACAGCGTTGCAGCATGCTGTGGAAGAGCTCATTTGGCTATCTGCCTGTGATATGCCGCTAGTAGATGCTCATGTGGCGAAGTGGATGATTGGTCGGCTAATGGCGAGTGGAGCAAGCGCAGTTATCCCCCAAATCGGTGGTAAGCTTCATCCCTTGCAGGCTATGTACCGTAAGGAGCATTGTTTAGCGGTAACTTCTTCCCTTATTGCTGCTGGGCAGCGAAGCATGATGGGGATGCTGCAGCAGCTTGAGCTTCTCATTATTGATGAAGAGGAATTTATAGAGGCTGGATTTAATCCTCAGTTTGTCTGCAATATTAATACAGTTGATGAATATAACCGCTTATTACACGATAATTATGAGGCAGCTTCGGCAATCCCCATAATGAGAGAGGTGCATTGATGAGGATGAATAAGTCTAGCGTCTATCAAATCGTTGGCTATAAAAATAGAGGCAAGACCAATCTCGTATGTCGCCTTGTTGATGTTCTAGTGGCACAAGGGAATAAGGTTGCAACCATTAAACATGATGGGCATGAATTCGAATTTGATCGAAAAGGCAGCGATACTTGGCTGCATCGTCATTCTGGTGCATGCTGGACGGCAATTACTGCGAGCAATGGCACGGCTATTGTCCATAACGAGGCGTTGCAGCTGGAGCAGCTCATTCAGCAGGCTCCTAGCGACAGTATCATTCTAGTAGAGGGCTTTAAGCTAGAATTGTATCCGAAGCTCGTGCTTGTACGCTGGGAAGAGGATCTCACCTTGCTTGAGCAATTACAGGGCATTACAGCCGTTGTGTTATGGCCAGAAATTTGGGAGAATCAACAGATGAGAGCGAGAATAGAGTGTATAGCACCTCTAAATGTATTCGAGCTCGACGATACGGAAGGGATTGCACAGCATATCGAGAAACTTCAACAGTCAGTATGTAGTTGAAAAATAAGAATTTTCTGATAATATGTAGTTAATATCGTTGTATGTGACTGGCGAGATCAGTGGAATAAACCACGAGGGAGCATACAATTAAAACGGACCGTTCGCCTGGGAAGAGTATTTGGCAATAGCTTGCGTAACAGCAGCTATGCCGAATACTTTTTTTCGTTTTATTAACCATAAATAGGAGGAATGTGGCATGACACTATTAATGAAAGCGAAACAACCGGCGGATAGCATTTATGAGGAAATTGTAGAGAAAGTAGCGGGCTGGAAGAGTAGAGGGATCTTCTTAAAGATATAGACGGCGTAACTCCTCAAAATAAGCTAGCAGTCGTTACGGGTGCACAAGGCTTATATCCTGCTACACCGCAAGCCTGTATAAAGCTAGTGCAGCACTATGGCTACACACTACAAGGGAAAAATGTGACATTAGTTGGTCGGGGGCAAACCGTTGGTTTACCGCTATTTCATATGCTGCAAAGAGAAAATGCTACTGTTACGCTATGTCATTCACGAACGGAAGATATAGCCTTTCATCTAGCGCACGCAGAAGTCGTATTTGTTGCGGTAGGTAAGGCGAATATGATTACAAAATCAATAGTTAAGCCTCATCTTGTGATCGTTGATGCAGGAATCAATGAGCTAGAGGATGGAAGAATAGTTGGCGATGTTGCTGCTGATGTGGGCGAACTGGTATCAGCGATTTCACCAGTACCTGGAGGAGTAGGTACCGTAACGACATCCATTCTATTCCAAAACCTAATGCTAGCATTAGAGCTGCAACGTGAGGAGAGTGTGCGATAATGGAAAACGCTTGGAACCAACCGATCGGACAGTTTTTAGAGCAGGCTTCCAGCTCAAGCCCAACTCCTGGAGGTGGCAGTGTAGCCGCATTAGTAGCGGCACTAGCTGCCTCAATGACTGCAATGGTAGGCAATTTATCTACAGGTGAGAAGTACGAGCAGCACCAGCCACTCATACTAAGCGCACTGCTACAAGTGAATAATATTATTAAGAAATAATTTGTTGAGACTACAAAGCAAGGTAAAAGCTGCAGTGGAGGAGCTGGGCGGCTAGAGAGGAAGCAATCTACTTCGAAGCGCAGCCCTACCTGTAGCAGAAGGCTAGTTTTCTTATTCCACAATCGGGCCAGATTGTGGAATAAAATTATTTCAAAACTAAAGCGTACGTTAATTGTAAAAAGAGAACTTGAATTTACTGACAACTTAAATCATCTAACATAAGTTTACATTTTTGCTTTAGTACGATAATATGTTAGTGAAGTAACGTGATAAAGGGTGTGTTTATTATCGAACCTATTCGTATGGCAATACCAAAGGGGAATAGAGCAGTTTCAACGTTATTCCGAAAACTGGGCTACTCGTTACCTGATGATTTTGATGATTCAAGAAAGTACATCGTTCCTGTTGCAGAAAGAAATCTGGAGTTTATCCTTGCCAAACCTTTAGACATCCCTACATATGTTGAATATGGAGTTGCCGACATTGGTATAGTGGGTAAAGAATTTTTGATGGAAGATCATCGAGATGTTTATGAATTGCTCGATTTAGGTATATCAATCGGACACATATCAGTTATAGGTATTTCTACGACGAAAAAAGTAAACCTTAGAGTAGCGACTAGCTATCCAAATGTAGCCCGGAGGCATTACATAGAAAAAGGAATACAGGCAGAGATAATGAAGCTAAGTGGAGGACTTGAAGTTGCTTTAATTACTGGTGTAGCTGATTGTATAATTGATCTATATGACAAGCAGGATTTGAAACACTTATTTGAGTTAGAGAGAATTTGTAATATTTCTTTACGATTGATAGCCAATAGAGTAAGCTTCCAAATAAAGAATGCGAGTATAGAGAAGATTTATGAGGAATTAAGTAAGGGTCAATAAGTTAAACTGCGGAGAACTATACTTAAATAATGATTTTCAACAATCGGGCGCGATTCAATAATCGAATTGCGCTCGTTTTTTTCAATTGTTTATGTTATCCGTGTAAAAAATGTATGAAGAAAGTTACTCTAAAAAAGAGACAAACTTTAATTTTGGAACGTTCTTTCAATTACTTCATTATATTTTTTTCAAAGTGTTACTCACCTGTGTGTGAAGCGATAAGCTTTCCTGTCTTAAAATCGTAAACTTTATAATCGATTGTCCACATTCGGTCTTTGGTCACCGTAATCTCACAGTAATAAGGAATTGATTTGCCATATTGTAACAGCAGAATGCAAAGAGTAAGCCATTTCGAACAAGCTTTATTCAAAATAAGGAACTGCGAGGCGTTATTTTACTTCCAGAACAACAGCATACACAAACTACAGCGAAGTAATATTGTGGCTGTAAAACGGAGTGTTCTGCCTTTAAACCACTCTGCGACCATAATTTATTTCAATTGTAGCAGAGTGGTTTAAAAAGCAGATGGAAGGCACAACAATACGGAGCGCTGCTCGCATTAATCTAGATCGCTGAATAACGAGAGGTTGTTTTAATGCTGAGCAAAATTTGCAATGGTTATCCTGAAACTAAGCATATAATCAGAAGACTATCGCTTGATCTTAGGTTAAAGTAATAATAATCTGAGATTAAGGAGCTAGTTGCATGAGAAAGTTGTTTATTGTAGGAGACAGTATCTCGATTCAGTATGGTCCTTACGTGAAGGCATTGACCGCAGATTACTTACATTATGATCGAAAACGTGGCGAAGCTGAGGCGCTTGTTGATCTAGATAAGCCAGTAGGGGCTAATGGTGGCGACAGCAGCATGGTACTAGCATATTTATTAGAAGAACAGAGCAAAGGTGTTCAATATGATGTACTGCTCTTAAATTGCGGACTACATGATATTAAAACAGATATAGTGACCAAGGAAAAGCAAATTCCACTCAATGAGTACGCTAATAATCTTGAGAGGATCGTAGAGATCGCACAGACTATGTCACGTCAATTCATCTGGGTGAAAACAACGGATGCGGTAGAGGAGGTTCATAATAAGCCAGACTCTAGCTTTCATCGCTTCCATGAGGATGTCGTTACCTACAATGCTTGTGCCGATGAGATCATGGAGAAACATGGGGTACCGACCATTGATTTGTATACGTTCACGCGAACATTTGGAGAAGAGGCTTATTGTGATCATGTGCATTATAATGAAGATATTCGAAGATTACAGGCAGCATATATAGTTGGCTTTCTAGATCTCGAGCTAAATAGCACTTTCAGACAGAACTAGCCCTAATCAATAGTTGAACTGGAGGAATTAACATGAATATATTGTTCAATCGTTTTCCGCAAGGCTTATCGAAGGCGGTTACCTTAAGCTTTGATGATGGAAGAGAGTATGATCGTAAATTAGTGGAAATGTTTAATACATACGGTCTCAAGGGAACCTTTCATCTGAATAGTGGATTATTTGGCTCTCAGACCGATGGCAATACACTAGGCTATATTAATGCAGAGGAAGTTGCGGAGCTATATAGAGGTCATGAAGTATCCATTCATACCACACATCATCCGTTTTTAGAGCAATCGCCACAGGAGCAAGTCGTGTTCCAAGTTGTACAGGATCGACATGCGTTGGAATCGCTCGTTCGCTATCCGATTAGAGGAATGAGCTATCCATTTGGAACGTACAATGCAAGCGTGATTGATCAGCTACAATCCATTGGTATTGAGTATGCACGCACCGTACAAAGTCATGGTGAATTTCATATGCCACAAAACTTTTTAGAGTGGCATCCAACATGTCATCATAAGCAGATGGTAGAATGCGCTGAAAGATTCCTTGAGCTTCAGTATCGCCGTACCCGTATGACTCTATTATATGTATGGGGACATAGCTATGAATTTGCTCATGATAATAACTGGGAGCTTGTCGAGCAATTCGCTGAGAAGATCGCAGGCCGAGACGATATCTGGTATGCAACGAATGCAGAAATCGTTGCTTATATGAAGGCTTTGCAGTCTTTACGCTTTACGATGGATTGCAGCGTCATTTACAACCCTACAGCACTTGATTTATGGGTAAGTGTTGATGATGAACCAATTGAAATTAAAGCAGGCAGTACGGTGGATTTACTAGCTTAATGAATAGAGGGCCAGAAATAATAATCGCCGCCAGCTCGTGAACCCACGATGCTGGCGGCGTTTTGTAGTCTCAACTATATAATAGGGGGGATTATTAGTTGAGGATTACTCAAATAGTTGCCATAAACGATAGATAATGACGGCTGCTTCACCACGTGATGCATTTTGCTTAGGATTAAAGCGGTTTGCACCATTGCCTTGCAATATACCACTTTGCTGCATCGTTCTTACAGCGTCCTTCGCATAAGGAGCAATTTGCTCGGCATCAACGAATGGAGCATTTTCTTGTCTAGCTGGTTGAAGATTTAACTTATTGATTAAACGGTATGCAATAATCGCCATTTCTTCTCTTGTAATTTCATCATTGCCTGCGAATTGGCCATCTGCTTTACCAGAAACTAAACCAAGCTGTTGTGCAGAAGCAGCAGCGTTGTAGAACCAGTTTTCTGGATCCACATCAGTAAATGTGCTTTCTGCATCACTTTGAATAAGATCAGCCGATTCAAGCAAAAGCTTAATAAACTCTGCTCTAGTAATTTTACGTTCAGGCTGGAAGTTGCCATCACTATAGCCTGTTACAATGCCTCTTGCAGCTAAAGTATTAACAGCATCCATAGCCCAAGGGGCTTTCGTCGCAACATCAGCTAGCGGTACATTAGCGTAGCCTACAACATATTGACCACTGTGACTTGCTTTGAAGGTCAGCTTATCATCTGAGTTTAGGCGACTATTCTTAACTGGAGTTAAGCTGCCATCCTCATTGATGGAATAAACCACCCATAAGCCCTTATCCTCCTGTTGCTCAACCGCTTGAGGCAACGTAACTGTAACATTACCGCGGATGTTATCTACATCTTCTCCATTACGAGACACTTTAACATCTAGTACAGTAGAGCTGCCCGTTTCTGCAGCAATAGCCGCAGGTGCTGGCTTACTTGCAAGCGATATTACTAAGTTGCCAGAATCTCCAGAGGTTTGCCCGATTGAACCATTCAGCTTAATCGTACCTAGAGGTGTAGTGATTTCAATGTTAGACACATTCGATTTGTTCCATTGCTCAAGTGCTTCAGGTGACAATGTAAGCACTAGCTGATCCTCGCTATCGCTCGGCAAGCTAATCTCTACAGAGCTGTTACCTGCTGCAAGCTGCTGTAGAAGCTCTACAGTAATGACTGCTTCTGCTACGCCATTTTCATTTTTCTTACTTTCAACTACAACTGGTTGCCCTGTAGTTGGCGGTGTTGTTGGCTGTGGTGTGCTCGCTGGCGGATTGTCATTAGAACCGTTGCCATTTGATTTAATAGTAATCGTTAGTTCCGCTGTCACATTAGAACCGTCTGCTGCAGTAGCGATGACCTTCACTTGACCAGAGCGACTTGCTTTCAATAGACCGTTTTGATCAATTGTAGCTAAGCTTGTATTTCTGCCGGAAGGGCTAGTCACGCTCCAATTAACCGCTTTGTTAGTTGCTGCTGCCGGGGCAATCAATGCTTTGAGTTGTAATGTACCACCTACCAAAAGCTCAGAGCTTGCACTTTGAATAGCAATGCTAGTAACAGCAACCTCATTCACATAAATGTTTGGCTGCGGCGGAGTCGTCATTCCTTCACCGATGTAGAAGCTAGGATGCGGTGGTTGGTTGTAAGCGACGTTTTGCCACGCAATAGCCAGACGATATTGCGGATCATGCATTAATGTGAAAATGCGCTCTTCCGTAACATCCGTTGTTGTATAAAGTCTTAAAGCTGAGCTGTCTTCAGTTCTCCAAAGCACCTCTTCACGCCAGTCACCTAGTAGGTCAGCCTGTAGCGCAGGAGTACCCTTCGTGCTATTGTTAGACAGCGTTCCGTCTGCTGTTAAAATTCTTGTTAACTCTCCGTTTTCATAATCCCACTTATCGATCACACCAGTACCTGCACCGATTGAATCATCATAGTCATGATCGAGCAGCTCGCGCAGTAGATCGCCATCCCACCAAATTGCAAAGTTACTTGTAGGAATATTGTCTCCGATCTTCTCACCAGTCGTTGCGTTATGAATTCCACCCGTGCGACTATTCCATTCGCCATCAATAGCCCAAGCCTCTGCACCAGGATAACGAGGATCAACATCGGCAATTAGACCGCGTCCAGTATCGATACCTGTGTTTACGCCCCACAGAATTTCTCCTGTACGTGCATCACGCAAATCATATCCGTAAGGTGCATCAGTATGTTCTTGGACTGCGAAAATTTCAAGACCTTCACGATCTGGTACAAAATCGCTGACATGCAATGCATCACCATGGCCTAAGCCAGTACTGTACAGACCTTTACCGTTGTCATCGACAATCATTTGCCCATAAACAATTTCATCCTTACCATCAAAGTCAACATCAGCAACGCTTAAGCTATGATAGCCCTGACCTTCGTACGCGCCATTACCTTCATCAAGCGTATCGAATTTCCACTGTTGAGTAAGCTTACCATCCTTGAAGGTATACGCAGCAAGTGCGATACGAGTGTATACTCCACGTGCCATAACTAGGCTTGGTTGCTCACCATCAAGATAAGCGATTGCGGCTGCAAAACGATCAACACGGTTACCGTAACCATCGCCCCAATCTGCTACGACGCCGCGTGGAGGATCATAGTCGACCGTATCAATTGCCGCTCCTGTTTGTCCGTCAAACACAGTTAAATACTCATTTCCAATAATGACGTAGCCTGTGGAGTTGCGATAATCCTTTGTACGATCTCCGATAACATTGTTTTGCCCGTCAATTGTACCGTCGGATGTTTTCAATGCAACTTCAGCTTTTCCATCGCCATCAAGATCATAAACCATATACTGTGTATAGTGAGCACCAGCACGAATATTGCGACCTAGATCGATACGCCATAGCTGCTCTCCAGTAAATTCGTAAGCATCCAAGTATACGTTGCCAGTATAACCAGAATGCGAGTTGTCTTTCGAGTTGGATGGGCTCCATTTAACAATAATTTCATATTCGCCATCACCATCCAAATCCGCTACGCTTGAGTCGTTCGCACTATACGTATAAGGATCGCCTAGTGGAGTAACCCCATCCTCTGGTTTATTCAGCGGGATGTCAATATATTGTTCTGACCAAACGGTAGTTGTGTCATAAGCAGGCTGCTCAATGCCATCGATCACAGCAGCGACAGCATATACTGCTTCAACAGTACCAGCTTCATCTAGGAGGTTGGTGCTTCCTGTAATAGGTTCAGACGTAATTCGCTCTCCGTCACGATATAGATGGAAGGAGATTGAGCTTGGATCAGTACCTAATAGTCTCCAGCTTACGAACACGCCATCCTCGGTATCAATCGCCACAATACCACGATCAAGTGCTTCCATCTGACGAAGTAATGTTGTTACAGCTTCTGATTGAATAGCATCTGACAGCTCAGAAGGTAACCCGTCATGCAATGTTCTCACCTTGAAGTAGTAAGGTATCGTAGTTAAAACTGTTGTGTCGGTAAATGATGCTTCACTTGAGAAGCCAACTAGCTCATAGTCGCCATCTAAGCTTTCAGAACGATAGATTGCATAAGCAGTTGATCCTTCAACAGCATCCCAAGCAATGGTAACATCGTTTTTATGAATATCCGTAACTGTTAGATTTTGTGGAGCATCAATTGCGCCATTACTTTCATCGTACAAATGAACAGTTAATTCATTCGAGCGTACCGATTCAATACCACCAGGATCTACTGCTGAAACAGAGTAAAGGTAGGACGCACCAACGATAACATTCTCATCTGTCCAAGCTGGCTCTGATGTTTGAGCAACAAGCTCGCGTTGTAAAGAGCCTTGAATTTGACGATAGATGTTGTACTTGGAGATATCCTCAATTTCATTCCAAGCTAATGAAACATAGGGCTCATTGGCATCTAATGATGAATCTTCTAGATGGAGATTGCTTGGTGCAACCAGAATGGTTGTAATTTCTAGTGCGTTCGCAATTGCAGTTGAGCCTGTAAAGTGGAATAATAAATGTCCATCTTTAACTTGAATGTTGTTAATAACACGCTCTGTGTAGCTAGAGTTAGCCGCATTGACTGCACCGTAGTTCACACCGTTGACGGCAAGATTTGTACGTGCACTTCCGCTAAAATCACCTACATAAAGCTTGATTGCATAAATTCCGTTTGGTACATCAACTCTAAATTGCCAGCCAGTGTTAAAGTAGCCAATCCAATCACGAACGGCATCTAACACATTCTCTGGTAATTGTTCCTTATGAGCATCTGAAGGGGCACGGTTACGCACAATCATTCCTGGATCATAAATTAGTCCGTATCCACGTTCCTCTGTATAACTCGTGGAGGTTGCCTCAGAATTACCTAAATTAATGATGGTATAGCCCTCAGCATCGATACCGCCATTACTATAGTCAGGATGACCTTGGAAATCGTACTTATAATCAGCCGACTTCGTGCGGAAGCTAACTACTTGTGAAGGCTCTGAGTCACCTTTTGCATTTACTGCAGTTACATAAACGTTATAGTTTGTTCCATCCGTCATTCCAAGAATGCTAGCAAGTGGTGAAGTAGAAGTTGTAACAAGCGTGTACTCCTCTTCACTTGCTGCTTTACGATACAGTTTATAAATATCTGCACCGTCTACAGCATCCCAGATCACGGTAGCTCCTGCGTTACTAATGCTGCTTACAATAACATTAGCTGGAGCATCAGGTACGTTTTCTGGCGATTGAGTGGAGATGACGTATTCTGAGATAGATAGGTCCAGCTCGCTAATTGCACCAGCGATTAGTCTTGCAAGCTGAATAGCTCCATACTCTTGGAAATGTGTATCGTCTGTACTGCCGTTCGGCCAAGCAGAGTAAACACCTGGATCAGTATGCAGGAAGACAGAACGTGTCGCTTCAAAGCCAATTTCATCATAGAAAGCGATACTAAGTGCGCTTAGATCGACTACCTTTACGTCTAACTCTTCAGCAACTTCCTTCATTCCTTGAACATATTCAGGGAAGCTAACATTAAACTTTCCTGTGTCAGTATTGAAGGAACGGCGTCCTACAGGTGTAACTAGAATTGGTTCCGCTCCACGTTGACGAGCGCCAAGTACATAGGTTTTCAAATACTCTTTATAGTCTGGAACAGAAGCATAGCGTTCAGGAACGCTAATCGTAGCATCGTTGTGACCGAACTGAATAAGGAATAAGTCACCTGGACGAATCATCCGAAGAACAGTATCTAATCTTCCTTCAGTAATAAATGTTTTACTGCTTCGACCACCGATTGCATGGTTGTCAAAGGAAACTTGATCGGTAAAGTAGCGATTTAGCATTTGCCCCCAACCAGCTTCTGGCTTCCAATATTCATCATAGGTTTGAACCGTTGAGTCACCAGCCATATATACTGTTGGTTGAGAACCAGCTTGACGTGCAGGTAACTTATCAATTGTGATTGCATTAATAATCGGTGTGCTACCGTTAAAGCTCAAATTCAATTGTCCGTCAACTAGAGCAATATCGAATGTACGCTCCATATAGCCTGTAGCGGCAGCTTCAGGAATTTGTACCTTCTGAATACGCTCAGCTATAACGCCTGTTTGCGTAGCCGTTGCAGAATCACCAGCGATAATCGTTACACGATAATCACCATTAGGTAGATCAATGCTAAACACGGCATCAGCTGAAGGAATTGCAAAGTCATTACGGAGAAGGTCAGTATCATTGTTGCTTCCCCATGTCACGCTAGCCTCATCCACAAAGCCATAACCGATATCTTCGCTATAAACGGCATTAGAATCTACTTTAATAGCATTTGCTGCTGCTTCCCCTAGACCGATATCGAAGCGATATGGAAAGCTTTCAGGAAGTTGAGCAGGCGGAATATAGATAATGCTCTCGGCTACTAGTGAAGCTTCTGATTCACCGATTCCGTTAACCGCAGTTACTTTGTAATAGTTAACGATGGAAGTGTTTGCGCTAGTATCATTGTATGTAAGACCAGTTAGCTCACTAGCGATTAATTCGAACTCTCCTGTTGCAGATTCCGAACGATATAAATTATAGCTGTCACTCAGCTCGCTCGCAGTCCATTGTAAGGCAATACCTGTGCTGCTTACATTGATAATGGATAGTGAAGCAGGAGGAGCAGGAACTACTGTAATCGCTTGCAATTCTGTCGTGATGATATTGCTAGGCTCTGATTCGATAGCATCCTTGACCGCAACAACATAATAATCATAGCTGCTGCCGAATATTGCAGTCGTATCCTGATAATTGGGATCAGCTAAACTAGAAGCAATCGCTTCATAGTCCTCATCTCCACTTAACGAACGATACACTGTATACGTTACGTTTTCAGTGGTGCTTGCTTCCCAGTTTAATGAGATTACTTTAGACGTCGCGGAAGCCTGTAACGTAGTCGGGCTTTCAGGCACTTCGGGAACAATTTCAGTAACAACAATACCATTTAGATATAAATGATTGGAAAAATCTAATTGAATATAGCCCTTTGTCGCTTGATATTCAAAGGATAAAGAGTTTACAGCAGCCTTAGAGCTTACTCGTCCTTTGCTCTCACCGTCAACAGCTACATTAAGGTTTACTGTACCTGTTCCAGTAATATCACCTGAGTAGACGGTGACCTGATATTGCCATCAGGAACATCCACTCGGAATGCAGCCGCATTTAGAATAAACTGATTGACTAGCGGAGTCTGTCCGGCTTGATTTCTGTCACGTGAATTAAGGCCAGTTGTATCAAGAATACCGTAGCCAATATCCGATGAATATGCTGGAGAGGTGGGATAAATATGTGTCCAACCCTCCATTCCTTCCGTTGATGCACCGGGATGCGCCATATTAAACTTCCATTCCAGTGGAGTTGCAGGTGCAGCTGATGCTTTCTGTGATGTAAGAAAACTTGGAGAAATAAGCCCTAGCACGAGCAGCAATGCCAATGGCAATGCGATATACTTCTTTAATTTGCTAGACATATGATGCATACCTCTCTTTCTTTGTCTTTTTACAATACAGCCTTAGTTTATTGCTTGGCCTGTAAAAGCAACAGTTAAAGAAAAGAGGTTTTTGTTTAAAATTCAGATAAATATAACAAAATTACAAAAAAACCTCAAAATTTAACATTGATCTTAGGATTTATTACACTAGTGAAGAAACAATAAAGGATATTGTCCATTGGGATAGAACTATATCGACATAAGATTATGAAAAGGACTGATCACTAGATGAAAATACTAACCTTTCAACAGGACGGTTTACGTCTTGGTGTGTTAACTGAGCAAGGAGTATTGGATGTACGTAAATCAAGTGAAAAATATATGCTAGAGGCTGATATTCCCGTTACCATTGAACAATTGATGAGGGGCGGTAACGATGCAGTACATCAGCTACAACGGTATGTAGAGCAAAATAGTAAGCAGCTTGCAGGTGATGGGGAGCTATGGCTGCAGGAGGGGGATATTCAGTTCGGTCCATGTGTAAGCTCCTCTAGTAAAATCATTTGTGTTGGCGCTAATTACCG
>Ga0182736_1002207_pt1 | contig 15522 bp, 14 predicted proteins | sample eDN5th30CKraftBY_FD_128882 | JGI IMG/M metagenome (GOLD analysis project Ga0182736, IMG submission 128882) | Enriched backyard soil microbial communities from Emeryville, California, USA - eDNA 5th pass 30_C Kraft BY (version 2) (version 2) | ecosystem: Environmental > Terrestrial > Soil >... | reverse complement strand
CGTGCGGCGCCCGGTGACGACCGCGCCGGTGGCCATCAGCTCGTCGAACACCTCGGCGTCCACATCTGCGGCCGGACGGTACGAGGCCGGGTCGACCCCACCGTCGCTCAGCCACGCGTGCAGTCGTTCCCCGTCCACCCCGAGCCCCTGACCTGGGCCGTCGTCCGGGCCGGTGATGAACCCGTCGACCGAGATCGACATGTAGAGCCGGACCTTGCCTGCGGTCTCGGTCATGGACGTACGGACCGTCGCGCGTCCCGGAAGTCATCGCCGCGAGCGGCCGTCGGCCCATGTCGCAGGGGCGTGAGCGCGGTCGTCGCGCTGCGTCCGCGCGCGACGACAGGCAGCGACCTGAGGGACGACCTGGCCGGATGCTCCGGACACAATGGACCAACTGGCACTTATGGACCGATCTCGGGCGCGGTAGACGGTACGTGGCGTCCCGCGTCGGGTCGCCTCGGGCGCCGAAGGAGCGGGTTCATGGGCCGATCGTGGGTTCGGTACATAGGCGCTGTGGGCCTCACGGTCGCACTGACGGCGGCGGTCGCGAGCCCGGCCGCGGCGGATGCCGCGCCGACGACAGGCGGAGGACACAGCGCCGACCGATCCCTCGACCCGCCGACGCTGGCCGAGGTCCAGCGCATCGTCGCCCGGTTCCAGGACACGAACCACACCCCCGGCGTCCTGGTCGGCATCTGGAGCCCCGAGGGGAACTTCGTCAGCGCGACGGGCGTCTCCGATCTCACGACCGGGGCGCCGATCGCCCCGGACATGCAGTTCAAGATCGCCAGCCAGACCAAGGCCTTCACGGGCAACCTCGTCCTGCAGCTCGTCGGAGAGGGGCGCGTGGGGCTCGACGACCGCATCTCGCGGTGGGTGGCCGGGGTGCCCAACGGTGACCGGATCACGATCCGCCAGCTCCTGACCATGACCAGCGGTCTCAGCACCGGGTTCCTGCTCCAGGAGGAGAACGTCGCCAAGCTGGCCACCGGGTGCACCGAGGCGGACGTGCTCGCGGCCGGCGCGGCGGAGCCGCCCGTCGCGGCGCCGGGCGAGATGTGGTCCTACAGCAACTACGGCTACGACCTGCTCGGGCGCGTCGTGGAGCTGACCACGGGGCTGGACATCAGCACCGCCATCCGCACACGCATCACCGAACCCCTCGGGATGCACCGCACCTTCCTGCCCACCTCCGGGAACGGCCTGAGCACGCCCTTCACCCACGGGTACGGGACCGGCGGGGTCCTGTCCTCCGTGGCGCCGGGAGTGGCGTCCGACGACGTCACCCCGCTGCACCAGTCCTGCGTCGGCGCGTCGGGCGGGATGGTGTCCACCCTCTCGGACCTGCGGGTCTGGTCCCGGGCCCTGGGGACCGGTGCCCTGCTGGAGCCGCAGGTGTGGCGGGAGGCCACGAGGAACCCGATCCCCTACGTCTTCCCCGACGGCTACAACGGCTCCGGGCGGTGGTTCCAGGGGCTGGGCTTCGTCGAGTCCGGTGGGTTCATCGGCAAGGAGGGCAGCTTCCCCGGCTACGAGTCGATCACCATGTACTCGCCTTCCCGGCACACGACGATCGAGGTCGTCGCCACCAAGCAGCCCAACGGCATCACGCCCACGCTCATGTTCCAGGCGCTCGCGATGGCGCTCTACGGCCCGAACCTCGGCTTCGGGCTGACGCCGGAGCAGGCCCTCACCCCCACCTACACCGGCCTGCCGCCGGCTCCCGGGAACTGACCCGCGCGGGCCCCGCCGAGAACGCCGGTCCGTGGATCGGTGCGGGACGAACGGCCGCCCGAACCCGGCGCAGGCGCGGCATCGACGGCGCCAGGGCCCGCGTCGTTCCCCGCGAGCAGGCGCCGATGCGGCCCACCTCCCCCGGGACCGCGGTCAGCGCGGCTCCGGCACCTCCGAGAGCCGGGCCGAGTAGATCGAGTAGCCGTCGACCCAGCGGGCGACGGCCGTCGCCAGGAAGGTGATGATCGCCGCCGGCACCATGATCGCGAACCCGCTGTTGGTCAGCTCCAGCACGAGTGCGAGCGCGGCGAGCGGCGCCTGCATCCCGGCGCCGAGCATCGCGGCCGCGCCCAGCATCGCGTACGCGCCCACCGGCGCACCCGGCCACAGCAGCGCCCACAGCCCGCCGAGGCACGCGCCGAGCGCGGCACCGGTGGCCAGCGTCGGCGTCAGCAGCCCGCCCGCGGCGCCGCTGCCCAGGCACAGCGTCGTGACGAGCGGCTTGAGGACGCCGAGCACCGCGAACAGCCCGATCGTCCCGATGCCGAGGAACGCGTCGCGCACGATGGCCTGCCCGTTGCCGTAGAGCTGCGGCCACACCAGGCCGAGCGCCGCAAGCACCGCGAACGCCCCGAGCGGCGCGACGAGCGCCCAGCGTCCGGGTGGCCGTCGGTGCGAGACCCAGGCGATCAACCGGACGAACCCGACGGCCGTCAGCCCGACGAGCGGGCCCGCGAGGAGCGCGAAGCCGACCTCGGGGAGGGCGAACGAGTAGTCGGGGATGCCGGGGTAGGTCGCCTCGGTGGGCAGGTGGATCCAGCCGACGAGCGTGGCGATCGCCGACGTCGCGAGTGCCGGCAGGATGACCGGGAGGCGCACCGTCCCGCACAGCACCTCCGCGGTGAACAGGGCGCCCGCGAGCGGGACGTTGTAGACCGCGGCGACGCCGGCGCCGGCCCCGCAGGCCACGAGCAGCCGGCGCTGGCCGACGTCGAGACCGGTCCATCCCGAGACGACGCTGCCGAACACCCCGCCCATCAGCTTCGGCGCCGCCTCCCGGCCGAGGGACGCGCCGAGCCCGACGACGATCTCCGACAGCAGCGAGGTCCCGGTACTGCGCGGGACGGACAGCTTCCCGTCGCCTGCCCAGATCGCGTCGTCGACCTCCGAGCGCTGGCCCGCGGTCCACTTCCGCAGCAGGTACCAGCCCACTCCCGCGATGACGCCGCCGACGAGCAGCGGGATCACCCGGCGCTGCCAGGAGGTGGCCGCGACGACGGCGTCGATGTCGACGGTCGGCGAGGCGGCGGCCGGGCCGTAGGCGAGGCCCTGCACGGTGTACAGCACCGTCATCAGGACGATGCCCGCGAGGCCGGCGCCGATCCCGGTCAGCACCACCGCGACCCAGAACCGGGCGGTCAGCCGGACGTCCTCGTCCCCGGTCGCGTTGGGCTGCTCCATGGCGCCGCGACCGGAGCCGATACGGGTGCGCAGTAGCGGCTTCGGCTCGCGCCGCCGTTCACTCGGTCGCTCGCTCACCGCTCTCCTCGGGCCACGTCGGGCACGTGCCGGCTCATTCTGGTCGACGGCGCCGCCCGGCGGGGTGGACCGCCGTCGCAACACCCGGTGACGTTCCCGCGGCGATCCGGGCCACCGACAGCGGGACGCCCTCGGGCACGCCCACCTTCCTGGCGAAGTGAGGGATGGCTAACCTCATCCGGTGACCGATACGACGACGTCCCGTCCGCGTCGACGGCTGCGCCGGGCCGGCGCAGCTGCGGCCGCCCTGCTCGCCCTCGCCGTCGGCGCCTGCTCCGGCCCGTCCCAGGACACCCGCCCCGGCAACACCGACGTCGCTACGGGCGGGACGCTCTTCGCCACGGCCGACGAGGCGACGGCCGCGTTCGGCGCCGACGTCGCGCCGGGCGTCTTCCCGCGGACGATCACCCACGCCGCCGGCACCACGAGGCTGGAGAAGAAGCCGCAGCGCATCGCCGTGCTCGACAGCGGCGAGCTCGACGACGTCATCGCCCTCGGCCTCACGCCCGTCGTCATGGCGAACCCGAACAACACCCCGCCCAGCTACCTCGCCGAGAAGACGGCAGGCACCGCGACGGCGGGCGACACGAACAACCTCAACCTCGAGGCGATCGCCGCCGCCAGGCCGGACCTGATCCTCGGCAGCAAGCTGCGCGCCGACCAGCTCTACGACCGGCTCTCGGCCATCGCGCCGACGGTGTTCAGCATCCGCCCCGGTTTCCCGTGGAAGGAGAACTTCCTGCTCGTCGGGGCCGCCACTGGCGAGGAGGACGCCGCGGTGCGCATCCTCAACGACTACCAGCACCGGGCCGACGAGGTGCGCTCCGAGGTCGCGGCCGCGCCCCCGACCATCTCGATGGTGCGGTTCATGCCGGGCCGGATCAGGCTCTACGGCAACCTCTCGTTCATCGGCGTCATCCTGTCCGACGTCGGGCTGCCGCGGCCGCAGACCCAGAACTTCGACGAGCTCGCCGCCGAGATCTCGGCCGAGCGCATCGACCAGGCCGACGGCGACCGGATCTTCTACTCCAGCTACGGGCCGCCCGAGCAGACAGCGCAGCCGGCGGTCCTGGACAGCGCGCTGTGGAAGGGGCTGTCCGCGGTGCGGGCCGACCACGTCCGGCCCGTCGACGACGAGGTCTGGTTCCTCGGGCTGGGTCCCGTCGGCGCCGGGAAGGTGCTCGACGACCTCCAGCGGCTGCTGGGCTGAGCCGCGCGTCCCGGAATGAAAACCGTTGTCGGATGCGTTGACGGGTTCAGGAACGAACGAGAGGACGCGACATGCGCACCGGCATCCACCCCGAGTACCGCCCCGTCGTCTACCAGGACCGGTCCACCGGCGACGCCTTCCTGACGCGGTCGACCGCGACGTCCGACCGGACGATCGAATGGTCCGACGGGAACACCTATCCCCTGGTCAACGTCGACGTCACGAGCTACTCGCACCCGTTCTGGACGGGCACGACGCGCGTGCTCGACGAGGCGGGGGCCGTCGAGAAGTTCCGCCGCCGCTACGGCGACCGCCGGCGCTGACCGCTCGTGAGTGGCGATGGTCGCCAGCGCGACCATCGCCACTCACAGGGGCTTGTCGTAGCGCTCCAGGGGATCGGGTTCCCGGGGCGGCAGCGGCAGGATTCGGCGCGGCAGCGGTTCCGTGCGGATGCCCCGCTCCTCCCGGAACCGCTGCTCGCGCGGGTAGCCGAGCGACGTCTCGACGAAGCGCACACCGTCCTCCCAGCTCACCCGGGGCACGTGCAGGTGGCCGTAGACGACGGTCCGCGCCCGGAACCGGACGTGCCAGTCGGCGGTCCGGGTCGAGCCGCACCACAGCGAGAACTCCGGGTAGCGCAGGATCGCCGTCGGCCGCCGGGTGAGCGGCCAGTGGTTGACCAGCACTGTCGGTAGCCCGGGATCGAGCGCCGCGAGCCGCTCCTCCGTCGCGCGGATCCGTGCGTCGCACCAGGCCTGGCGGGTCGGGTAGGGGTCCGGGTGCAGCAGGAACTCGTCGGTGCAGACGACTCCCGCCTCCCGGGCCGCCGCGAGCCCCTCCTCGGGGGTGGTGGTCCCGGGGGGCAGGAACGTGTAGTCGTAGAGCAGGAACAGCGGCGCGACGACGATCGGCCCGTCCGCGCCGGTCCACACCGGGTACGGGTCCTCCGGGGTGTCGACCCCGACGGCACGGGCCCGCTCCACCAGCCGTCGGTACCGCTCCTCCCCGCGCGGCGCGTCGGCCTCCTTGGGTCGCGTCCACAGCTCGTGGTTACCCGGCACCCAGAGCACCCGGGCGAAGCGCTCGCGCAGGTCGGCCAGTGTCGCGACGACCTCGTCGACCTGCTCCCCCACGTCGCCGGCGACGATCAGCCAGTCGTCGGGATGCCCCGGCGCCAGCCGCGCGGCGATCTCGCGGTTCTCGCGGTGGCGGACGTGCAGGTCGCTGACGGCGAGCAGACTCGGCGCGGGGGCGGACACCTCACGTTCCTACCCGAGCGCCGCTGTCCGTTGTGGGCGGCGTGCGCCGCACCACCCGTCCTGAGAGCCCGCTGAAGCCGCTTTACGCCATAAGTTACCGCCGGTAAGTTGAGGTCCGACCCGATCGAGGAGGCGGACATGGCGGCTTCGGGTGGACCGCGACGCGTGATCAGGTGGGGGCTGCGGCACGGCGTCGTGCGCCGGGCCGTCGGGAAGCGGGCGCGGGCCGGGGAGCTCGGCGCCCGGCTGATGCTCGATCCCGAGGTGCTCGCCGAGCCCTACCCCTTCTACGAGGAGCTGCGTGCCCGCGGCCGGTTCGTCGACACGGGGCTCGCACTCACCTCCGCCCACCACGACGTCGCGACGGAAGTGCTGCGCAGCAAGGACTTCGGCGTCGGCATGCGGATGCCGGAGAACCTGCCCGGCCCGGTCCGGCTGGCCGTCAGGGCCGGCGGGCGCTGGGCGCTGGGGCCGGTGCAGCCGCCGTCGATGCTCGCGGCCGACCCGCCCGACCACACCCGCTACCGCAAGCTCGTCACCCGCGCGTTCAGTGCCCGCGCCGTCGCCGCGCTGCGCCGGCGCACCGAGGAGATCGCCGCCGGCCTGCTCGACGACCTGGCCGCCCGTCCCGGCGGAACCGCCGACCTCGTGGCCGACTACGCCGCGCTGCTGCCCGCGACGGTGATCGCCGAGATGCTCGGCGCCCCGCTGGACATGCGCGACCAGTTCCTGCGCTGGGGCGAGGGCGGGGCGCTGTCGTTGGACATGGGCCTGACCCTCGCCGAGTTCCGCCGCACCGAGCGCGACATCGACGCCCTGCACGCCTGGATGCTGGGCCACTTCGACCGGATCCGCGCGAACCCCGGTGAGGACATCCTCTCGGCGCTGGTCGGCGTGCACGACGAGGAGGGCGGCCTCACCGAGGACGAGCTGAGCAGCATCGCGATGCTGCTGCTCGCCGCGGGCTTCGAGACGACGGTCAACCTCATCGGCAGCGGGTCCGCACTGCTCATGCAGCACCCCGACCAGCTCGCCCTGCTGCGCGACGACCCGTCGCTGTGGCCCAACGCCGTCGACGAGATGCTGCGCATCGACTCGCCCGTCCAACGCACCGGCCGGATGGCGCACGCCACCACCGAGGTGCTCGGCACGACGATCCGCGCGGGCACGGTCGTCGTCGTCCAGCTGGGCGGGGCGAACCGCGATCCCGCGGTGTTCGACGACCCCACCCGCTTCGACGTCACCCGCGCCAACGCGGGCGACCACATCGCGTTCTCCAGCGGCATCCACTACTGCCTGGGCGCGGGGCTGGCCCGGATGGAGGGCGAGGTGGCGCTGCGGGCGCTGTTCGAGCGCTTCCCCGACCTGGCGCCGGCCGGTCCGGGACGGCGGCGCCCGACCCGGACGTTGCGCGGCTGGGCGTCGCTGCCGGTCGCGCTGGCACGCACGAGCGTCCCCGCCTGACCGATCTGCTTTCTCCCTGGCCGCCCGGGTGGGAGGCTTTCGGCCGTGCAGATCACTATCGAGCTGCAGCCGATCGGTGAGGGCCGCGAGCTCGTCGCGTGGCTGCTCGCGTCGTTCGTGGTGACGTTCGTCGTGACCCGGGTGATCACGCGGATGATCGCCAGCGGCCGGGGACCGTTCCGGGACACCACGATCGGCGGGGTGCACATCCACCACCAGGTCTACGGCATCTTCATGATGATCGGGGCCGGGACCGCCGAGCTGACCTACCAGCCCGAGGCACCGTGGGTGCAGGTCGTCGCCGTCGTGTTCGGGGCGGGCGCCGCGCTCACGCTCGACGAGTTCGCCCTCTGGCTGCGCCTCGACGACGTCTACTGGGCCGAGGAGGGCCGCCGGTCGGTCGACGCCGTGATGATCGCCGTCGTCATCGGCATCCTGCTGCTCGTCGGGTCGAACCCGTTCAACGACAGCGACCCCGGCGTCGGGGCGCCGTTGGTGGCGGTGAACATCGTCGTCAACCTGGTGTTCGCCGCGATGGCGATCCTCAAGGGCCGGAACATCATGGGGATCATCGGGGTGTTCGTGCCGGTCGTCGCGCTGGTCGGGGCCTGCCGGCTGGCGCGGCCGCGGTCGTACTGGGCACGGCGCTGGTACAAGCCCGGTTCACGCAAGCGCGAGCGTGCCGAACGTCGCTTCCCGCCCGGGCGCCGCGACCGGTGGGACCGGATCGTCGACTGGCTCGCGCGCCCGCCGGAGCGCCGGCACACGAGCGCGCACATCGAGATCGGGCCGCCCGGCCTGCTCCACGACACGCACCGGCCCGTCCAGGACGACACCCACCGGCACGACGACCACCTGCACGACGGCCCCCGGTCCGACGGCCCCTGCGACGTCGGGCGCGACGGCGGCGCCGAGCGGCCCGCCCCGAGCGACGACCCCGCTCGCGCATCCGGGGAGGGGTGACCCCGGCCACGGCGTGTCGGTCGGACTTGATGCCCTGATCGGGTCAAACTCGGCCGAGTGCAGGACGTGACGACGCACGCGCAGATCCGGCCGGTGACGCCGGCGGCTCCCGGCCGACCCCGGCTGAACGCCGCGTCGGCCGTGCTCACCGCACTGGTGTTCGGCCTCGTCACGTTCCTCACCGCGCCCGACTCACCGTTCCGCGCGGTCACGCCCCCGCCCCCGCCGCCGCCGGCGCCCGTCGTCGTCCAGGCGGTGCCGAAGGTCCTCACCGAGGTGCGCGGGCAGCCGGGGGCCCGGACGGTCGCCCTGACGTTCGACGACGGCCCCGACCCGACCTGGACACCCCGCATCCTCGACGTGCTGCGCAGCCACGGCGCCGTCGCCACGTTCTGTCAGATCGGCAACGTGATGGCGGCGCATCCCGAGACCGTCGCCATGGTCGCGGCGGCGGGCATGCGGATGTGCTCACACTCGCGGACGCACGACGAGTCGCTGTCCACGCGCGCGGAGTCGACGGTGGTGGCCGAGATCGTGGACGTCCGCGACCGCGCCGAGCACGTGCCCGGTGCCGACGTCGAGTACTTCCGCGCGCCCGGCGGCTACTGGTCGCCGACCATGCTCACCGACGCCGCCACCCGCAACCTGCAGCCGCTCGGCTGGTCGGTCGATCCCCGAGACTGGAAGCGTCCCGGTGTCGACGCCATCGTCGCCGCCGTGCAGAAGCAGGTGCACCCGGGCGCGATCGTGCTCCTGCACGACGGCGGCGGCAACCGCTCGCAGACCGTCGCCGCGCTCGAGCGGCTGCTGCCCTGGCTGTCCGCGCAGGGCTACACGTTCACGTTCCCCTGATCCGGCCTCCGGGCCTGGTGCGCTCCGCGGGCCGGTCCAGCCACTCCAGCCACGCCGCGCTCGGGTGCGAGCGGCCCAGCACCTGTCCCGTGCGCACGCCGTCGCGCACCGACACGTGCCCGACGACGCCGAAGACCCCGCCTGCCCGGTTGTCCTCCAGCCAGCCGGCGGGCACGTCCAGGCCCTGCACGGTCGTCGTCGCGTCCGGCCCCAACGGCACCAGCGGGTCGACGGAGATCCACTCGATCTGCCTGCGGCGGCTCAGGTGGTCGAGCAGGGCGTCGAAGCGGGCGAGGCGGTCGGGCGGCAGGAAGACGTGGACGTAGGTGTCGAGCAGGCAGACCGTCGCCTCCTCGGGCATCCCGGCGACGGCGTCGAGCAGCACGTCCAGGACGTCACCGCGGACCGCCCTGGCACCCTCCGACCGGGTGATCGCCGCCGCGGCCGCGAACCGGGTCACCGCCGTCGCCTCCGGCGGGACGCACGCCGCGAGCCAGCCGTAGGTCTGCGGGTCGGCCAGGTCGTGCGGTTCGACGTCGATGCCCACGCGGCCCAGGATCGGCGGGACCCGGTCGGGCACGACGGGCGCGACACCGCGCACCGCGCACTCCAGCCGGACCGTCGCGCCGGGGTCACCGCACGTCAGCGAGGTGCCGTCGGCGAGCCGGTAGCGGTAGGCGTAGCGGTCCAGGTGCAGCGCCAGGCCCGCGCCGGTACCGAGGTCGACCAGCGCGAGCGGCCGGCCGTCGCGCGCGGCGATCCGGCCCAGCACCGGGACGACGTCGAGGCACCGCGCGACCTCGTTCATCTGGTAGCGGTGCCCGGCGCACAGCCGGGCCAGCTCGTCGCGCTCGGCGCGGGCGAACGCCGCCACCGCCGCCGGGAAACCGCCGTCGTCGGGCGGCTGCTCCCCGCCGGGACGCGGGAGGTAGCGCGCGACCGGGTCGTCGGGACGCTGCCCGGCCAGCCGGACGAGCGCCGCCGACAGCAGCAGTGCCGGGACGCGGTCGGCGGGGATCCCGGCGGCGACCGCGCGCAGCACGTCGTCGCGGGCGATCGCGGTGAGGATCGCGGCGGTGAGCCACCAGCTGGGCGGGGCGTCGGGCGGGGACCAGGCCGCGGCGACGGCCAGCGCCTGGTCGGCGACGGCACGTTCGCGCTCCTCGGCGCCGGACGCGCCGGCGACGGTCGTCGCGGCCGGGTCGGCGTCCATCACGGCAGTCTTCACCCGACCGGGCCGACGCGCCAACATCCATTTCTCCCCTAACGTTCCGACATGCCCATCGCGCAGCCACCGTCGGAGACCGGTGGTCACCGGTCGGACGTCCCCGTCAACCCGATCTTCGCCCGCGAGCCGATCTCGATCCCGCGGTTCGCGCTGCCCGACCAGGGGCTCGACCCCGAGATCGCCTACCAGGTCGTGCACGACGAGCTGATGCTCGACGGCAACGCGCGGCTCAACCTCGCGACGTTCGTGACGACGTGGGCCGAGCCGCACGCCGAGCGGCTGATGACGGAGTCGTTCGACAAGAACGTCATCGACAAGGACGAGTACCCGCGCACGGCCGACCTCGAGGCACGCTGCGTGCGGATGCTCGCGACGCTGTGGAACGCTCCCGACCCGGAGCACGCCGTCGGCTGCTCGACGACCGGTTCCTCCGAGGCGTGCATGCTGGGCGGGCTCGCGCTCAAGCGGCGCTGGCAGATCGCCCGCCGGGCGGCCGGCAGGCCGACGGACCGGCCCAACATCGTCATGGGCGTCAACGTCCAGATCTGCTGGGACAAGTTCGCGAACTTCTTCGAGGTCGAGCCGCGGCTGGTGCCGATGGACGGCGACCGGCTGCACCTGGGCGCGGCGGAGGCAGTCGCGCAGTGCGACGAGAACACCATCGGCGTCGTGGTCATCCTCGGGTCCACGTTCGACGGCAGCTACGAGCCCGTCGCCGAGGTCTGCGCGGCGCTCGACGACCTGCAGGAGCGCACCGGGATCGACATCCCGGTGCACGTCGACGGCGCGTCGGGGGCGATGGTCGCGCCCTTCTGCGACCCCGACCTGGAGTGGGACTTCCGGCTCGACCGGGTCGCCTCGATCAACACCTCCGGGCACAAGTACGGGCTGGTCTACCCCGGCGTCGGCTGGGCGCTGTGGCGCGACGCCGCCGCACTGCCCGAGGAGCTGGTCTTCCGGGTCAACTACCTCGGCGGGGACATGCCGACCTTCGCGCTGAACTTCTCCCGCCCCGGCGGCCAGGTCATTGCGCAGTACTACAACTTCCTGCGGCTGGGCATGGACGGCTACCGCCGCGTCCAGCAGACCTGTCGCGACGTCGCGAGGTCGCTGTCCTCTCGGATCGCGGAGTTCGACCGGCTGTCGCTGCTCACCGACGGCTCCGAGCTCCCGGTCTTCGCGTTCACCGTCGACGCCGAGGCGCCGTTCTCGGCGTTCGACCTGTCCGCGGCACTGCGCGAGGCGGGCTGGCTCGTCCCCGCCTACACGTTCCCCGCGAACCGGGAGGACCTGGCCGCGTTGCGGATCGTCGTGCGCAACGGGTTCTCCCACGACCTCGCCGGGCTGCTGCTCGACGACCTGGGTCGCGCGCTCGCACGGCTGGAGAAGCAGCCGTCGCCGCAGCGGGGCGCGGAGTCGTCGTCCTTCGCGCACGGGGCGGGGGCCCCGGCGGGTTCGCACCAGCGCTGACCGGCACTCGTGCGCGCGTCGGGCGGGACCCGTGAGTGGCGATGGTCGCTCCGGCGACTGTCGCCACTCACTGGGGCGCGTCAGCGGGAGGCTGCGCGACCGCCCGTCGCCGAGATGGCCGCGCCGGTCACGAGCGAGCCGATCGCGATGCCGATGACCAGGTAGATGACCGCCGACGCGATCTTCACCCCGAGCGAACCGGTGCCGAGGAACGCCAGCAGGATCGCGACGACCGTGCACAGCGCGACGATCCAGCCGAAGTAGGCCATCGGCCGCGGGGTGCTCACCAGCAGCAGGTGCGCAAGCCCCGTCGCGGCGAGCGCGGCGACCGCCGCCCCCAGGCACAGGACCACGGTCTTCCCGCTGCCCAGCGGCCCCGACGCCAGCGGCCCGAGGAACTCGACCTTGGGCAATGCCCTCGCGATCAGCACACCGACCAGCGCGATCAGGGCCGCGACGATCGCCGTCGCGACCCCGCCCGCCCAGAGCCGCGCGGCGTTGACGACCGGGGCCCGGGTGCCGGGCGGCGTCGGGCGCCCACCGGAGAACTGCTGCTGCGGCGGGTACTGGCCGTACTGCGGGTCGTAGCGCTGGTCCTCGTAGGGGTCGGCGGGCAGTTCGCGGGTGCGATCCTCGTACTGCGACGGGTTGCGCGGGTTCCCGTACTCGTCCCCGGTCCCGTATCCCCGTGTCATCGTCGTCCGTCTCCCCAGCCGAGTGGTGCCGTCAGGTGCGGGCGCCGCCCCCGGCGACGCATCGCGCGATTGTCGCGCACATCGGCTCGGATGCAGTGCCGGAAACGTCCACCGGACAGGTCCCGATCCGGTGACGACGCGCCGCCCGACGGTCCGGTCAGCCGCCCAGCATCCGACGGGCCTCGTCGACCTGGGCCTGCAGCACCTCGAGCCGGGTCGCGGAAGCCGCGCCCTGCTCGGCACCGGGTCCCATGTGCCCGGCGACGTAGCGCGAGTACACCCCGGCCCCGATGCACGCCGAGCGCCAGCGCGCGAAGGCCACGTAGTAGGCGACGACGTCGTCGCCGAGCGGGGTCCCGGTCCGCTCCACGTAGCGGTCGACGAGCTCGGCGCGGTCCGGGAAGCCGGGCTGGGCCGACGGGCTGTTGGTGCCGGCCGGGACGGCGTCGCCCGGACGCGTCCAGGACATCAGCAGCCAGCCGAGGTCGGCGAGGGGGTCGCCGAGCGTCGCGAGCTCCCAGTCGAGGACCGCCCGGACCTCACCCCGCGGCGAGTACATCAGGTTGCCCGCGCGGAAGTCGCCGTGCGCGATGCGGGTCGCAGTGGCCTCGGGGGCGGCGGCGACCAGCATGTCGTGGACGGCGTCGATGCCCGTCAGGTCCTCGACGGCGGAGGCGTGGGCCTGCTTGTGCCAGCGCTTGAGCTGCCGCTGCAGGTAGCTGCCCGGTCGGTGCAGGTCGCCGAGCCCGGCCTCGTCGGGGTCGACGGAGTGCAGGTCGGCCAGTACGTCGACGGTGGCGAGGCCGGCGGCGTGCCGGGACTCCTGCGGGTAGGCCGCGCCCGCCGCGTCGTCGCCGAGGACGGTCCCCTCGACGAACGCCATCACGTAGAACTCGGCGCCGATGACGTCGGGGTCCGCGCAGTACGCGACGGGCCGGGCGACCGGCACCGGCGTCGGGTGCAGCGCGCTGATGAACCGCCACTCGCGGCTCATGTCGTGTGCGGTGGCGAGGACGCCACCCATCGGCGGCCTGCGCAGCGCCCAGGCCACCCCGGCGTCGTCGACGATGCGGTAGGTGAGGTTGGAGTGCCCGCCCGCGATCCGGGTCGCCTGCAGCGCACCGGATCCGGCCGACACCTCGGGCACCTCGGCGTGCAGCCAGCGCGCCAGCGGCCCGGTGGGGACCGGGTCGTCGGTCGCGATCTCCGTCGATCGGCTCATCCGCTCATTCAAGGGTGCCGACGGCCGCAGGGCCAGCGCCCGGGGCCTACGTCACGGGCAGGACGAGTCGGGCGAGCAGCCGGGCCGGTTCGGAGGCCGGATCCGCGGCGAGTCCGGTGTGGACGGGACCCGGGCGCACGACCGTCGAACGCGGGGCGGTCAGCCGCCGGAACCGGCGGCCCAGGTCCTCCCCGTCGCCGGGCCCCGCGGCGGCGAGCGCGGCGTCGGTGAGCCGGTCGGACCGTGCGGGGGCGGTCAGCGCGCAGATCCCCGCGACGGAGTCGAGCGCCAGTGCGATCGCCTCGAGGTCGGCGTGCGGGTCGAGGGCCCGGACGCGGGCGGCGTCGAGGCGCACGGCCGCACCGAGGAAGTCGACGGCGCGGCTGTAGACGATCACCCCGGCGTTGACGGCCTCACCGCGCTCGGGCCGCGGCACGACCTGCAGCACCGCGTACTCGTAGAGGTGCATCCGCCTCACCCGCCCAGCCACGACGGCCGGGCCGACGGCCGGACCACCCGCCGGGCCCCGGCCGCGACGGCCTCGCGCAGCGGGGGCAGCCACGCGTGCCGGGCGTCGAGCCGGGCCGTGAGCGCCGCGGCGTAGGCGGCCCGCACCGCGTCGGCCGAGCCGAAGCCCGGCTCGTCGGCGAGCCATTCGTCGGGCACCGCCGCGGCGGCCGCGGTGAGCAGCCCGGGGGTGACGAGCGGTGCCAGCGCGCCGTCGGCGGCGTCGACGTCGGGGGCGGCACCGAGCAGGACGTGGTCGGCGGCGTCGTACGGCCGGGCGGCCCGCTCGGCGAGGGCCTCGGCCGTCGGCGGGCCCGACCAGCCGTGGTGGAAGGTCAACGTCGCACCGTGGTCGATCAGGTACGGCCGCCGGTGCCAGAGCAGCATGTTCGAGTTCCGCCACGAGCGGTCGACGTTGCCGACCAGCGCGTCGAACCACAGGACGCGGCCCGCGAACTCCGGGCCGGGGTCGAACACCAGCGGATCGAGGTCGAGCGCGCCCGGCAGGAAGTCGACGCCGAGGTTGCGGCCCGGCGAGTTCCGCAGCAGCTCCTGGACCTCCTGGTCGGGCTCGGCCGGCCCCAGCCGGGGGTCGACGTCGATCGTCACGAGCCGCGGGACCGGCAGACCCAGCCCCCTGGCGAGCTCGCCCGCGACGACCTCGGCCACCAGCACCTTGCGGCCCTGGCCCGCCCCGTGGAACTTGACCACGTAGGTACCGAGGTCGTCGGCCTCCATCAGACCCGGCAGCGATCCGCCCTCACGCAACGGCGTGACGTAGCGGATCGCCCTGACCGCTCGCAGCACGACACCCCGTCCTCTCGCTCGCGACCATCCTTGCCGACGGTCCGAGCACCGAGGATCGGGGTGTGCGTGCGCCGCGGGGGGCGGGCGACGCCGGTGGCTACCGTGCCGTGATCAGCGGGTGGAGAACAGGTGCGGCTCGGGCTCGGTCCAGGTCGGGACGTAGCGCGGGCCCGAGCCGTCGGCCGCATTCGCGCCCTCACCGAACTCGCCGGCCGTCCAGGCCGGGGCGCCGTCGGCCGGGGCGGACTCCTGCGGCTCGGCCGCGGTGGACCGACCGGCACCCGACGCCGGCGTGCCCATCGGCACGAAGCGCTCGGAGAGCATCGGGAAGCCACGGACGTCGGTGACCGGCTCGGCCTGCGCGGACCGGGCCAGTTCCGCGGCGCGGGCGACCTGCTCGGGGCGCGGGCCGCCGGCCATCGCCGGAGCCGCGGGCCGGCCGCTGTCGGCGACGCTGACCACGACGGCGCGACGCTGGGCGCGCGTCTCGGCGGCCCGGGCCCGCCATCCGGCGATCACGTGCGACAGGCTCAACCGCCCGGGACCGAATGCCGCAATACCCAGCACCGTCG
>Ga0182736_1002206_pt1 | contig 15524 bp, 10 predicted proteins | sample eDN5th30CKraftBY_FD_128882 | JGI IMG/M metagenome (GOLD analysis project Ga0182736, IMG submission 128882) | Enriched backyard soil microbial communities from Emeryville, California, USA - eDNA 5th pass 30_C Kraft BY (version 2) (version 2) | ecosystem: Environmental > Terrestrial > Soil >... | reverse complement strand
GTCCGTCCTACGTGCTCGGCGGACGGGCCATGGCGATCATCCGCGACGAGACCCAGTTCGAGGATTACCTGCTCGGCACCCTGCCGAGCCTGATCCCCTCCGACATCAAGGCGCGCTACCCCAACGACAAAACGGGTCAGATCAACACAGTCCTCGGCAAGAACCCGCTGCTCTTCGACCGCTACCTCTCGGACGCCATTGAGGTGGACGTGGACTGCCTTGCGGACGGCAAGGACGTGTTCATCGCCGGCATCATGGAGCACATCGAGGAGGCGGGCATCCATTCGGGCGATTCCGCCTGCTCGCTCCCGCCCCGCTCCCTGTCGCCTGAGATCATCGCCGAGTTGGAGCGCCAGACGAAGGCCCTGGCCCTTGGCCTCGACGTGGGCGGCCTGATGAACGTGCAATATGCCATCAAGGACGGCGTGATCTACGTGCTCGAGGTCAATCCCCGCGCCTCGCGCACGGTGCCCTTCGTGGCCAAGGTCATCGGCGAGCCCATCGCCAAGATCGCGGCCCGCGTCATGGCCGGCGAGCCTCTGGCCCAGTTCGGCCTGACCCCGAAGGAACTGCCGCATATCGGCGTCAAGGAAGCGGTCTTCCCCTTCGCCCGCTTCCCGGGCGTGGACGTGCTGCTCGGGCCCGAGATGCGCTCCACGGGCGAGGTCATCGGCCTCGACCGCGGCTTCGGCGTGGCTTTCGCCAAGAGCCAGCTCGGCGCCGGCAGCCAGGTTCCCAAGACCGGAACCCTGTTCGTGTCGGTCCGCGACTCGGACAAGGCCCGCATCCTGCCTACCGTCCGGATGCTCGAGGAAATCGGTTTCCGGGTCATGGCAACGGCCGGAACCCAAAAGTTTCTTGAGGAAAACGGCGTCAAGGCGACACGGATCAACAAGGTGCTGGAGGGCCGTCCGCACGTGGTGGACGCCATCAAGAACGGCGATATTCAGCTGGTCTTCAATACCACCGAAGGGGCAGGCGCCCTCTCGGATTCCCGTTCGCTACGACAAGCTGCCCTCTTGCATAAGATACCTTACTACACCACTCTTGCGGGAGCGATCGCCGCGGCCGAGGGCATCAAGGCATACCTCAGCGGCGATCTCGAAGTCCGGGCGCTTCAGGAATACTTTGCCTGAGGCATCCGGCCTCACATTGGAACTGCGAAGCTTCTGGTAAGTTTTCGTTGACATGCGAGGGCGCTGGGAACAGCGGCCTCGTACCTCTTTTTGGACGAGACAAACGATGGACAAGGTCCCTCTGACGATCAAGGGTTTTGCGGCGCTCGAGGATGAACTCAAGCACCGGCAGCAGGTTGAACGCCCCCGGATCATCCAGGCGATCGCGGAAGCCCGCGCGCTTGGCGACCTGTCGGAAAACGCCGAATACCATGCCGCTAAGGAAGCCCAATCCCTCAACGAAGGGCGGATCCTTGAGCTCGAAAGCCTGATTTCCCGCGCCGAGGTGATCGATATTGCGAAGCTCTCCGGCGATCGGATCAAGTTCGGCGCCACGGTGAAGCTCGTGGACGAGGACACCGAGGAGGAGAAGACCTATCAGATCGTCGGCGAGCCCGAGGCGGATGTCCGCTCGGGCCGCGTCTCGGTCGCCTCGCCGATCGCCCGCGCCCTGATGGGCAAGACCATCGGCGATACGGTGGAGGTCTCGACCCCTGGCGGCGGCAAGTCCTACGAGGTCGTCGGCGTCCAATTCGGCGCCTGACAATAAAAGGGGGGCAGGAACGATGAGAAAGTCCATGATGTCCCCCCTCTCCCGTCGTAGCGTCTTCAAGGCTCTCGCCTGCGCCGGTCTCGCCGGCGCAGGTTTTGCCATGCCTGCTCGAGGCCAGAGCTTCCCTCAGGTATTCTCGTCCTTCGCGGTCGATGTGAACGCGCTGAAGGCGAAGGGCCTCGGCCCCTTCGCCGATCTGGTCGGCGCAGCCGCGCTCGATGAGCTGCAACGCTCCTTTGCAGACCGCGTCGATCCGCGCGGCCCCCGTCTGGTGCTGGTCCTCACAAGCGTCACGATGACGGCATTTCCCGACGGCGGCATCGGATACAAGGGCCGGGGTGGCGGCGGAAACAGCGGGCACGACGCCCTGGAGGGTGAAGCCCTGGCCGTGGGTCGCAGGGGCGAGGTCCTCGCCAGCCACCCGATGCTGGCCGTGCGCGACGTGAATACAAGTTCGCTTACGCCGAACGAGCAGGGCCGCGCCGTCATGATCGCCCAGCATTACGTGCGCTGGCTGAGAAGAGAGATATAGCACCTAGGTCAAAGGGAGATTGAGTAAGCGATATGCCGCCCAAGGGCGATAGCAACTACTGCTATTCACTTACTTTCTACGGATCAGATCAGGAACATTCTGTCCGCCGGGTCCATACAATGCCCAAGCTGCTAAGCAACCAGCAGTCTTTCCGACCTTTTCCAAGCCAGCTTTGTGTTCTCGAGCCTTAGCGACAATGATAGCCTTAGTCTTCTCATCACTAATCGTGAAGTTATAGTGCATACCTAAAAGAACTATTATTGCATCGTTGGACTCGAACTCAGGACAGAATGCAATTGCAGCGAGAACCTGCGCAACGTGGTTCATAGCATTCTGTTGCTTCTGAGAGAAACTTTGTGCGCTACTAGAGAGAATTGTGCAGATATATATCGTTGCAGATACGAGGCAAATTTGCACTGATTTCATCAACTTTGCCTCGTTTGGTACCTGCTCAAGCCCTCAGACAGCAGATTATCGAGTGTTAGAAGGCAGAATTGCTTCTGCCTTAGGACGCTAAGGGCGCCATGCCACATCAGCAATCCTATGGCAGGGCACCATATTATATAATATCACGTTTTACTAGATCTTTTCTGCCTCGACTTCCTCAATCGGCACCAGCGGCTCGTCCTTGATCAGGTCGAGGGTCAAGGCGGTGCGGACGTTGCGCACGTTCGGCAGGGAAGTGAGCTCGGACACGAGGCCCTGGAAGGACGCGAGGTTCGGGGCCACGCATTTCAGGATGAAATCGATGTCGCCCGAGAGGGTCCAGCACTCGCGGACCATGGACCAGTCCTTCACCCGCTGCTCGAACTCCTGCAGCTCCTTCTTGCCCTGCACGTCGAGCTGCACCATGGCGAAGCAGACGATCTCGAAGCCGAGGTTCTTCGGGTCGAGGATCGCCCGGTAGGCCTTGATGATTCCGGCGCTTTCGAGCGCCCGCACCCGACGCAGGCATGGCGGGGCCGACAGGCCGACCCGGCGGGCGAGCTCCACATTGGTGATGCTGCCGTCGGCCTGCAGTTCTCTCAAAATGGCCCAGTCGATGGAATCGAGGCGTCCGCGCACGGTAACTCCGCTCATGCACGATCAGGCAAGGGAACCGGCGGGGCCGCCATTGTCTGACCATACGGCATCAGGTCAAAAAATCTCGTCTTGGCTGAGTAGACCGTGTAGAGGGTCTGCACAAGAAGGACAGGCGATTAAGTCGCAACGAACTTCATGAACTCCACAGGCTCATTGATCGAATGTTGCGCGAGGATAGCCGCCTTATCACCTGGGTGCTCACCGATGGCAAGGCCGGAGACGAGCTGCAGGCCCTGAGCGTCACCGAGGCCCTCGGCCTCGCTCCCGAGCTCCGGCGGGTCCGGCCGGGGCCGCCGTTCAGCTGGCTCATGCCCTGGGGTCCCATCGATCCTCGGGAGCGGCCAGGCGCTCCCGAAAGCCCTCTCGCGCCCCCGTTCCCGGACCTTCTCGTCGCCTCGGGCCGCCGGGCCGTGGCCTATCTGCGCCACGTGAAGAAAGCCACGCAGGGGCGGACCTACACGGTGTTCCTCAAGGATCCCCGGACAGGCCCGGAGACGGCCGACTTCATCTGGTCGCCCGAGTACGACCGCCTGCGCGGCCCCAACGTCCTCAACACCCTCACGCCCCCGCACCGGATCTCGAGCGCCAAGCTCGAGGCGGCCCGCGCCCGTCCGGACCCTCGCCTCGCGCATCTCCCACAGCCGCGTGTGGCGGTCCTGGCGGGCGGCAACAGCCGCCACCATCGGTTTACGGACGAGGACGTCGCCCGCTTCATCCGGCACCTGACAGCCGTCGCCGAGACGGGAGCCGGCCTGATGGTCACCGCCTCCCGGCGCACTCCTCCGGCCCTGCGGGAGGCCCTGACGGGCCTGACCGCCACGCATGGCGGGTTCTTCTGGGACGGCACCGGCGAGAACCCTTACGTGGATCTCCTCGCCCTGGCCGCTTTCATCGTCGCGACGGCGGATTCCTTCAACATGATCGGCGAAGCCGCCGTGACGGGCCGGCCGATCCTGGTCTTCGAACCCTCGGGGGGCCATTCTAAACTGGATGTTTACATGAGGGCCCTTAAAGCCCATGGAGTTGTGCATCCGTTCGAGGGTCGTCTTGAAGGACGGCCCTATGAACCCCTAAATTCAACACCCAAGGTCGCGAAGGCCATAGCCGAAGGGTTCAGGCGCCACCGCCGCACCCTCGGCCTGCCGGACATCGCCCTTTCACTGGAGACCCCCTGATGGCCCATTCTCACGCCAAGCTCATCATCATCGGCTCGGGGCCGGCGGGCTATACGGCAGCGATCTACGCGGCGCGCGCCCTTCTCGAACCCGTGATGATCTCCGGGTTCCAGCCGGGCGGCCAGCTCATGATCACCACGGACGTGGAGAACTATCCGGGCTTCGCCGACGTGATCCAGGGTCCCTGGCTCATGGAGCAGATGCGCATGCAGGCCGAGCATGTGGGCACCCGCATGATCTCGGACCACATCACCAAGGTGGACCTGAAGCAGCGCCCCTTCCGCCTCGAGGGCGATTCCGGCGAGACCTATACCTGTGACGCACTGATCGTCGCGACCGGCGCCCAGGCCAAGTGGCTCGGCCTCCCGTCCGAGGGCCAGTTCCAGGGCTTCGGCGTGTCCGCCTGCGCCACCTGCGACGGCTTCTTCTATCGCGGCAAGGAAGTCGTGGTGGTGGGCGGCGGCAACACGGCCGTCGAAGAGGCGCTCTACCTCGCCAATCTCGCGTCCAAGGTCACCCTGGTCCACCGCCGGGATTCCCTGCGGGCCGAGCGCATCCTGCAGGACCGCCTCTTCAAGCATCCCAAGGTCGAAGTGATCTGGAACTCGGCCGTCGAGGAGATCTGCGGTTCGGAGAACCCCTCCTCCGTCACCCATGTGCGGCTGAAGAACCTCGTTTCGGGCGAGGCTTCGGATTACAGGACCGACGGCGTGTTCATCGCCATCGGCCACAAGCCCGCGACGGAGCTCTTCACCGGCCAGCTCGACATGAAGGCTGGCGGCTATCTGCTGACGAAGCCCGGCTCGACCGAGACCAACATTCCCGGCGTCTTCGCCGCCGGCGACGTGACGGATGACATCTACCGGCAGGCCGTCACTTCGGCAGGCATGGGCTGCATGGCGGCTCTGGACGCAGAGCGCTATCTGGCTGCCCTGGAAGCGACCCAGGAGGCCGCCGAATAAAGTTTATTAACAACTGGTTAGTCCTCAGGCCGATTTCCTGTTGCATCGGACGCACGGCTCATAAGAGATAAGAGTTGCCTTGCGTCAGGAGCATGTGAGGCATGAGGGGAATGCCGTGGACTGGGATAAAATCCGGATTTTCTATACGGTCGCTGAAGCGGGAAGCTTCACCCGGGCCGGAGACGATCTGGGTTTGAGCCAATCGGCCGTCAGTCGCCAGATCAGCGCCCTGGAGCGCGAATTGAAGGCTCCCCTCTTCCATCGGCACGCGCGCGGCCTGATCCTGACCGAGCAGGGCGACCTGCTGTTCAGGGCCGCCCGCGACATGCGCATGCGGCTGGAAACCACGAAGGCGCGGCTGGTCGAGACGAGCGAGCGGCCCTCGGGCGAGTTGAAGGTGACGACGACGGTCGGCCTCGGCTCCATCTGGCTCGCCCAGCGCATCGCCGAGTTTCTGGACCTCTATCCCGATGTCCGGGTCGAGCTGATCCTGTCCAACGAGGAACTGGATCTCGCCATGCGCGAGGCCGATGTGGCGATCCGCCTGCGCCGCCCGGCCCAGCCCGATCTGATCCAGCGCCGCCTCTTCACGGTGCATTTCCACGTCTATGCTTCGGCGGACTACCTGAAGCGGTTCGGCGAGCCCAAATCCCTGGAGGATCTGGACGAGCACCGGATCGTCTCCTTCGGCGGCGATCAGCCGTCCTATCTCATGGCCGTGCATTGGCTCTCGACCGCCGGACGCGAGGGGCGCGAGCCGCGTCAGTACCATTACGTCGTCAACAACATCACGGCGCTGAAGCTGGCGGTCGAGACGGGAGCGGGCATCGCCGTGCTGCCGGATTACGCGGTGGTCGGCAATCCGGACCTCATCCAGATCCTGCGGGACGTGGAGATGCCGTCCCTCGACAGCTACCTCGTCTATGCCGAGGAGATGCGTTCCGTCGCCCGCGTCCAGGCCTTCCGCGACTTCCTGATCTCCAAAGCCCAGCGCTGGACCTTCTAGAGCATCGGACGTGGGTTCGAATTCACGTCCGATGCTCTAGCACGGCCCGCTGGGTCCGCACGATGCGCTCACCCGAATCCTCCGCCAAGCTCGATAGCTTCTAGGAATTTGTCCGTCGGATGACGAGAGCCATGCGCTTGGCGCAGCCCTTTTATGAGGCATGCTGCATTGCAAAGAGGCGCCCGGAGGTCGATATCACCCGTGGCTGAATTTACCGCGGCACCGCTTTTCTTCCTCCCGGCGCTGCCGTGTCGGCCGTTCCCTCTGGAAGGTTTTGACTTTTGTCGGACCTCTACTTTAGCCGGGCTCGCGCCCGGCTTTTTTTTGCCTTCAGGATCGGCCTTGCCCGACCTCTTCCTTGAGCGCGCGGCGCAGGACCTTGCCCACGTTGGTCTTCGGCAGGGTCTCCCGGAACTCGATCCGGCGCGGCACCTTGTAGCCGGTGAGGTTCTCCCGGCAGAACTCGCGCAGCTCCTCGATGGTCAGTGCCGGGTCTCTCCTGACCACATAGGCCACCACCACCTCGCCTGAATGCTCGTCCGGCAGGCCGATGACAGCGGCTTCCATGACGCCTGGATGTTTGGCGATCACGTCTTCCACTTCGTTCGGATAGACGTTGAAACCGGACACCAGAACCATGTCCTTCATCCGGTCGACGATCTTGACCTGACCGTCGGGCAGCATCACCGCCACGTCGCCGGTCCGGAACCAGCCGTCCGCCGTCATGACCTTCGCGGTCTCGTCGGGCCGCTGCCAGTAGCCTGCCATGACCTGGGGACCCTTCACGCAGAGCTCTCCCCGCTCGCCGGGCGGAAGGGCCGTTCCGTCGCTCGAGCGAATGGAGACGTCGGTCGAGGGCAGCGGATAGCCGATGGTGCCGGTGAACTCCTCGATATCGAGCCTGTTGGCGCAGACCACCGGCGAGGTCTCCGACAGCCCGTAACCCTCGACGATGGGCTGCCCGGTCACCGCCTTCCATTTTTTCGCCACGGCCTCCTGGGTGGCCATGCCGCCGGAGACGGAGAGGACCATCTGGGAGAAATCGACCTTCTCGATCCCAGGCGCGTTGGCGAGGGCATTGTAGAGGGTGTTGAGGCCGGACATGAGGGTGATCCGGCTCTTCTGCAGGGTCTTGACGAAGCCCGGGATGTCACGCGGATTGGCGATCAGGAGCTGGCATCCGCCGATCCGCGTCATGAGCATGGCGCAGACCGTGAGGGCGAAGATGTGATAGAGCGGCAGGGCCGTGACCATCACGTGGTCCTCCCGGTCGCCGAAGAACGGCCGCATCCAGGCCTCGCATTGAAGCACGTTGGCCGCCACGTTGCGGTGGAGCAGGATCGCGCCCTTGGCGATGCCCGTGGTGCCGCCCGTATATTGCAGGAAGGCGACGTCGTCGGGCGACACGACGACGGCCCGGGGCTTCTGCCTCGCGCCGTCGGCCATGACGCTCCTGAAGGCGACGGCCTGCGGCAGGCTGAAGGGCTTCACCGCCTTCTTCACATGGCGCGAGACCAGGTTGACAATGGCCCCCTTGAGCCCCAGGAGATCGCCGGGCGTGACCAGGACCACCCGGTCGAGCGCGAGGTCCGGCAGGGACTCCTCGACCGTCGCGGCGAAGTTCTCGAGCACGAACAGGAAGCGCGCTCCGGAATCCTTGAGCTGATAGGTCAGCTCCCGCGGCGTATAGAGCGGGTTGACGTTGACCACCGTGCCGCCGGCGAGCAGCACCCCGAACAGGATCGGCGGGAACGCCATCACGTTCGGCAGCATGATGGCCACCCGGTCCCCCTTCTTCAGCCCCTGCCCCTGGAGCCATGACGCTACAGCATCGGCCTGGCGCCCCAGGACGGCATAAGTCATGCGCGTGCCGAAGCTCTCGACGGCGGCCCGGCTCGGATAATCGGCGACGGCCCGGCGGAACATGTCGTTGAGCGTCCCGATCCCGGCCTCGTCGATCGTCCTGGGAACCCGCGCCGGATAGGAGTTGAGCCAGGGACGGTCGGCATCGGGATCCGTCGCGCCTGCCGTGGCAGGGGCCGGGGTCGACACGATCATTGTTGTCCTCCGCTTCGTGGCGAGGTTGGCTTTCTGGGAGATGGCGTCTCCATAAGAATATAACTTGGCGCGGCCCGTCCGGTTTGTCGATGGAAATAGTTTAGACCTGAACGATTGGATGAGATTATCCTTATCCGGTGGGTCCAGCGCATAAAGCGCCGCCCTACCGCTCCCCGGATCTCGGGTGTTCCCGAGATCCGTTTCGGCAAACCCAAGTCGGGAACACCCGACTTGGGCCGGGGAGAGGTCGAGCGCAGCGAGGGTGAGGGGGAGAGCGCTCTCCGGAAAGACCTGCAACCCCTCACCCGCCACGCTTGCGCGCGTCGACCTCTCCCCACGGGAGAGGTGAACCGCGCCATACTTTCCTGGGCCTCCGCTGCATAAGCACCCGAGAGTTCCACCCCCGAATGCTCAATGCGCCTTCTGCAGCACCTGCTCCGCCGGGCGGCCGCTCAGCTCCGCCATGTGGTCGAAGCGGGTCGAGAAGGTCCCGACGCCGGCCGTCGCCGAGCGCAGCTCCACGATGAGGTCGCCGATCTCGGATTCTGGGATGGTGGCGCTCAGCACCTGCCAGCCGGACCAGCCGGGCCGCTCGTCATAGCCCAGGATCTGCCCGCGCCGGCCGGTCACGAGGGCCGTCGCCTTGGACAGGGCCTCCGACGGGATCGTGATCTCGACCGACAGGATCGGCTCCAGCAGCACGGGCTTGGCCTTGGGCAGCGCCTCCGCGAGGGCAAGCCGGGCGGCCGCCTGGAAGGCGGCGTCCGAGGAATCCACCGTATGGTAGGAACCGTCCGTCAGAGTCACCGCGAGGTCGACCACGGGAAAGCCGAGCGGGCCGCATTTGAGCGCGTCCCGCACCCCCGTCTCGACCGACGGGATGTACTGGCGCGGCACCACCCCGCCGGTGATCTGGTCCTGGAACGCGAACCCCTCCCCGCGCGGCAGCGGCTTGATCTCGATCATCACGTCTCCGAACTGGCCGTGGCCGCCGGTCTGCTTGCGATGCCGTCCGCGGGCGGCGGCGGGCAGCTTGATCGTCTCGCAATAGGCCACCCGGGGCTTGGCCGTCTCGACGCCGACCTGGAACCGGGACGCCAGCTTCTCCACGGCGACGCGCAGATGCATCTCGCCCTGCCCGTGAAGGCGGATCTCCCCCATCTCGGGCCGGGTCTCGACCACCAGGGACGGGTCCTCCTCGGTGATCTTGGCGAGCGCGCTCGACAGGCGCACGTCGTCCTTCCTGTCCTTCACCTTGAGGGCCAGCACATAGACGGAATCGGGCGGCGCGGAGGACACGATGGCCTCGGGCCTCGCCTTGCCGGCCGCGAAGGCGTCCCCGGTCGCGATCCCCTCCAGCCGGCCGAAGCCGACGGTGTCGCCGGCCACCGCCTCCGCCTTGCGGTTGAGGGTGCTGCCGAGGAGCGTAACGAGGCTGCCGATCCGCGCCTCGGCCCCGCGTGAGCCGACGACCGTGTCGCCCTCATGGAAGGTACCGCGCAGGACGCGGGCGACCGTGAGCTTGCCGCCCTGGCCCATATGGAGGGTCTTCATGGCCTGGGCCAAGGGCGCGCCCTCTTCGGGAATTCCCAGGCGCGCCCGGGTTTCCGCCAGGGTCGGCGCCTCATGGCGCAGCGCCTTCAGAAGCCGCGTGATGCCGTTGCCGCGCTCGGCCGAGCCGATCAGGGCCGGCACCACGTGCCGTTCCCGCAGTTCCTTCGAAAGGTCGTCGAAGATCTGGTCGCGCGGCGGCTCGATCTCCGAGATCAGCTCCTCCATGAGCTCGTCGTCGTAGTCGGCCAGGCGTTCGAGCATGGCGAAGCGCGCTTCCTTCTCCCGGGGCAGCTCGCCCTCGGGCAGGTCTACGATCTCGCTCGGCGCATGCTCGCGATAGATGAAGGCGCGCTCCAGGGCGAGATCGATGAATCCGACCGCGATGCCGTCCTTCCAGAGTGGAATCTGGCGCAGGAGCAGGGGCGTGCGCGAGGCCTGCTGCAGCAGCGCGAGCGTCTCACGGACACGCTGGGTCGCGGTGTCGATCTTGTTGATGAAGAGGAAGCGTGGAATGTCCGCCTCTTCCAGCTCCCGCAGGATGATTTCAAGGGCCGGGATCTTGCGCTCGTCCGCCTCGCAGACGACGATCGCCGCGTCGCAGACCGGCGTGACGTTGCGCATCTCGTGCATGAATTCCGTCGAGCCGGGGCAGTCCACGAAGGTCATGCTTTCACCGAGGAACTCGACCGTCGCCACATTGGGCTCGATGCTCATGGCATGAGCGCGGGCCTCCGCGCTCGCATCGCCGACACTGTCTCCGTTGGACACGCGGCCTGCGCGCGAGATCGCTCCGGTCCGCTCCACGATGGCCTCGAGAAGCGTGGTCTTGCCGCTCTGAAACGGGCCGACGATTGCGATGCATCGCGGGCCCGAACCTAGTCTGCCGTTGGGTGCCATAGGACGTGATCCTCCCTGCCCCCTGTGGGCGCGCTCTTCACAGGCGCGTTACCATGGATGCTCTGCCTCTCGTCGCGGAATGGCAAGAGGGTTTGTGCGGCGGGGAGGAGGCGGAAAGGGCTGGGAAGATGAGATCGTGAAGGCGGAACGCTGCACTTTGTAGAACCGGCAGGACGCGCCCTCCCACGCCATCGCCGGCCTTGTGCCGGTGATCCCGATGGATTGAAGCGCGGCGCCTTGAAGTAGCGGGATGGCCGGGACAAGCCCGGCCATGACGTAGCGCGCGTCATTCCCGTTGGCGTCCGCCGGGACGGCTCGGAAGACCGGGTGTGACGCGCAGCCCCTTACCGCGCCCGGCGCAGTTCGAAATCGGCGACCCCGAGGGCGAGGTTGAACCCGGTCTGGCCGCTGACGGACAGGGGCTGGAGGGAGATGCTCCGGTTCGAGCCGCCGACCAGCACGTTGGCGCCGACGCCGGCACCGGCCGTCGCCTCGGCGGTTCCGCCCACATAGCTGCCGGCGAGGGAGCCGGGTGCCACGCTGCCGCGGGAGAACACGGCCCAGGTCAGGATGCCCCGCCGGGTCGCCCCGATATCGAGCCCGAACCGACGGATCGCACCGACATAGCGCTCGGGCCGCCCGCGCCGGGGATTGAAGGTGCAGAGCGTGGTCTTCTGCGACGTGACGATGAGGCCGATCCCGCCCGAGACGCTGCAGGACAGGACACCAACACGCCCCCGGTTCTGAGCCTGGGCCTCGGTGGCACCGAAAGCAGTGAGGCAAGCGAGAGCGGCAACGGAAAGAACGGCGCGGCGCATGATGATCTCCTCAGCGTGGTCAAGCTTAGCGCTTAACGGCGCAAGGACGGCGCCGTTCCATGAAAGGGGCGTCGCTGCCGGATAGGACGAGGGCAATTCTGATGCTCCGGGCCTTCTACCCTGTGTCTGCTCATACCTCCCTGTTCGTAGAGTAGTCTGTCAGAAGGCAAGCCTGTTTAAGTCTGTCATTTCAAGCGGCTGCGTATGGCTGCACGTCATGAGGCCTGTCATGCTCCTGTCTGTCCAATCTGTGCTCCGTCCATCGAGTGCTGACATCCAAACGCGGATCTCGACCGCCGCAGGCGGGGCAGAGGCGGACGACTACAGCACCAATGCCCGGTTCAGCCCTGACGGGCGCTACATCGTGTTCGAGAGCAACGCCACCAACCTGGTCGCCGGCGATACGAACAATTGCACCGACATCTTCCTCAAGGATCTGGTGACCGGCGCCGTCACCCGTCTGTCCACCACCGCGAACGGGGCAGAGGCGAACAACTACAGCTACAATGCCCGGTTCAGCCCTGACGGGCGCTACATCGTGTTCGAGAGCGACGCCACCAACCTGGTCGCCGGCGATACCAACAACCGCGTCGACATCTTCCTCAAGGATCTGGCGACCGGCGCCATCACCCGCTTGTCCACCGCCGCGGACGGGGCAGAGGCGAACAACCACAGCTATGACGTCCGGTTCAGCCCTGACGGGCGCTACATCGTGTTCGAGAGCGACGCCACCAACCTGGTCGCCGGCGATACGAACAATTGCACCGACATCTTCCTCAAGGATCTGGCGACCGGCGCCGTCACCCGCTTGTCCACCACCGCGGACGGGGCAGAGGCGAACAACCACAGCTATGACGTCCGGTTCAGTCCTGACGGGCGCTATATCGTGTTCGAGAGCGACGCCACCAACCTGGTCGCCGGCGATACGAACAATTGCACCGACATCTTCCTCAAGGATCTGGTGACCGGCGCCGTCACCCGCCTGCCCACCACCGCGGACGGGGCAGAGGCGAACAACCACAGCACCAATGCCCGGTTCAGCCTTGACGGGCGCTATATCGTATTCGAGAGCAACGCCACCAACCTGGTTGCCGGCGATACAAACGATGTAAGCGACATCTTCCGGATCAACCTGCCATATAAGCTCAATGCGGCGGCCATCACCGATGGCCGCTTCATCGAAGCAACGCTCAACGTCGGCAATGCTTCCAGAGTCAGCATTGCCTGGGGCGACGGCTCAAGTTCGACTGAAGCTCCGGTTGCCGGGAAGGTGGCTCTGCAACACGCCTATGCCAGCACCGGCACCAAGGATACCATCGTCACCCTGTCAGAAGGCGCACTCACCTGGGCTGTGGCCTATAGCATCGATGTCAGCGCTGGCGCCATGGTGCGTAATACCGCGCTCGCCGACACGCTCTCGGGCGGCTCGGGCGCCGACAGTCTTACCGGCGATGCCTTTCACAACGTTCTCAACGGAGCCGGGGGTAACGACAGGCTGGATGGCGGCGCAGGTGCCGATACCATGGATGGCGGCTCCGGCGATGATATCTATGTCACTGATGGAGCAGACACGATCGTCGAGACTGCAGGCGGCGGGATCGACACCGTGATTGCCAGCCTCAGTTTCTCGCTGGCCGCTCTCGCCCAGGTGGAGAACCTCACGGCAGCCGATGGCAGCGCGGCTCTGATGCTCACCGGCAACAACCTGGCCAATATCCTCACCGGCAATGCCGGCGCCAACAATCTCTCGGGCGGCGCTGGCAACGACCGGCTCAGCGGCGGCCTCGGCCAGGACAGGCTCACCGGCGGCGCGGGCCGGGACGTATTCGTGTTCGCCAACAAGGAGACCGGCTCGTCCAAGAAGAAGGCGGATTATATCCTCGACTTCTCGGGCAAGGGTGGCGACCGGATCGACCTGAAGGCCATCGACGCCAACACCAAGAAGAAGGGCGACCAGAAGTTTGCCTTCATCGGCCAGAAGGACTTCAGCAAGGCGGGTCAGGTGCGTTTCGAGAAGACGAAGAAGGAGACTTACGTCTACCTCAACACCGACAACGACAAGGCGGCCGAAGCGGTGATCAAGCTGAAAGGCTCGCTCGAACTCAGCAAGGGCTGGTTCGTGCTCTAAGAAACAGGCCGGCTGAGATAGTGCAAGGTCTCATCCGGCCGGCGGCCCTGCCTGTCCCTGCAAGCGAGAAAGGAAGGGCCGTGACGGCTCCTGCCTTCTCTTGCCGGCCCTTCCGGAGCAGCCCCATGCGTGCCGTCCTGTGCCGAAACGCACTTTTTAACGGCCGAGGTCGTCCCATTCGCCGAAAAATGCTTTAGGTTCCATCTCCGTCATTCGAACCTGATCGTTGGAGTCGTCCTTGGGAGTTGTCGTGGAGCGCGATCCGCTGCGCCTGGCGTGGAAAACATCTCCTTTTCGCCACCTCGTCGGATTTGGTCTTCTGGCCGTGGCCGGGCTTCTGATTCTCGTGGGCTTCGACCTCGTCCACGACATCGTCGACCGCGCGACCGGGGGAGCGGGCGGCTGGGATGCGCCGGCGTCCTTCCTGCGGATCGCCATCACGCCGCCGGCCGATCTCCATTCCGAGCCCCTGGTCCTGTTTCCGGGCATCCTGCTGGGCTCCGAGGCTTTCGCGGTGGTGTCGGTCGTCGGCATCCTGCTCGTTCCGCTCCTCCTCGGCCTGATCCTGGTCGCCTTCGAGTGGCTGGTGGTCGGCATTGGCCTGCGGATGCTCATGAAGACCCAGTCGGCGGCCCTCGACGTCATCCTCAAGGTGCCGTCCGCCTCCCATGACGAGATCGCCATGGTGACGGCCCTGGCGGGCCGTGGACTGGCGCGGGAAAGCGGCGTGCTGGGATCGAGCCTTCTCATGCCGGTGAAGCTCGGCGGCATGATCGGGCTCGCCTGCGCCTATGTGTTCGTCATGGATTGGCACCTCGGCGTCACCCTGGTGCTGGTCCTGACGCTGGGCGCCGCCCTGTGCGCCCGCCGCTCCCTGCTGCGGTTCGATGCCACCGCCGCCCGGCACCGGGAAGGCGACGAGGCCGAGACCGTGTTCGCGGATCTGGAGCACCGCATCCCGGCCCTGCGCGCCCACGGCACCGCCCCCTACGAGCGGAACCGGGTGCGCGAGGCGCTGGTGCGGAGCCATCGGCCGGTGATGCGGTGGGAATACCGCCTGGCCTTCGCCGAGGCGGCCTCAGCGGCCATGCTCATGGTCGCCCCCCTGTCGATCCTGGCCCTCGGCGCGTGGTTCGCGCAGGAGCGCCCCATCTCGGCCGGAACGGTGGCGGCCTGCGTCCTCGCGGCGGCGCTCGCCGCCTACGGCACCCGGGAGGTGGTCCAGTGGCACCGGCTCGCCCTGAGGGCGCGGGCGCTGCTCATCGACCTCGGCAAGGGACTGGGGCCGCTGAAGCTGCGCGCGGCCCTGAAGGGCAAGGCCAGCCTGCCCGACAGCGGCGCACTCGTGGCCCAGGGCGTCTCGGCCTACGATCCCGCCAGCGGCGCGCGGGTGACCTCGGTCAACCTGAACCTCGCCTTCCCGTCCCATGTGGCCCTCGTCGGCGACGGGGATGCGGGCCCGCGGCTTCTCGCGGCCCTCATGAGCGGGCAGATCTCCCCGTCCTTCGGCCGCCTGACCTATGGCGGCGTCGATCTCTCGGCCGCCGATCCGGGGGAGCGCAGCCGGCGCATCGCCTTCACGG
>Ga0182736_1002205_pt1 | contig 15529 bp, 12 predicted proteins | sample eDN5th30CKraftBY_FD_128882 | JGI IMG/M metagenome (GOLD analysis project Ga0182736, IMG submission 128882) | Enriched backyard soil microbial communities from Emeryville, California, USA - eDNA 5th pass 30_C Kraft BY (version 2) (version 2) | ecosystem: Environmental > Terrestrial > Soil >... | reverse complement strand
GACAGCGCCGGTGCCGTCGAGGTCGTCGAAGCGGGGCAACAGGACCTCGGCCGACTGACCGTCGAGCAGGGTGAGCTGCGGGGCGACGTCCCCCAGGTCGAGGTTCCAGCGGCCCGTACCGGAGTCGGTGTAGCGGAAGCCCAGCGATCCGTTGGGCACCACGGGGTCCCCGGTCCGGCCGTCGACCAGCACGGTCTTCCACTCCGCGCCCTCGCCCGTGTCGCCGAGGTCGGCGGCGGTGAGGAACCTGCCCGGGACGTGCGCGCCGTCCCGCTCCTCCAGCGTGACCAGGAACGGCAGGTCGGTGTAGCGGCGGACGTAGTCGACGAAGAACGGCACCCGCCGGTCGACGAAGAACTCCCTGAGCACGACGTGGCCCATCGCCATCGCGAGCGCGCCGTCGGTGCCGGGCTGCGCGGGCAGCCAGGTGTCGGCGAACTTCGTGTTGTCGGCGTAGTCGGGGGAGACCACGACGACCTTCTGGCCCCTGTACCGCGCCTCGGCCATCCAGTGCGCGTCCGGGGTGCGGGTGATCGGCACGTTCGAGCCCCACATCAGCAGGTAGGTGGCGTTCCACCAGTCCCCGGACTCCGGGACGTCGGTCTGGTCGCCGAACACCTGCGGGGACGCGACCGGAAGATCGGCGTACCAGTCGTAGAACGAGGTCATCGCCCCGCCGATCAGTTCGATGAACCGCGAACCGACGGCGTGCGAGACCATCGACATCGCCGGGATCGGGGAGAACCCGGCGACCCGGTCCGGACCGTAGGTCCTGATCGTGTGCACGTGGGCCGCCGCGACGATCTCGACCGCCTCGTCCCAGGAGACCCGCACGTGCCCGCCCTTTCCCCGGGCGGACTGGTAGCGGCGGCGCTTCGCGGGGTCCCCGGTCACCTCGGCCCAGGCCGCGACCGGGTCCCGGAGGCGGGCCCTGGCCTCGCGGAACATCTCGACGAGCACGCCGCGGACGTACGGGTACCGCACCCGGGTCGGCGAGTAGGTGTACCAGGAGAACGCGGCGCCACGAGGGCACCCGCGCGGCTCGTACTCCGGAGAGTCCGGCCCGACCGAGGGGTAGTCGGTCTGCTGGGTCTCCCAGGTGATGATCCCGTCCTTGACGTAGACCTTCCACGAGCACGACCCGGTGCAGTTCACCCCGTGGGTCGACCGCACGACCTTGTCGTGGCTCCACCGGTCCCGGTAGAACACGTCACCCTCGCGCCCGCCCCGCGCGAACACCGCACGCAGGTCGTCCGACGTCGTGCGGCGGGTGAAGAACCGTCCCGCCCTCAGCAGCGCGTCGGCAGCCGGACCGTCCGTGCCGGCTCGCGGCGCGGGCCCCCCATCGGCGTCGAGAGTCATCCGTCCTCCGTCCAGCCGACCGTCTCGGACGTGACCTTGGCAGCATCCGACCCAGGCGCAGCACGGTCAATGGTCCTCACCGAGCGGACCATCGTCCCTGTCGGTCACAGCGGCCCGTGCCGGATGCTCGACCGTCGGGGGAGGCCCATGCCGAAATCGACCGGCGAGTGGGCGACTGGGAATCGGAGACGACCGTGACCGGACCGGCAGCACGCAGACGGACCGAGGCCGCTACCGGCGTGCCGCCCACACCGCGACCGGCGGTGATGCTGGCGCTCGCGACCGTCGGCTTCGCCGTCACGTTCTGGGCCTGGGCGCTGCTGTCCCCGCTCGGGGCCACCCTGCGCGAACAGCTGGACCTCAGCTCGTTCGAGCAGTCGCTGCTGGTCGCCGTCCCCGTCGTCGTCGGGTCGCTCGGGCGGATCCCGGTCGGGGCGCTGAGCGACCGGCTGGGCGCCCGGACGATGTTCCCGATCATGGCGCTGCTGACGGTGCTGCCCGTCCTCTACCTCGGCCATCTCGCCGACTCGCTCGCCGGCTACCTCGTCGGCGGGTTCTTCCTCGGTCTCGGGGGCACGACGTTCGCCGTCGGCGTCCCGTTCGTCAACGCCTGGTACCCGCCCGCCCGGCGCGGGCTCGCGCTCGGGATCTTCGGTGTCGGGATGGGCGGAACGGCGATCTCCTCCTTCACGACGGTGCAGCTCAGCACGTCGGTGGGGCCGAGCTTCCCGTTCGACCTGGTCGCCGTCATCCTCGCCGCCTACGCCGTCGTCGCATGGCTGCTGCTGCGCGACCGCCCGGACCGGCCGGTGGCCGCGGGCAGCGTGTGGAACCGGCTGCGCGCGACCCTCCGCCTGCCCGCGGCGCTGCAGCTGTCGTTCCTCTACGCCGTCGCCTTCGGCGGCTTCGTGGCGTTCAGCGTCTACCTGCCCACCTACCTGGTGAGCGCCTACGACCTCGACAAGGCCGACGCCGCCCTGCGCACCGCCGGCTTCGTCGTCCTCGCCGTCGCCATGCGCCCCGTCGGCGGGTGGCTCTCGGACCGGCTCGATCCCGTGCCCGTCCTGCTCGGGGCCTTCGGCGCCACGACGCTGCTCGCGGTCCTGGCCGCGTTCCGGTTCGGCCTCGTGCCCGTCGCGACCCTGGTGTTCCTCGCCATGGCGGCTGCGCTGGGCACCGGGACCGGGGCGGTCTTCGCGCTCGTCGCCCGGCTGGTGCCCGCCGAGCGGGTCGGTGCCGTGACCGGCGTCGTGGGCGCCGCGGGCGGACTCGGCGGCTTCTTCCCGCCGCTGGTGATGGGCCTGGTCTACGGGCTCACCGGGGACTACCTCGTCGGGTTCCTCCTGCTCGCGGCGACCGCCGCCACCGCGGCCGCGGTCACGGCGACAGCCGTCCGACGCCGGGCCGCCGCCACGACCTGACCGCCCGCCGCGCTGCCGGTCAGATGCCGCGGCGCAGCCGGGCGAGCTCCTCCAGCACCTCGGCGACGCCCTCGGTGTCCTCGACCGCGAACCCGGGGGCCTCGGCCTCCGGCCCGCCCTCCTCCAGGACCGTGATCCCCAGGTCGTCCGACCGCAGCTGCAGGGGCTCCCCGCCGTCGGCGCTGATCCTGAACACCGCGGTGGCGTCGACCTCGTCGCGCAGCCCGGCGACGGCCTCGGGCGCGACGTGGCGCAGCCCGCCCTTCGACCCGGACAGGAGCATGAGCTCGGCGACCTGTTCCGGGTCGCGCCGCGACACGACCGCCACCGTGGTCCTGGGCAGCGCGAGCAGGACGTTGAGCGCCTCGGAGGAGGGCTGCTCGGCGCGCGCGTTGTCGGGGTCGCCGAAATCGGGGGCCAGCGCCCCGTCGAAGTCGCAGGCGACGAGCAGCCGTGGGGTGGCGGCGACGCGGTCGAGCGCGCCCCACAGCTCGTCGAGGTCGTCCATCGACTCGTCCTCTCGTCCGGATCGCAGTGCGGTGCGGCCGGATCGTCGATCATCGGACGCGTCGCGTCCAGCATGTGTGCCAGGACGAGACGGTGTCCGCGCGGCCGGACCACCGATCGGGTGGGGAGTCGTGCCGCGTCGCGGCGATCGTGCCTGATATCCGGATCGACGGGTCAGCCCGCGCGCACCGACACGTGCACATGGTCGTTCTCGTGCAGCACCCAGTCGAACCCGGTCTGCACCGCGAGCGCGGCGAGCCGGCCGAGCTTGGCCCGGTCCCGGTCGTCGACGGTGAGGTCGGCTGCCCGGCCCTCGTAGTGCAGGCTGCTGTGGGAGTGCTCGCCGTCGGGATCCCACGCCTCGGTGAGCCGCAGCCGTCGCCCCGGGAACGCCTGCGCGACGTGTGCCGCCAGGACCCCGACGAGCTCCGCGAGGCGCGGCGTCATCATCCGGTCGGCGCCGCTGCCCTCCTCGTCCTTGACGACGACGGTCGGGTCGTCGAGCCGGACGAGCGCGTCGAACTCGGGGGACCCGGCCGCCACGACGCCGGCCGCGGCGCCGCTCGCGTCGGCCTCCGCGCGGGCGGGCACGTGCTCGCCGAGGGGGACGTCGGCCGCGACGAGCACGGCGCCGTCGAAGTCCCAGATCTGGTCGACGAAGGGCGTGATCGACGAGGCCAGGTCCGCGAGCCGTTCCCCGATGCGCAGCGCCGCGCTCGGCCCGGCCGAGGACGCCTCGTCGAGGAGGCCGCCGAGATAGATCTGCAGCGTTCCCGCGCGCGGCACGAACCACCGCCACACCGGCGCGAACCCGGCGTCACTGAGGGCGAGGACGGCCTCGCGGGCGCCCCGGTGCTGGGCGTGGCCCTCGCGGACGGTCTCGCCCTGCTCCCCGCTCGTGCCGTAGTAGGCCTCCTCGAGGAACGACAGCGCGTTGGCGAACAGCCAGGCGTCGAAACGCTCGTCGGTGACGTCCGCGTCGGGCTGCGCGTCGCGTAGCAGACCGGCCACCCACGTCACGATCTCGTAGAGGCCGACGGAGTACGCGCTCCAGTCGTCGAGGGCCGGGCCGATCCCGCCGGTCCGCTCGACGACGCCCGCGGCGATGCCGTGCGTGACGGTGCGGGTGAGGAAGTAGTGGTACCAGTCGGCCGGGTCGTCGTGCCCGAGCTCGTCGGGGTCGTAGATCAGGTAGAACCCGCTCGGTGCACCGCCGACCTCGTAGATGTCCGCGGGCAGTGCCCCGCGCTCGAGGGCGATCTCGAAGTCCTGGAACGTCGCGTTCGACTCGTCGTCGAAGACGCGGTAGCGGTAGGTGACCGCGGTGTCGTCACCACCGGTGCGGTCCCACGGCAACGCCATCGACTCGTAGCTGATCGAGGAGAGGCGGCGGCCCTGGGAACGCGTGTGGTTGTGGCACAACAGCAGCGCGAGGAACTCGGCCGCGGCGGCCGGCTCGGTCGACGCCGCGAGCCGGCGGGCCAGTTCCGCCACCATCGCCGCGTCGAGCGGCTCGGCGGTGCTGCGGTGGTGGTCGAGGTGGTCGGCCCGCAGCTGCTGGCCGAGGCTCTGGACCCGGCCCCGGGAGAAGAGCCGTCTGGCCCCCGGTGGGACCCGCTCGTCGTTCTCCCACTGGGAGAAGTAGGCGACGAGCATGCCCAGCGGCGGTGCCGTCAGCCGCTCGTCCGGGGTGGCGAACAGCCCCGGTCGGGAGGGCGGGTCGCTGGGCCGGTCGGGCCGCGGGGCCGGCCGGTCGCCGTCGGCCGACGGACCGGTCCCGGAGTCCTCGGCCGTCGTGGCGCCGCGCTTGCGGATCGAGACCGACTCGCCGCCCGGGCGGGTGACCGCGATCTCGGCATCCGGGCTGGTGGCGGCGCTCCTGACGATGTCGCCGAACTCCTTCGTCGCGGTGACGCCGGGCTCCGCGGCGGTGGCGGGCAGGGCGGACTCCAGCGCCTTCTTCGTCAGCGCGGTGGCGGTGCCGGGGTCGATGAGCTGCTGGTCCTTGGCCTGCTGGATCTTCGACAGCGTCTTGTCGATGCCCTCCTTGGCCATGTAGACCTGCGCGGCCAGGTTCGTCAGGCCCGCCGCCTGGCCGCCGAAGTACTCCGCGGTCCCCATGGCCCGCTGCAGCGCGGCGAGGGAGTTCCGCTGGGTCTCCGAGAGCCCGGCCATGTCGCGGAACGTGTCCGCGTTGCCGAGCAGGGCGAGGATCCCGGCGAGCCCCGCCGGGTCGGGAAGTGACGGCGCGTTCTGGACCGTCACCACGGGCGTCGGGAACTGCTGCGGGGTGAGGTCGGGCGGCTCGGCGCGCCGGGAGTCGGTCGAGACGGGCAGGATCGCGGTCGGGCTGTCGGGGATCGGCGACTCCTCCCAGCGCCAGAACCGGTCCTCCTCCTTCTTCTCGCAGCTGTTGCACCGGCCCATGACGGCCTCGGCGAAGACGCCTTTCGTCGGCACACTGACCCGGATCGGGTCGACGGCCTCGGGCTGGTAGAGGTCGAGCAGCGTCCGGGCCTCGCCGGTGACCGGGTCGACGAGCGCCTTCTCCAGCGCGGGATCGAGGACGAAGCCCGCCGCCACCGGCATCACGACGCAGTTGCCGACCACGCCGAGCACCCGGTTCTCCACGATCGAGGCGAGACTGCGCCCGCCGACGGAGGCCGGGCCCTTGATGCGGTCCAGCAGCAGGAACCGGCGTTCCGGCGTCATCGTCGTCCAGATGACCTTGTGATAGAACTCGATGTTGTCGTTGAGGTGTGCGAGCAGCCGCGCCGCGAGCTCCTGGTCCTCCCGCCGCGGGTTGCGCAGCTCCTCGGTGTTGAGCGGGGTGTGGACGACGACGTCGTCGATCCCCGACAGGTCGTTGCGGATCCGCTGGTCGCGGAACAGATGGTCCGACCGGTGCGCGGTGCGGTAGGAGAGGAACCCCGCGTCGACGAGCAGCCGCGAGTGCGACGGCAGGACCGTGGCGAGGGTCGGCACCGTCGTGGTGAAGTCGGTCTCGGGGAAGAGCGCGCTCAGGTCGGGGAAGGTCAGCGTCGTCACGGTGGACGCGACGCGCACGAACGCGATGTCACGTCGGCGCAGCGCGCCGAGCGGGCCGGTCATGCGCGCGGTGACCGTCATGGGTACGCCGTTGCGGAAGTCCGACACCAGGGACAGGTCGAGCTTCAGGTCGCGTTCCTCGCCGTTGTCGAGGACGGCGGTCACTGCGATGTTGTCGACGATCGCCTCCGCGACCTGCTGGCCGACGGCGCGCGCGAACGCCTCGTCGCGGGCGTCGGTGCCGGCGAGGTAGCGCGCGTGGAACTCGGCGGGATCGGTCCACGGCAGGAGCGCGCGCATCCACCGCCAGCTGTCGGCGGCGTAGGCGCCGTCCGCGTCGTCGGCGGGCCTGGCGAGCTTCAGCACCAGCCGCAGCTCTCCGTCGACGTGGGTGAGCTGCTCGTCGGCGAAGATGCCGGTCGGCAGGTCGCTCCCGGCGTAGTCCGCGGCGATGCGTTCGAGCGCGGCGAAACCGCCGCGCAGGCGGCGGTCCAGCAGGTAGCGCGACAGCACCTCCTTCCAGCGGATCGCCTTGTCGGGGTCGAACAACGACATGGCGAACGGGACGAAGACGCACTCGGAGACGTCGACGAGGCGCTGGTCGATCCGGAAGTGCCGCAGCACCTCGAAGTACTCGATGGTCAGCGCGTGGCAGTGGTTGTAGTTGGCCACCGACTCCGCGGAGACCTCGAACCGCTCGCCCTGGGTCACCGACTGCACGACGGTGCTGCGCTGGCTGCGGACGGCGTTGGCCGACTGCACCGTCGCGTCACGGATGGACTGCATCGTGCTCGCGCTGGTCTTGCGGCTCGACCGCTGCCACGCGGACGCGTCCGCGTGGCCACCGCCGCCGCCCGCCCCCACGAGCGCGCCGATCGGCACCTCGATCGGCAGGATCGCGCCCACGCCCCCGCCGACACCCCAGCCCCAGACGTTCGACTCCGACCCACCCCGGCTGCGCTCGCTGACCGAGCCCTTCGCGATCTCGTTGACGTCGCGGTCGCGGCTGAGCGCGTTGTCGAGGCTCTCCTGGTAGTCCTGGCTCTGGACGTTCGCTGCGGACTCGCGACGCTCCCAGTCGACCATGACGACCTGCTTCTTCTGGCCGGGGGCCAGCGGGAGGCTGTAGAGCAGGTCACCGAGCGAGTACCCGTCCGACGACCACTCGTGGCTCAGGTGCAGGACGTGCCCGAACGCGAGCGTGGTGGCCTGGTAGAGGGTGGGGGAGGCGTCCCAGTCGATCGCCGTGTCGGCGGTGAGGTCGACCCGCCCGGGGGCGGGCTTCTTCGTCGGCTTGAGCAGTCCCTTGATCTTCTGGGCGGCGTCGACGTGCAGGATCGGTTCGACGGACTCGCCGTCGATGCGTCCGCGCGTCGTGAGCACGTGCTCGAGGGCGCTGCGGGAGACCGACATCTTCTTGAGCACCGCGGCGTCGCCCGCGCCGGCATCCGCGCCCGGTGGGCGCCCCGCCGACCACAGCTGCCCGATGCCCTTCACGCCCTTGAGCAGCTCGTGCTCGAGGATCGGGCTGAGCCCGGCGACCTCGTCGAGCGTCACCGACGGGCTCTCGGCCAGGACGAGCGGCGTGATCTCCGGATCGGTGGTGCGGACCACCGTGAAGTAGGAGAACTCCTCGAGTACCTCGCCGCGGGCGCTGAAGGTCAGGTCCTCGCAGCCGCAGCCGGATGAGTACAGCGGGTCCTTCGCCGGTTCGACGACGAGGACGAGCCGTTCGGGGAGCAGCCCCGTCCCGGTCGCGGGGTCGGGATCGGCCAACCGGATCGGGACCCGGTGCACACCGTTCACGGTCACGGCCGCGTTGGCCGCGGTGAAGCCGGTGGTGGGCCGGAGGAACTGGAAGTAGCCGGCGCGTTCGGTCGTGACGCCGACCAGTGGGGTGAAGTCGCTGCTCGTGGGCGAGGGCGTCGTGGCGACGTAGACGACCACGGTGGCGCCCTCGACGGCGCGCCCGTTGGTCAGGTCGACGACCCGGCCCTGGACGAGGCTCCGTCCGGGCGGCAGCGCCGTCGTCGCGGCGCGGGGATCCGCGAAATGGACGTGTTCGGCGAGCGTGACCAGCTGGTCGACCGTGATGCCGGGCAGGGCCGCGAGATCGCGGACACCGGTCAGCGGACCCGTGGCGCGGGCGGCCACGATCGCGTCGGCGAGCGCCTCGGTGATCCCCGGGATGCCCGCCAGCTCGGCGGCGTCGGCCCTGTTGACGTCGATCCTGTCCATCGCGACCCCACTCGCGTTCGACGACCGTGCGGACCAGGTGACTCGGGCGACCGACACGTTTCGTTACGGACCGGTCGAGGAGCGTGAACCCGCCGAAGGCGCCGATACCCCTAGTTCTGCAGGGCGCCTCCGACGATCGCCCGGCCGGCCTCGGCGAGCGTCGTGGACGGGTCGGCGTCACCGTCGAGGTAGCCCGCGACCATCGCGCCGTCGCGGAGCATGACCAACTGCCGGGTGACACCGTCGGCGTCGGCGTCGGCGACGCCCAGCCGCGTCACCTGTTCCCGCACGGTGTCCGCGAACCAGTCGCGGTGCCGGTCGACGGCCTGCCGCACCGGGTGGTCGGGCCGGGGGTACTCCGCCGCGGCGTTGATGAACGGGCAGCCCCGGAAGTCCTCGGCACAGCCGAGGTCCTCGATCGCTCCGGCCAGGGCGGTGAGCGCGGCACACGCGTCGTCGGCGTGGGCCCGCAGGAGCGCGTCGATGCCGTCGCGCTCCAGCCGTGATCGTCCCTCGACGTAGGCGAGGACGAGGTCGTCCTTCGTCGGAAAGTGCCGGTAGAACGTGACCTTGCTGACCGCGGCCTCGCCGATGATCCGGTCGGCACTCACCGCGCGGATGCCCTCGCCGTAGAACAGGCGGTCGGCCGCCGCAAGGATCCGCGCTCTGACCGGTGACCCCGGCCTGGTCGAGGGGCTGTCGGCCCGGGTCACTGCTCTCGTCCTTCCTCTCGGCGCGGGCCGGTCCGATACCGCCGGACCCCGCGGCCGCTGATGTGAGGTGCTGCATGCGGCTCTCCCCGAAGGGTAGCTGCTAGCGTGTGGACGTACTAGTTCGTCTACATATGCTGTACTTCCTCCCAACAGAGCTCCGAGGAGCAGGCCATGTCCCGCACGCCCGTCGTCTTCGTCCACGGTCTGTGGATTCACTCGTCCTCCTGGTCGCCGTGGGTGGACCTGTTCCGCGAGGCGGGCTACGACCCGATCGCCCCGGGGTGGCCGGGCGACGGCGCCACCGTCGCGGAGACCCGGGCCAACCCGGAGCAGCTGGCCGGCAAGGGCATCGCCGAGGTCACCGACCACTACGCGGGGATCATCGCCGGACTCGAGCAGCCGCCGGTGGTGATCGGGCACTCCTTCGGCGGCCTGATCGCCCAGAAGCTGCTCGGCCAGGGGCTGGCCCGCGCGGCCGTCGCGATCGACCCCGGACAGATCAAGGGGGTCAAGCCGCTCCCGTTCGCACAGCTGCGGTCGGGCTTCCCCGTGCTCGGCAAGCCCGGGAACGCCAAGCGCGCGGTCTCGCTGACGGCCAAGCAGTTCCGGTACGGGTTCGGGAACGCGATCGACGCGGCGGAGTCCGATGCGCTCTACGAGCAGTTCACGATCCCCGGCCCGGGCCGGCCGCTGTTCGAGGCCGCCGCGGCGAACTTCCGGTCGTCGAGCCCGGCGAAGGTCGACGTCGCCAACGCGACCCGGGGCCCGCTGCTGTTCGTCTCCGGCGGCCGCGACCACACGGTCCCTGACGTCGTGACGCGGGCGGCATACAAGCTCTACGCGAAGTCGCCCGCGGTCACCGAGCTGCGGCAGTTCCCCGACCGCGGCCACTCGCTCGTTCTCGACCACGGCTGGCGTGAGGTCGCCGACGTCGTCCGTGAGTGGGTCGAGACGAAGGTCCCCGCCAGCTGACCGTGCGGCCGTGGCGGTCCACTCCCCGGACCGGGTGCGCGACGGGCGGACGACCCCTCGACACCATGAGCCCGGGCCCGCGCGCACCGGGATCGGCCGTGCAGTGCGTCCGAGCGGGTGCGGCGGCTCCTGCGGGAGAGTGCAGTGCCCGGTGAGCTGGGGATCGACCCGCTGGCGGCAGTACGGGTCGTCGTCGCGACGGTCGCGATGTACCTGTTGTTCGTCGCGCTGGTCCGGATCTCGGGCCAGCGCAGCCTCGTCGCGTTGTCGGGGTACGAGCTGGCCTGCGTGGCCGCGTCGGGCGCGGTGCTCGGCCGGACGACGCTGCTCGAGGTGCCGACCCTCGGCACCGGGGTCGTCGCGCTCACGACGCTGTTCGCCGTCCAGCGGCTGCTGGGTCGCTGCCGGCGCAGCCGTGCCGTCCGCCGCCTCCTCGACCGCGACCCCGTGCTGCTCATGGACGCCGGCGGGATGCGGCACGAGGCGATGCGCCGGGTCCGGGTGACCGAGGACGAGGTCCGCCAGCGGCTGCGGCTCGCCGGCATCGGGGACCCGCGGGAGGTCGGGTGGGTCGTCCTCGAGCGCAGCGGGCAGATCAGCGTCGTCCGGGCGTCGTCGGGACTCGACCCGGCGCTGCTCACGGACGTGCGCGCGCAGGCGCACGACCGGGCGGCCTGACACCCCGCGAGCCGGCCGGTCCACTCGACGGACCGATCGCTACTTCGGAGCCCGCACAGCTCCGACGCTGGGGCCATGTCACTCACCGAAGAGGATGCCCGGCAGCTGGCCGCCCAGCTGTGGGACGCGGAGCAGCGCTCGGTCCCGGTGGAGCCGATCAGCCGCCGGCACCCGGCCGCCGACGTCGACGACGCCTACCGGATCCAGCTCGAGGGCGTCCGGCTGCGCGTCGCGCAGGGCGACTCCGTGCGGGGTCACAAGGTCGGCCTGACCGCCCGGGTCATGCAGCAGCAGTTCGGTGTCGACCGCCCGGACTTCGGCCACCTGCTCGGGTCCATGTTCCACCCCGAGGGCGAGCCGCTGCCCGTCGACGCCCTGATCGCCCCGCGCGTCGAGCCGGAGCTGGCGTTCGTCCTGGACCAGCCGTTGCAGGGGCCCGGGGTGACCGTGGCCGACGTCCTCGCGGCGACCGCCTTCGTGCTCCCGGCCCTGGAGATCATCGACTCCCGGATCGAGGACTGGCAGATCGGGATCGTCGACACCGTCGCCGACAACGCGTCGTCGGCGCGGGTCGTGCTCGGCGGGGTCCGGACCCCGATCGCCGGGCTGGACCCGCGGCTGATCGGAGTGGTCCTGCGGCGCAACGGCGAGATCGTCGAGACCGGTGCGAGCGGGGCGGTGCTGGGCAACCCGGCCCAGGCCGTGGCCTGGCTCGCCAACACGATCGCGCCCGGCGGCGGGGTGCTCCGCGCCGGCGACCTGATCATGCCCGGCACCTGTACGCGTGCGGTGGACATGCGTCCCGGGGACACCGTGCGGGCCGACTTCGAGCACCTCGGCCACGTGGGCGTCACCTTCAGCTCGGCCGTGGGGAGTGCGGCATGACCGACGTCGCGACATGGGCCGCACGGCTCGACGACGCCGCCACCGGCACGGCGCCGATCGCCCCGTTGAGCGGCGACGGGCTGACCGACCTGGCCGTCGCCTACGAGGTGCAGCGCGGCGTGGTCGGGCTGCGGCTGGGCCGCGGCGAGCGGCTCGTCGGCGGCAAGCTCGGCCTCACGAGCAGGGCGAAGCAGATCGCCATGGGTGTGGACCGTCCGCTGTACGGGCTCGTCACCAGCGGCATGGCCCGCAACTCCGGCAGCCTGCTGTTGCTCGAGGAGCTGATCCACCCGCGCGTCGAGCCCGAGATCGCGTTCGTGCTGGGGGAGCCCCTGGAGGGCCCCGGCGTCACGGTCGCCGACGTGCTGGCCGCGACCCGCTACGTCTGCCCCGCGCTCGACGTGATCGACAGCCGGTACGAAGGGTTCAGGTTCACCCACCTCGACGCGATCGCGGACAACGCGTCCTCCGCCGTGTTCGCGCTCGGGGACGACCTGGTCGAGCCCAAGGGCGACCTCGCACTGACCGGCTGCGTGCTCGAGGTCGACGGCCGGGTGGTGGAGTCCGCCGCCGGTGCCGCCGTGATGGGTCACCCGGCAGCGGCCGTCGCCTACATGGCCAACCAGCTCGTGGCCACCGACCGCCGCCTCGAGGCGGGCTGGGTCGTGCTCTCGGGCGGCCTCACCGCCCCCGTCCCCCTGCTGCCCGGCAGCACCGTCACCGCCACGCTCAGCGGGCTGGGCAGCGTCACCCTCGGCGCGGAGTAGAGGAGAACCCCCATGCCGTTCATCCAGGTCAACCTCGGTGCCGGCCGGACCCCGGAGCAGAAGGACGCGCTGATCCGGGCGGTGTCCGCCGCGGCCGCGGCGGCGATCTCGGTGCCGGAGGCGTCCGTGCGCGTCTGGCTCGTCGAGGTCCCGGCGACGGAGGTCCTCGTCGGCGGGCAGACCCTCGCCGAGAAACAGGCCGCCGCCGTCCCGCAGGGCCGGCCATGACGCACTTCGTCCTCGTGCACGGCGCCTGGCACGGGCCGTGGTGCTGGGCGGACCAGGTCGAGGCGCTGCGCCGGCGCGGGCACGACGCCACCGCCGTCACCCTGCCGTCCGACGAGATCGGCGCCGGCGCGGCCGCGTACGCCGACGTGATCGCCCGCGCGGTCCGCGAGCCGGGCCGCGACGTCGTCGTGGGCCACTCGCTGGCCGGGCTCGCGATCCCGCTGGTGCCCGACCGGGTCCGGGTCGGCGCGCTGGTGTTCCTCGCCTCGCTGCTCCCGGACCCTGGCCGCTCGTGGCGCGACCAGCTCGGCGCCGGACGTCCCATGGCCGACTGGTTCCACGCCGAGGGGCTGCCGAGGCAGGGCCGCGACGACCAGGGACGGACCGTCTGGCCCGCCGACGTCGCGACCGAGCTCTTCTACCACGACTGCCCGCCGCAGGTCGCCGCCGCGGCAGCGGCACGGCTGCGCCCGCAGTCGCCCACGCCCGTCGCCGAGCCGACGCCGCTGACGGCCTTTCCGGACGTGCCGATGCACTACGTCGGCTGCCGGTCCGACCGGGCGGTCTCCGGCGCCTGGGCCGCGGAGACCGCCCGCGCGCGGCTCGGGACCGAGGTGACCTGGCTGGACGGCTCGCACAGCCCCTTCCTCGCCGACCCGGAGGGGCTGGCCGAGGTCCTGCTGACCCTGGAGGCCCGATGACCGCGTCGCTGACCCCGACCACGGCGGCCTTCCACCACGAGGTGGAACAGTTCCTCTACCGCGAGGCCGCGCTGCTCGACGAGTGGCGGCTCGACGACTGGTTCGCTCTCATGCACCCCGACGTCGAGTACCGCGTCCCCGCGCCCGGCTCCGACCATCTGGACCCGCGGCACACGCTGCAGGTGATCCACGACGACCACACGCGCCTCGGCGGGCGGGTCGCCCGGCTCAAGAGCAAGCACGCGCACGCGGAGAGCCCGCGCTCGCGCACCCGCCGGTTCGTGACCAACGTCCGGGTGCTGGACGGCCCGGTCGGCGACGCGGGGGAGGCCACCGTCGCGGCGAACTTCCACGTCATGCGCACCCGGCTCGGCAAGCTCGACCACTTCCTGGGGACCTACCGGTTCGTCCTGGTGCCCGACGGGGCGGGCTTCCTCGTCCGCGAGCGGGTCGCGACGCTCGACCACGGGATCGTCGAGGCGGGCGGAACCGTCTCGATCATCCTGTAGGGGCGTCGTCGTGCACGACCTGCACACCCACGTGGTGCCGCCTGCGACCCCGTTCCTCGACCGCCTCGCGACGGCCGACCCGCGGTGGGCCCGGCTCGAACGGGGACCCGACACCGGCGACGTGCTCGTGGCGGGGAAGGTCTTCCGGACGGTCCGGCGGGTGGCGTGGGACCTCGACGCCCGCCACGACGCCGCCGCGGCGGCCGGCGTGACCGGGCAGCTGCTGTCGGCGATGCCGGAGCTGTTCGCTCCCTGGGCGCCCCCGGCCGACGGCGCCGACTACGCGCGCGCCTTCAACGACTGGCTCGCCGGGGAGCTGACGCGCCACGGCGGCTTCTACTTGGGACTCGGCGTCGTGCCGCTGCGCGACCCCGACGCGGCCGCGGCCCTGCTGACCGACGTCGCCGGCGCGGGGCTCGTCGGCGTCGAGCTGCCTGCCGGCCCGCCGACGGCCGCCCTGCACACCGCCGCCTGGGCCGGGTTCCTCGACGAGGCCGAGCGGCTCGGGCTGTTGGTCTTCGTCCACGCCGTCGGTGGCCCGGGGTTGGCGGACTACCCGCACCCGATGGCCGCCAACGGGGTGCTGTTCCCGGCCAGCATCGGCACCGCGATCGGTGGGCTGATCGCGACCGGCGCGATCGCGGCCAGACCCCGCCTTCGGCTGCTCGCGAGCCACGGCGCCGGCTCGCTGGTCACCGAGCTGCCCCGGATCGACTTCCTGCGGGACACGACGCCCGCGCTGCGGGAGCTGATGCCGGAGTCGGCCGTCGAGTCCGCGCGCCGGCTCTGGTACGACCCGCTGCTGTTCGACGCCGCCCTGCTGCGGCTCCTCGTCGACGTCGTCGGCGCCGACCGCATCGTGCTGGGCACCGACCACCCGTTCATGCCCGTGGATCCCGTGTCCTTCCTCGACGACCCCCTGCTGCCGGCAGGCCTCGCCGCCGCCGTCCGCACGCACAACCCGGCCGCCCTGCTGGGCCTGCCGGCCTCCTAGCGAAGGAGCTGGAGACATGACCGAACTGCTCGAACCCGCCGCCACCACCCCCACCGCCGGGCTCGTCGACGACCGCCCCACCGACGGCTTCTTCCGGGTCGACCGGGCCGCCATGGTCGACGAGGCGGTGTTCGCCGAGGAGCAGCAGGCCGTCTTCGACCGGTGCTGGCTCTACGTCGGCCACACCTCGGAGATCGCCGCGCCCGGCGACTTCCGCACCCGCACCGTGGCCGGACGACCGTTGATCCTCTGGCGCGGGACCGACGGCGAGGTCCGGGTCTTCCTCAATGCCTGCCGGCACCGCGGCGCCCAGCTGTGCCGGGTCCCCGACGGCAACGCCCGCGGCATGTCGTGCTTCTACCACGCCTGGACCTACGCCAACGACGGTCGGCTCACCGGGCTGCCCGACGCCGACGGGTACGGGCCGGGGTTCGACCGGTCCCGGTTCGGCCTGAGCTCCCCGCCGCGCGTGGCCGTGTACCGCGACTTCGTGTTCTGCTGCTTCG
>Ga0182736_1002203_pt1 | contig 15556 bp, 8 predicted proteins | sample eDN5th30CKraftBY_FD_128882 | JGI IMG/M metagenome (GOLD analysis project Ga0182736, IMG submission 128882) | Enriched backyard soil microbial communities from Emeryville, California, USA - eDNA 5th pass 30_C Kraft BY (version 2) (version 2) | ecosystem: Environmental > Terrestrial > Soil >... | reverse complement strand
TAAGCGGCCTTTAGTAGCGCCCGGGCCCGGCGATGAAGCGGCCGGGCGACCGCCCGAGTCCTCCAGCACACGCGGGGCCAGCCGGAAGGCGGCGAAGATGCCGAGCAGGCCGGGGAGGATTGCAATCAGGTAGGCGGCACCGATGCTGCCGTGGGACGTCCAGCCGAACGCGTTCGTCCAGTCCACCGCAGCTCCCGCGAAGCCGGCGCCCATCGCGATGCCGAGGTTCTCGGCGAGGTTCAACGACGACGAGGTGCGCCCCTCCTCGCCCGCCGGCGCGAGCCCGAGGACGATCACGGAGAGGGTGGGGTAGACGAGGCCCATCCCCAGCGCGGCCAGCGCCCAACAGGCGATCGCGATCGGAACGGGAACCGCCTCGACGAGGACGCTCGCGGCCGTCGCCGCGATCCCGAGGACCACCACCGCGAACCCGACGATCGCGCGGGCGCTGCGGCAGTCGCTTCCCCACGCGCCGTCGATCCGTGCCGAGAGCCAGGTGCCGGCGAACCACGTGCAGGCCGCGGCGGAGAGCGCGATCCCCGCGCCCGAAGGGGAGAGCCCGCGCAGCGACATGAGGCCCAAGGGGAGGAAGGCCTCCGCGCCAAACCAGCAGAAGCCGAGCAGGCCGCGGGTGAGCAGCCCCGCGGGGAGGCCGCGCCTCGCCCGCAGGGTCCCGGCGGGAAGGAGGTGCCGGCTCGCTTCGGTGGCGACCGCGACGCCGATCGCGGCGAGGGCGGCGCCGTGCCACGCGTGCTGCGAGAGTCCGAAGAGGAGGATCCCGATTCCCGCAGCGATCTGCACCGCGCGCAGGAGCATGCGCGGCTCCAGGCGGTCGCGCTTCGCGCTGGTCTCGAGCCGCCGCAGCGACGGCAACATCAGCGCCGGGACCACCGCGAGCAGCGGCAGCAGGCCCAGGAACACGAGTCGCCAGCTCGCGTGCGCGGCGAGGATCCCGGCGACCGCGGGCCCCACCAGGGCGGGGACCAGCCAGGCGCTCGAGATCAGCGCCATCACCTTCGCGCGGAGGTGATCGGGGAAGCCGAGCCGGACAGTGAGGTAGCCGGTCGTCATGAGGGCGCCGCCACCCAGGCCCTGCAGCGCGCGGCCGACGATGAAGGTCGGCCAGCTGGTGGCGAGCCCGGCGACGAGGAGGCCGGCCGCCGCGAACGCGAGCCCCACGACGAACGGCAGGCTGGGCCCTCGGGCATCGGCCGCCTGCCCGGTGGCGATGGTGCCGACGACGTTGGCGAGCATGAACGCGCTGAACGCCCAGCCGTAGACGCTGAGCCCGCCGAGCGCCTCGGAGACCACCGGCATGACGGTGGCGACCGACATCGCTTCGAAGGCGATCAGGGAGACGCTGATGACGACGCCCACGCACAGAGCGCCGCGCCCGGAGCCGAACAGGCTCTCCTGATCCATGCCTTCCACCCGCGCCACCCAGCCTCCCTAACGTGACGAGGAACGGGGATCCAGCACCGAAGAGTCCCGTCGACTCTCCAGCGAAGAGGCGAGCGGGAAGGCCGATTATCACAGGCTCTGCGAATCAATTTACCGGACGAGCGGCCCATCGCCCGCCCTCCGCATCGCGGGCGGTCGATGCACTTCGGAATGAACACCTCAAGCTGAGGCCGTGCGCGGCCAGCCAAACGCGAGCCCGGGGCTCAAGAGTTCGGAGCTGCCCGTCGTTGAACCTCCTTGCATGCTCCCTCCGGAGTTCGCCAAGCATTGGCTTGGCCCAGATCATCCTGCCTTTGGCGCATTCGATGAGCGGCACGACCTCGCCGTCCCAAACCTTGGCGAACTATTCGGTCCTGGTTTGCAAACAAGAATGCCCTTCGCAGCATTGCGGACATTCCGCCACGGCCTGGAGGACCGCTCGATCATCCCAGCGGCCGCCGCTGCTGCCTCAAACCTCCTGCCTTCCATGCGCACTTTCCGGAGAGGGCGGACCAACTCGTCTGATGACGACCCGAAGCTCTTATGCCTCAGGCCGCCCGACGGCAGGCCCACGAAAGGGCGCGAACCAGCAAATCTGAAGGATCGACGCCAATTGTGCCGGTCAACGGCTACGCTAGACTCCGGGCGCTGGGCACAATTACTGCAGGGAGCGAATCTCTTCTCACCAAGTGTTCTTTTGTTCTCAGTCGCCGCCCGCTACCATAGGATCCGAATCATTGTCGTTCCCCGGGGGGTATCTATGCCGAACTTTGACCAGCCTGAGTACGATCACCTCAGGAAGATAGTTTCAGAGCGAACAAAATCTTTCGTCTTTTGGCTTGGAGCCGGAATTAGCGTGTCCGCAGGCCTTCCTTCTTGGTCGGCGTTACGAGATCGGCTAATTAAGGCCGCCGAAAATAGGGCCAAAACCTTCGACGAATCGGAACAAGAAAGGCGGCTGCGCAAATTACACGCCGCAAGGTCTCAAAACCCTTGGCTTGCTTTCGATATTATCGCGCGCCAGCTTGGGCCTGAAGTCTATCGGACCGAGATAAGACACGCCCTGGCACCTGCTTCCTCTACACGGATCCCCTCCGCGTTTGGAAAGATCTGGAAGCTTCGACCGAGCGCCGTTTTGACTCTCAGCATCGACAGACTGGCCTCCCGAAGTCTGCTTGAATCCAAATACTCATCGAAGGGTTTTTCGGAATTTAGCTCAAATCAGCCCGGAAAGTTCTCGACCGCGATCGAGCTTCCCCACCCCTTCATTGCAAACCTTCATGGAGACCACGAGGATAGCGATTCCTGGGTCTTCAGGCGTACAGACCTAAAGCGACTCCTCGAAGACCAAGCATATCGCTCGTTTATTATTCGGGTATTATCCAATCGAACGGTAATCTTTGCTGGGATCACTCTAGAGGATCTTGCCGTCGGCGGGCTTCTCGAGGACTTGAGAAAGCAGGGCCTCAAGACAGGACCGCATTACTGGTTCACTCATCGGAACGATCCTTCACTAGATGCGTGGGCACAGTCGATTGGGGTTGAGGTAATTCGCTACGCCTCTGTCGGAAACGATCATTCTGAGCTCGATCTGTTTTTAGAGGATCTGTATTCCCACATTCCTACAGATACCCTTGCCCCTCCTGTTGCTCCGTCAATTGGGGATCAACCTCTGGTTGCTGGCGCGCTTCCCGCGCCTTCGGAGGCATTCCGAGAGTCTCCCGAAAATCTTCGCTGGATGCTGAATAACGCTGCATCGTTAATTCTCAGTTCCAACTCTAACGCCGACGTCCGCTATCGGGAATTCCTTGAGCAGTACCAGCACGCAATTTATGCAGCAAGCTTTGTGTCGACCACTCCTCCGAACAACACCGTCTTTGGCGTGCAATTGGAAGCCGAAATTGGAAAAGGGGGATTTGGGAAGGTATTTCGAGCCAGCGATTCATCCGGACGCACTGTTGCACTAAAGCTGCTTCATCGAGAATCAAGCGAAAATCGTGAGATGCTTGAGGCTTTTCGTCGAGGGGTTCGTTCAATGCAAATTCTGAACGACTCAAGCACCAAGGGCGTGGTGAAGTTTATTTCAGCGTGGGAGCTGCCACCAGCCATGTTGATGGAGTTCGTGCCCGGGCCGAACCTCAAAGAAGCAGTGGATGCAAAGCAGTTGACCGATTGGTCCGACCGACTGGAGGTAGCATTTCAGTTGGTCAAGATCATCAGGTCTGGGCACAAGCATGCTCAGCGAGTTCTTCATCGAGACATTCGTCCGCCAAACATCATGCTCGAAAACCTCTACGCGGACGGAAAGATCAATATCAAGGTATTGGACTTCGATTTGTCGTGGCACCAAGATGCAGAGGGTCGCACTATTGCTCTGAACCCGGGTATCAACGGGTACTTGGCGCCTGAACAATTGTCATCCGCTTCAAACTCCTCTACCAGGCATGCCGGCGTTGACACATATGGTGTAGGCATGACGCTGTTTTTCCTTTGCGCGCAAAGGGATCCTTCTCCGGGGGAGTCTTTGAGGGTGAGCTGGCCAATCACGGTGTCGGAGGCGGTGAAGCGCCATAAATCTGATCGGTGGCACTCTCTGCCGTCGAGGTTTGCCAGAATGATATTGGTGTCCACTCGGGAAAAGCAGTCGGACCGCTGGGATTTGTCGCAATTGGAACTCGAGTTGGAGAGACTTATCGTGGCCGAGAAGTCGCCTGAAACATTGCGTCCGCTGCCCGACATGCTCGCGGAAGAGCTTGCAGTTCGCGCTCTTCCTCACGACACGTATGTCTGGAACGAGAATACGTTTACTGCAGAGTTCAGGATGATCAACGGATCGCGTGTTTTCCTGACAGGGGCTCCGTTTGATGATTGTGTCGAAGCGAGCCTTGAATGGCTGGACACTGGAAATGCTGATCGGAGAAACATTGGAAAGTTTGTAGCGGCGCGCAAAGAGCAAGCGGTTACCGCTCTCGAAAAGTCAGGCTGGAACATTCGCTCTGCAAATGCCGACTCGAGTCAGACCCAGATCACTGCGCGCGCGTCAGCAGTTTTCATAAAGACCGACATTGAGCGGTTTGCCGTCGGTCTCGGAAAAGCATCGGAATTTTTTCGCAAGGAGTAGGTTTGCACACCTCTTAGTGGAATGGGTTGGAGTTGAGGCATTAGAACGAAATTCTCTTCGACGAACCGCTGGAACGTTCACCCCTTGCACGGGTGGAGTTGGTCGGGCGCGATGGCGCCTTCGACTCTGCGGACTGCCGCGACCTCGGTTTCACGATCGCGGATGGCCCGGCCTGGCACCGACTGTTCCACTTCGTCCTAGCCGACCACGCGTGGCATTTCGTGAAGCACGCGTTCGGGGAGACCTTCGAGCCTCTGTTGTCCGTCCCCCAGACCGGGTTCTTGCCTCTCGGCGAACACGATTCCGGCGCACAACAACGAATCGCAGGGTGCCGACTCCCTCGCCGACTTCAAGCTCGGCGTCGCCGCCGCGGAGAAGATGCCCTGGTTCTTGGGAGGCGGGCACGACGGAGCGCTCGAGGACGTTGCAGAAGCCCTCGAACTGGACACCCAGGGGCCCAAGGAGCGTCGTTTTTGAGGTCCTTTGGGGGGCGGGCTGCGAAAGCGTTTGCATTGCTTGACGAGGCTCGGGTCCTCCCGTCCCGCTCTCCCGATGTCCAAGCAGGTTGCCGCCGGCGACCTCGTCTACCGCTCCGCGAATGTCCGTTATTTTGAGCTGCCGGGCATCAGTAAGACGCTTCTCAACTGCGCGCTCGGCCACACGCTCTTGGAATCGGGGCGCAGCCTTCGTCACGCCGATTTACCACCCCGTCCGGCATTCGCTCGCTGCCCGGCTGCAGTTGGATGCCCTCGACCTCGTCCATCTTTGGCGATCTCAACCACATCCAACAGACCGCCGATGATGACGCCGAGGTCCCCGTTCACACTCCTGGCCTCGACGGGTGATGTGGAGGCGTGCCAATTGTAACCGCCTCAATGGCCGGTCCGGCAAGACTAGGGGCTGTCCCTAGTGTGCAGCCAGCCGGAGCACCGCGCAGCAGACGTGTATGAGGCCAAGGAAGCTCTGGCTGGTCTTGTTGTAGCGCGTGGCGGGGGCGCGGAAGCGCTTGAGGCCGTGGAAGAGCAGCTCGACGAGGTAGCGCTTCGCGTAAAGCACGCGGACTTTGGGAAGGCGCGCGGTCGTTCAGGCTTCGAGTTGATGACCGCGCGCATGCCCTTCGCTCGGATCGCCGCGCGAAACTCGATCGAGTCATAGCCAGTGTCTCCGATCAGCGCGCGACCTCGGGCGTGCTCCAGAAACTCGCGCGCCGCGAACATCTCGTGCCGCTGCCCCTGCGTGATCGCGATGTGGAGCGGTCTCGCCTTCGTGTCGAGGATCGCGTGGATTTTGGTGGAAAACCCGCTCGAGAGCGGCAAAAGCGTTGGATTGGAACCCCCTTTTCCGCCCGCGGCGTCTTGGTGCGCCCGAACGACGGAGCCGTCCACAATGCAGCCTCCTCGGCGACCTCGACTTGGAGGGCCATGAAGATCGCGTCCCATTGTCCCTTCCGCGAACCGTTCCGGAAGCGGTTGTAGATCGACCTCGACGGGCCAAAACGCTCAGGAAGGTCTCGCCAGGGGAAGCCGGTACTCGCGTGGAAAATGACTGCGTCCACGAAGGACCGGCCACCAAGGTTGGAGACCGGTCCCGACTTCCGGGACGGGATGATTCGACGAATTCGCTTCCCCTGATCGTCAGTCAACGCATGCCGGTGCATGTCGATGTTGATCACCTAGCCACGGTCGCCGCAATGCCCTTCGGCGTCGCCACCCCTAAGTGATCGATCTGACTGGGAACAGCACTTTTGGAGGCCTAGGGATAGTCACTAGGCCCCCGGAGGCGCACGATATCAGGTGCGACTCTCGGCGAAGTCGCCGAGGAACGGATTCTCGGGAGGCACGCCGAAGCGGCCCGGCGTGGAATTGGTTCATCCGAACGCCTGGAAGCTCTTCCCGCCGTCGGCGAACTAGCGGGATGCGACCTAGTTTGGTAGTAATCGCCGATCGGGCTCGAGCAGGCGAAGGTTCTCCTGGTCGCCCCGATCAAGGGGTCTAAGGTGGCGACTGCGGAACAGCTCAAGGCGCTCGTAAAGAGCTATGCCGAGGGTGACCAGGCCCAGTTCCTTGCCGTGGCAATGCAGGTTGCTGCCCACGCGGCCCGCCAAGGTCACGGGAAACTCGCGCAGGAGCTCCGTGCTCTCGTCGACGAAGCAAAGGCCAAGAGGGATGAAGTTCCCCGGCGCCCGGACGGACCGACTCCTTTGGTGCAACCTAGGGGTGAACTCTCTGGGCTCCTCTCGGTTTCATACCCCTCGACACGGCTGCCCGAGATGGTCCTCGAGGGGCAGGTCCGGCAGCGCCTCGAGCGCGTACTGAGGGAGCAACGGCAGAGCTCCAAGCTCCGCGAGTATGGACTCCGTGCACGGCACCGCATTCTTCTCGTCGGTCCTCCAGGCTCGGGCAAGACGATGACCGCGGCGGCCTTGGCCGGCGAGATGCACCTGCCGCTCTTCACAATCGTTCTAGATGCACTGATTACGAAGTTCATGGGTGAGACGGCGGCGAAGCTGCGACTGGTCTTTGACGCGATCCAGGCGACGCGCGGTGTCTACCTCTTCGACGAATTCGATGCGATCGGCGGTCAGCGCGGAGCCGGGAACGACACTGGAGAGATCCGCCGAGTGCTGAATTCGTATCTCCAGTTCCTTGAACAAGACGATTCGAACAGCTTAATCATCGCAGCTACGAACCATCCGGAACTTCTCGACCACGCACTCTTCCGTCGCTTTGACGATGTGCTCGAGTACAGTGTGCCGTCCAGAGACTTGGTGGCCCGCACAATAAGGGCGAAGATCTCAGCATTCGTAGACAGCGAGCTCGATTGGACCGCGATCGCTGAATCCGCCGAAGGCCTGAGCTATGCTGAGCTCACTCGAGCCTGCGGGGACGCCATTAAGGAGTCGATCCTTGATGAAAAGGCGGCCATCTCCACGCCTGCTCTCTTGCGGGCCTTTGAAGAGCGCCGAGCCTCTCGCCGCAGCTGAACGAGCGATCTGTGCCCAATCCACGCGACCTTCCCCATCTGTTCCTCAGCTCCGCTCCGGACTCGCCCCGTTTCACTTCCCCGCGAGCCGGCGGTGGTAAGACTCGAACGAAGTTGCAGGACCGCGAGATTCACGGGCGCCGACTTAGCGAGCAGTACTGGACGGCAGTGAAGGAAACCGCGGGCAAGAGCGACACTGGCATTCGGCTCGAGTTTGAAAGCGAACCGGGCTTCGACCTGCACCTCAAGAGCCTCGATCCAGATGGCAAGCGCGGTTTCGAGCTGTTGAATGTACGTACAGATCGCGATGGAGAGGTCGAAGTCGTAAAGGCGACCGTACTCGTAGAGCAGGCGCGACTTAGTCATTTCGAGAAGCTGTTTCAAGACTACTTGACCAAGACCCGCGGGAAGGCAGGGCAGCCCGCCAACAGGCTGCTAGTTGAAAGCATTGCAAATGTGCGTCGTGCGCACCTCAAGTCGCTCTGGACTGACTCGAACCACCCCTTCCCGCCGTGGAACGAGCGCAGGTGGTGGGAGGTTTGGCTTCGGAACAAGCCCGGCGCAGTCGATTCCTTCCGCAACCTAGCAGCAAATCGTGGACTTCTGACCTCAAAACGGTCCCTCGAGTTCATCGACCGCTTGGTCCTTAATGTTCAGGGGTCGGCGGGCGACCTGAGCAAACTGCTTCGCGAGGACGACCTCATCGCCGAGTTACGAGCGCCGACGATCTCGACCTCGGAGTTCATTGATTTGTCGGGGGCCGGCCAGCGAGAGTTCGCTGACGATTTGGTCGAGCGGTTGGAGCACGCTGGTGATGCGTCTCCGGCCGTCTGTGTACTCGACACGGGCGTGGCTCGAGCCCACCGACTGATTAGCCCAGCGCTCCCTCAGCACTCGTGGTTAAGCGTCGACCCCAGCCGATGGCAACCCGACGACACGCACGGTCACGGCACCCAGATGGCTGGGCTCGCTTTGTTGGGTGACTTGGGCCCAATTCTTTCGTCAAACGAACCGGTGAAGCTTATCCATGGCCTTGAGAGCGTAAAGCTCTTCCCTCGTCCTGGAAATACGCACAGTCACGAGGCCTACGGTGCGGTCACTATTGAGGCCGTCTCGCGCGTCGAGGTGGCCGCTCCCTTTCGACCACGTGTGATCTGCATGGCAGTCACAAGTACGGAGCATATGGAGCGCGGGCGCCCGACATCCTGGTCCAGCGCGGTCGACAAGCTGGCGTGTGGGGAAGGCGACTCCGATGGCCCTCGTCGTCTATTCTGCATCTCCGCCGGGAACATGGACCCCAGTCACTTCCACGGATTTCCAACGACAAACGAGTTGGCATCCGTGGAGGACCCCGCTCAGGCATGGAATGTACTCACCATCGGGGCGTTTGCGGATCGTGAGACCATAGACGAACCCGCGCTGAAGGGGTGGACGGCCGTCGCAAAGGTTGGGGAACTCTGCCCGTCCAGTACGACCTCCGTCATGTGGGACGATATCTGGCCGATCAAGCCGGAGCTGGTTCTGCCCGGCGGGAACGCGGCGCTCGACCCTGCGGGATTGCAGACCGATTTTCCCGAAAGCCTCTGCCTTCTCACGACACATCATCAGCCTGTCCAGAAGCAACTCGCCGCGACTGGAGACACCAGTGCCGCTACTGCGCTCGCCGCACGAATGGCTGCTCGTGTTCAGGCGAAATATCCGCACCTCTGGCCAGAAACGGTGCGAGGGTTGCTCGTGCATTCGGCGGAGTGGACGCCCGCCATGCAGGCGTATCTTCCGACTGCGAAGCTCGGCCCGCGCAAGAAGCCAAAGAAGATCGAACTGGAGCGCCGGCTTCTCCGAATCTTTGGGTACGGGACGCCGAACGAAGTTGCGGCCATGTACAGCGGGAAGGATGCTCTCACCTTGATCCGGCAGGATGAACTCCAGCCGTACGACCGCAACGGCTCTCGCTTCACGACTAAGGACATGCACTTCTATTCGCTGCCATGGCCGAGCGACGAGCTCAAGAGGCTTGGAGAGACCGAGGTAGAGCTTCGTGTAACAATCTCGTACTTCATCGAGCCGTTACCAGGAGAGCGGGGGTACGCGCTGAACCAGCGGCACCGTTACGCCTCCCACGGCCTCCGATTCGAGATGAAGACCGGTGCAGAGACCGTCGATCAGTTCAAGGTCCGCATTAATAAGGCAGTCCGGGAGGACGGCGAGAAGGCGACTAGCATAGGCGACTCGAAGAACTGGGTTCTTGGACCAGACCTTCGCAGCAAGGGTTCGCTACACAGCGACCGATGGTTCGGTCCGGCCGTAGAGTTGGCCGCAAAAGACTGCCTCGCGGTGTATCCCGTGGTCGGCTGGTGGCGGGAGCGGCCGCGTTTTGACCGCTGGTCATCACGTGCGCGTTACGCACTCATCGTATCTATTCGTGCACCAAAGGTAGAAGCGGACATCTACACCCCAGTGGCGATCCGGCTGGGTGTCCCTGTCGCCGTGACCTCATAACCTCAATATTGGGAAGAGGACGGCCTCTTGCCTCGCACCCTTCAACTGCCGACGCTACGCGGGCTAACTGAGTTATTGGTGGCGGAATCGTGACTGACTTTCAGAGGAAATGGGTTCTATATATCGATCTCGACGGTTTCGGTGCACGGGTCATGCGTCCGGACAGTCGAAGGAGTGTAACTCAGCTCTACGAGAAGATTGTCAGAGATCTCGTTGCCAGCCCGGTTCAAGGGCAGTTGCTTGAGGCGCTCGCCAAAACAAACTTGGAGGAGGCCGAGGCTGAGTACGTCGCTGCCAAGAGAAATGGAGTGCCTGTCGAGCAAGCGCGTGCCGCGATTGCCCAACGCATCGAGGTCTCGGGCCAACTGATTGCGGCAGCGAGAAGTTTTGGTGAACAGAAATCAAAATGGCAGTCTTCCGTAAAGGTGTTCTCGGATTCTATATTTGTCTTTTTCGATGACTTTGATCCGGACGGTAAACCTAAGGTTACGACTGCTGACTTCATCGGCGTAGTGGGAATCTACGTGTCATCCGTGTTGTGGAAGGCAGGAATTCCACATCGAGGTGCCGTTTCGGTGGGCGATTGTTACGTCGACTCTGCGGGAGCGATATTCCTCGGAGAGCCGATCGTTCGTGCTGTACGGTGGGCAGAGGTGCAGGAGTGGTTGGGAGTCTCAGTCGAGCCCAACTCCGCACCGGAGATAGCCGCGAAGGCTCCAGAACTCGGGTTCAGTCGGCAGGAGATTCCATGCGCCAGCGGGACGGTTGCGTCGTTTGCCTTGCTCCCGGGTTGCATCAACAACCGGGCGGCCCCGCCCGATTTACCAACACGGAAGGAAATCCTCGACGGCGTCGTCGGGCAGCTTAGGGCAGCTCGTCAGGCCAACTTGCTCAAGGTCCTTCCTCGTTTCGAGGCTACCCTCGCTCTCCTTAAGACGGAGGGCTTTGAGTTTAGCCTCGACGACGAGCTCTTCGGCATGCCGTAGGCACGGCGACCTGGATGGCTAGACACCAAGGCCGGCCGCTCTCGGTCTGGCCATGCGGGCGTCGAAGCCATACGTACCCGGCACGGATTTCAAGGTTGATCTTGAACCTTCACAATAGTCAGGTTCGCAATCAGGTGCTTTGGGTGAAGCGAACTGATCTCTGTGTGGAGCGATCGAAGGAGGAGCGTGGTAGCTACCCTGGGGCTCGGGGGATCCTGGATGCTGGGCCGTCAGACACCTTCATCGGCCCCAAAAGCCCTTGCGTGGGGCTCGCCTCAAGGGTCGAACCTCAACGGACCGATCGCTTCGTAACAAAGCGCGTCTCCTAGAAACACGAAAGCCCCTCGTAACCTACCGAGGGGCTTTCGATTTTCTGGTGCCCAGAGCCGGAATCGAACCAGCGACACGGGGATTTTCAGTCCCCTGCTCTACCGACTGAGCTACCTGGGCATATGGACCTGCCGGCTTTGGGCCGGAAGGACGGGCGGATTTTGCCGATCTGCGGGGGACTGTCAACTACGAAGACGGCTGCAGGGCGGACTTTCGCGGGGCCAGAGCTGCTACGGGCGGATCAGCGGCGTGGCGTGAGAGTGCGGGCGATGGCGACGAGCTGGAGCTCGGCGTGGTCGAGGTCGGCGGCAAGGGGGAGGGCGGGGCTGAGGCCGGAGCGTTCGTGGGCGCGGGCCTCGCGGTGGTGGGCGAGGAGGGTGATGGAGGCCAGGCGCGCGATGCGCAGGCTCGCGTCGGTGGGGCGGCCGGGGGCGGCCAGGGACGCGGAGAGGGTGGAGAGGAAGGTCGCTTGGGACTCGGCGGCGCGCTGCTGTTGGGCGGGGGAGGCGCGCACCGCCGTCGTGGCAGCGTCCAGGGCGACGGCGAAGGCTGCCGGCAAGATGCGGGAGACCTCGTCGATGCCGCGGCGGGTGGCGCGGATGGCGGCGGGGCCGACCTCGCCGGCCACGAGGCGGGTGAGGGCGCGGTAGAGCTCCTCGGTCGCGTGGGCTGCCGCTTCGGCCCAGAGGTCGGCCTTGTCGCGAAAGTAAAAGAGCAGGTTCTGGCGGCTGAGGCCCGCGTCCCCGGCCAAGTGCTCGAGGCGCGCGTCGGCCTGGCCTTCTTCTGCGAATCGGTCGAGGCAGGCGCGGGCGATGGCCGTGCGGCGGTGGTCGCGGCGATCGGTAGGGGAGGGGTCTCCGCTGGGGCTCCCACGCGGCGAACGGTCGGCGGTGGAGGTCGTCCGGGAGGGAGGGTGGCGATCCATCCGGAGACTTTACCAATAGAAAAATATCGGACGAGAGGAAAACCGGTTGCCGAAGGCCGAGGATTGCCGAAACTAGCGCCGAATCAAGTGGTTGGCAGCGCGCCGCCCCCCGAATTGCGCACGCTCTGACACAGGTGCGAACACCAGTCGCGTTGACTTGCGGCGGTGGCGCTTGGTCTAAACGTGGCCGGCGTTCAGCAGGAGCGGTGTGGGCCCGCGGCGACGGCACTAAAGGCCGGCGCCGGAGGACCCTTGGATGGCGGCGGGCCGGCGGCCCCCGGCCGACGAACCGGAGTGTTCGACGATGCACGCGCGGATCGGGCACGAGGCCAGCGTTCCCCACCACCACGTACACGGGCACCGCGAGCGGGCGGCTCGGGAGAAGCCCGCTTCGGCGGCGTTCTACGACGTGGACGGGACGCTGGTGTCGACGAACGTGGTGCACGCGTTCGGCTACTATGCGGCGAACCGCGGGCGGCTGATGGAGTCGGCGCTGCGAACGGCCGCGGTTGTGGCGGGGATCCCGGCGTTCTGGGCAGCGGACCAGGTGTCGCGGGCGCTGTTCAACGAGCTCTTCTACAAGCAATACAAGGGCATCTCTCGGGACCGGCTGATCGCGCTCTCCGAGGAGCTCTTCGAGAAGGTGCTGAAGCCCGCGATCTATCCCGGCGCGCGGGACATGGTGGAGCGCTGCCGCGACACGGGCGCCCGCCAGGTGATCGTGACGGGCGCGATCGACCTGACGATCCTCCCCCTGGCGCGGTGGTTCGGGATGGATGACGTCATCGCGAACAAGCTCGAGTTCCTGGACGACGTGGCGACGGGGCGCGTGATCAAGCCGCTGATCGCGGGGGCGACGAAGGCGGCCGCGGTGCGGGACTACTGCGCCGCGGAGAAGCTGGACCTCTCGGCGTGCTGGGGCTTCTGCGACTCGTACGCGGACTACTCGATGCTGGCGGTGGTGGGGCGGCCCACCGCGGTGAACCCCGATTTCCGGCTGCGCTCGCTCGCGCGGTCGCACGACTGGCCGGTGGTGGATCTGAGATGAGGTTGGCGAAGGAGCTGGAAGCCCCCGAGGTTGTGACGATCGACAAGGGGAGCGCGCCGCGCATCCTCCACTACGGCGAGGACTTCCTCCTGGAGGACCTGCCGGTCGGCACCCGCGTCATCTATCCGAAGCAGCCGATCGCGGGGCTGCCGAACCCCCGCGCCGCGATCCGGTGGGCGTTGAATCATCCTCTTGGCTGCGATCCGCTGCCGGCTCAGCTGAAGCCCGGGATGAAGGTGACGATCGCCATCGACGACATCTCCCTCCCGCTGCCGCAGATGCAGCGGCCCGATCTGCGGCAGACGATGCTGGAGATCCTGCTCGAGATGCTGGCGGACCACGGCGTCGAGGACGTCCACATCATCATCGCCATCGCGCTGCATCGGAAGATGACGGCGGCGGAAGTTGAAAGGGCGGTGGGCCCGAAGGTGTTCCGCGCCCACTGGCCGGAGACGCTGTACCACCACGACGCCGAGGATCCGGACGGGATGGTGGAGCTGGGGAAGACCCGCCACGGCGAGCCGGTGCGGATCAACCGGCGAGCGGCGGAGTCGGACCTGCTGATCTACGCGAACATCAACTTCGTGCCGATGAACGGCGGGCACAAGTCGGTGGGCGTGGGGCTGACGGACTACAAGGGCCTGAAGGCAAACCACAACCCGCACGCGATCCGTGGCTCGTGGTCGTACATGGATCCGAAGGGGCCGTCGGAGCTGCACCGCTCGTTCGACCGCATCGGCAGCTTCGCCGAGAAGCACCTGAACGTCTTCAAGATCGAGACGGCGGTGAACAACCGCATGTACCAGGGGCCGATGGAGTTCCTCGGGAAGAACGAGGACGACTTCACGGAAGGCGACAGGCTGAAGTTCCAGGCGCTGAAGTGGACGCTGTCGAAGACGCCGAAGGCCCTGCGCCGCGAGGTGTTCATGCGCGTGCCCGCGGGCTACGAGCTGATCGCGGTGCACGCCGGGAAGACGGAGCCGGTGCACGACCGCATCCTGGAGAAGAGCTACGACCAGTACGCGGTGCAGGTGCAGGGGCAGGCGGACATCCTGATCCACGGCATCCCCTTCATCAGCCCCTACAACGCGAACTCGACCGCGCTGAACCCGCTGCTGGTGCAGGTGATGGGGCTCGGCTACCTGTTCAACCTCTACCGGGGCCGGCCGCTGGTGAAGAAGGGCGGGGTGCTGATCCTGACGCATCCTTGCTCGGATGCCTTCGACACGAACCACCACCCCAGCTACGTGGAGTTCTTCCACAAGGTCCTCGCCGAGACGCGCGACGCGACGATCCACTCGGAGAAGTACGAGGAGGACTTCGCGACGAACCCCGCCTACATCGAGATGTATCGGCGGGGGAACGCGTTCCATGGTGTCCACCCGCTGTACATGTGGTACTGGGGCGAGAACGGCCGCCAGCACGTGGGCAAGGTGATCGTGGTGGGGGCGGACAACGCCCACGTGCCGCGGATCCTCGGCTGGGAGCGCGCCTCGACGCTGGCGGAGGCGATCGCGATGGCCCGCAGCGAGATGGGCCGCAGCGCGCAGATCACCATGGTGCACAACGCGCCGATCGTCCTCGCGGACGTGGAGTAGCAAAGATGATCCGCGAGGCGATCACGGGGTGGGACCTCTCGGCGACGGAGGCCCTGCGCGGCAAGCGCATCCTCTTCACGGGCGCCACGGGCTTCGTGGGGAAGGTCGCGCTGTCGATGCTGCTGACGCGCTTCCCCGAGGTGGGGAAGATCTACGTGCTGGCGCGCCCCGGCGTGTCGACGGGCGCGGACGCGCGCTTCTGGGGGAAGGTGATCGTCGCGCCACCCTTCGATCCGCTGCGGGCGCGCCTCGGTCCGGCGTTCGAGGACTTCGTCCGCGAGAAGTGCGAGCCCGTGGCCGGCGACGTGTCGAAGGCGTGGTGCGGCTTCCCCGACGAGCTCCTCGCGAAGCTCGAGGGCAACGTCGATCTGCTGATCAACTCCGCGGGCCTGGTGGACTTCAACCCGACGCTGGAGGCGGGGCTGAACGCGAACGCCCTCGGCGCGATCCACGTCGCAGAGACGGCGAAGCGCATCGGCGCGAAGCTCCTGCACGTGTCCACCTGCTTCGTGGTGGGGAACGCCCCCGGCATCGTCCTCGAGGACGAGGAGATCCTCGGCTGGTTCCCGAAGCGCGACGAGCGGCCAGCGGAGGCCTTCGATCCCTTCGCCGAGATCGCCGACTGCC
>Ga0182736_1002202_pt1 | contig 15557 bp, 11 predicted proteins | sample eDN5th30CKraftBY_FD_128882 | JGI IMG/M metagenome (GOLD analysis project Ga0182736, IMG submission 128882) | Enriched backyard soil microbial communities from Emeryville, California, USA - eDNA 5th pass 30_C Kraft BY (version 2) (version 2) | ecosystem: Environmental > Terrestrial > Soil >... | reverse complement strand
TCGGAATATCGCGAAAGGCCTCCTCGACCGGCCGCACCTCGTAATCGAAGTTGAGCGTCGTGGCGATGAGCCCGCTGCCATAGGGCCGAATGAGGACCGTGCGAACGCGTCTGAACAGCACGGTCGATGCGATCGCGGCGACCGATTTCGTCTCCATACCATCGCGGATCAGCGCGAAACTCTCGCGGGCCGTTTCGTCGCTCGGAGCCAGATAGTAGGGGCGATCGAAATAGATGTCGTCTATGTCGTCGCAGCGCACGAAGGCAGAGACGTCCAGCACCTTATCGCTCTCGGGCAGAACCGCGGCGATCTCGTCCGGGCTGAGCACGATATAGTCGTCATCGCCGACCTCGTAGCCCTTCACCTGATCCTCGCGCTCGACGGGACGGCCGGTCGCGCTGTCGACGAACTGCCGGCGCAACCGGTGCCCCGTCTTCCGGTTGATCATATGGAAGGCGATGCGGTCCGAACTGGACGTCGCGGAATAGAGCCCGACGGCGCAGGTCACTTCCGCGACTTTGAGAAAGCCCTTCCAGTTCGCTCGCGGTGTCACGCTCGCCTCGCTGCGATGATGGACATGCTTGCATCCGTTCTCCGACCACTGTGGAACGAACAGCGACGATGAGAGGTTCCGCCCAAGGCGGCCGGAACCTATCGTTCTTTAAGCAGTCCCTTTCCGAGCACCCCTGGCTGATCTTGTCTCCTCAGTCTGTTCGATCCAGGCGAGCGCCACCGAGCCAGCGCCTTGGGCCGGGTCGTCGTTCGATTCCGACATGAGCATCCATGCCCTATCGTCATGCAGCGCAGACCTTCGTCGGGCGCCAGTTCGCAGCGCTCAAGACCCATCGTGACCGTCACCCGGCTCGCGAGGCCGCGCGATATGCGCTCGGAGTCGTGAGGAAGTAGCGGCGAAACTGCAGCGAGAAATACTGGCTCGAGCGAAAGCCCGTGGCAAAGGCTACTTCCGTCACGCTGAGTTCCGGCCGCTCGTTCAGCATCGTCGCGGCCGTCTGCATGCGGCAGTGATTCAGGTATTCAATCGGCGTCATATTGGTGATGTCCTGGCAATGGCGGCAGAACTGCGTGCGGCCGAGGCCGCAGGCCGCCGCCATCCCGTCCAGGGTCCAGTTTCGGTCGACGCAGTCCGAAAGGTCGCGCAGGAACAGTTCGACGCTGCGCCGCGAGGAAGCAAGCTTCTCGTCAAGCGCCACAGACTGGTTCATCAGCAGGCGCAGCACCTCCAGCAGAAGCTCGTTGATGCGCAGCCGCAACTCCGATTCGAGTGCCGAGCGGGCGGGATCGGCTGCGCAGGCCGACAGCGCCTCAAAGGTGCGCTCGATCCCGTCGTCAGCCGGCCAGACCGGATTCTCGTTGAACTGCAGCAACCGTGTCAGCAGCGCGAGATCAGCCGGCGCCAGCGCCACCCAGTCGGGCCAGTGCCAGCGCTGGCTCGGGCGCCGCACACCGACATCCAGGATCAGCCAGTGCAGCCGCGACGGATCGACGTCCGGAAGGCCGACGCGATGGCGCTGCCAAGGGCGCGTAATGGTTAGGTGACCGCGCCGCAGAGCATATTCGGTCCCGTCCACGGCGAAACCGAGAGTTCCCCTCGCCAGATAGGTGAGTTCGACGCCCTCGTTCTGATGCCAGTCGAGGCCCCAGTTCTGGGTTCGCCCTGCATCCCAGAAGCCGACGGTCCGCACCTCGGCAAGCGCGTCACCCGGGAACGGACTGCCGGGATAATTGTCGCGGGCGAGCGCCCGCATCTCGACCCGGCCTTCCTCGACTGCATGGCGAAGGGGCTCGCAGGTATCGGCATAGTAGACGCCGTCAACGTCGCGAAAGCTCGGAATCAGCCTGGGTTCGACTATGGTCATCCCTTGACGCCACCCATGGTGAGTCCGGTGACGATGTATTTCTGACAGGCAAGCGCGATCAGAATCGTCGGGACGATATACATGATGCTCGCAGCGGACATTTGGTCCCAGCGTATCCCGTAGAGGAGGTTCATCTGCGAAAGCGCAAGCGGCAGCGTCTGCTTCTGCTGCGTCGAGAGGATGACGAGCGGCATCAGGAAATCGTACCAGGAGAAGAGGAACGAGAAGATCGCCGTGACCGCGACGCCGGGCAGCGCCAACGGCACGACGATACGGAAGAAAGCCTGCAGCCGCGAGCAGCCATCGACCTGTGCCGCCTCCTCGAAATCCTTCGGCAGCGAGCGGAAGAAGCTCTCCATGATCCAGACCGCGAGCGGCAGGACGAGCGCGAGTTCCGTGATGATGACGGCCGACAGCGTGTCGAGCACGCCGAAGCTCGCATACATCAAATAGAGCGGGATGATCAGCGAGATGTTCGGGATCATGCGCACACAGAGCACCGCAACGAACAGCACCGTGCTGAAGCGGAACGGATAGCGCGCGAAACCGTAGGCGGCGAGGCCGCCGATCAGGATCGAGCCGAGAGTGACGACGACCGCGATATAAATGCTGTTCAGGAAGAACCGCGCCATGTCGTAGGTCGATAATACGCTGGCGAAATTCTGCCAGGTCGGCGTGAAGAACAGCGAGAAGCTGAAGAGGTCCGCAGGCGCGCGGAAGGCGGTCAATCCGAGCCAGAGCACCGGCGCAACGAAGACGAAGGCCGTCACGGCAACCAGGACATGGCTGCCGACACGCAGAAAATCGAGGCGCTCGCTCATCGCACTGGCTTCCTCATACGATTGATCAGGATCAGCCCGGCCGCTGCGAGCGTCACAAGCATCATGACGCTGACCGCGGAGGCACGACCGACATCCATGCTCTCGAAGTTCAAGCGATAGGCGTAGTAGCTGAGCACGTCGGTCGAGTTGGCCGGGCCGCCTTGCGTCAGGATGTAGACGATGTCGAAGACTCGGAACGCATCCATGCCGCGCAAGAGCAGCGCGACCAGCACGACCGGCTGCAGCAACGGCCAGGTGATGTTGCGGAAGCGCTGCCAGCGGCCCGCCCCGTCGATCTTGGCCGCGTCATAAAGCTCCTGCGGAATAGTGGTGAGCCCGGCCGAGAGCAGGATCACCATGATCGGAGTCGTCGCCCATATCTCTACGATCAACAGGCTGATGAAGGCCGTGACCGGCTGCGAGAGCCACAGGACGCCATTCGAGATGCCGCTCAGCTTCAGCAGGTGGTTGATGATGCCAAGCTGGTCATTGAACATGAACTTCCACATCAGCCCCATGGCGATCGGCGCCAACATCATCGGCATGATGAGGATCGTCCGTGCGATGCCGGCACCGCGGGTCAGGTTGCGGAGCGCGAGCGCGATGAGGAGCCCGAGCGCCAACTCGGCCGGCACGGCGATACCGGCATAGAGCAGCGTGTTGCGCAGCGCGGTCCAGAACTGCGTATCGCCGAGGGCCCAGAGATAATTGTCGAAGCCGATGAAGCGGATCGTGCCCGGTCCCGACGTCAGGCGGAAATTCTGGAAACTCGCGATCACGGCATAGGCGAGCGGATAGGCGATGATCGCTGCCATGATGACGAGCAGCGGCGAGGCGAGCAGAAAGCCGAATGCTCGGTCGCCGAGCCGGCTGCGGCCATTTTTCTGGGGCCAGGCCCGCGACACCTGCGGGTTGGAAAGGCTGGCTTGGGTCATGAGACGGCCCGACTCCGTAAATTGGTCGATGGCGGGCAGCGCCGAGGCGCCGCCCGCCGGTAAAGGTCAGTTCTGGCCGAGGATGTTCGTGTAGAAGCCGTTGCGGTCCAGGATTTCCTTGATGCTGGCCGCTGCGCCGTCGAGTGCCTGCTGCGGCGTCTTCTGGCCGAGAAGGCTCTCCTGGATGGCGATCTGCAGCACTTCCTCGATCGGCATCCAGCTGTCGCCGGTCGCGAGTGGCAGCACCATCTGCCCGTCCGGCAGGTTCGCGGCGATGGCCGGCCAGGGATCGCCCTTCGACCCGACGACGGAATCGAGCACCGAGATGCGCGTCGGTACGATGCCGGCGGCCGCGACCTGCTCGGCCGTCGCCTTACGCTGCACCCATTTGGCGAAATCGAGCGCCACATCCTGGTTCGGCGCATCGACCAGCACATTGTAGGACCAGCCGCCGATATTGCCGGCATGGGTCTTAGCGGCGGGCTTGCGGCCGACATTGACGAGGCCGACGACCTTGGACTGCGCCGGGTCCTGGGCGAGTTGGTACATGAAGGGCCAGTTGATCGCCATGGCGACGCGGCCCTGCAAGAACAGAGCGTTGAACTCCGGATAGTCGAAGGACAGCGTGTCGCTCGGATAGACGTGCTTGTCGCGGAAGTTCTCCGTCAGCCAGGCGAGCGAGGCGACCGCCTCAGGGCTGTTGACGACGACGTTGAACTTGTCGTCGAAGACATTGCCGCCGAACGCGAACAGGTAGTTGTACCATTCCCAAGTGCTGGCGAGCTTCTTCGAGCCCTTGAAGGCAAGGCCGTAGATGTCGATATTGTTGACGTCGAAACCTTCCTCGCCGGGATGCTTGCCGTTCTTGTCCGTCGTCAACTTGACGGCCCAGTCCTGCATTTCCTGATAGGTCGCCGGCGGCGTGTTGGGATCGAGCCCGGCCTTCTCGAACAGGTCCTTGCGCCAGTAGAGGATGTTCGTATCCGAAGAGAGCGGCGCGCCGTAGAGCTTGTCGCCGATAGAATATTGCGAGACGTCGCCGGGGAAGAAATCGGCGATGTCGGGCGCTGCAGGAACCGGGACGATTTGGCCGGACAGGCCGAAGTCCTTGGCGCCGCCCGCTCCGGTGAACATGCCGTCATAGGCTCCCGTCTTGCCGACGATGGAGAGGCGGACCTTCTTGTAGAGATCGTTCTCCGGCAGCGGGTTGTAGACCACCTTCGCGCCCGAGGCCTTCTCGAACGAATCCTTCAATTCCTGCAGGATCGGTGCGAAGGGCGGCTGCAACTGGCTCGCATTGACGACGATGTTGACGGTGCGGCCATCATATTTGCCCGGCTGGAACCAGACGTCCTCATCGGCGAAGGCGGTTGAAGTGGCGAGCGCAGCCGAAAGCGCGACGCCGATCGTGAGCAACCTGGCAGACATATCGATATTCCTCCCTTTTTCTGGATCTGCGGGCCGCCGTCAGCGGCCCATCTCCCTTTCGGCCGGTGGTGCCGGCCCTTCGGTCAACCTGGTTCCGTCTCCTCGTCGAAGACCTCGACACGGTAGTGCTCCACGATCCGCTCTCCCCGGCGGAGTTCACGCGGCACGAGATTCGAGGGGCCGAGGCTCAGATAGGCGAAGGGGTCCTTGAGGATGAAGAGCGGGTTCGGCTGTGACTGTCCGATGCGGACCCCCGCCCGGCGAACCGGCCAGAAGCCGTCCACGGCGGCCGAATATTCGACGACGGCCGGGACCGCGCCCAATGCTTCGGCGATGCCGACGGCACGGTCGTCGACCCGCACAGCGATGTCGGCGATCGCGCCGCCAAACTCCCGCGGCAGGCGAAGCCCGAGACCGTGATAGTTGACCAGCGCGCCATCCGGGCGGGGCGCCGACCACTGGCTCATGATCAGGGTCGTGTCACGCAAGGCCTCGATCTCGGTCGACCATTCCCAGCGGAACGCATCGCCCAGGGGCGAGACGCTGCATGAGATCCGCCGCCGCTCGGCAAAAGTCGCCAGGCTGCCATCGAGTGCCGACCAGAGCAAACCCTGCGTGAAGCCGACGCTGTCCCCCTCCTCCCGAAGCGACTCGAACGTCCGATGCACCTGACGCCCGACGACCTCCCCGGGCAGCGTCTGCCGCTCCTCCCAGAAATTGATGTCCGGGACCCGCAGCGCGTACATGAGCGCGCGGTGATGCTTGTGGTCATGCGGCATGAAGGCCGAGACACAGAGGCCTCCCGGCGTCGTCAGCGGGTGCAGCGAAGGCTTGAACGCATCGTCATAGGCGTAGCGCCCGGCGAGGCGGCCATCTTCCACGCGGAAGACGAGCTGTCCCTGTTCTTCGGTGAGGCGCATGGCTGCTCAATCGCTGGCGAGGCGGTTGCCGATCGCCTTCTTCAGGAAAGCGAGGCTGCGTTCCGCCTGATCGATCGTGCCGCACTCTACCGAGAAGAAGATGTCGCGATCGAGCGGATCGAGGATCGACAGGACGCGGTCCCAGTCGACCACGCCGTCACCGCAGGCGCAGCCGACCGGCGTACCGGTGACCCGGCCGCGCTCCTTCTCGGCATGCTCGAAGCTGATGTCCTTGGCATGGACGTGACGGACATAGTCCCGCGCGGTCTGAAGCGCCTCATAGGGATCCTCGCGTCCAGCGAGATAGGAATTGCCGGTGTCCCAATTGACCTGGATCCAGGGCGAGGGCACCAGGTTGACGATCTTCAGCAGCCCGTCGACCGTCTTCGTATAGATGCCGTGCGGCTCGATGCAGAGATAGAGCTGGTGACGCGCCAGCACATGGCTCACGCGCTTCAGCGTATAGGCCATCGCCTCATGCGCCTCGCGGTCGTCCATCCAGTCCGGCTTCAGCATCTCGTCGGAGTTGAGGAACTTCGCACCGGTGAAATGGGCGAAGATGGCGGCGCGGGTGAGACGGGAGACGGCCGCCTCCGGCTTCATCAGCGGGCTGTGGGAAGAGAAGGAGGAAACGCGCAGGCCGTTCGCCTCGCAGAGCTCCTTCATGAGAAGCGGATCCTCCTCCATCGAGAAGGAATGGAAATAGCCGACCTCACTCAGGAGCTCGTAGCCGGTGTGGACCATGGGCTCGACGTATCGGTAGCCGAGCCTGGCGGCGACCTCGATTCCCTGGCGGAAGTCGAGATCGGCGCTGCGGACGAACTCCATGTTGGCGCTGATGCGGTAGCGAGCCATGTCATTTCTTTCCCTGGACGTCAGTTCTTCTGGACAGCGACGGTCGCGCCGCTTCGAAGGCTCTCGTGGATCGCCTCGATGCAGGCGATGGTGTTGAAGTTCTCGTCGAGGCTGTTTCGGGGAGCGGCGCCAGCCTGCACCGCATCGGCGAAGGCGACGAGTTGGTTGACGAAGCTGTTGGTGTCTTGGCCGTCGAAGGCGAGCGCCGGAACGGGCGCAAAGCCCAGCCATTGCTGCTCCCATTCAGTGGTCGGCAATCCGCCGGAGCTCGCATAGGCGAAGCCGCCGCGATACTCGCCGCGCTTGTCGACATGCTGAATGATGGTGCCGTTGGCGCCATAGGCGGTGAACGCCTCGCAGAACGGCACGCGCGGGGCGAGATAATTCGCGTGCAGCAGGCCGGTCGCCCCGTTCGACATGCGCAGCAGCACGGAAGCGGCCGATTCGGCGCCATTGTGGAACGGGGGGTCGAAGCGGCCGGAAGCCGTGACGGCCTCGAAATCGACGTCGAAGAGATAACGCACCAGGTCGAGCTGGTGGATGGCCAGACTGATGACGACGCCGCCGCCTGCGCGCTTGCCGTCGAGCAGCCAGTGCTTCAGTCCGGCCCCGGAACGGTAGAGATAGCCCTCGAGGTTCTGCCAGGACTGCAGATCGAAGCTGCGGAGTTCGCCGAAATTCTCCGGCGCCTCGGCGATCCAACGCTTGAGCCAGGTGATCTCCGGCTCGAAGCGGCGCATCTGGCCGGCGACGACTGCGACGCCATGCGCGGCCGACAGATCGCGCAGCCGACGCATCTCTTGCAGCGTGCAGGCGAGCGGCTTTTCGACCAAGACCGGCTTGCCGGCGACGAGGCAATCCTCTGCGAGCGGGGCGTGGAGAAAATGCGGTGTGGCGATGATGGCCGCCTCGATCCCGGCCTCGGCGAGCATGGAGCGATGGTTAGTATAGACCGCCGCATCCCGACCTTCCCTGGCAAGCGCCTCTGCCAAAGGCTGCTGAGGATCGCAGACGGCGGCCAGCACCACGCGGTCGGGCCGAGCCGCGAAAGCTGCCATATGCGCATGGCTGATGACCCCGGCCCCAATGATGCCGACACGCAAAGGTCGGCCCAAACCGTTGGCACTCAACGTATTTCCTCCCCCGTGACCGTCAGCTCAGCGCCGCCGGCCCGCTACGAACGACCGTTGTTCTCACCGTTCCGGCCCCTAGCGTTGCCGGACGGCGGTTGTCAGGATTCGACGATAGGTGCGCGAAGGGAAGGCGTCTTTCAGGATCGGCCAGTGGTAGATTTTGTATGTGCGCGCGGGACACAGGCTCTTGGGTCGAGACGCGATACGGTCCAACCGATGATCGTGGCGGTGAGGGCGACGGCGGATGCGAAGTGCGGCGCGAGCTGCATGCCGAGTCGCATGAGCAGCTTCCGGCCCGAGTCTGCAGAATGGTCCGGGAGGTCCTTCATGCCAGCACCGCCACGGGTTCGCTCTCGGATATCGAACCGATCCTGCAGCTCTCCCAGCGCAAATCGCCGGCATAGCGCCAGGCCATGTGGCCCTCGTCATCGAGGGCGAAGAGGTGCAGCCAGCGATTGTCGAACAGCGCGCGGATCTCGGGGTGGCGCGCCAGAACACCGCCGATCGCCTCGCGGGGCGCCTCCACCAGCACGGAAAGCCGGAGCGGATCGTGGATCAGCCGCTCACCATCATGGACGGACTGCCATGGCAGGCCCGCCCGCAGCAGGCCGCCATTGCCTTCGACGACACCGAGCCCACCGGTGACATTGTGGAGCAGCTTGTTGCCCGCTCCGAAGACCTCCGGAGCAACGGCCGAACCGTAATATTGCAGGCTGATCCAACTCGCGACGACAACCGGCGCAGTCAGGATCAATTCGAGCACGCCGAAGCCTTCGTCCCGCCGCCAGTCATAATCGTGGAGGAAGGCCCGGCCGGCGAGATCCCGACCGGCCGTGCGTGACCGGGGCGCAGCGACAAACGCCTGGCAGCCGCCGAGCCCCCATTCGGGACGCAGCTCTGCCCAGTTCCGGGCGCGATGCGGGATGTCCCGGCCGCGCCCGGCGCGTGGCAGGCGTAGCGCCCGCTCCCCCCGCGCAAGGGCGCCGGCCGCCTCGAGCCAGCGTCGCGCCTGCGCTAGAGCCGCGGCATGGGCCGCCGAGGGGTGATCGGCCGAATATATGGCGACATCATCGGTCGTCGTGTCGTGCAGAGCGGCGAGAAAAAGCGTGTCCTGCGGAATGGCGATCCCGCGCGCGATCAGACCTGCGCGTACCGCGCGATCGTTGAGCAGCGAAGCCAGCAGCCGCGCGTTCACATCACCCGAATACCCGCCGCAAGCGCCGCAGTTCAGCGCGCTTGCATGTGGATTGTTGACCACGCTGGCGCCATGCCCGGCGAGCAGGACGAGCCTTGCGAAGCCCTCGGTGAGCGACATCGCCCTGAGCACGCTCGCTGCCATCGTCAGTCGCGTGTCGAGGTCGAGATTGTCGGTCGTGCGCGGGGCGGGATCGTTCTCCGAGCCATGCCGGGGCAGCGCCAATCCGTCGCGCAGGAGCTTGGCGGCATAGATCGGGCCCGTGGCCTCGACGAAGGCGAATGAGGAGATGGCCGCCAGCTTGAAGCGGCCCCAGGCCCGTTTCGCGCGCGCCGTGATGCGCGCAGCCCGTTCCGTTCTCTCCGCTTCCGGCGTCTCATCTCCCGAGCAGGTGAAGACGCTTGGCGTCAGCAACCCGGGCAGACGCGCTTCGACGACATCCGATGCGAAACGGCGATGGCCGATGCCCATTCCGAAGAAGCCGGCGAAGCCGAACGTCCTGATCCCGGGATCGAGACTCTCCAGCGCCCGGCGAAACACCTCCGAACGGACATCGATGCAGAAGGCCATCTGCAGGGATGGACGAGCCGAGACGACCGGCGTCGAGCGCGCTTCCGAAAGGAGCGCCCGGAGCCGCCGCTGGGCAGCGCGTTCCGCAGCCTCCTGGAAGATGGCGTCGATCCCATCCTGCAGGGTCGCGCAGACCGGCTCGGCATAGGCGTTGACGACGGGCTGCCAGAGTGGCTCGAGAGAGGATCCGTAGCGACGCAGCAGAGCGACCTCCCAGATGAGGCGGATCGCAAGCAGGTCGGTCACGCACGCATCCGTCGTCCCCCGCAGTTCGGCCTGCCAGAGCCGGTAGCGGGCAACTTGGCCCCAGCCACCGAGCGTCGTCAGCAGCCGGTGGAAATAGCCGTCCAGCGCCGCCTCGGAGAGCCCGAGCCGGGTGACGCATTCGGCGATCGCGCCCTCGGCGGACGCCGGCGCATCCGCCACGCATTGCGCGAAGCCCGTGAGCCCAAGGATTTCCGGCGTCAGGTCGTGGATGGCGTGATCTCGCCAGGCCGCGTAGGTACCGCGCACCTGTGCATCGGCCCACAGCACCTGTCCCTGATCGAAATAGCCGGACGCCCAGTGACTGATGCGGTCTTCGACGATGGCCGGCCAGTCCAGCAACGCGACATCGCGTGCCAGTTCGGCGACTGTCGGGAGGGGTGTCGGCGTCGTCCGCTCGGCGGAAGCGGCCTGCTTGAGCGCGGCGAATGCCGGCGGCCGAAGATCCGCCGGAGCCGCCTCGAAGGCCGCCCACAGATCCCCGTCCTCGATCTCCCCTGATTGCAGCTTCTCGGCATACCAAGCGCGCGGCATCGTTATCGCAATGCCGGCCGCCCGACGAAGGCGGGCCGCCGCAGTCGGGAGCGGTTCGCCCATCTGCCCAAGGAAGGGGTTGACCGCGACGCTGGATGCGAGCGGCCAGAGCGGAGGAATGGCGCGCGAGGCGCGGCGGGCCGCCGCGACGATTTCCTCGGGCGGCAGCAGCGGCGCCTGCGTTGCGGTCATCAGCATCGGCGTTGTCCTTGTTCTCGTCACGTCACGACGCCTTGCGGACGGCCCAACCGCCGAGCATGCGGTCGATCGTGGCGTTGACGTAAAGGCCATTGGAAAGGTGGACGCGCGCACCGGCAGCGGCGGGATGCGCGGCCCAAAGCGGGAAGAGCGCTTGCGCCACGGCAACCAGGCCGAAGCTCAGCACCGCGAGCACCATGAGGCTCCACTCGAGGCGGCCCGGCGCCGGCGGGGGCGGCAGCACGCCGGCCGTCAGCCATTCGGCCGCGGTCTGGAGCGCGAAATATCCGATCGCGGCGGCGCCGGCATAGATCGCGGTCTTGCGTGTCAGTGAACCGGGCGCGGCGTCGGCGAGCCCTTGCGCCAACAGATAGGCGACACCGAAGATCAGTATGGCGCCGAGCGCGAGCGCTTGGGGCGACTTGTGGTCGAAGCCGAAGGCGACGCCAAAGGACGCACCAATCCCGCCATAGATCGCGAGCGCGGCCAGGAAGGCGCGGGCCACGGCGGACATGTCGGGGATGGCGACCGGTCCGGGGCGCCGAAGGGCGGCAACTTGCTCGACTGCCCCACCCGAAGCGAGAAACGCATGGGCCTTATAAAGCGAGTGGGCGACGATATGGAGCAGCGCCAGCGGGAACAGCCCGAGACCGCACTGCAGCATCATGAAGCCCATCTGCGCGACGGTCGACCAGGCGAGCGAGGTCTTGACCGCAGGCTGCGTCAGCATGACGAGCGCGCCGAACAGCGCCGTGAAGCCGCCGACCATGGCGAGCACGGCGAGCACGCCCGGGGCCGCGAGCATCACATCGGCGAAACGGATGAGCAGAAAGCCGCCAGCATTGATCACGCCGGCATGAAGCAGCGCCGAGATCGGCGTTGGCGCTTCCATGACCTCTATGAGCCAGCCATGCGTCGGGAACTGCGCTGACTTCAAGAGAGCCGCAAGCGCGAGCATCGCGGCGGCCATCACCACAGGCCAAGCCTCGCCGCTGGTCCGGGCAAGTGTGTTGATCGTGGCGATGTCGGTGGTACCGAAGCTGGTCCAGATGAGGGCGGCTGCCAGGATCAGAGCGGTGGCGCCGATCGTCGAGAACAGCTTCTTCTTCCGCGCGGCGCGCTGCGCCCCGAGGCGCTCGGGATAGAACAGCAGCAGACGATGCAGCGCGATACTGGTCGCGATCCAGGCCCCGACCAGCTGGACGAGATTGCCCGCCTGGACCAGGAGCAGGACGGCCGCCAGCGCGGCGCACAGCCAGCCGACAAAGTATCCCTGTCGTGCCTCCCCATCGAGATAGGTGCGGGCGTAGCGCACGACGATCCAGCCGACGAAGGTGACGAGGAGGAGCATCGCCGCGCTCACCGCATCGAGCCGAGCGGAAAGTCCGATACCGCCCCATCCCATCAATCCGCTCCCGCCAGAGCCACGCAGGACCAGAAGCGCAAGCGAGGTCATCGCGATCAGCAGCGCCCCGAACGCGGCCACTTCGGCGAGGCCGGAAACCAAGGGCGGACGGCAGCCATTGCGCACAAATCCGAAGAGGGCGGTGCCAAGCAGCAGGAGCGGTGCGGACAGCGGAAGCAGATAGGGCGACACGGCAGATCCCCTCGGTCGATGGCGATGGGAATGCCTCGTATCAATGGCCGGGGCTCTAGAAAAATTCATTGTTGGCGCTGAATCGTTCGCTATTATCGAACGCTATGGCATCGCTGAACTACAACCACCTGCGCTATTTCTGGGCGGTTGCTCATGACGGCAATCTGACCCGCACCGCGGAGCGGCTTAACCTCACGCAGTCGGCCCTGTCCGTGCAGATCCGCAAACTCGAGCAGCGCCTGGGTCATTCCCTGTTCGAGCGTCGGGGGCGGCAGCTGCATCTGACCGAAGCGGGCCAGATCGTCCTCGACCATGCCGACGCAATCTTTGCGACCGGCGAGGAAATGCTGGGCACGCTGCGCCAGACAGGAGACACCCGCCAGGCGCTGCGCGTCGGATCGCTCGCCACGCTGTCCCGAAACTTCCAGATGGAGTTTCTCCGTCCGGTTCTCGGCCGCACCGACATCGACCTGATTCTCCGCTCGGGCAGCTCCGGCGAACTGTTGCGCGCACTCGAGGCGCTGAATCTCGACGTCGTCCTGTTCAATCAAGCGCCGCCAGCCGATGCCCTGAGGCCGCTCGTGACGCATCGTCTTGCCGAGCGTCCGGTCAGTCTGGTGGGCACGCCGGATCGGCTCGGGCATGCCGCGAGCCTCGCGGATCGACTGCGAAGCCACCCCATTATCCTGCCGACTTCAGACAGCAGCGTCCGTACAGGCTTCGACGCGCTGGCGGATCGCCTGGGTGTCCGGCCGCAGATCGTGGCGGAAGTGGAGGATATGGCGATGATGCGCCTTCTCGCCCGCGAGGACATCGGGCTGGCCGTTCTTCCGCCGATCGTCGTCAAGGACGAGATTGCGGCGGGCGTGCTGGTGGAGGGCGATCAATTGCCAGGCATCGTCGAGACCTTCCACGCGGTCACCATGGCGCGGCGGTTCCCAAACCCTCTGGTCCGGCTTCTCCTCCAGCCGACGACTGCGCAGGGAGACGCGTAGTTTCTGGCCACGCCTGTCTGCCAGTTCGGGCACAGCTGCCCAGTCCCATCGATCCCGCTCGGTCCACAGCGTCTGTCACTCGACGCACCAGCCCGACACTGCGACAGGCTCGACCTCTCCCACCGCATCGCAACCCCTTGCCTCGCTCGTAGAACTGGCCTAGAAACGCGCATCATATATCATGCATGATGCTTCCTGTGGTGAGCCGGAAGTGGGGGAGATCGGGATGGTTTTGGTGTTCGGAGCGCCCGGGCGGTATGTTCAGGGGCCCGGCGTGCTCGACCGCCTCGGCGAATTCATCGCGGCCTGCGGGCCGCGCGCGATCGTTCTCGCCGATCGTTTCGTGCTCGGCCTGATCGAGGCGCGCGTGCGGGCGAGCTGCGTTGCGGCCGGCGTTTCCGTGCATATCGAGGCGACCGAGGGCGAGGTCACCGAGGCCGCGCTCGCCGATCTCCGCACGCGCCTCGCCGGCATCGAGGCGGAAGTCATCGTTGCAGCTGGCGGCGGCAAGTGCATCGACACCGGCAAGGCGATCAGCCATGAGCGCGGCGCAGCCTTCATCTCGCTGCCGACGGTCGCCTCCAATGACGCGCCGACCTCGAAGAACTATGTCGTCTATGACGCGCATCATCGCCTGGTGGAGGTGCGCCACCTTCCCGTCAGCCCGCGCTATGTGGTCGTCGACACCGCGCTGATCGCGCTGGCGCCGCGCGCCTTCCTGCTGGCCGGGATCGGCGACGCGCTGACCAAGAAATTCGAGGCCGAGCAGTGCCTCCGCGCCGGCGGCAACAATATGTTCGGCGCGCGCTCTTCGCTCTCCGGCGTGGCGCTCGCCCAAGCCTGCTACGATGTGCTGCGCCGCCATGCCGAGACGGCGCTCGGCCAGGCCGGCGGCGGCCAGCCGAGCCGCGCCTTCGAGGAACTGATCGAGGCGGTGCTGCTGATGAGCGGCCTCGGCTTCGAGAGCGGCGGCCTTTCGATCGCCCATGCCATGACGCGCGGCCTCTCCAAGGTGCCGGGCGTGCGCGAGGCACAGCACGGGCTCCAGGTCGCCTATGCGCTGCTCGTGCAGCTGGCGCTCGAGGCGGATCGCGACGCGGCGTTCTTCGCCGATCTCTATGGCTTCTACGACCGGCTCGGCCTGCCGAAAACGCTGGCCGCGCTCGGCGCCGCGACAGTTGACGACGCCATGCTGGCCGCGATCGCCGAGCCGACGCTCGCCGCGCCACATGCCCGCAATTTCGAACGCCCGCTCTCGCTCGCGGATCTCGTGGACGCCATGCGCGCCGTCGAGGCCGCTTCGCCATCAGGTCCCATCCGGACGGCCTGAGCCGCCCTGCCCCGCATCAACCCGAGGAGGAAACCATGTCGTCGCCCGGCGGATCTGCCGCCCTGCATGGCCAGAACGACTTCACGCCCACGGCCGAGACGGTCGCGATGCTGAAGGAAAAGGCGAAGTTCGTCCGCCTCGAGACGATCCGGCTGATCGATATCGCCAAGACGGGGCACTACACCTCCGTCTTCTCCGCGGCGGAGATCTTCGCGGCGCTCTATTATGACGTCATGAAGATCCGGCACGGCGAGCCGAAATGGCCCGGCCGCGACCGCTTCCTGATGGGCAAGGGCCATGCGGCGGTTGGCCAGTTCCCGATCCTCGCTGAGCTCGGCTTCTTCCCGAAGGAATGGCTCGACGACTATACCCGCCTCGGCAGCCCGCTCGGCGACCATCCCGACATGCGCAAGGTGCCGGGCGTCGACTTCTCGTCGGGCTCGATCGGCCATGCCCTCTCGGGCGGCCTCGGCATGGTGCTCGCCCAGCGCTTCACCGGCGAGACCTATAACGTGTTCGCGCTGCTCGGCGATGGCGAGATGCAGGAAGGCCAGGTCTGGGAGGCCGCGCTTTCGGCCGCCGCGCACAAGGCCTCGCGGCTGATCGCGATCGTCGACCGCAACGGCTACCAGCTCGACGGCAAGGTCGATGACGTCATCGGAATCGAGCCGCTGGACGAGAAGTGGCGCGCCTTCGGCTGGGAGGTGCATGTCGTCAATGGCCACGACGTCGCCGCGCTGACGGAGCTGCTTCGGTGCGTTGCGGCCGACACGGCCCGCACGAAGCCGTGCTGCATCATCGCGAAGACCATGAAGGGCAAGGGCGTTTCCTACATGGAGACGGAGCCGGGCTGGCATCTCGGCTGGCTGGACCCCGAAGACGCCAAGCGCGCCATCGACGAGATC
>Ga0182736_1002199_pt1 | contig 15572 bp, 14 predicted proteins | sample eDN5th30CKraftBY_FD_128882 | JGI IMG/M metagenome (GOLD analysis project Ga0182736, IMG submission 128882) | Enriched backyard soil microbial communities from Emeryville, California, USA - eDNA 5th pass 30_C Kraft BY (version 2) (version 2) | ecosystem: Environmental > Terrestrial > Soil >... | reverse complement strand
GTCCTGCACGTCGCGCTCGGGGATCAGCCCCTGCCTGCCGCGCAGCGGGAAGTCCTTGCGGAGCGGGTGCCCCTCGAACTCCTCCCACATCCACAGCCGCTTCACGGGAACCGGCCGATCGGTGAACCGGATTCCGTACATGTCCCAGCAGTACTTCTCCCAGTAGTCGAGGCCGCGGTAGATCCCGAGCGCGCTGGGGACGGACGGATCCTCCTCGGACACCCGCACCTTGAGCCGCAGGTGGTGCTTGTGGGTGATCGAGTACAGGGTGTACACGAGCTCGAAACGAGGCTTCTCGTCGATGTAGTCCACGCACGTGAGCGAGGTCGGCATCTTCAGGTCGACCTCGGGATCGTCGTGGCAGAAGCGCAGGACGTCCACGAGGCTCTCGCGCTTGATCACGAGGGTCTCGTCGCCGTGCTGGGCGTAGCCGTGGACCACGGCCTCGGGGAACTTCTCTGCGACCCGCTGCAGCGCCTTCTCGCTCACTTCACGCCTCCTACGAGCTGCGAGGAGATGAGCTTCGCGGGCACCTCGGGCGGCGCGTGGTCGATGAGCTTGTGCGACTGGGCGCTGATCTTCTCCTGGAGGAGGATCAGGCCGTCGAGCACCTGCTCCGGCCGCGGCGGGCAGCCCGGGATGTAGACGTCCACCGGGATGATCCGGTCGATGCCCTGCAGCACCGCGTAGTTGTCGTAGAAGCCGCCGGACGACGCGCACACGCCGAAGGCGATCACCCACTTCGGCTCGGCCATCTGCTCGTAGACGCGCTTGAGGATCGGCGCCTGCTTCAGGTTCACCGTGCCCACCACCATGAGCAGGTCGGCCTGCCTGGGGGAGAAGCGAGGGAACTCGGCGCCGAAGCGGGCGACGTCGTAGCGGCTGCCGGCGAACGACATGTATTCCATGCCGCAACACGCGGTGACGAAGGGGTACTGGAAGAGCGAGTACTTGCGGGCCCAGCCGAGGCCGCGGGAGACCATCTTCTCGAGGAAGCCCTGGGCCTCCTCGCGACGCGTGGTCACCATTCCGAAATTCGAGGACATCTAGCTCACCTTCGAAAGGAGGATCCTGAAACGCGCTACTCCCACTCCAGCGCGCCCTTCTTCCACACGTAGACGAGGCCCAAGGCCAGCGTGAAGACGAAGACGCTCATGGTGGCGAGGCCGTACCACGCGAGCTCCTTGAACAGGATCGCCCAGGGGTAGAGGAACACCGCCTCCACGTCGAAGACGATGAAGAGCAGCGCCACCACGTAGAACTTCACTCCGAAGCGCTGCCGGGCGGGACCGGACGACTCGGAGCCGCACTCGAAGTTGGCGCCCTTGATGGCGGTCTTCCGCTTGGGGCCGAGGAGCCAGCTCGCGAATGTGAGGACGGCGGCCATGCCGCCTGCGATCACGACGACGAGGAGGACGGGAAACCAGTTCGGCAGATGCACCATGTCGTCAGCCACCATCTCGCGGCAAGCGCGCCTCGAAAAATACCCTTCGCGAAGCGGCGCGGAGGATAGGAACGCCTCTGAACACTGTCAACGTAAATCCACCAAGCGACTAGGGTTTCGGGCGTGCGACCGCTCCCCGTTCATGCGCTCGTGGAGGCGCCCGCTTCGTACCTCCGAAACGCCTCATCGTCCATCGACTCCTGCCCCGGCGAGCCTTCGCTCCCGTGGAAATCCGAGCCTGCCGTCGCCTCGAGTCCCAGCGACCGCGCGGCGAGCCGCAGGTTGCGGCGGACGTCCTCGTCCTGGTGGGGATGATCCACCTCGAGGCCCGAGAGACCGGCGCGCGCGAGAGCCACCAGCTCGTCCCCCTCGACCTTCGAGAGCCGGGGATGGGCGAGGGAGGCGACACCTCCCGCGCCGCGGACGAGCGCGATCGCTTCGTGGGCCGCCGGCATCGAGCGCTCCACCCAGCCCGGCTTTCCCTTGCCCAGCCAACGGTCGAAGGCTTCGCGAAAGTCCCGGGCGTGGCCCCGGGCCACGAGCAGCCGGGCGAGGTGGGGCCGGCCCACGCTCCCGTCGGTGTCCAGGACCTCCTCCAGGTCGAGGGGGGCGCCGTGGGCGCGGAGCTGCTCGACCATCCGCGCGGCGCGCTCCCGCCGCTTCTCGCGGAAGGACGCCAGGCCCGCCACCAGCGCAGGATCCCGCGGATCGAAAAAGTGCCCGAGGACGTGGATCTCCTTGTCGCCGAGGCGCGCGGAGATCTCGACCCCGGGCACGATCCGCAAGGCGAGGCCGCGAGCCGCTTCGGCAGCCACCTCCACCGCGTCGACGGTGTCGTGGTCGGTGATGGCGAGGACCGAGACGCCCGCCTCCGCCGCACGCCTCACCACCTCGGCCGGAGAGAGGACTCCGTCCGAGGCGGTGGTGTGGCAGTGGAGATCGATCGTCCCGGGCACCGGCGAGGCGGTCAGGTCCCCGACTTGGGAGCGACCACGATGTGTCCCGACGACGTGGAGACCCAGCCCGGATCGCAGAGGTCGCCCATGACGTCGACCTTCACGTAGTAGACGAAGTTCGCGAGCTCAGGCCAGACGGAGAGGGTCTTGCGGTCGGGGCTGACCTTGAAGCAGTTGCCGCCGTTGACCGTGGTGGGGCACTTCTTGTTGGGATCGAGGGGGTCGATGACGATGGGCAACGTCCCGAGCTTGTGGCCACCCTCGATGTTCGTCAGGGTCCAGGTGTAGCTGAGGTCGTCACCGAAGGGCGCGGTCTCGCCGTCGATGGTGAAGGTGATCCAGTCGCCGGCGCGCGGCGGGAACGGCCCCGCGATGAGCTCACCGGGAACGGTCGGCCGGCGGGAGGCGCCCTCGAGGTAGGTGTCCGACGTGATGCCGATCGGCAGGCCGCCACGCTCGTCGTCCGCGTACGAGGGGTCCGAGTTCGGAACGATGATGTTCGCGGTGTTCACGCCGCCCTGCCGCACGTCCACGTAGGTGAGGGTCTCGGTGCAGCACTGGTCGGGGTCCAGCGTGCCCGTACAGCTCGAGGTCACGGTGAAGACCGGCGGCTTGCCGGGACGCTGGGAATCGACCGGGCCGGCGGAGCCCGGCTCCGAGCCGTCGACGCGCAGCGCGCCGATGTCGGCCGGCGCGACGCCCTCGTTGCACAGCATGAACGTACGGGTCTGCTGACCGCAGATGGGCGTGCAGGTGGTGAGGGCCGAGCCGTCGTACTGCCTACCGGCGCAGAGGCCGTCGAGGCACTTGTTGCCGGTGCCGCAGTCCGCGTCCACCGTCGCCGGGGTGCAGGCGAACGCCGACATGCAGTTGGGCTTGGCGCACTCGGTGAGTCCGGAGAGCGGCATGGCCGGCGCGCAGCCGGCGGCGTTCGCGTTGCCGAAGGAGATCGACGGCGGATACGCCACGAGCTTGGGGTTCGACCCGCCGTGGAGGATGCCGCGGGTGGCCTTCGAGGCGGCGCCCGGGTGGTTCACCTTGAGATAGGCGATGTGGGTGCCGGGGCGGGTCGGCGCGTAGCGGACCTCGAGGGTGATGCGATCCTCGACGCTGTCCGGGCTGAGCTTGGACTTCTCGAGGAGGATCGGCTGGTCAGCGGGGATCACGGCGCCGATCGCCTTCCCCCGGTGGATCGCCTCGATCGTGAACTGATCCCGGCCGTTCTGCTGGGGGATCGTCCAGTCGGTGATCTCGATCGACTCGATGGTCACGTCGGTCTGGGTGGGGTTGTGCACCTCGACGGTGAGGAGCTTCGTCTGGCCCATCTTCACGTTCCCGAAGAGGGTCTCGGGAGCGATGATCTCGAGGACGCCCTGTCCAGCCTCGCCGGTGAGGGTCCCCGACGCGAGGGTGGTCTGGGTGGTCCCCTCCTCGTCCGGCGGCGCGTTCGGGTCGTTGGTGAGGAGGACGAACTTGCGGTTGAGCTTGCAGGGCTTGAGCTCCGGCGCGAAGGCGAACTCGACCTCGCGGCTGCTCGCGCGGGCGGGGTCGGTGGTGCCCTTGAGGACGAAGGGCTCGAAGTCCCGCGTCGCCACCTGCTCGAAGGGCGCGCCGGTCTCGTCGGTCAGGGCCTCGCAGGTGTCGCCCGCGAGCTTCTCGATGCGGACGCCCGAGACGTTGAGGTCGCCGCACCCGCGGTTGGTCACGTGCACCCGCACCACCGAGGTCTCGCCGACGCCGACCATGCCGAAGGAGAGGTTCCGGGTGGTCGGCTTGGACTCCGCCTTGGCGGTGAGGCAGCACGCGCCGTCGCCGGCGACGTCGCAGAGGGGCAGCGCGTCGATGCAGCCCATGGAGAGGCCCGGCGCAGGGTCGACGTCGGCGACGTGCGCCTTGAGAGGTACCTCCTCCGCGTCCCCGGCGTCGGGCGTGACGATCAGATTGGCGTCGTGCTGCTTGTTCCGCTCCCCGCCGGCGGACTCGTGGGTGACCACGACCTCGACCTCGGAGTTGCCGCCGATGGAGAGGGCCTTCTGCTCGTCGGCGATGGAGAAGAACGACGCGCCCGCGCCCTCGATGGCGAGGGTCACGTTCAGGACGCCGCGGCCCTGGTTCTTGATCTTGACCACCTGGATGTCGGCGGCCGCGTCACAGACGTCGCCCCACGACAGGAACCCGGGGTCGACGGCGAGCATCCCCTCTCCCGTCCGGACCTTTTCGTCGTTGCAGTTGCAGCCGGCAGCGGGAAGCGACATGAGGGCCGCGAACGCTGCGAAACGAAGAGCCTTCCTCAAAGCGAACTCCTTGGGTGCACGGGCGCCGAAGGCCTTCCGGGGGCGGCCGGGCGGGAAACATTCGGGACGCATCCTACACCCACGACCCCGAGGTGCTGCAAGCATGGGCGTCGATCGTCGCCCTTCCCAACCGGGAGCGCGCCCGGTAGAAGGCCGCCCGTGGGTTCCGCTTCCCGAAAGCGCTTGTTGGGCCGGACGCTCCTCGCCGCCGCGCTCGCGATCCCGTCGGCGGCGGGCGCCCTCCCCTTCCCCGCGCACCTCGGAGACTTCTCCCTGGGCGCCGGCCCCGCGCTGGTCGCCGGGTCGGACGTCGTGGGAGGCGGCGCCACCGCCGAGGTGAACCTCCTCCTCGGACTCTTCTCTCTGGGCGCCCACGGCCGCGGCGCGACGGGTACGGGCGCGAGCGCGGCGGGGCTCGAGCTGGCGTTCGGCGGGATGGTCGGCGTGGGGGCGAGCCTCCAGCAGCAGGGACCCTCGATCGACGGGCTCCTCGCGATCCCCGTGCCGATCGGCCGCGAGCCGTGGTTCCTGTCGCTGGGGTGGAGGCCGAGCTTCCTCCTGGAAGGCGGCATGCGCCACGAGGTGTCGCTGCAGGTCAAGTGGTCCAGCCTGCTCGTCGACGCAGTCGACTAGCAGGATCCCGCGCAGCGCCCCATTTTGAAACCACGACGACATCCTCGCGAAAGGAGCGGACTTGCCGCCGATGGAGCAGGAGCTCGAGGAGCCGCTCCTCACCCCGAGGCAGATCGTGGAGCGCCTGGACGCGTACGTGATCGGCCAGGAGCGCGCGAAGCGGGCTGTCGCAATCGCCGCCTACAACCACCAGCGGCGCGTCGCCCACAAGAAGCGGTTCGGCGAGGCGCCGGCGATCCGCAAGGCGAACCTGCTCCTCGTCGGACCCACGGGGTGCGGAAAGACGCAGATCGCGCGTTGCCTCGCCAAGGTTCTCGGCGTCCCGTTCGTGGTGGTGGACGCCACCGAGTACACGGAGGCCGGCTACTACGGGAAGGACGTCGAGTCGATGATCTCCGAGCTTCTGGCCGGCGCCGGCCACGAGCTCGCCCGCGCGGAGGCGGGGATCGTCTTCATCGACGAGGTGGACAAGATCGCCAGGCGGACGCAGTCCGCACGCACGGGCGCCGGCACCCGCGACATCGGCGGCGAGGGCGTGCAGCAGGCGCTGCTCAAGCTCCTCGAGGGGCGCAGCGTCTACGTGCCGCTGAACCCCGGGCAGCACTGGACGAAGCACGAGCTCGTGCGGGTGGACACGAGCGAGATCCTGTTCGTCTGCGCGGGGACCTTCTCCGACCTGCAGATCCCCGGCGTGCACCGGCGGATCCAGGAGCGCGACCTGCAGTCGTACGGCCTGCTGGCGGAGTTCCTGGGGAGACTGCCGGTGATGGTGCAGCTCGAGGAGCTCGGGACCGAAGAGCTGATGCGCGTGCTCACCGAGCCCCAGGACGCGCTCCTGCGCGAGTACCGCGAGCTGCTGGGCCTCGAGGGGATCGATCTGCGGATCACGGAGGGCGCGCTGCGGGCGATCGTGGAGCGGGCGCGGTCGAAGGGCCTCGGCGCGAGGGCACTGCGAGGGACGCTCGAGGAGGTGCTGGAGGAGGCGCTGTTCCTCGCGCCGGAGAGGCCGGGCGTCCCCTGCGTCGTGGACGAGACGTACGTCGCGGCGCGGCTGCTCTGAGCGACGCGGGCCGCGTCAGGGAACGAGGAGGCCGATCCAGCCGGCGGCCGCCGCGACGAAGCTCGCGCTCGAGCCGAAGGACCTGCCGGCGAGGGCCTCGGCGTGGAGCCAGGCCACCGCCGCGAGCCACGCGATCACGAGGCCCTTGGCGGCGCCGAGGAGCGCGCCGGTCCCGCGGTCGACCGCCCGCGCGTCGTCCTCCCGCGTAAGCGCCCGCGCGGCGGCGACGCCGACCCACCGCGTGACCAGCGCCACGACGAGGAACGAAGCGGAGGTCGCCCAGAAGCTCGCGGCGATCTCTCCCAGGCCGCCGAGCTTCGCCACGGTGTGACGCAGGAACTGTCCGAGGGGCGCTGCCGCGACGGCGGCGACGACGAGGGAGAGGAGCCTGGCGAGCTGGACGAGGGCGCCGACGGAGCCGCCGATGGCGGCGAGCACACCCACGAGCGCCACCGCGCCCAGGTCGAAGATCAACCCGCCGTCCTGGCGCGCCCGCGCGCCTCGTCGATGCGGGCCTTGAGACGCTCGTTCGCCGGCTCGTAAAGGAGCGCCATCTTGAAGCTGCGCTCGGCGGCGTCGAGCTGGCCCGCCTGCAGCGCGGCGAGACCGGCGGCGAAGAGCTTGCGGCCGTTGGGGGTCGCGCCGACCTCCTCGTCCCGCGCCTTCTTCAGCTCCTTCTCGCTCTGCTCGTCGTAGCGCAGCTTCTGCGCCCGCTCCGGCCCCGACACGTCCGCGAGGTACTTGCCGCGGCGGACCTCGTCGCGCAGCACGGAGTAGGCCTCGGTGATCCGCTTGTAGATGCGGTTCACCCGCGCCTTCAGCTCGACGTCGTCCAGGTGGAAGACGCGGTCGGGGTGGAAGCGGCGCGACTCGTCGTAGAAGGCCTTCTTCACCTCCGCCAGGCCGGCGGTGGTGGGCACCTTCAGGACCTGGAAGTAGTCCAGCTCGTCGAGGATCCCCGCGATCGCCTCGGACTCGATCCGCAGCTCCAGCAGCTCGGGCGACACGGGACCTACGCTCCGAACCCGGCGCGGGTGGCCAGCTGGTTGCGCGCGATGCTCTCGAGGATCTCGGCCTCGGTGAGGCCGGACGAGAGGCTGATGCTCCGCCGCGTCTCGACGCCTGTCTCGAGGTCGCAAGCGCGCACGTTGACGATGCCGTCGGTGTCGATCTCGAAGGTGACCTCGATCTTCACGTCGCCGCGGCTGCCGATGCGGAAGCCCGAGAACTCGAACTCGCCCAGCGACTCGCACTCGTCGGACTTGGGGCTCTCGCCCTGCAGCACGCGGATCTTCACCTTGTCCTGCTCGTCGCGGCTGGTGGTGAAGACCTTGGAGCGCTCGGTGGGCACCGGCGTGTTCTTGTCGATGATCGTCTCGGTGAACCCGCCCACCGTGGCGATGCGCAGCGGGAGCGGCGTCACGTCGAGGAGGAAGGTGGAGCTGTCCGACGCCAGGAGCGCCTGGGCCTGGATCGCGGCGCCCTTGGCCACGACCTGCTCCGGGTCGATGCCCTTCATCGGCTCCTTGCCGAAGTAGTGCGCCACCGACTCACGGATCACGGGGAGCCGCGTCGGGCCGCCCACCAGGATCACGGCGTCGATCTCGGAGGCGGTGAGCCGCGCGGACTGCAGGGCCTCGTCGCAGACCTTGAAGGTCCGCTGCACGAGGTCCATCACCATCTGGTTGAACTGCGGGGTGGTGAGCTCCTGGGCCAGGTCGAGGACGTTGCCCTCGGTGTCCTGGCAGATCCCCGGGATGAGGATCTCGGCGGAGCCGTCGCGGCCGCACTCGATCTTCGCCTTCTCCGCCGCCTCGTTGAGCATGGCGAGGCACCACTTGTTCTGGCGCAGATCGAGGCCGGTCTTGCCGAGGAAGTCGTCCGCCAGCCACTTCATGATGCGGTTGTCGAAGTCGTCGCCGCCCAGGTAGGTGTCGCCGGCGGTGGACAGCACCTCGAAGACGTCCTTGCCGATCTCGAGGATCGAGATGTCGAAGGTGCCGCCGCCCAGATCGTAGACCGCCACCTTCTGCGCGATGTCCTGGCCGAAGCCGTAGGCGAGAGCGGCGGAGGTGGGCTCGTTGATGATGCGCAGCACCTCGAGGCCGGCGATGCGCCCCGCGTCCTTGGTGGCCTGCCGCTGGTTGTCGTTGAAGTAGGCGGGGCAGGTGATCACCGCCTTCTTCACCTCGCAGCCGAGGTGGCTCTCGACGATCGCCTTCATCTCCTTGAGCACGTAGGCGGAGATTTCGGGGACGGAGAGCAGCCTGTCGCGGGCCTCGATGCGCACGCCGTTGTTGGGCCCTTCCACGATGGTGTAGGGCATGATCTGCCGCGCCTTGATCACCTCTTCCGAGAAGAAGAAGCGGCCGATGAGGCGCTTCGCCGAGAAGATGGTGTTGGCGGGGTCCGAGACGATGTTGCGCTTGGCGACGTTGCCGACGGAGACGGATCCGTCCTCCAGGAAGCTCACCACCGAGGCGTGGTTCAGGTCTCCCCACTCGTTGGGGATCACCTGGGGGACGCCGCCCTGCACGATGCTCACGCAGGAGTAGCTGGTGCCGAGATCGATCCCGATCGCAATCTCTTCGGTCATGTCGTCCGTCGCGTTGGAAAGTAGGCGCATTGTAGGGAAGGCACCGAGGGGGGTCAAACAACCGGACGCGCGCGCCGGAGGTGATCGGACGGGAGAATGCATCACCCGCGGACACCCCCTACGACGTCACCGCGGGGCGCCTGCCGCCTCTGGACCGACGGCCGGTGCGGCCCAACATTCCTCGTAGGGACTCATGGCGCAGATCCTCGCAATCCTCACCGACGACCCATCGCTCCTCCGGTGCCAGCTCCACCGGATCCGGGGGGCGATCGCCCTCAAGGAGGGCGAGCCCATCGGCGTGGGCTCGTACTGCGACGGCGACGTCCTCCTCGCCAGCCGCCCCGCCGAGAAGGGCCCCCGCGAGCTGGCGTCCCTCGCGGCGGGGATCCGCTCGCCGGCGCTGCTGGCGGCGTCGCGGCGGCAGGCGGGGTTCTACGAGGAGGAGGCGATCGATCCCTTCCGCTTCCACTCGTGGCTCTTCGCGATGTCCGGGACGGTGGAGGCCTTCGAAGACGTGCGCGAGGCGCTCCTCGACAGGGTGCCCCCGTTCATCGCGCGGCAGGTCCGCGGCCTCACCGATCGCGAGCACGTCTTCGCGCTCTTCCTCCGGGAGCTCCACGCCCTCGGCGCGCTGGACGATCCGTCGCTGCAGGCGCAGGGGGCGGCGCGCTGCCTGTCGAAGGCGATCCGCGCCCTCGACGCGCTCTGCGGCGAGAAGGGGCAGACCCGCCCCACCCCGCTCGCGGCGGTGGTGACGAACGGCCGCTCCATGGCGGCGGTGCGCAGGGGCCGCCCCCTCTCCTACGGGCTGCTGGAGGGGATGGCCGCCTGCGAGGTGTGCGACCTCGGCGACGACGCCCGCGACGAGCCGCGGCAGCGCGCCCACCGGCGCGCGAAGGCCGTGGCGCTCCTCTCGGAGCCCGCCGCCGGAGACGGCTTCATCGAGGTGCCGGACGACAGCTCGGTGGCCGTCGGCCGCGGCCTCGACATCGGCCTGTCTTCCTTCTGATCACCGGCCGAAGGCGGAGGCCTCGAGGACCATCAGGAGCAGGTTGCAGAAGGCGTGGACGAGGATGCCGGCGCCGATGGAGCCGGTGCGCTCCCGCAGCCAGCCGAAGAGGATCGACGGGAAGAACACCGCCAGGCGCCACGGGTGGAGCTCGCCCAGGTGGCCCAGCGCGAAGAGGAGCTGGGTGAGCCAGAACGCGGCGCCCGCCGGCGCGCCGAGGAGCCACGCCCTGCCCTTGCCGAAGGCGTGTCCCAGCCTCGTCTGCAGGTAGCCGCGGTAGAAGAGCTCCTCCGGCAGGGCCACCACGAAGAGCTGGTCGAGCACGTGGAGCCACATCCGCTCGGGGAGGCGGAAGGTGAGCGTGGCGGGGCCCGGCACGTAGGGCACCACGAGCTCCCGCACGCCGGCGGGCAGGAGCGGCAGCGCGTGGAGGAGCCCGACGAAGCCTCCCACCACGAGGGGGAGGAGGATCGCGCAGATCACCGCCGCCCACGCGAGATCGCGGCGAAAGCGGCGGCCGGCCTCCGGCGAGATCCACGGCCAGTCGGGGACGCCGTAGTCGTCGAGGGTCTCGCCCCGGCGGCGCAGCGGGATCCCCGGCAGGTAGAGGAAGAGGCCGGCGGCCACCGCCTTCACCTGCCGGCCGAGGAAGGGGATGGCGAGGCCGGCGGCCTTGGCGACGACGATGCCGCCGAAGGCCAGCGCCCACATCCCCAGCGCCTCGCGGACGATCGCGGCGCGGGACGGCGCGGGCTTGGCGATGGCGGCGGCGGAGGTGGACATGGGGTTCGGACTCTAACGCGGACCGCCGCCCCTTGCGGGCGAGATCGCGGCGTCGTACCAACGGAGGATGCCTGCGAGGCCTTCCGCCCCATGATCGCCTTCTTCCTGGTGGACGGCGTCGGCCTGGGCGCGCGCGATCCCGGCCGGAACCCGCTGGCGCGCACCCGGACGCTCCTCTCGCAGTTCGCCGACGGATCGGGCGAGCCCCTCCCCGCCGGCGGCGTGGTCGGCGCGGCGGACGCGAACCTCGGCGTGCCCGGGCGCCCCCAGTCGGCGACGGGCCACACCACGCTCCTCACCGGGGTGAACGCGCCGGCGGTGCTGGGCAAGCACCTCCTCGGCTTTCCCAACGAGAAGCTCCGCGGCGTGATCGCGCAGCGGAACCTCTTCCTCGATCTGCGGCGCCTAGGCCGAGAGGGAACCTACGCCAACGCGTATCGGTGCGCGTACCTCGACGCCCTGGGCCTTCGGCATGAGCACGCGTCGCTGCCGGAGCCGGCGCTCCCCGTGCCTGCGTCGCGCCTGCGCCCGTCCGCGTCCACCGCCGCCGTCGCGGCGACGGACGCCGCGTTCCGCACCTTCGATCACCTGCGGGCGGGGGCGGCCCTCTACCACGACATCACCAACGAGCAGCCTCGCGCGGTGGGCTGCGACCTGCCTCGCCGCGCGCCTGGCGAGGCGGCGGAGATCCTCCTCGATCTGGGGGGCGGGGCCGACGTGGTGATGTTCGAGTTCTTCCGCACCGACGAGGCGGGGCACGACCAGGACTTCGACGCCGCGGAGCGAGCGCTGGTCGAGCTGGACGAGCTGCTGCGCAAGGTCGTGGAGGGCCTGCGCGACGGCGACGGCGTCCTGATGACGAGCGACCACGGCAACGTCGAGGATCTCTCCTCGCGGCAGCACACGCTGGCGAAGGTCCCCGTCCTCGGCTTCGGCGCGGCGGCGCCCCTGGTGCCGGCGATCCGCTCGCTCGTCGACGTGCACCCCGCCCTGCTGCGGCTCACTACTTCGTCGCGGCCCAGGGGCTCGGAAGGATCGGCGAGCGCTGGTTCGCCTTCACCGTCCGCTGCAGCTCGATCTCGGTGATGAGCGCCGCGGGCGCCACGGTGGACACGGGCACGTAGCCCGACTCCGCGCCGCAGAAGCCGTTGAACACGCCGTACTCGTCGCCGGTGGCGACGATCTTGTTGATCGAGGTCAGCGGCGTCCCCACGATCTCCACGCCGCGCACCAGCTCCTGCTTCCCGGTGGCGACGTCGATGCGGTACACCATCCGCGGCACGCCCTTGAACGCCTGGTAACCATAGGAAGAGGTGTTCGTGTTGCCGCCGGTGATGTCCTCGATGAGGAGCGCGTAGGGCTTCTTCGCCCGCTTGGCCTCGGCGATGAGCATCCGGCGCAGCTCCGCGGCGGGCACCCGCTTCTCCGAGCGCACGAAGAGGTTCGCCATCCGCGCCATGGGCGTGCGGTTGGCCTGGGCGCGCCCGTGGCCGTTGGAGCGGGTGAAGCCCTGCACGGGCTTGCGGGAGAGCAGGTAGGCGCGGAGCACGCCGCCGTCCACCAGCACCGTGCGCTGGGCGGGGACGCCCTCGTCGTCGAACCGGTACCAGCCGTTGAGCTGGGTGCCGCCCTCCGCGCGGGCGGTGGGATCGTCGATCACGGAGAGGAACGCCGGGAGCACGCCCTTCCCCACCTGGCCCTTGAAGGTGCGGCCCTCGTTGTCGTCGTGGAGGCGCTCGCCCTCGAGCCGGTGGCCGACGGCCTCGTGGAAGAGCACGCCCGTGGCCTCGGGCGCGAGGATCGCCGGCCCCGTGTAGGGATCGATCACCGGCGCGGTGCGCAGGGCCATGAGCTCGGCGACGAGGGCGCGCACCTCCTTCGCCAGGGTCTCGGCGTCGGGGAGCTTCCCCTCGGCGGGAGCGTAGAAGTCGCGGGAGTTGTCGAGGAGCTGGCCGTCCACCGCGCGGGTGAAGGCCTGGACGTGGATCGCGTAGAGGATGTCCTCCGTCACCAGCTCCGTCCCCTCGCTGGTCACCTGGAAGCGCACGACCTTGTCGGCGCTCACCCGCACCTCGGAGTCGAAGATCTCCTTGGCGTCACGGAAGGCGTCCGACAGCTTCACCGCGACCTCTGCCCAGCGCCGACGATCGAAGGCGAACCGGGCCGGCTCCTGGACGAACTTCGCCGGCTTCTCCCGGGTGAAGGAGTCGGCGCGCTCCTCGTCGTCGACGGCGTAGATCCCCTGCGCCCGCTGCTTGAGCCACGACGAGAGCGACGCCTTGTACTTCTGGTCGGTGAGGAGCCAGAGCGCGTTGCGCAGCGCCGCGGGGTCGTTGGCGAGGGGCGCGTCGTTGGGGGCCAGGTAGGAGGGCCCGCCGCCGTCCATCATGAAGAAGGGCGAGTCGTCGGCGCCCTCGGACGAGTCGCGCTCGTAGCTGCCCACCCGGACGTCGACGCCGATCTTCGCCTCGCGCTGCACGCGGTCGTCGAAGATCGCGCCGTAGCGCGCGATGATGCCGTGGCTCGTCTGATCGGTGACGCGGTAGGAGAGGTAGTACGGCGCGTCGTGGCCCTCGAGCTTGAGGCCCGCCATCGATCGGGCGAGCTCCGCCTTCATGGACTCGAGGACGACGAGCCGCGCGTCCGCCGGCGCGACCTTCGCCGATCCTTCCTGGCCGAAGGCCGCTAGGGGAAGGAGGCTGCAGGCGAGGACGACGGCGACGGCACGGACGCGGGACATGGGCTCTCTTTCGCAGGCGCCGCCACCTCGCGGCGCCTGCGCGAGCCTACCCCCCGCCCGATGGTTCGGAAAGCCTCCGTCACGCCTTGACGATCTTCTCCCTGCCGCTGCGCACGTTCTTCGTGGCGTTGCGGGTGTCGATCACCAGCCGCGCCCTCTCGACGACCTTCGCGTAGTCGATCGAGCCGTGGTCGGTGAGGATGATCACCGCGTCGGCTGCGGCCACGGCGTCGTCGAGGGGGACGCTGCGCCAGGAGCGGCCCGGGTGCCGGTGGGACGACGCCTCGGGGACGTAGGGGTCGTGGTAGTCGACCTTGGCGCCCTTCTCCTCGAGGAGCTCCATGATCCGCAGCGCCGGCGACTCGCGCAGATCGTCGACGTCCTTCTTGTAGGCGGCGCCGAGGGCGAGGATCCGGGCGCCCTTCACGCCGCGGCCCGACGCGTTGAGCGCCTCGATGGAGCGCTGCACCACGTAGTACGGCATGCTCGTGTTGATCTCGCCGGCGAGCTCGATGAAGCGGGTGGTGAACTCGAACTCCCGTGCCTTCCACGTGAGGTAGAAGGGGTCGACGGGGATGCAGTGCCCGCCGAGGCCCGGCCCCGGATAGAAGGGCATGAAGCCGAAGGGCTTGGTGGCGGCGGCGTCGATCACCTCCCACACGTCGAGATCCATCCGGTCGCAGAGCATCTTCATCTCGTTGACCAGGGCGATGTTCACGCAGCGGAAGACGTTCTCGAGGAGCTTGGCCAGCTCCGCCACCCGCATCGACGACACGGGCACGACCTTCTCGATGACGCTGCCGTAGAGCGCCACCGCCGCCTGCAGGCACGCGGGCGTGTAGCCGCCCACGAGCTTGGGGATCGCGCGGGTGGTGAACTTGCCGTTGGCGGGATCCTCGCGCTCAGGCGAGAACGCGAGGTGGAAGTCCCGCCCCGCCTTCAGGCCGCCCGACTCGAGGATCGGCAGCAGCACCTCCTCGGTGGTCCCCGGGAACGTGGTGGACTCCAGCACCACGAGCTGGCCGGGGCGCAGGTGTGGGGCGATGGCGCGCCCCGCTGCCTCCACGGCGGAGAGATCGGGATCGCGCGTCACCTTGAGCGGCGTCGGCACGCACAGGATCAGCGCGTCGCACGCCGCCGCCCGGGAGAAGTCGGCGGACGCCCGGAGCTTGCCGCTCGTCCCCAGCCGCGCGATCTCGTCCTTGGGGATGTGGCGGATGTAGCTGTTGCCCTTGGTGATCGCGTCGACCTTGCGGGTGTCCACGTCGAGGCCGACGGTGTCGAAGCCGCCCCCCGCGAACGCCATGCCCAGCGGGAGCCCGACGTAGCCCAGGCCCACCACGCCGACCTTCGCCTCCCGCGTGGCGATCCGCGCGAGCAACCCGCTCCCTTCGATCCGCTGCCTCATTTTCCGTCCCCCCTCACACCCTCGTCGCGGCGATCGCGGTCTCGCGATCGTCGTCCAGCTCTTCGCGGTGATCCCCTGGCGCGGCCCCCGCCGCGCGCGCCGGCGCGATCTCCGTGCGAAGGACCAGCGGCAGCGCCGCCTCCACCGCGAAGACCACGTGTCGCGAACGCACGAGCTGGCCGTATCCGGCGGCGTAGATGCCCTCCTCGATCCGCGCGTCCGCCTGGGCGGGCCCCTCGATCCGCGCGCCGCCGCCCAGGACGGCGATCCAGCGGCCGTCGCCATCCGGCGAGGGCCGCAGCTCGGCCTCCTCGCCCGGCAGGACGAAGCGAACCTCCACGAGGTGAATCCCGTCGCCTCGGATCCAGTCCTCCACGGACAGCGTCTCCGCGTGGCGATCGAGGTGGAAGGTGCGGCGGTGGATCACGCCGAGCGCCCGGTACCCCTCGTGCTCGCCGACGAGCCGCGCGAAACCAGCCTCGGACTCGAACGACACGCAGCGCGCCCGCGCCTGCTCCGGCAGCGCGAAGAGACGCCCCGGCGGGAGCTCCTGCTGCTCGGCGCCGTCGATGGAGAGGGTGCTGTGCGAAGCGGTGCCCCGAAGGCGGTTCCGCAGCGCCTGATCCCCCGTGTACGAGCCGCTGCCCGG
>Ga0182736_1002197_pt1 | contig 15576 bp, 13 predicted proteins | sample eDN5th30CKraftBY_FD_128882 | JGI IMG/M metagenome (GOLD analysis project Ga0182736, IMG submission 128882) | Enriched backyard soil microbial communities from Emeryville, California, USA - eDNA 5th pass 30_C Kraft BY (version 2) (version 2) | ecosystem: Environmental > Terrestrial > Soil >... | reverse complement strand
GGCATGAACGAGACGCGGTCGAACGAGTCGTGCCGGATGGTCAGCTGCTCGCCCGCGTTGCCCAGCAGGATCTCCTCGTGCGCGACGAGACCGCGCAGCCGCACCGCGTGCACGCGGACCCCGTCGACGTCGGCGCCGCGCGCTCCGGCGAGCTCCTGCGTCGTCGCGTCGGGGCTGGGCCCCACGCCCGCCGCCGCCCGGGCCGCGGCGATCGCGGCCGCCGTGTGCTGGGCGGTACCGGACGGCGCGTCGACCTTGTCCGGGTGGTGCAGCTCCACGACCTCGACCGACTCGAACCAGGCGGCGGCACGCGCCGCGAACGCCATCGCGAACACCGCGCCGAGCGCGAAGTTGGGGGCGATGAGCACGCCGACACCCGGCCGGTCCGCCAGGTGGTCCCGCACGCGCGCCTTCGCCTCGTCGTCCCAGCCGGTGGTCCCGACGACCACGTGCACACCCGCGTCGACCAGCGCGTGGACGTTCGACTCGGTGACCGCAGGGACCGTGAAGTCGATCGCCACGTCGGCGCCGGCCACCGCTGACAGGTCGTCACCCGCGTCGAGCGTCGCGACGAGCTCGAGGTCGTCCGCTCCCTGCACGGCCTGGACGACGGTGGATCCCATGCGGCCCGCCGCCCCGAGGACGGCCACCTTGATGCGCTCGCTCACGGGGAGTGAGCCTAGTGCGTGGCCCTGACCTCAAGTGCCGGGCGCCGACTGTCGATGCGCCACCGTGACAGGGACGCTCCGCCGGACGGCCACGGTGCTGCTCGCCGTGGGTACCGGCGCGCTCCTCGCCACGTGGCTGACGCTCGTCGTCGACAACCTCTCGCTGCTCGACGGCGCCTCGGTGCGAGAAGTAGCCGGCTACGCCTGGGACGCGGCGTGGCCGTGGGTGCTGCGCGTGACGCTGTGGTGCGCCGTGCTCTGGATCGCCACCGTCGAGCAGGCACGCCGCGGTCGGACATGGCTTCCGCTCGTCGGCGCCGGCATCGTCGTGGCCTGCTGGACGGCCGTGGGGAGCTTCGGGATCTGGACGATGAGCTACGAGGGGCCCGTCAGGCCTCCTCTCGTCGACCAGCTCGGCTCGGCCGTCGGCTGGCCCGGCCCCGAGGGCTCCGACTGGCTCCAGCGGTGCTTCGTCGGGGGCTGCAGCACGCACGTCCGCCCGGCGATCGTCACTCCGGTGCTCCTGGCGGCTGCGCTCGTCGTCACCGCCACCCTCGCCGCCCGCAGCGTGACCGCCCGCGAGCGGTCGAGCTCGACGGCCCGGTCACGCACGGTCGCGGGCGCGGTCCTCGGCGGCTCGGCGCTCGTGAGCCTCGCCGCGGCGGCGTGGCTGGGCGTCCCTGACTCGTTCGTCGGGGGCGACGCGCTGCTCGAGGTCGCCGACGCGATGACCCCCGTGCTCCTCGCCGCCTGGGTCGGGCTCACGACGGTCGGCGCCGGCCGGATCGGGTGGGCCGCGTTCGCCGGCTCGCTCGTCGGCTGGACCTGGACCTGGCTCGAGACCTGGTGGGAGTACCAGGAGGACGGCATGCTCGCACGCGGCCTGCTGGGGACGGCGGCGGCTGTCCTCGTCGCGCTCGTCGTCCCGGCCTCGCGTGCGATGGGACGCCTCGACCGCGACGCTCCCCCGGTGCCGTCGGCACCTGCGGCCGTCGTCGAACGCTAGGGGTGGTCGAGCAGCGCGCCGATGCGCTCGTCCACCCGCTGCAGCTCGACGGGTGACATGCCCGCCGTCCGCTCGACCTCGCGCGGCGGGTACCCGGCGCGGGCGTACCACCGCAGCGCCCGGAGAACCGCCTCGGGCTCCACGACCCCGGGTCCGACCGCGCGGCGCACGAACACCGAGAACCGCACCGCGGACAGGTAGTCCGCCGGCGGCAGCCCGAGGTGCCGCACGGCCCACCGGTGGACGTCACTGACGGTCACCTCGGCCGCGCGCGCGAGCTCGGGAACGGTGATCGCACCATCGCGTTCGTCGATCAACGAGAGCAGCTCGCGGACCTGTACGGTCTCGGCGTCGTCGGCCTGTCGACGCGACCGCAGCTCGTCGACCAGGATCCCGACCGCCTGGCCGTCCTCGCCGGCCTCGAGCGCCGCGGCCGCGAGTGCGGCGGACCCGACGAGCGTATCCACGTCCGCCCACGTGTCGACGAGCGTCGCCACGCCCAGCGAGGCGAGGGCCGACGGGTGCAGCTGCAGGCCGAGGCGCACGCCTGCTCCGCGGGCGATGCGCACGACCGGCCGGGTCATGAGCCCGCGGACCCCGGTAGCGTCGGGCAGCTCGGTCCCGGTTGCGACGGCGACCAGCGTGCCGCCCTCGCCGAGGATCACCTGCAGCAGCCCTCGCCCGTCGGGCAGCAGGATCTCCCGCGTCGTCCCGTCGTGACGCGCCACCCAGGCGTGCTCGACGAGCCCGGGCACGAAGGCGGGGATGCGCGTGTACTGCACCTGATCGACGGGCATGCGCCCATCATGGCCCCTCGGCGGGAGCTCAGTCCCCGAACGGCCCCACGCGGATGACCGAGCGCGGCCGCGAGGCGAGCTCGGCGGCGAGCGCCTGCACGTCGGCGGCGGTGACCGACTGCACGAGCTCGAGCGACTCGTCGATGCTCAGCAGCTCGCCGTGCACCAGCTCGGCCTTGCCGAGTCGGCTCATGCGCGAGCCCGTGTCCTCCATGCCGAGCACGAGCCCGCCGGAGAGCTGGCCGATCGAGCGGGTCAGCTCAGCCGACGAGATGGGCGCGTCGGCGAGCTTCTCGAGCTCGGCGACCATGAGCGCGAGGACCTCGTCGACCCGCGCGGGCGTGCAGCCGGCGTACAGGCCGAAGACGCCCGTGTCGGAGTGGCCCGACGAGAACGAGTACGTGGAGTACGCCAGGCCACGCTTCTCGCGGATCTCCTGGAACAGGCGCGACGACATGCCGCCGCCCAGGACCGCGTTGAGCACGGACAGCGTGAAGCGGCGGGGGTCGGTCGCGGTGAGCGACGTGCCGCCGACGATGACGTTGGCCTGCTCGGTGTGGCGTCGGATCGTTCTCTCGACGCCCGCCGCAGGGATGCCGGCCGTGCCGGCGGGCACGCCGAGCGCAGGGGCTCGTCGGCCGCGCGGGGTGCCGGAGCCGAGATCCCACCCACCGTCGACGAGAGCGGAGCCGACCTGCTCGACGAGCGCGTCGTGGTCGACGCCGCCGGCCGCGCTCACGACGAGCGTGGCGGGCTGGTAGTGCCAGCGGTAGTGCTCCCAGACCGCGTCGCGCGGCACCGCGCGGATGGACTCGGGCGTCCCGCCGATGGGCCGGCCCAGCGGGTGCTCACCGAGCACCAGGGCGGCGAACTGCTCGTGCGCGACGTCGCTCGGGTCGTCGTCGTTCATCGCGAGCTCTTCGAGGATCACGCCGCGCTCGGTCTCGAGCTCGTCGGTGTCCAGGCGCGCGGAGGTGACCATGTCCGCGATGACGTCGACCGCCATCGGCAGGTCCGTGTCGAGCACCCGCGCGTAGTAGCAGGTGTGCTCCTTGCCGGTGGCGGCGTTGGCCTCGCCACCGACCTCGTCGAACGCCTCCGCGATGTCCATCGCGCTGCGTCGAGCGGTGCCCTTGAACAGCAGGTGCTCGAGGAAGTGCGTCGAGCCGTGGTGGCCCGACTCCTCGTCGCGCGAGCCGACACCGACCCACGCGCCGACGGTGGCCGAGCGCAGACCGGGCATGTGCTCGGTCAGCACCCGGACCCCGCCGGGCAGGACGGAACGACGCACGTGTGCGTCGCCGTCCTGCCCGACGGACTGCTCGGCCCCGGGCGTGCCCGGGCTGACGAGCGGGAGGTCCAGCGGCATCGTCAGGCGTCGACCGACTCGGCTGCGCCCTCGGCGGGCGTCTCCTCCTCGACCACGGCGTGCAGCGAGAGCTTGCCGCGCGGGTCGATCTCGCCGATCTCGACCTGGACCTTCTGCCCGATGGACAGGACGTCCTCGACGTTCTCGACGCGCTTGCCACCCACGAGGCGACGGATCTGCGAGATGTGCAGCAGGCCGTCCTTGCCCGGGCTCAGGGAGATGAACGCGCCGAACGTCGTGGTCTTGACGACCGTGCCGACGAAGCGCTCCCCGATCTCGGGCATGTGCGGGTTGGCGATCGCGTTGATCGCCGCCCGCGCGGCCTCCGCCGACGGACCGTCGGTGGCGCCGATGTAGACCGTGCCGTCGTCCTCGATCGAGATGTCGGCGCCGGTCTCCTCCTGGATCTGGTTGATCATCTTGCCCTTCGGGCCGATGACCTCGCCGATCTTGTCGACCGGGACCTTCACCGTGATGACGCGGGGAGCGAACGGGCTCATCTCGTCCGGGACGTCGATCGCCTCGGCGATGACGTCGAGGATCGCGAGGCGCGCCTCCTTGGCCTGCGTCAGCGCGCCGCCGAGCACCGAGGCGGGGATGCCCTCGAGCTTGGTGTCGAGCTGGATGGCCGTGACGAAATCACGCGTACCGGCGACCTTGAAGTCCATGTCGCCGAACGCGTCCTCGGCACCGAGGATGTCGGTGAGCGCCGCGTAGCGGGTCTCACCGTTCACCGTGTCGGACACGAGGCCCATCGCGATGCCGGCGACCGGCGCGCGCAGCGGCACACCGGCGTTGAGCAGCGACAGCGTCGAGGCGCAGACCGAGCCCATGGACGTCGAGCCGTTGGAGCCCAGCGCCTCGGAGACCTGGCGGATCGCGTAGGGGAACTCCTCGCGGCTCGGCAGGACCGGCATGATCGCGCGCTCGGCGAGCGCGCCGTGACCGATCTCGCGACGCTTCGGCGAACCGACGCGACCCGTCTCGCCCGTCGAGTAGGGCGGGAAGTTGTAGTTGTGCATGTAGCGCTTGCGCGTCTCCGGGGAGAGCGTGTCGAGCTGCTGCTCCATGCGCAGCATGTTCAGCGTGGTGACACCCAGGATCTGGGTCTCGCCGCGCTCGAAGATCGCCGAGCCGTGCACGCGGGGCAGGACCTCGACCTCGGCCGAGAGCGTGCGGATGTCCCGCAGGCCACGGCCGTCGATGCGGAAGCCGTCCGTGAGGATGCGCTGGCGGATGAGCTTCTTCTGCACCGAGCGGTACGCGGCGGAGAGCTCCTTCTCGCGACCCTCGAACTGGGCGGCGAGCGAGGCGACGACCTCGGCCTTGATCTCGTCGAGGCGGTTCTCGCGGGCCTGCTTGTCCGCGATCTGCAGCGCGCTGTCGAGCGGGCCGGAAGCGGCGGCCTCGACGGCGGCGTAGGTGTCGTCCTGGTAGTCCGGGAACGTCGGGAAGACCTGGGTCTCCTTGGCGGCCTTCGACGCGAGCTCGGCCTGCGCCTCGACGAGCACCTTGATGAACGGCTTGGCGGCCTCGAGGCCCTCGGCCACGATCTCCTCGGTGGGCGCGGTGGCACCCTCCTGGATGAGGTTCCACGACTTCTCAGGGGCCTCGGCCTCGATCATCGCGATCGCGACGTCGTCGCCCACCACGCGGCCCGCGACGACCATGTCGAACGTCGCACGCTCACGCTCGGAGTAGCGCGGGAACGCGACCCACTGGCCGTCGATGAGCGCGATGCGCACACCGGCGACGGGGCCGGAGAACGGCAGGCCGGACAGCTGCGTCGAGATCGACGCGGCGTTGATGGCGAGCACGTCGTACGCGTCGTCCGGGTGGATCGCCAGGACGGTGATGACGACCTGGACCTCGTTGCGCAGGCCCTTGACGAACAGGGGGCGCAGCGGGCGGTCGACGAGACGGCACGCGAGGATGGCCTCGGTCGAGGGACGACCCTCGCGGCGGAAGAACGAGCCGGGGATCTTGCCGGCGGCGTACTGCCGCTCCTCGACGTCGATCGTCAGCGGGAAGAAGTCGAACTGGTCCTTGGGGTGCTTGCCGGCCGTCGTGGTCGACAGCAGCATCGTGTCGCCGTCCAGGTAGGCGGCGGCGGAGCCAGCGGCCTGCTTGGCGAGGCGGCCCGTCTCGAAGCGGATGGTGCGGGTGCCGAAGCGACCGTTGTCGATGACGGCCTCGGCGAACTGGATCTCGGGACCCTCCACGGGTGCCCTCCTTGTTCTCGAAGGCGCCGGCCGGCCTCGACGGTCTTCGACCGTGGTCCCCGGAACACCTGTTCCGGAAGCCACTACCGAGGACCGGACGAGCGGGCCGACGCGGTGGATCGTGCTGGTACTACGTGTACATCAGACCAGCCCGGACCCTACGGCGGGTCCGGGCTGGTCCGGTGGTTCAGCGGCGCAGGCCGAGACGCTCGATCAGCGCCCGGTAGCGGTTGATGTCGACCTTCTGCAGGTAACCGAGCAGGCGGCGACGACGACCGACGAGCAGCAGCAGACCGCGGCGGCTGTGGTGGTCGTGCTTGTGCTCCTTGAGGTGCTCGGTCAGGTCCTTGATGCGCTGCGTGAGCACCGCGATCTGGACCTCGGGGGAACCGGTGTCGCCCTCGTGCGTGGCGTACTCGGTCATGATGGTCGCCTTGATGGCGTTGTCGAGGGGCACGGCTCTCCTGGTTTGACTCGTTGCGCGGTGCTCCGGGGCTTGTCCACCCGGGCTCTCTCGTTCCGCGGCCGTTCAGACGGCCGCGTCCAGGGTACCAGTGTTCTCCCGGACGCCGTGCCTGGTGCGAGGTGACCGACGACGGCCCCGCGCCCCCCGCGCGAGCCAGTCCCCCATCGCCGCCAGCGCGAGCCGCCGTGAGGGCATGAAGGCGTGGAAGAACACCCACCGCGTCAGCCACGCGACCCAGCCCGTGAGCTGGAGGCCGTACAGCTCGGCCGCGCCGCGCCCCACGCCGAGGCTTGCCGCCTGCCCGAGGCCCGGGAACCGGAAGGCCCGTGGGCGGCGCCCACCGACGACGCGCGCGATGTTCCGCCCGACGCGGGTCCCCTGCTTGATCGCCCACAGCGCGTTCGCCGGGCACGGCCCGGAGCCGTTCGGGTGCGGCACGGCCGCAGCATCCCCGCCCGCCCACACCCCGTCGACCGTCGTCCGCAGGCAACGATCCGTCCGGAGCCTCCCGTCGGCGGCGCGCGAGGCGTCGAGCCCCGGCAGGCCGACGACGACCTGTCCGACTGCCGACACGACCGTCGAGGCCGTGAGCACGGTGCCGTCGTCCAGCACGGCGCCGTCGGGGTCGACGCGGGCGACGCGCCGCCCGCACAGCACGTCCACCCCCGCCTCCTGCGCCTGCTGGACGGCGTACCGCGCGACGCGCTCGAACCGCGGCCGCAGGTCGGGCAGCACCTCGGTCCCTCCGTGCACGAGCGTGACGCGGGCCGCGGGCGACCCGCGCCGCAGCCGGACGGCCAGCGCGGCGGCCGCCTCGGTGCCGGCCAGCCCTCCACCGACGACGACCGCGGACCCGCACCCCGCGTCGAGCCGGTCGACGAGCGCGGCCAGACCGCCGTCGTCCTTGAGCGACCAGCCGTGCTCGGCGAGCCCGGGCACGCGCTCCCGTGCGTCGCGGGAGCCGGTCGCGACGAGCAGGTGGTCGTACGGCAGCAGGCGCATGCCGTCGCCGGTCGTGACGGACACCGTGCGGCTCGCGGTGTCGACCGACGCCGCGCAGCCGTGCACCACCCACGACGCCGGGACCACGTCGACGAGCTCGGTCCGCGCCCGCTCGTACCGGACGTGTCCCGCCAGGACCTCGCCAGTCCACCCGTGGAACGCGTGCTCCGTGGACGCCGAGACGACCGTGACGCGGACCGCGCCGGACCGCAGCAGCCGCCGCAGCCGGCGGGCGAGGGCGCGCGCCGCCCAGATCGCGGTGTAGCCACCGCCCAGGACGACCACCTCGGTCGGGCGGTCCACGGTCACAGCCCGACGAGCTCGCGCGCGGGCGCGGCGAGCGGGCGACCGAACGAGAGCGGCTCGGCGAGGCCGAACCCGAGGTGCGCGTGACGCTCCGCCAGGTCGCTCATCCGGCGGGCGTGCTCGACCGACGCGTCCCCGACGGCGGAGGCCGTGCAGCCGCCGAAGGCCATGAGCATGGTCTCGCACAGGCACGCGTACGAGTAGCCGCGTGGCAGCCCGATGTCGGCGCGCACGTCGAGGCCCCCGACGTCCGCGAGCCCGCCGTCGACGACGGTCACGTCGGGCCGCTCGACGGTCAGCACCGGGTCGGTGTTGCGGGGCTGCGTGTCGTCGAGCACGACAGCGCCGGGCTTGAGGTGCTCCGAGCGCAGCAGCGCGTCGGTCGACGACGTGAGGACGACGACGAGATCGGCGTCGCGCACGGCGTCGAGCTCGGTCGCCTCCCTCACGACGAGCCCCGGCAGTGCGGCGCGCACGCCCCGGGCGAGCTCCGCGAGCCGGTGGCGACGGCGTGCCACGAGCGTGAGCGCGCCGAGGTCCGCCGCTCCCTCGTCGGCCAGCAGGCGCACCACGCACGACCCGACGCTCCCGGTCGCCCCGAGCACCGCGACGTGCGGCCGGTCCATCCCGGCGACCAGGCGGTGCACGGCCTGCACCGTGAGGTGGGCGGTGAAGGCGTTCCCGTTCGTGATCGTGAGCCCAGGTCGCTCGCGCAGCAGACGCCCACCGCCCGTCACAGGTGCGGTGAGCGCCCCGAGCCCGACGACGTCCGCACCGAGCCCGCACGCGAGGTCGACCGCCTGCTCCACCTTGCCGAGCACCCAGCGTCGGTCCTCGGTCAGCAGCTGACGGGCCCCGACGGGGACCACGACGACCCAGCCGGCCACGCCCTCCTCGTCGGCCCGCTCGACCGTGCCCAGCGTGAGCGGTGGGACGGGCAGGTGCCGCAGCCCCCACTCGAGGACGGGCGAGGGCACCGCGCCGAGCGGCGACCACACGCGTGCGAGGTCGCGCGAGACGTCGGCGCGAGGGTGGACGAGGAACGCGAACTTCGACACGGCGGTGGCTCCTGCCTGCGGGACGATGCCGCTCAGGAGGTCGTCACCCGACCGGGTGATACGCGCGGGACGCGGACTTCACCCCGCGGACGGCTCCGTCACCGGCGCGAGCACCTCGCGCACACGGTCGACGTCGGCGTGCATCTGCGTGACGAGCGCGTCGATGCCGTCGAACCTCAGCGTGGGGCGCAGCCGCTCGACGAGCTCGAGCACCACCTGCTCGCCGTACAGGTCGAGGTCGGTGCGGTCCAGCACGTAGGCCTCGACCCGGCGCTGCACGCCGTCGAACGTCGGGTTCGTACCGATCGACACCGCTGCGGGCAGGACGGTGCCGTCCGCGCGACGCAGCCAGCCCGCGTACACACCGTCGGCGGGCACCATGCCCTGCGCGTCCTGAGCGAGGTTCGCCGTCGGGAAGCCGAGCTCGCGACCGCGCGCGTCGCCGTGCACGACCTCGCCGCGCAGCCGGTGCGGCCGGCCGAGCACGCGCGCGGCCTGCACGACGTCGCCCACCTCGAGCAGCTCACGCACCCAGGTCGACGACCAGCGGCGCCGCAGCGGGTCCGCGGCGTGGTCCTCCGCGCTGCCGGGGTCCGCGGACGGCGTCGGCGCGACGTCCTCGATCACCTCGACCGTGAAGCCGTAGGCGCGCCCGAGCTCGATCATCGTCGACAGGTCGCCCGCGTTGTTCCAGCCGAACCGCACGTCGCGCCCGACGACGACGACGCGCGCCCCGAGGCCCTCGACGAGGTACCGCCGGACGAACTCCTCGGGCGTCTGCCGCGCGAACTCGAGCGTGTAGGTCACCAGCAGGATCGCGTCGAGCCCGGTCGCCTCGAGGAGCTCGAGCCGGTCCGCGTCGCCCGTCAGCAGCGGCTGCGCCGACTCCGGCCGGTGCACCTGCTGGGGGTGCGGGGTGAACGTCACGGCCACGGCGCTCGCGCCGGCCAGGCGCGCGTCGGCGCACATGCGCTGCAGCACGCCCGCGTGGCCGCGGTGCACGCCGTCGAAGTTCCCGATCGTCACGACCGAGGGGCCGAACCCGTCGGGGACGTCGGCGAGATCACGCCAGAGGTGCACGCACTGCTCCTGTCCGTTCGCGACCGGTCGGTCCGGTCCGGGACACCGTCGTTGCGGTGGCCCGACGTGCAAGCCTGCCACCTCATCGACCGCGGGACGCAACCGGGCGCGTCCCGCGGGTACGCCAGGACGTCGCTACGGTGAATCTCATGCGACACGTCGAGTCGTCGGACGGCACCCTGATCGCGATCAAGGAGCTCGGTGCCGGCCCGCCGGTGCTGCTCCTGCCGGGCGCGATGAACGACCGCGGACGCCTGCTGCCGCTCGCTGCGGCGCTCGCCTCACGTGGCCTGCGCGGCGTCGCGGTCGACCGACGAGGGCGAGGCGACAGCACCGACGAAGGCTCCGGCCTTGCGGGCGCCGTCGAGCGCGAGCTCGAGGACGTCCGCGCGCTCGTCGACGACCTCGGGGACGACGTGACGCTCCTCGGCTACTCCTCGGGCGGCATCCTGGCGCTCGCCGCGGCTCGCAGCCCCGTGCGGCGCGTCGTCGCGCTCGAGGCGCCCGTGGTCGTCGAGGGCGCACCCCCACGCGACCCCGACGTGGGTGCGCTGCTGGAGACACTCGTCCGCGCCGGCCGCAACGCGGAGGCGGTCGAGCTCTACCAGTCACGCGTCATCGGCCTCCCTGCCCACCTGGCCGGCGGGCAGCGGGACCAGCCGTGGTTCCGCGCGGTCGAGGCGATCGCGCCGAGCCTGCTGTACGACTGGGCGGTGACGGACCGGTACCCGGACGCCGGCGACTTCGCCTCGGTGGACGTCACGACGCTCGTCGTGCGCGCCGAGGACACGTGGCCGGTCCTGGTCGCGTCCGCCGACGCGATCTGCGCCGCGGTGGCCGGTGCGCGCCTCGCGGTCGTGCCCGGACGGGACCACGCACCCGACCCCGAGGCGGTCGCCGCCGCGGTCGCGGAGCTCGTCGCGGGCTGACGTCCGCGGCGATCAGGCCGGCGCGAACACCAGCGCCGGCCGCGCCTTGGCGCCGTGCGCCTCGACGAGCGCGACCAGCGTGCCGTCCGGCCCGATCGCGGCAGTCGTCCCCTCGATCCCCTCGGCGGGGATGAACTGGCCGTAGGACAGCGCCCGCGCCTCGGGCTCGGACAGCTCGCGCACCGGGAACGTCGCCCGCGCGGCGTCGGCGAGCGACAGCACCGTCAGCGGCTCGTCGTCGGGCGTCTCGGCGAGCTCGTCGAGCGTGCTCGCGCGATCCAGCGTGTAGCCGCCGACCCGCGTGCGCCGCAACGCCGTGAGGTGCCCGCCGACGCCCAGCGCGTCGCCCAGGTCCCGCGCCAGGGCCCGGACGTAGGTGCCCGACGAGCACACGACGACGACGTCCACGTCGACGACACCCGTGCCGTCGACCTCCGCCTCGCGCACGGCGAGGACGTCGAACCGCGAGACCGTGACCTCGCGCGACGCCAGCTCGACCGACTCCCCCGCCCGCACTCGCGCGTACGCGCGCTGGCCGTCGACCTTGATCGCGGACACCGCGGACGGGACCTGGTGGATCGTCCCCGTGAGCGGTGCGAGCGCGGCCGCGATCGCCTCGGGTGCGATCCCGGTCGCGTCCGCGACCGCCAGGACCTCGCCCTCGGCGTCCTCGGTGCTCGTGGTGACGCCGAGCCGGATCGTCGCGAGGTACTCCTTGTCCGCGCCGACCACGTAGGTGAGCAGCCGGGTGGCGCGCCCGATGCCGACGACGAGCACACCCGTCGCCATCGGGTCGAGCGTGCCGGCGTGGCCGACCTTGCGCGTGCCCGCGAGCCGGCGCATGCGCGCGACGACGTCGTGGCTGGTCCAGCCCTGCGGCTTGTCGACCACGACGATCCCGTCCGGCGCCGTCGGGCGACGGGGGTGCTGCTGCTGCGCCGTCATGCCGTGCGGCGCTCCTGGACCGACTCGAGGACGCAGGTCAGGAGAGCGTCCATCCCGGCGTCCTCGCCGACGTGCGCGGGGGCGTCGGTGGCCATGAGCACGTTGATGAGCATCCCGAACGCGACGAAGCGGCGCCCCTCGTCGGGGATCTCGCCCGTCCGGTCGATGAACAGCCGGAAGGCCTCCCCCAGGCAGTGCCGCGCGGCGCTGCCGACCTCGGGGTCCGTTCCGGCGATGAAGCCGTGCATGACCAGGCGCAGCAGATCGCGGTCGGCGAGCAGCTCGACGTACGCGTCCCCCATGCGGGCGCCGGCGTCCGGACCGGCCGGGACCGCCGAGAGCGCCGCGATGATCTCGCCCGTGGCCTGCTGGTATGCGGCGAGGAACAGGTCACGCTTCGAGCCGAACAGCCGCACGACGTACGGCTGCGAGACACCGGCGGCCCGAGCGACCTCGTCCGTGCTGGCCGCGTAGCCGCCCTCGGCGAAGACACGTCGTGCAGCGGCCAGGATCTGGTCCCGCCGGGCGGCGCCGGTCATGCGCGTGCTCGCCGGACGGACTCCGGGCGAGAGCTCCGCTGCGGCGGGGGTGGACGAGGCGGCCGCGGCATCGTCGCCGGGGCCGACCGAACTCAGGTCGACGGACATGTTGACAAGGTTATCAGCCGATGCCTACGGTCGCACTTGTTAGTAATCACTCAATGCCAACAAGTCTCCGGGAGCCCTCGTGACCGTCACGTCCACCGCCCCGCGTCCCGCGGAGCCGGTCGCCCCACGCACCGCGGGCCGGCCGTCGACCCGTACCGTCGGCACGGCCGTCGCCCTCCTCGCCGCGTCGCTGCCGATGTTCATGGCGACGCTCGACAACCTCGTCATGACGACCGCCCTGCCCGTCCTGCGCACCGAGCTGTCGGCCTCGCTCGAGCAGCTGCAGTGGATGGTCAACGCCTACACGCTGAGCTTCGCGTCGCTCATGATCGCCGCGTCCACGCTCGGCGACCGCTGGGGCCGGCGCCGCGTCTTCGTCGGCGGCATCACGGTCTTCGCCCTCGCATCCATCGCCTCCGCGCTGGCGACCAGCGCCGGTGCCCTCATCGCCGCGCGCGCCGTCCAGGGTGCCGGTGCGGCCGCGATCATGCCCCTGTCGCTCACCCTCCTCGCAGCCGCCGTCCCGCCCGCACGCCGGGCGATGGCGATCGGCATCTGGGGCGGCGTGTCCGGACTCGGCGTCGCCCTCGGACCGGTGATCGGCGGCGCGGTCGTGCAAGGGATCTCCTGGGAGGCGATCTTCTGGATCAACGTTCCCGTCGCCGTGGTCGCGATCCCGCTGGTCCGGTACGCGCTGCCCGAGTCGTTCGGTCGGCGCCAGGCGCTCGACCTCGCCGGGCTGGTGCTCGCGGGGACCGGCGTGCTCGCCCTCGTCTGGTCCGTCATCCGTGGCAACGACGACGGCTGGGGCTCCACCCGCGTCGTCGGCGGGCTCGTGCTGGGCGCGGTCCTCGTCGGCGCCTTCCTGGTCCGCGAGTCGCGGACCGACCACCCGCTCGTACCGCTGCGCCTGTTCCGCGTCCGGTCGTTCGCGGTCGCCAACGCGAGCGCGTTCGCCTTCTCGCTCGGCGTCTTCGGCACGGTGTTCGTGCTCTCGCAGTACCTGCAGATCGCGCTCGGCTACTCGCCCCTGCAGGCCGGCATCCGCACGCTGCCCTGGACGGCCGCGCCCATGATCGTCGCCCCCATCGCAGGCATGCTCGCCCCTCGCCTGGGTGTCCGCCCGCTCCTGAGCTCCGGCCTCGCGCTGCAGGCCGCCGGCCTCGCGTGGATGGGGCTCGTCGTCGCGGGCGGCGTGACCACGTACTCCGAGCTCGTGCCCGGGCTCGCGCTGGCCGGCATCGGCATGGGTCTGACCTTCGCTCCGTCGGCCACGGCGGTGCTCGCGGACATGGTGCCCGACGACCACGGCACCGCCAGCTCGGTGAACGCCACTCTGCGCGAGATCGGCGGCGCGGTCGGCGTCGCGGTGCTCGTGGCCGTGTTCACCGCGTCGGGCGGCACCCTCACCCCCGACGGCTACGCGGACGGACTCGCTCCGGCGGCCCTCGTCGGCGCGGCAGTCGTCGGGCTGGGTGCGCTGATCACGCTCTGGATGCCCCGCGGCACGGGCCGCGTGACAGCCCTCACCCCGCCCGCCTGAGCAGCTTGACCCCGCTCACCCGAGCGGTGCACCCCTGGGTGTGCGACACGCCGCGTCCGGCACGGCGTGTCGCACACCCACAGGCACACCCGGACGGGCGGGGTCAGGCCCGCTCGGCCTCGTCGGGCTCGTCGTCCTCCGGGTGGCGGTACGGGTCCGCCTCGCCGGCGAACGTCGCCTGCGCGGCGAGCGCGGCGACCTCCCGATCGCGTCGGGCGGCCTCGATGAGAGCCGCGTCGAGGTGCGCAGCCGTGTCCGGGATCGCGTCCGGGAAGAACGCGAGCGTCGGCGTCAGGCGGATGCCTGTCTGCTTGCCGACCTCGGAGCGGATGACGCCCTTCGCCGACTCGAGCGCGGCGGCCGTGCCGGCGCGCGCCTCGTCGTCGCCCAGGACGGTGTAGAAGATGTCGGCGTGCTGGAGGTCACCCGTGACCCGCACGTCGGTGATCGTCACGAACCCGAGGCGCGGGTCCTTGATGCGGGTGTCGAGCATCTGCGCGACGACCTGCTGGATGCGCTCGGAGAGCTTGCGGGCGCGGCCCTTGTCAGCCATGGAGGGACCTTTCTGGTCGGGCACCGCCGAGGGTGCGTGGTGAACGGCGCGGGGCGGACGAGGACGACGCCTCGCCCGCCCCGCGGTCGATCAACCCTGAGGATCAGGCGCGAGGCTTCTCGCGCATCTCCCAGGTCTCGATGATGTCCTCGGCCTGCAGGTCGTTGAACGACCCGAGCCCGATACCGCACTCGTAGCCCTCGCGGACCTCGGTCGCGTCGTCCTTGAACCGCTTGAGCGACTCGATCGTGAGGTTGTCCCCGATGACCTTGCCGCCGCGCAGGACGCGCGCCTTGGTGTTGCGACGGATCTCGCCCGAGCGGACGATCGAGCCGGCGATGTTGCCGAACTTCGAGGACCGGAAGATCTCGCGGATCTCCGCCGTGCCCAGCTGGGCCTCCTCGTACTCCGGCTTGAGCATGCCCTTGAGGGCCGCCTCGACGTCGTCGATCGCCTGGTAGATGACCGAGTAGAAGCGCACGTCGACGCCCTCGCGGTCCGCCAGGGCCTCGACCCGCTCGGCGTACTTGACGTTGAACCCGATGATGATCGCCGAGTCGACGGTCGCCAGGTTGACGTCGTTCTGCGTGATGGCACCCACACCGCGGTGGATGACGCGCAGGTCGACCTCCTCGCCCACGTCGATCTTGAGCAGCGCGTCCTCGAGCGCCTCGACGGCACCCGACACGTCGCCCTTGAGGACCAGGTTGAGCGTCTCGACCTTGCCCTGGGCGAGCGCCTGCGTGAAGTCCTCGAGGCTGACGCGCTTGCGACGCTTGGCCAGGAGGGCGGCACGCTCGGCCGCCTCGCGCTTCTCGGCGATCTGCCGCGCGGTGCGCTCCTCGGGAGCGACCAGCAGCGTGTCACCGGCGCTGGGGACCGACGCGAGGCCGAGCACCTGCACCGGACGGGACGGGCCCGCCTCGGTGAGCGTCTCGCCGTGCTCGTCGAACATCGCACGCACGCGGCCGTAGGCCGTGCCCGC
>Ga0182736_1002196_pt1 | contig 15578 bp, 16 predicted proteins | sample eDN5th30CKraftBY_FD_128882 | JGI IMG/M metagenome (GOLD analysis project Ga0182736, IMG submission 128882) | Enriched backyard soil microbial communities from Emeryville, California, USA - eDNA 5th pass 30_C Kraft BY (version 2) (version 2) | ecosystem: Environmental > Terrestrial > Soil >... | reverse complement strand
CGGCGAACCGCTGCCGGCCGGTGAGCCGTCGGCCGCCGCAGGGCCCGTCGGGGCCGTTCCCGGCGCGCGGGCCGACGGCCCCGCGCCGCCCGTCGGCACGGGCGTCGCCGCGGCTCCGGTTGCGGCGGATCCCGTTGCCGCGCAGCCGCTCGACGCACAACCCCGCGACGGACATCCCGGACGCGCCGGGGCGACGCAGACGCCGGTCGCGCCCCCGGTTGCCGAGCCGCTCACCGCGCAGGGCCGCGACCTGCTCAACCGCGACCTCGCGCTCGACGCCGTCGAGGTGCTGCGCCGCGCCGTCGCGCGCGGCGAGCCGTCCGCACCCGACGTCCTCGCCGACGCCTACCTCGACAGCGGCAGCTTCCACGCCGCGGCCGAATGGCTGGGGCTGCTGGTCGAGCGCGGGTACCTGCGCTTCGCGGGCCGGCTCGGGATCGCGCTCGCCGAGATCGGCGAGCGCGACGCCGCGGAGGAGGCACTGCGGCTGGCGATCGCGACGGGGGAGACCGCCGCGGCCAACGACCTCGCGATCCTGTTGCGCGACATGGGGCGTGACGCCGAGGCCGTCCAGGTGCTCACCCGCGCGGCCGACGACGGGGACGGCCTGGCCGTCGACAATCTCGTCTCGTTCCTCCTCGACGCCGACGAGCTCGCGCCCGCCGTCGAGGCCGCCGAGCGCTACGCCGACCGGGCGCGGCCCGACACCGTCGTCGCGCTGGCCGACGCCCGGACCGCGGCGCGGCGTGACGCGGAGGCCGAGGAGCTCTACCGGCTCGCCGACGAGCTCGGTGCCCTGCGCGCCCACACCGCCTACGCGACGTTCCTGCTCGCCACCCGCGCCGACCGCGTGCACGCCGAGCAGCACCTCCGGGAGGCGCGTCGGCACCGGGAGCCGGGGTCGGCCGCGGCGCTGGGGCTGTTCCTCGTCGAGGACGGGCGGGTGGCCGAGGGGCGCGAGCACCTCGTCGTCGGCGCGACGGCCGGGGACCGCGTCGCCGCGGCCGCACTCGCCGAGCTCGACGGCGAGGACCCCGACGACGACTGACCGCCGCGCCGGACGCTCCCGCGCGCGGTCGAGCGGCTGCCCCGGGCGGGGCCGCGCGGCGGTGTGGCCCTGCCCCGGGCGGGGCGGTGCGGCGCTGCCCCCTCCCGGGCGCAACCTCACGGTCCCCGCGCGCTCGCGGGACGACACCTGGGTTGCGCTCGGTCTGTGTCGTCGCGGCCGCCGGGGCCGCCTGCGGGCGGAGCGGCCGCCGGGGCCGCCCGCGGGCGGAGCGACCGCCGGGGCCGCTTCCGGGCGGAGCATCAGCCGGTCGCGCGACCCGGGCGCCCTCACCGGGGCCCGCACGTCACGGCTCCGCCGGACGCCGTCGGCGGGGGCCGCACCCGGCCGTTAAGGTGCCGCCGTGGAGGCCGGGAGCGACGAGGCGGCTGGGGCGTGCGCCGTGGTCGTCGCGGGGAACGGGTCGGTCGACGACGTCAAGCGCTGCCTCACGTCACTGGGTCTCGTCGACGAGGTCGTGCTCGTCGCGGGCGACCCCGCGCCCGCGGAGCTGCCGGGCGCCTGCGTGATCGACCTCGGCGAGCGGTTGGGCCGGCCCGCGGCGGTGAACCGCGCCGTCGTGACGCTGGGGCCGGAGGTCGCGTTCGTCCTCGTCACCGAGGTCGGCGTGACCTGGGACGACGACGCCGTCGCGGCGCTGCGCGCGGCGGCCCGGGACACTCCCCGGGCGGGCGCGCTGGTCCCTCGGCTGGAGGGGTCGCCGGCCCCGGCACTGCCGGGTCGCTGGGTCGGCGACGCGTTGCTCGCGCGGCTGGCACCCGACGTCGTCACCCCGCCCGCCGACCTCCCCGGCCCCGCGGTGCTGCTGCGGCGCGCGGCCCTGGAGTCGGTCGGTGGCTGGGACGCGCGCCTCGCCGCCCCGTTCGCCGACCTGGACCTCGCCCGCCGGTTGGACGAGGCCGGCTGGCTCCGGGTCGCCGTCCCCTCGGCGCGGGCGGTGCGGGACGCTGTGCCGGACGTCCCCGAGTCCCCGGCGGAGCGGCACGCCGCCGCGCGGCGCACGGTCGGGGGCGGGCCGCGTGGCATCGCCGCCCGGGCGCTGCTGGCCGCGCGCGGGGCGGGGGCCGCGGGCCGGGCAGGCCGACCGGCAGGATGAGGTGGGCGTCCGCGGGACGCCACGACGAGGGGGACGGACAGGTGTTGCACGACGTCGAGGCCGTGGTGCTGGTCGGCGGGCAGGGCACGCGGCTGCGGCCGCTGACCCTCTCCGCGCCGAAGCCGATGCTGCCGACCGCCGGCGTCCCCTTCCTCGCCCATCTGCTCTCGCGCATCCGGGCGGCGGGCGTGCGCCGGGTCGTGCTCGGCACGTCGTACCTGGCGGAGACGTTCGAGAAGCACTTCGGCGACGGTGCGGCGCTCGGCCTGGACCTGACCTACGTCGTCGAGGACGAGCCGCTGGGCACGGGCGGCGGCATCCGCAACGTCGCCGGGCACCTCACCGCCGACGACGTGCTCGTGTTCAACGGCGACGTGTTGTGCGGGACCGACCTGCGCGCCGTGGTGGCCACCCACCGCGACACGCAGGCCGACGTCACGCTGCACCTGGTCCGCGTCCCCGATCCGCGGGCCTACGGCTGCGTGCCCACCGACCAGATCAACGCCGGCTGCTACGTCTTCCGCCGCGCGGTGATCGACGCGATCCCGGCGGGCCGCGCGGTGTCGGTGGAGCGCGAGACGTTCCCCGGGCTGTTGGCGGCCGGATCGCGGATCTCGGGCCACGTCGACGACGCGTACTGGCGCGACATGGGCACCCCCGCCGACCTCGTGCAGGGCTCGGCCGACCTGGTGCGCGGCATCGCACCCTCCGACGCGCTGCCCGGGCCCACCGGCGACGCGCTGCGGCTCGCGGGCGCCGAGGTCGCGGCCGACGCGCACGTCGCGGGCGGCACGGTCGTGGGGGTGGACGCGCAGGTCGGGACGGGGGCCAGGGTCGTGGGGAGCATGCTGTTCGACGGCGCGGTCGTCGGCGCGGGCGCGACCGTCGAGAACTCCGTGGTCGGGGCCGGTGCCCGGGTCGGGGCCGGTGCGAGCGTCGTCGACACGGTCGTGGGCGACCGCGCGGTGGTCGGCGAGGCCTGTGAGCTGCGCGGCGGCATGCGGATCTGGCCCGACGTGGTGCTGCCCGCGGGTGGCGTGCGCTTCTCCCCGGACGTGTAGCCGGTGCCGGAACCCCTGGAACGCGAGTGGCGCCCGGCCTTCCGTCTCGATGTCGCGGGAGTCCTCGCGCCCTTGCGGCGCGGCCGGGGCGACCCGACCTGGCACTCGGCCGCCGACGGCGGCGCGATCTGGCGCACCGGCACCACCCCCGACGGCGCGGCGACCCTGCGCGTGCACCGGCGGACCGACGGGACGGTCGTCGCCGCGGCGTGGGGTCCGGGTGCGGCGTGGTCGGTCGAGCACCTGCCCGCCCTGCTGGGCGCCGACGACGACCCGGACTCGTTCGTCGCCCACCACCCGCTGGTCGAGGACGCGGCGCGACGGCTGCCGGGTCTGCGGCTGGGCGCGACGCGGCGGGTCTGGGACGTGCTGTTCCCCGCGATCCTCGAGCAGAAGGTCACCGGCACCGAGGCGCGGCGGTCCTGGCGGGAGCTGTGCCGGCGCTTCGGTGAGCCCGCGCCGGGGCCCGCGCCCGACGGGATGCGGGTGCCGCCGTCGCCGGAGCGCACCCGCGCGATCCCCGACTGGGAGTGGCACCGCGCCGGGGTCGACTCGGCGCGACGGCGGGCGATCCTCGCCTGCGCGGCCGTCGCGCACCGGCTCGAGGCGGCGGCCGACCTCGGCGGTGAGGACGGGCGCATCCTGCTGCGGCGCGTCCCCGGCATCGGCGTCTGGACCGCGGCCGAGACCGCGCAGCGCGCCTGGGGCGACGCCGACGCCGTGAGCTTCGGCGACTTCCACATCCCGACGGTCGTGGGCTGGGCGCTCGTGGGCCGTCCGCTCGACGACGCCGGGATGCTCGCGGTCCTCGAACCCTACGTACCGCAACGGCACCGGGCCGTCCGGTACGTCGAGCTGTCGGGCTTCCGCCGCCCGCGCTTCGGCCCGCGCTACTCGCCGAAGGACTACCGGGCGATGTGACCCCGCCGGGTGGGCCGCCGACTCGTGAGCAGCCGATCGTGGGCCCGCCGGCTCGTGAGTGGCGTTGCTCGCCATGGCCGGTAACGCCGGTCACGGCAGGGGTAGCGTGCGGATCATGGCTGCCGTGCTCGACGCCGACATCGCCGCACTCGACGGCGCGGACCTCCCCGACCTGGCCGGCAAGGCCGTCCTCGTGGTCAACGTGGCCTCGCGCTGCGGGCTGACGCCGCAGTACACGGCGCTGGAGGAGCTCCAGGAGCGCTTCGCCGACCGCGGCTTCACCGTCCTGGGCGTCCCGTGCAACCAGTTCGGCGGCCAGGAGCCCGGGTCGCCCGAGGAGATCGCGACGTTCTGCTCGACGACCTACGGCGTGAGCTTCCCGCTGACCGAGAAGGTCGAGGTCAACGGCCCCGGCCGGCACCCGCTCTACCAGCGGCTCACCGCGCACCCCGACGCCTCGGGAGAGGCGGGCGACGTGCAGTGGAACTTCGAGAAGTTCCTGCTCGCGCCCGACGGGACGGTCGTCGCCCGGTTCCGGCCGCGGACCGAACCGGGGTCCGACGAGGTCGTCGCGGCCGTGACGGCCGTGCTGCCCTCCTGAGCGTCGGACCCGCCACGTAGGGTCGCCGCGTGAGTCCCGCGACGAAGGGTGCCTCGTGAAGGTCGTCGTGCTCGTCGGTGGCGTCGGCGGCGCCCGCTTCCTGCTCGGGGTCAAGGCCGCGCTCGGGCTGCCCGCGGTCGGTCCCGGTCCGGCCGACGCGCCGCACGAGGTCACGGCCGTCGTCAACGTGGGCGACGACATCTGGCTGCACGGCCTGCGCATCTGCCCCGACCTCGACACCTGCATGTACACCCTCGCCGGCGGCATCGACACCGAGCGCGGCTGGGGCCGCAAGGACGAGTCGTGGACCGTGGGTGCGGAGCTGGCCGCCTACGGCGCCGACCCCGACTGGTTCTCCCTGGGCGACCGCGACATCGCGACGCACCTGGTCCGCACCCGGATGCTGCGTGCCGGCTACCCGTTGTCGCAGGTCACCGAGGCGTTGTGCCACCGCTGGCAGCCCGGGGTGCGGCTGCTGCCCGTCACCGACGACCGGGTCGAGACCCACGTGGTCATCGACAACCCCGACGCGGCGATCGACGGCGCGCCCCCGCAGGTGGCGGTGCACTTCCAGGAGTGGTGGGTCCGGCACCAGGCCAAGCCGGCCGCGCACCGCTTCGCCTCCGTCGGCGCCGAGGAGGCCCGGGTGCTGCCCGAGGTGCGCGACGCGCTCGAGACCGCGGACGTCGTGCTCGTCGCCCCGTCGAACCCCGTCGTGAGCATCGGGACGCTGATCGGGGTGCCCGGGATGGCGCAGTCGCTGGTCGCGACGCCGGCGCGGATCGTCGGGCTCTCGCCGATCGTCGGCGGCGCGCCGCTGCGCGGGATGGCCGACGCGTGCCTCACCGCGATCGGGGTCGGGACCAGCGCGGAGGCGGTCGGCCGGCACTACGGCGGCCGGGCGGAGGGCGGCCTGCTCGACGGCTGGCTCGTGCACACCGGCGACGGGTGCGAGGTGCCGGGCGCCGAGGTCCGCGAGGTCCCGCTGCTGATGACCGACGTCGAGGCCACCGCCGCGATGGCCCGCGCGGCGTTCGAGCTCGCCGGGATCGACGGTGTCTGAGCGGGGTCCGGAACCGCTCCCGGGCGATCACGCGTCGCCCGACGCGGTCACCGTCCTGCCCGTCCGCGGGTTGCCCGAGTTCCGTCCGGGCGACGACGTGGCCGCCGCGATCGCCGCCGCCGCACCGTGGCTGGCCGAGGGCGACGTCGTCGTCGTCACGAGCAAGATCGTCTCCAAGGCCGAGGGCAGGCTCGTCACCGCGCCCGCGGACCCCGAGGAGCGCGACGCGCTGCGCCGCAGCCTGGTCGACGAGGAGACCGAGCGGGTCGTCGCGCGCCGGGGCCGGACGCTGATCGTCGCGAGCAAGCTCGGCCTCGTGCAGGCCGCGGCGGGGATCGACGCGTCCAACGTCCGGCGCGACGAGCTGGCGCTGCTGCCCGTCGACCCCGACGCCAGCGCCCGCCGGATCCGCGCGGGTCTGGCTGCGGCACTGGGCGTCGAGGTCGCGGTCGTCGTCACCGACACGATGGGCCGCACGTGGCGGGTCGGCCAGACCGACGTCGCGATCGGCTCCGCGGGCCTGCGGGTGCTGCACGGCTACGAGGGCGCGGTCGACGCCGAGGGCAACGAGCTGGTCGTCACCGAGGTCGCCGTGGCCGACGAGATCGCCGCCGCGGCCGACCTCGCCAAGGGCAAGCTCGGCGGGCTGCCGGTCGCGGTGGTGCGCGGGCTGCGCGTCGTCGACGACGGCTCCGGCGCCCGCGACCTCGTCCGCGCGCTCGACGAGGACCTGTTCTGGCTGGGCACCGAGGAGGCGCTGGCGCAGGGCCGCCGGGAGGCCGTGCTGCTGCGGCGCAGCTCGCGCAGCTTCGGACCGGACCCCGTCGACGCGGCGGCGCTGCGTCGCGCGGTCGGCGTCGCGCTCACCGCCCCCGCCCCGCACCACTCGGCGCCGTTCCGCTTCGGCTGGGTACGTGATCCGGACCGGCGCACCGCCCTGCTCGACGCGATGCGCGACCGCTGGCGCGCCGATCTCGAGGCCGACGGCAGGCCCGCCGACGAGGTGGAACGCCGCCTCGCCCGCGGCGACCTGCTGCGTCGGGCCCCGGAGCTGGTGCTGGCGTTCCGGACCGGCGACGGGGCGCAGCCCTACCCGGACCCCGTCCGCACCGCCGCCGAGCGCGACATGTTCACCGTCGCCGGGGGCGCGGCCGTGCAGTCCTTGCTGGTCGCGCTCGCGGCGGAGGGGCTGGCGTCGTGCTGGGTGGGGTCGACGATCTTCGCCGGCGACGTCGTGCGCGACGTGCTGGGTCTGCCCGACGACTGGCAGCCGCTCGGTGCCGTCGCCGTCGGGACGCCCGACGTGGCGCTCGTCCCGCGCCCGCCGCGTGATCCGGCCGCCGGACTCGTCGAGTGGTAGCCGCTGCCGTCGCGGCCGCCGAGCTGCGGGACTGGGTGCCGGGCACCGCCGGGCAGGAGGCGTTGCGGCAGGCGCTGCTCGCGTTCCTCGACGCCCGGCCCGACGACGCGTGCGACCGCTCCTGCGTCCCCGGCCATCTCACGGCCTCGGCGCTGGTGCTCGACGCGGCGGGAGAGCACACCCTGCTGACGCTGCACCGCCGGGTCCACCGTTGGGTGCAGCTCGGCGGGCACTGCGAGCCCGGCGACGCGTCGCTGCGGGCGGCGGCGCTGCGCGAGGCCACCGAGGAGTCCGGCATCGAGGGCCTCACGATCTCCGCGCGTCCGTTGCACATCGACGTCCACCCGGTGACGTGCTCGCTCGGGGTGCCGACGCGCCACCTCGACGTCCGCTACCTCGTCCGGGCACCGGCGGGCGCGCAGCCGCAGATCTCCGACGAGTCGCTCGACCTGCGCTGGTGGCCGGTCGACGCGCTGCCTGCCGACTCCGACACGGTTCCGGAGATGATCACGGCCGCGCGTCCGGTTCAGCGCCAGAACAGCAGCTCGGTGTAGCCGAGGCTCGCCGCGGTCGGGTTGCCGCCGACCGCCCCGAACACCCACGAGGAGATGCCGAAGAACACCTGCTGGGCCACCGGCAGGGAGATCAGCAGGACGAAGATCACGAGCGGGGCCCACGGGCGGACCTTGGCGGCCGTCCGGCGCGCGCCGTCGGACAGGTAGGGCTCGATGACGCCGAAGCCGTCGAGCCCGGGGATGGGCAGGATGTTGAGCACGAACGCCAGCACCTGGATCAGCGCCAGCGCCGAGAGCCCGATGACCAGCCCGTAGGGCATGGAGATCGTGGCGACGGCGATGGTCAGCACCGCGCCGAGGATCAGGTTCGTCGCGGGGCCGGCGAGCGAGACCAGGCTGCGCGCCGCCCGCGACCGGACGAGCCCGTGGTTGATCCACACCGCGCCGCCCGGCAGCGGGATGCCGCCGATGAGCAGGAACAGGATCGGCAGCACGAACGACAGCCCGACGTCGGTGTAGCGGCGGATGTCGAGCGTGAGGTAACCCTTGTCACGCACAGTGAAGTCGCCTGCCCGAAATGCGACGAAAGCGTGACCGAACTCGTGCAGGCACAGTGAGACCGTCCAGCCCCCCAGGACGAGCAGCACGACGCCGACGGTCAGGGCCGTCGACGAGTGCGGTTGCACGAGGAACGGCGCCGCCGAGGCCGCGACCACGCCGCCGACGACCGTCACGACGACCAGCAGCAGGAACCACGGACTCACTCGGCTCGACACACCCGTCACTTGACCAGTCTGCCGAACGGGCGACCGATGGGGTGGAACGCGTCACCCGTACGGCCGCCCCAACTTGCCAAGCGGCGAACCGCAGCGATGTACTTACGTCGGTGTCATTCGCCGGGGCGCGGGGAGAGGTGGGCGAGTGAACGTGATCAGTGACACACTTCGGTTGGTGGGGGACGGCTTCGTCGCGAGCGTGGCGGCGCCGGAACCCGAGGGTGACCTCGTGCACGTCGACGTGCTCGGCGAGGCGGGGGCGGAGCCGGACTGGCAGGAACGGGCGCTGTGCGCCCAGACCGATCCGGAGGCCTTCTTCCCGGAGAAGGGCGGCTCGACCCGGGAGGCGAAGCGGATCTGCGGCGGGTGCGAGGTCCGGGCCGAGTGCCTGGAGTACGCGCTGGCCCAGGACGAGCGCTTCGGCATCTGGGGCGGGCTGTCCGAGCGGGAGCGGCGCCGGTTGCGTCGCGCCGCCGGCTGAGCCCACGGGACGAGCGCGGCACGGGCCGGGGGGTCCGCGCGGCGCGACGAGCGGGTCGTTCCCCGTGGGCCACCGCCCGCCGGGTCGACGACGTCTCGTGGGGTCGGTACGGGCCGGTGCGGGTGCAGGCGTCGGCCGGTTCGCGCGACGCCGCGGCTGCCGTCGGCGTGCTCTCGTCGGCGTGGCTCTCGTCGGCGGGGCCGCGGACAGTGCTGATGGGTGCGCGTGCGCGGCGTGTCGTCGACGCGTGGGCCGACGGGGCAGGTCGGGCCCGGTTCCCGTCGCTGTGACGAGATCGCCGTGACGAGAACCGGCGCGCGCCCTACTCGGCGCCGCCGTCGACCGCGTCGGGCTCGATGTTGAGGTACTCCGCGACCTGCTCGACGAGCACCTCGTGCAACAGGTCGGCCAGGTCGGCGCCGCCACGCGCCCGCGCCTCGAGCGGGCGCCGGTAGATCACGATGCGGGCCCGCGACGGGAGTCCCGCGTGGTCGACGCCCGCGGGCACCAGCTGCGCGAGCGGGACGCCCACGTCGGCGAGCACACCCGCGCCCCACACGACGTCGTCGGGCGAGGTCTCGTCGACCTCGGGCACCTCGTCGACCGCGAGGTCGAGCTCGGCGAGCTCGGGCCCCCAGCGCAGCTCGATCGGCTCGAGCGCCTCCAGCACGAGCAGGTCGAACTTCTCCGCCCGCGTGCGCGACGCGGGCAGCGACACCGGGTAGAGCAGGCCACGCAGGCCACGGCCCCGGCGGTCGCGCCGTCGGGGCGATCGGCGCAGCGTTCGACGCGCGGTGGTCACCCGGCGAATAGTACGACCGACGCCCGCACCCGGTCGCGCCGCGCGTCGCAGCCACGTCCCGCACGGCGCAGGCGCTATCGTCGACGACGTGCTGAGTGTGCGGAGGTGTTCGCGGACAGGGTGCACCGAGCTCGCGGTGGCCACACTCACGTACGTGTACGCCGACTCCACGGCCGTCGTCGGGCCGCTCGCCACGCAGGCCGAGCCGCACTCCTACGACCTGTGCACCGCCCACGCGCATCGGCTCACGGCGCCGCGCGGCTGGGAGGTCGTCCGGTTCGAGGGCGAGTTCGCCCCGCCCCAGCCGTCGGCCGACGACCTGACCGCGCTCGCCGAGGCCGTCCGCGAGGCCGGCCGGGCCGACCGCCCCCTCGACCCGCCGCCCTCGGTGCCCACCCAGGGCACCGGCCGCCGTGGCCACCTGCGCGTTCTCCCCGGCGCCGACGGCTGACCGCCGCCGCCCCGCACGGCCGGACGGCCCGGCCGGGGGTGACCCGGCTCGCAGCGTCGTGCGCCCCCGATAGGGTCGGCGGCGTGCCCGACCTGTCCTCGATCGTGAAGGCCTACGACATCCGCGGCGTCGTCGGCGAGCAGCTCGATGCCGCCACGGTGCGCGCCGTCGGCGGGGCGTTGGCCCGGCTGGTCGGCGCGGAGGGGGCGTGCGGGGTGGTCGTCGGCAGGGACATGCGGGACTCCTCGCCCGGCTTCGCCGCCGCGTTCGCCGAGGGCGTCACCGGCCAGGGGCTCGACGTCGTCGACATCGGGCTGGCCAGCACCGACATGCTCTACTTCGCCGCGGGCACGCTCGACGTGCCGGGCGCCATGTTCACCGCGAGCCACAACCCCGCGCGCTACAACGGCATCAAGCTCTGCCGTGGCGGCGCCACGCCGATCGGCCAGGACACCGGCCTCGCCGCGCTCCGCGAGGCCGTCGAGGCGGGCGTCCCGGCGGGTCCGGGCGGCGGCACCGTCGAGCAGCGGGACCTGCTGGGGGCCTACGCCGACCACCTGCGCTCGCTCGTCGACCTGTCGGGCGCACGCCCGCTGCGGGTCGTCGTGGACGCGGGCAACGGGATGGCCGGACACACCGTGCCGGCGGTGTTCGCGCCGCTGCCGTTCGACGTCGTGCCGCTGTACTTCGAGCTCGACGGGAACTTCCCCCACCACGAGGCCAACCCGCTCGACCCGGCCAACCTCGTCGACCTGCAGAAGGCGGTCGTCGCCGAGGGCGCCGACATCGGGCTGGCGTTCGACGGCGACGCCGACCGCTGCTTCGCCGTCGACGAGCGGGGCGAACCGGTGAGCCCGAGTGCCATCACCGCGCTGGTGGCCGCGCGCGAGCTGGCGCGCTCGCCCGGCGACACGGTCATCCACAACCTCATCACCTCGAAGGCCGTGCCCGAGATCGTCACCGAGCTCGGTGGCACCCCGGTCCGGACACGCGTCGGGCACTCGTTCATCAAGCAGACGATGGCCGAGACCGGCGCGGTGTTCGGCGGCGAGCACTCGGCGCACTACTACTTCCGCGACTTCTGGCGGGCCGACTCGGGGATGCTCGCGGCGCTGCACGTGCTGGCCGCGCTCGCCGGGCAGGACGGTCCGCTCTCGGCGCTGATGGCCGGCTACGAGCGCTACGCGGCGTCGGGTGAGATCAACTCGACGGTCGGCGACCAGGCCGACCGGGTCGCCGCCGTCCGCGAGGTCTTCGGCGCGCGTCCCGGGACCGCCTTCGACGAGCTCGACGGCCTGACCGTCACGCTGGCCGACGGCGCGTGGTTCAACCTGCGTGCGTCCAACACCGAACCGCTGCTGCGGCTCAACGTCGAGGCCGCCGACGCCGACGCCGTCGCCGTCCTGCGCGACGAGGTGCTGGCCATCGTGCGCGCCTGAGGGCCGCGCGACCCGTCGCGACCCACGCGGGGGCCCCCGCGTCACAGACATCGATCCGCAGGCGGTCGGTCCGGTACCCGGACGGACCCGGCGCGGACCCGCCCGGACTGGCAGCATCGCAGGGGTGGGGCCCGCACCGTCGGCTGCGACCCCGTGCAGGGAAAGAGGAGGACCGTGGCCATCGAGCTCGACCCCCAGCTGCTGGAGATCCTGGCGTGCCCGTCCGACGACCACGCGCCGCTGCGCCCCGGGTCCGTCGCCGGCAAGGACGTGCTGACCTGCACCGAGTGCGGCCGGCGGTTCCCCGTCGTCGACGGGATCCCGGTGCTGCTGCTCGACGAGGCCCTGCCCGCCGACACCACTGGTACCGGTCCCCGTGGCGACGGGTGAGTCCGTGCTCGACGACACCCTGCTGCTCGATGCGGCGGCGCTCGCAGCCGTCGACACCGGCGGTGTGCTGCGCGCCGCGGCGACGGCCGGCGCCCAGGTCCGCTCGGCGGCCCTGAGCACCGACGAGGCCGGCGTCCCCGACCTGTCGGGGCACCGCCCCCGCGGGCTGGTGCTGGTCCGCAGGCCCGGCGTCTCGGCCACGGCGATGCCGCTGGTCGCCGCCGTGCTCGGCCCCGCGTGTCCCGTGCCCGTCGTGCTCGCCGACACGGTCCCGCTCTGGACCGGTCCGCTCGACGTCGTCGTCGTCCACACCGACGACGCGAACGACGCCGAGCTGGCCGACGCCGTCGGTTCCGCGGTCCGCCGCGGCAGCGACGTCGTGCTCTCGGCGCCCGGTGACGGCCCGGTGGCCGCGGCCGGCGCGGGCCGCGTCCGGCTCGTCGAACCCCGGATCCCGGTGCCGCCGGCCCTCGACCTGCCGCGCGCCTACGCCGTCGGCCTCGTCGTCGCGGGCACCCTCGGGCTGCTCGGAGCCGGGTTCGACGTCCGGCTCGACGCGCTCGCCGACGCGCTCGACGGCGAGGCGGAGCGCAACCAGCCCGGCCACGAGCCGTTCATGAACCCCGCCAAGGCGCTCGCGCTGCGGCTGGCCGAGCACACGCCGCTGCTGTGGGGCGTCGACGCCGTCGCGTCGGCCGTCGCCGCGCACGGCGCCGCGGCCCTGGCCACCCACGCCGGGGTCGTCGCCCACGCCGACGACGCCGCGCGCGCCGCGACCGCGACCGGGCTGCGCCGCGCGCTGGAGTCCGGCGCCGCCGAGCGCGACGTCTTCCACGACCCGTTCGACGACCCCGCGCCCGCCGCGCTCGCGCTGCGCCTGGTCCTGCTCGCGACCGGCGAGGACGAGCCCGGCCAGGCCCTGCTGCGGCGCACGGGCCGTGACTGGCCCGTCGCCGACGTGCTGCATCCGGTGGAGGAGATCGTCCGCGGCACCCCGAACGCCGCGGTCCTGCGTGCCGGGGTGCTGGCATCGCGCCTGGACATCGCCGCCGTGTACCTGGGACTGGCGACCCGTACCATCGAGCCGGCCTGACCGTCGGCCCCACCGGGGCCGCGCAGTCCGAACGAGGAGCACGTCGACCGTGGAGTTGCTGGAGAATCCGGTGCGGCCCTACGCCTGGGGCTCCCGCACCGTGATCGCGGAGCTGCTCGGGCGCCCGTCGCCGTCCCCGCACCCGCAGGCGGAGCTGTGGCTCGGCGCGCACCCGGCCGACCCGTCGCACGTGGTCCGCGACGACGTCACCGCGGAGTCGCTGATCGAGCTCATCGACGCCGACCCGGTCCGCGCCCTCGGCCCCGACCGGGTCGACCGCTGGTCGGGGCGGCTGCCGTTCCTGCTGAAGGTGCTCGCCGCCGACGAGCCGCTGAGCCTGCAGGCGCATCCCAGCGCCGAGCAGGCCGCGGCCGGGTTCGAGCGGGAGAACGCCATGGGCCTCCCGGCCGACGCCCCGGATCGCAACTACCGCGACCCCAACCACAAGCCCGAGCTGATCTGCGCGCTCACCGAGTTCCACGCGCTCGTCGGGTTCCGCGAGGCCGACGCGTCGGTGCGGCTGCTGCGGGCGCTCGACGTGCCGGCGCTGGCCGCCTACACCGAGCTGCTCGCCGCGCAGCCGGGTCCTGACGGGCTGCGCGCGCTGTTCACGACGTGGATCACCCTGCCCCAGTCGGTACTCGACGACCTGGTGCCGGCCGTCCAGGAGGGCGCCGTCCGGCTGGCCGCGGCCGGCGGCGAGTGGTGCATGGAGGCCCGCACGATCCTCGAGCTCTCCGAGCGCTACCCCGGCGACGCGGGGGTGCTGGCGTCGATCCTGCTCAACCGGACCGTCCTGCAGCCGGGCGAGGCCCTCCACCTGCCCGCCGGGAACCTGCACGCCTATCTGTCCGGCGCCGGGATGGAGGTGATGGCCAACTCCGACAACGTGCTGCGCGGCGGTCTCACGCCCAAGCACGTCGACGTCCCGGAGCTGCTGCGCGTCCTCGACTTCGCCGCCGCACCCCCGCCGATCTGCACCGGGCACCCCGACCGCGGCTGGATCCGCTATGACACCCCCGCCGTGGAGTTCTGCCTGCGCCGGTTCGTGGCCGAGGGGCCGCAGGCATCGGTGGTCGTGCCCGACGGCGGGCCGCGGATCCTGGCGTGCACCTCCGGTTCGGCGATCATCCGCAGCGACTCGGGCGTGCTCAAGCTCGCCCCCGGAACCTCGGTGTTCCTGCCGGACGCCGACGCCGGTGTCGTCGTCGACTCCGCGGCTCCGGGGACGCAGCTCTTCCTGGCCGGCGACGGCCTCGGGGTCTGACGGGGCGCGACGGGCCCAGACGTCCGTTTCGCTAGGGTTTTCCCCGGCGCCGGACATCCCCGGCGGCGGGGACGGCTGAGGAGTGGACGTGTCGGCGAACGGCGGAACCCGGGCGATCATCGCCGCGCTGCTGGCCAACGCGGGCATCGCGCTCGCGAAGTTCATCGGCTTCCTGGTGACGGGCTCGTCGTCGATGCTCGCGGAGGCCGTGCACTCGGTGGCCGACACCTCCAACCAGGGCCTGCTGCTCATCGGCGGCAAGCGTGCCCAGCGCGCCGCCACCCCCGAGCACCCCTTCGGCTACGGCCGCGACCGCTACTTCTACTCGTTCGTCGTCGCCCTGCTGCTGTTCACCCTCGGCTCGGTCTTCGCGATCTACGAGGGCATCCACAAGCTGCAGCATCCCGAGCCGCTCACCACGCCGATCGTCGCGGTCATCATCCTGCTCGTCGCGGTCGCCCTCGAGGGCTTCTCCTTCCGCACCGCGATCCACGAGTCGCGCCCGCTGAAGGGGTCCGGCAGCTGGTGGGGCTTCATCCGCCAGTCCAAGGTGCCGGAGCTGCCCGTCGTCCTGCTGGAGGACTTCGGCGCGCTGATCGGCCTGGTGCTCGCCCTGTTCGGCGTCGGGCTGACGGTGCTCTCCGGCGACCCGGTGTGGGACTCGATCGGCACGCTGTGCATCGGCACCCTGCTCGGGATCATCGCCATCATCCTGATCATCGAGATGAAGAGCCTGCTCATCGGCGAGGGCGCCACCGCACCGGTGCTGGGCACGATCACCGAGCGGCTCGAGGCGGCCGACGAGGTCGTGCGCGTCATCCACATCCGCACCCAGTACCTGGGCCCCGACGAGCTGCTCGTCGCGGCGAAGCTCGCGCTGCGGCCGGGCATGTCCGTCGAGCAGGTCGCCACGTCGATCGACGCGGCCGAGGCGCGCGTCCGCGACGCCGTCCCCGTCGCGCGGCTCATCTACCTCGAGCCCGACCTCGAGCGGACCGTCGTCGCCGGCTCTCCCTAGTACGTCTGCGGCCTAGTACGTCTGCGGCGGGCGGATGTGGTCGAAGATCAGACTTGTCCGCGTCGCCGCGACGTCGGGGTGGGTGTTGAGCGTCATCACGAAGTCGCGCAGGGCCGAGGAGTCGGCGGTCGCGACGCGGAGCATGTAGTCGTCGTCGCCGGCGAGGAAGTAGACGTCG
>Ga0182736_1002195_pt1 | contig 15579 bp, 15 predicted proteins | sample eDN5th30CKraftBY_FD_128882 | JGI IMG/M metagenome (GOLD analysis project Ga0182736, IMG submission 128882) | Enriched backyard soil microbial communities from Emeryville, California, USA - eDNA 5th pass 30_C Kraft BY (version 2) (version 2) | ecosystem: Environmental > Terrestrial > Soil >... | reverse complement strand
CATCGAAACCGGCGGCATCAGCAACTCTCTCCGCTTCAACCAGGAAGTGTTCCCAGGCGAATGATGAATTTCCAGCAACTCGTATTGGCCAGCCACAACGCCGGCAAACTCAAGGAACTCCAGGCCATGCTCGGCCAATCCGTGCAACTGCGCTCGATTGGTGAGTTCAGCCAGGTAGAGCCGGAAGAAACCGGCCTGTCGTTCGTCGAGAACGCCATCCTCAAGGCGCGCAACGCCGCCCGCATTTCCGGCCTGCCGGCCCTGGCCGATGACTCTGGCCTGGCAGTGGACTTCCTCGGCGGCGCGCCGGGCATCTACTCGGCGCGTTATGCCGACGGCAAAGGTGACGCGGCAAACAATGCCAAGCTGCTCGAAGCCTTGAAAGACGTGCCTGAAGCTGAGCGCAGTGCACAGTTCGTCTGCGTTCTGGCGCTGGTGCGTCACGCCGACGACCCATTGCCGATCCTGTGCGAAGGCCTGTGGCAAGGGCGCATCCTGTTCGAGGCCAGCGGTGAGCAGGGCTTTGGCTACGACCCGCTGTTCTGGGTACCGGAGCGCAACTGCTCCAGCGCCGACCTGGCCCCGGCAGACAAGAACCAGCTCAGCCACCGCGCCCGTGCCATGGTCCTGCTGCGCCAACGTCTGGGCCTGGCATGATCGAAATGCTGTCGCCATCCGGCGCGGCGGGCTTTACCAGCCTGCCGCCGCTGGCGCTGTACATCCACATCCCGTGGTGCGTACGCAAATGCCCTTATTGCGACTTCAACTCCCACGCTGCCGGGCCTGAGCTACCGGAAGATGCCTATGTCACAGCCCTGCTCGACGACCTCGACCAGGAACTGGCTGCCGTACAAGGCCGCCCGCTCAGCTCGATCTTCTTCGGTGGCGGTACGCCAAGCCTGTTCAGTGCCAACGCCCTCGGCCGGCTGCTGCGCGGCGTAGAGCAACGTATTACGTTCGCGCCAGACATCGAGATTACCCTGGAAGCCAATCCGGGCACCTTCGAGCAGGACAAGTTCAAGGCCTACCGGCAGACCGGCATCAACCGCCTGTCGATCGGTGTGCAGAGCTTCCAGCCAGCCAAGCTGGAAGCACTAGGGCGCATCCACAATGGCGACGAAGCGGTTCGGGCCGCTGGCATGGCGCGCGCGGCCGGTTTCGACAATTTCAACATGGACCTGATGCACGGCCTGCCCGACCAGTCGCAGGACGACGCGCTGGCTGACCTACGCCAGGCCATCGACCTGGGCCCGACACACCTGTCGTGGTATCAGCTGACCGTGGAACCGAACACGGTGTTCTGGAACCAGCCGCCAGAGCTACCCGAAGACGATATCCTCTGGGATATTCAGGAAGCCGGCCAAGCGCTGATGGCCGCGCACGGCTACCGCCAGTACGAGGTATCAGCCTACGCCCAGGCAGACCGCGCCGCCCGGCACAACCTCAACTACTGGCGCTTCGGCGACTTCATCGGTATCGGCGCCGGCGCCCACGGCAAGCTCACCTTTGCCGACGGGCGCATCCTGCGTACCTGGAAGACCCGCCTGCCCAAGGATTACCTGAACCTGGCCAAGCCGTTCAAGGCCGGCGAGAAGCTGCTGCCAGTCGATGAACTGCCGTTCGAGTTCCTGATGAACGCCCTGCGCCTGACCGATGGCGTGGAAGCCGAACTGTTCACCCAACGCACCGGCTTGCCACTGGCACAGCTGCATGAGGCACGCCGTGCCGCCGAACAAAAGGGCCTTTTGCAGGTCGAACCGGATCGACTGGTAGCCACGCCGAGGGGCCAGTTGTTCCTCAATGACCTGCTGCAGTATTTCTTGACCTAAGGATGACCCATGGATCTGGTACTTGATCTGCTCGCGACGATTTCCCGCTGGAGCCGCAGCAACCTGTCGGAGATTTCACTAGCCTTGGTAGGCTGCCTGCTGGTGCTGTTCGGCACCGATGTCAAAGCCTGGGCAGAGCAACGCCTGGGGGGCTTGGCCGGCGCCCTGCGCGTGCCGTTCATGGCGCTGATGGTAATGATCGGCAGCGGTGCCGCGCTGATCTATGCCACGCCGTGGGTGGTGAAGGGGCTGAGCCAGTTCAACAACTATGCGTTGGCGCCTGTGTTGCTGGTGGTGCTGGTATTGATTGGCGTGGTGGCGGATCGCCGAGGCTGAGCCAATGGCCCCGGGCCCTTGTAGGAGCGGGTTCACCCGCGAAAGGGCCGGCCGTGCTGGCCAATCTCCACCCACCGTTCACCGTTGCCGCCACTACCGTATTCGCGGGTAAACCCGCTCCTACAAAGAAAAAACCGCCCTTCTCAAGGCGGTTTTTTCGCCTGCATTCCTGCAAGCATCGGCACATCGAGAAGCCGTATCAGCCGCTCAATCCACCTTCTCGAACTTCAAGTCCCACACCCCATGGCCCAGCCGCTCACCGCGGCGTTCGAACTTGGTGATCGGGCGCTCTTCGGGGCGCGGCACATAAGTGCCGTCTGCCGCACGGTTGCGATAGCCAGGAGCTGCGCTCATCACTTCCAGCATGTACTCGGCATACGGCTCCCAATCGGTGGCCATGTGGAACACACCACCAGGCTTGAGCTTGCGACGTACCAGCTCGGCGAACTCCAGCTGGACGATGCGGCGCTTGTGGTGACGCGCCTTGTGCCAAGGGTCTGGGAAGAACAGCATCAACCGATCGAGGCTGTTATCCGCCACGCAACGGTTCAGCACCTCGATGGCATCGCAGTCATACACCCGCAGGTTTTTCAGCCCCTGGGTCAGCACGCCATTGAGCAGCGCGCCAACACCCGGGCGGTGCACTTCCACACCGATGAAGTCCTGCTCAGGTGCGGCAGCCGCCATTTCCAGCAGGGAATGGCCCATGCCGAAGCCAATCTCCAAGGTGCGCGGGGCCGAACGGCCGAACACCTGGTCGTAGTCAACCGGGCTGTCAGCCAGTGGCAGGATGTACAGCGGGCCGCCTTGGTCCAGGCCGCGTTGCTGGCCTTCGGTCATGCGCCCGGCACGCATCACGAAGCTCTTGATGCGGCGGTGTGGGCGGGCGTCGCCGTCGGGGGTGATCGGCGTATCGTGCGATTCAGTCATCAGTTGCTCTTACTTGATCAGACCATCCAGCGGCGAAGAGGCGCTGGCATAGAGTTTCTTCGGCATACGACCGGCCAGATAGGCCATGCGACCCGCAACAATGGCGTGTTTCATGGCCTCGGCCATCAGCACCGGCTGCTGGGCATGGGCAATGGCCGAGTTCATCAGCACTGCCTCACAGCCCATTTCCATGGCGATGGTGGCGTCGGATGCGGTACCCACGCCAGCATCGACCAGCACCGGCACCTTGGATTCTTCCAGGATGATCTGCAGGTTGTAGGGGTTGCAAATACCCAGGCCGGTGCCAATCAGGCCTGCCAGCGGCATGACCGCGATGCAGCCGACTTCGGCCAGCTGACGGGCGATGATCGGGTCGTCGCTGGTGTAGACCATTACATCGAAACCTTCCTTGACCAGCACTTCGGCAGCCTTGAGGGTTTCGATCACGTTAGGGAACAGGGTTTTCTGGTCGGCCAGCACTTCCAGCTTCACCAGCGTGCGGGACTCGTGCGATTTACGCCCATCGAGCAGTTCGCGGGCCAGACGGCAAGTGCGTACCGCTTCCACCGCATCAAAGCAGCCTGCAGTGTTCGGCAGGATGGTGTACTTGTCGGGCGACAGTACATCGAGCAGGTTCGGCTCGCCCGCGTTCTGGCCAAGGTTGGTGCGGCGCACAGCGACAGTGACGATTTCGGCACCCGAGGCCTCGGTGGCCAGGCGGGTTTCTTCCATGTCACGGTACTTGCCGGTACCGACCAGCAGGCGCGACTGGAAAGTACGCCCGGCCAGGGTGAAGGGCTTGTCGCTACGAACGTTGCTCATCGTTGTTCCTCGGGAAAAGGTTGCAGGGCTTGCTTGTGAACCGCCGGGCTGCTGTCAGCCGCCACCGATGGCGTGGACCACTTCGACCTGGTCGCCGTCATTCAGCAGCGTGCTGTCGTGCTGGCTGCGCGGCACGATATCCAGATTCAGTTCCACTGCAACACGGCGCCCGGTCAGTTCCAGGCGCGCCAGCAGGGCTGCAACGCTTTCGCCGGCAGGCAGTTCGTAAGGTTCACCGTTCAATTTAATGCGCATGCGCACGGCCACCATTGTTCTTTGGGGCCAGCATTCTAGCGCCGAACCGCCCTGCAACCCAAGGGCGGTGCGCGCCATTAGTCGTGATTGTGGACCACTCGGTCAGCCCAGCCGCCAGGCTGCCAGGCCCAGGCACAACCAGCCGCCGAGGAAGCACAAGCCACCAATCGGGGTGATGATGCCAAGCTTGCCGATGCCGCTGAGGGTCAGCAGGTACAGGCTGCCGGAGAACAGCACGATGCCCAACGCAAACAGGCCGCCGGCCCACCCCACCAGGCGCCCGGGCAGGTGCGCCGAGAGCACCGCAACGCCGAAGATCGCCAAGGCATGGACCAGTTGGTAAGTCACGCCGGTATGGAAGATCGCCAGGTAGTCAGCCGTCAGCCGGTTTTTCAGGCCATGAGCGGCAAAGGCGCCCAGGGCGACCCCGGTAAAGCCAAAAAAGGCGGCAAGCATCAGGAAGCTGCGAAGCATGGGACGACTCCTTGTATCGGGTCTGTATAATGGCCCCTTCCACCCTTAGGGCCAAGCCATCGACATGCTGTCAACGCTTATCCGTCGCCTTTCCCGTGCCCTGCTCTGGTTCGTTGCCTGCAGCATCGTACTGGTGCTGGTGTTCCGCTGGGTCCCACCGCCCGGCACGGCGCTGATGGTCGAGCGCAAGGTACAGTCTTGGGTGAGTGGTGAACCGATCGACCTGCAGCGCGACTGGGAGCCATGGGAGAACATCTCCGATCAGCTCAAGGTCGCAGTCATTGCTGGCGAGGACCAGAAGTTCGCCAGCCACTGGGGCTTCGACATCCCGGCCATTCAGGCGGCGCTGGCCCACAACGAGCGCGGCGGCAACATTCGCGGCGCCAGCACCCTGACCCAACAAGTGGCCAAGAACCTGTTTCTGTGGTCAGGCCGCAGCTGGTTTCGCAAGGGGTTGGAGGCCTGGTTCACCGCGCTGATTGAGTTGTTCTGGTCGAAGGAACGGATTCTCGAGGTCTATTTGAACAGCGCCGAGTGGGGCAAGGGCGTGTTTGGCGCCCAGGCGGCGGCGCGTTATCACTTCGGTGTCGACGCCAGCCGGCTCAGCCGCCAGCAGGCGGCGCAGCTGGCTGCGGTGCTGCCTAGTCCGATCAAGTGGAGCGCCAGCCGGCCGAGTGCGTATGTGGCCAGCCGGGCCAGCTGGATTCGCCGGCAGATGAGCCAGTTGGGCGGGCCCAGCTACCTGATGCAGCTCGACACGTCGCGCAACAAGCTTTGAGTTTTGCGGTGATGCGCAAATCGAGCGCCGCCCGCGCGGCGCATCGCGAGCTGCGCTCGCTCCTACGTTTGTTTCGGGCCAATCATTCCTATGGGATCTGCGCGCGGTCGCCTTGGCCCATGCCCCCATTCGCGTTGAACAAACAAGGCGGTCGCGCGCGCCTGTCACAGGCGTTACCGGCCTGAAACAAACGTAGGAGCGAGCGCAGCTCGCGATGCGCCGCGCGGGCGGCGCTCGACCTCACAGGCGCCACACCCCTCACGCCGAGCACAAAAAAAGCCGCTCACCCCATCAGGGCCAGCGGCTTTTCTTTACAACCAAGACTCGATCAGGCAGCGATCAACGCCTTGACCTTGTTCATCGCATTCTTCTCCAGCTGGCGAATACGCTCAGCCGATACGCTGTACTTGTCTGCCAGTTCGTGCAACGTGGCCTTCTCTTCCGCCAGCCAACGCTGATAGAGAATATCGCGGCTACGCTCGTCCAAACCTTGCAGCGCTTCGTGCAGGTTGCTGGTGGAGTTGTCACTCCAGTCGGCATCCTCCAGCTGCACCGCCGGATCGTAACGGTGGTCTTCCAGGTAATGCGCAGGCGACTGGAATGCGCTGTCGTCGTCCGCTTCCGCTGCCGGGTCGAAGGCCATGTCCTGGCCGCTGAGGCGGCTTTCCATCTCGCGCACTTCGCGCGGCTCGACGCCAAGGCTTTCCGCCACGCGATGCACTTCGTCGTTGTTCAGCCACGCCAGGCGTTTCTTCTGGCTACGCAGGTTGAAGAACAGTTTGCGCTGAGCCTTGGTGGTAGCCACCTTCACGATACGCCAGTTGCGCAGAATGAACTCGTGGATCTCAGCCTTGATCCAGTGCACCGCGAACGACACCAGGCGCACGCCCATTTCCGGGTTGAAGCGTTTGACGGCTTTCATCAGGCCGACGTTGCCTTCCTGGATCAGGTCAGCCTGAGCCAACCCGTAGCCGGCATAGCTACGGGCGATATGTACAACGAAACGCAGGTGGGCCATCACCATCTGACGAGCGGCCTCGACATCCTGCTCATAATAGAGACGCTCGCCCAGATCACGCTCCTGCTCGACCGTCAGCAGCGGAATGCTGTTGACCGTGTGCACATAGGCTTCCAGGTTTGCACCGGGTACCAGGGCATAGGCAGGTTGCAACGATGTGGTCATTCAAGAACCTCCGACTTACAAAACTCGCACCTTGTGGGCGCTGCCAACATTGACCTGGAACGACGGTACAAGTTCCGCAGTGAAGAAAATGTCAATGCTGACACGTAAAAACTATCGCGGCGCCAGCTCGTTCAAGTGGCGGGCGACTGCAATCCATGCACCGATATACCCCAACAACACTGCTCCGATCAAGAGCGACAGACCATCGGAAGCCGGAACGCCGCCCAGAGCGAAGTCACTGCCATACAGTCCGGAAAGCCCTACCACCGCCTCGTTCAGCCAGTTCAGGCCAAACGCCAGGATGCCCCACGCCAGCAGGCCTGCGCCCAGGCCATACAGGGCGCCCATGTACAGGAAAGGCCGGCGCACGTAGGCGTCGGTGCCGCCGACCAGCTTGATCACTTCGATCTCGATACGACGGTTTTCAATGTGTAGACGAATTGTGTTACCGATTACTAACAGCAGGGCAGAAATCAGCATCACGGCCAGACCGAAGACGAAGCGGTCACCCAACTTGAGGATGGCTGCCAGCCGCTCGACCCAAACCAGGTCCAGTTGCGCCACGTCCACCCGCGGCAGCTCCGACAGGCGCTGACGCAAGGCTTCCAGGGCTGGCTTGTCGACCTCGGTCGGAGTTACAACCACCACACCCGGCAGTGGGTTGTCTGGCAGTTCGCGCAGGGCCTCGCCCAGCCCGGACTGCTGCTGGAACTCCTCCAGCGCCTGCTCGCGGCTGACATACTGGGCGTCCGCCACGCCAGGCATGCCCTTGATCTCGTCGCGCAGCGCTTCGCCATCACGGCTGCCAGCATCAAGCTTGAGGTACAGCGAAATCTGCGCAGCGCGCTGCCACGAACCGCCAAGCTGCTCGACGTTCTTCAGCAACAGGGACAGGCCCATCGGCATGCTCAGCGCCACTGCCATCACCAGGCAGGTGAAGAAACTGCCAATCGGTTGCTTGCCCAGGCGGCGCAGGCTGTCGGCCAGGCTGGCACGGTGGCTTTCCAGCCAGGCATGCAGCAGGGTGCGGAAGTCCGGGCCATCATCGTCTTCCCCGCGTTTTTTCTTCGCAGGTTGCGGATCGGCCGGTTTCGGTGCGACCCGCTCGGAAACCTTCGGAGTACGTGTAGTGTTCATTGCCCGGCCTCCCCATCGCCGATCAAGCGGCCGCGTTGCAACGTCAGCATGCGGTGGCGCATGCGCGCGATCAGTGCCAGGTCGTGGCTGGCGATCAATACCGTCGTGCCCAGGCGGTTGATGTCCTCGAACACGCCCATGATCTCTGCAGCCAGACGCGGGTCGAGGTTACCGGTGGGCTCGTCGGCCAGCAGCAGAGCCGGCTGGTGAACGATGGCTCGGGCGATACCGACCCGCTGCTGCTGCCCGGTGGACAGGTCGGCCGGGAACAGCTCGCCTTTGTCGGACAGCGACACACGCTCCAGGGCCGAGTCCACGCGCTTGGCGATCTCGACCTTGGACAGGCCGAGAATCTGCAGCGGCAAGGCAATGTTGTTGAACACGGTGCGGTCGAACAACAGCTGGTGGTTCTGGAACACCACGCCGATTTGCCGGCGCAGGAACGGGATTTGCGCATTGCTGATCTGGCCCAGGTCCTGCCCTGCCAGCATCAGCTTGCCGCTGGTCGGGCGCTCCATGGCCAGCAACAGGCGCAGCAGGGTGCTCTTGCCAGCGCCCGAGTGGCCGGTGACGAACAGGAATTCGCCCCGGCGCGCCCGGAAACTCAGCTCATGCAAACCCACATGACCATTGGGATAGCGCTTGGCAACCTGCTCGAATCGGATCATGGTCAATCTCGCTCGGCGAACAGAGCCTTGACGAACGGCTCGGCTTCGAAGGTACGCAGGTCGTCGATGCCTTCACCGACGCCGATGAAACGGATCGGGATGTTGAACTGCTTGGCCAGGGCGAAGATCACCCCGCCCTTGGCAGTGCCGTCCAGCTTGGTCAGGGCCAGGCCGGTCAGCTCGACGCTCTGGTTGAAGTACTTGGCCTGACTGATGGCGTTCTGGCCGGTGCCGGCATCAAGCACCAGCAGCACCTCGTGCGGTGCCTCAACGTCGAGCTTGCCGATAACCCGGCGAACCTTCTTCAGCTCTTCCATCAGGTTATCTTTGGTGTGCAGGCGACCGGCAGTGTCGGCGATCAGCACGTCAACGCCACGGGCCTTGGCGGCCTGCACGGCATCGAAGATTACCGAGGCAGAGTCGGCGCCCGTGTGCTGGGCGATCACCGGAATCTGGTTACGCTCGCCCCACACCTGCAACTGCTCGACCGCCGCTGCACGGAAGGTATCACCGGCAGCCAGCATTACCTTCTTGCCTTCCAGTTGCAGCTTCTTCGCCAGCTTGCCGATGGTGGTGGTCTTGCCGGCGCCGTTCACGCCAACCACAAGGATCACATAGGGTTTGTTCTGGGCTTGTACGTTCAGCGGCTGCTCGACCGGGCGCAGCAGCGCAGCCAGTTCTTCCTGCAACGATTTGTACAGGGCATCGGCATCGGCCAACTGCTTGCGCGCGACCTTCTGGGTCAGGTTCTGGACAATGGCCGAGGTAGCCTCCACACCCACGTCGGCTGTCAGCAGGCGCGTTTCGATTTCGTCGAGCAGGTCGTCATCGATGACCTTCTTGCCGAGGAACAGGCTGGCCATGCCCTCGCCGATGCTGGCACTGGTCTTGGACAGGCCTTGCTTGAGGCGCGCAAAGAAGCCGGGCTTGGCCTGTTCGGCGGGAGCCGCAACAGGGGCCGCGGGAACTGGTACCGCGCGTTCCGGGATGGCGGGCGGCGCTTTCGGCTCCAGGTCCGGCACCAGGGCGACGGGCTCTTCGGCAACCGGCAGCACCAGGTTGCTGACCGGCGCTGCGGCCTCGACAGGGGCAGACTCGACAGGGGCCGCCTGCAAGGGCATGGACGCGACCGGCTGCGGTGCAGGCGCCACCAGCGGCCGGGACGCGACCGGCTCGGGCTCAGGGGCCTGCAACGGCTGGGACGCAACCGGTTCAGGGACGGGGGCCTCGACTACCGGGGGCCGGGCGGGTGCGGCGACCGGCTGCGGCTCAGCCAGCTGTGGAGCCGCAGGGGCCTGAACGGGTTCGGGGGCCTGTGGCACTTCGGCGGTTGAGCCCTCGACCGGCGCGGCTGCAGACTGCTCGGCAGCGGGGGGTTCATTCGCGGGCACGCCCGCTCCCGCAGGTGGCTGCGGCTTCTTGCGAAACCAGCTGAACAGGCCTTTCTTCTCACCAGCCTCGGCCGGCGCTTTTTTGTCGTCGTTGGAACCAAACATGGAAGACGGCTATCTCAGGGTAGCGATGGGCCAGCGAGGGCCAATCAGGAATTCTCTCTACGCAGAACAGACTATCTTGAAGCCGGCTGGTTCATGCGCAACGTTTTGTCTTAGTGTCCTGTGGGCCAGAACGGCGACAGGCATGGTCGCCAGGCAACCGGATCAGTATCCTAGCACCTCCTGGCCCGCCGACGCTAAACCCAGCGGGCCGCCGAACAGGTTAAACACCGTATGAATGCTCTAGCCCGCCGCGCCGCTGGCCTGTTGCTCGGCACGCTCTGCCTGCCGCTCGCGGCATTTGCCGCCGATGTGCAACCCACCCACGAATTCATCCTCGACAATGGCCTGAAGGTTGTGGTCCGCGAAGACCATCGCGCCCCGGTGGTGGTCTCGCAGATCTGGTACAAGGTCGGCTCGAGCTACGAGACCCCGGGCCAGACCGGATTGTCCCATGCACTGGAACACATGATGTTCAAGGGCAGCGCCAAGGTCGGCCCCGGCGAGGCTTCGCGCATTCTGCGTGACCTCGGCGCCGATGAAAACGCCTTCACCAGCGACGACTACACCGCCTATTACCAAGTGCTGGCCCGCGACCGCCTGCCGGTAGCCCTGGAACTGGAGGCCGACCGCCTTGCCAGCCTGCGCCTGCCTGCCGACGAGTTCAGCCGCGAAATCGAGGTCATCAAGGAAGAACGCCGCCTGCGCACCGACGACCAGCCCAATGCCAAGGCATTCGAGCTGTTCCGCGCCATGGCCTACCCGGCCAGCGGCTACCACACGCCGACCATTGGCTGGATGGCAGACCTGGAGCGCATGAAGGTCGAGGAGCTTCGCCATTGGTACGAGTCCTGGTACGCCCCCAACAACGCCACCCTGGTGGTGGTCGGTGATGTCACCGCCGACGAGGTCAAGGGCCTGGCGCAGAAGTATTTCGGCAATATTCCCAAACGCGCCGTACCCCCAGCCAAGCTGCCCTTGGAGCTGGCCGAACCAGGTTGGCGCCAGTTGACCCTGCACGTACGAACCCAGCTGCCAAGCCTGATCTACGGTTTCAACGTGCCCGGCCTGCCCACCGCCAAGGACCCACGTACGGTGCATGCACTGCGCCTGATCTCGGCACTGCTCGACGGCGGCTACAGCGCCCGCATGCCGGCACGCCTGGAGCGTGGCCAGGAACTGGTCGCCGGCGCTTCGTCCAGCTACAACGCTTTCACCCGCGGCGACAGCCTGTTCCTGATCTCGGCGACGCCGAATGTGCAGAAGCAGAAAACCCTCGCCGACGTCGAGAAAGGCATCTGGCAGTTGCTTGACGAACTCAAGAGCACGCCACCCAGCGCCGAAGAGCTGGAGCGCGTACGCGCCCAGGTCATCGCCGGCCTCGTCTACGACCGCGACTCCATCAGCAGCCAGGCCACCACCATCGGCCAGCTGGAGACCGTCGGCCTGTCCTGGAAGCTGATCGACAGCGAACTGGACGAGCTCAAGCGCGTCACCCCGCAGGACATCCAGAACGCCGCGCGCACCTACTTCACCCGCGAACGCCTGAGCGTTGCCCATGTACTGCCTGAGGAGTCCGCTCATGAGTGATCGCCGCGCACCACGCCCAACCCTGCTGGCCACGGGCATTCGTGCCCTGGCGCTGGCGGCTGTGCTGGCCGCTCCGGCCATGGCCGATAACGCTGCCAAGGCCGACAGCAGCGCAGCCCGCCCGGCCAACACCTTGCAATCGCTGGCCGAACTGAATGGCAAGGCACCCAGCCGGCGTCAGTTGAACATCCAGCACTGGAACACCGCCGAGGGTGCCCGGGTGCTGTTCGTCGAGGCCCGCGAACTGCCCATGTTCGACCTGCGTGTCACCTTCGCCGCCGGCAGCAGCCAGGATGGCGGCACGCCAGGCCTGGCCGCTCTGACCAACGCCATGCTCAACGAGGGCGTGGCCGGCAAGGACGTCACCGCCATCGCCGAGGGCTTCGAAGGCCTGGGTGCAGACTTTGGCAACGGTTCCTACCGCGATATGGCCGTGGCATCACTGCGCAGCCTCAGTGCCAAGGACAAGCGCGAACCGGCCCTCAAGCTGTTTACAGAGGTAGCGGGCAAGCCGACATTCCCCGAAGATGCCCTCAAGCGCATCAAGAACCAGATGCTGGCAGGCTTCGAATATGAGAAGCAGAACCCGGGCAAGATCGCCGGCAAGGCCCTTTTCGGCAACCTCTATGGCGACCACCCCTACGCCCACCCAAGCGACGGCACCGCAGAGAGCATCGCGGGCATAAGCCTGGCACAACTGCGCGCGTTCCACGCAAAGGCCTATACCGGCGGCAATGCGGTAATCGCCCTGGTCGGCGACCTCAGCCGTGCAGAGGCCGAAGCCATCGCCGCCCAAGTGTCTGCCGGCCTGCCCAAGGGCCCTGCGCTGGCCGCACCGGCCCAACCCACGGACGCCAAGGCCGGCCTGACCCACATCGACTTCCCGTCCAAGCAGACCCACCTGATGCTGGCCGAACTGGGGATCGACCGGCAGGATCCGGACTGGCCAGCCCTGTCGCTGGGCAACCAGATCCTTGGCGGTGGTGCCTTCGGTACCCGGCTGATGAGCGAGGTGCGGGAGAAGCGCGGGCTGACCTACGGCGTTTACTCGGCATTCAGCCCGATGCAGGTGCGCGGCCCATTCATGATCAACCTGCAAACCCGTGCCGAGCTCAGCGAGGGCACGCTCAAGCTGGTGCAAGACATTCTCGCCGACTACCTGAAGACGGGCCCGACCCAACAGGAGCTGGACGATGCCAAGCGTGAGCTGGCCGGCAGCTTCCCGCTGTCCAATGCCAGTAATGCCAGCATCGTCGGCCAACTGGGCGCGATCGGCTTCTACAACTTGCCGCTGACCTGGCTGGAGGACTTCATGCAACAGTCCCAGGCCCTCACCGTCGAACAGGTCAAGGCAGCCATGAACAAACACCTGTCAGCCGATAAACTGGTGATCGTCACCGTTGGCCCGAAAGTGCCACAAAAACCGCTGCCAGCACCCACTGACAAGCCCTCCGAGCAACCGCTCGGGGTACCGGAGCACTAATGCCAAGATCCACCCCTCCCGCCCGCCCGCAAGCGGGCAAAAGCAAGGGCCAGGGCCACCTGCGCATCATCGCCGGCGAGTGGCGCAGCCGCCGCCTGGCGGTGCCGGAAGGCGAAGGCCTGCGGCCAACGCCTGATCGCGTGCGGGAAACCGTATTCAACTGGCTGGCCCCCTACATCGAGGGTGCCCGCGTGCTGGACGCCTTTACCGGCAGTGGCGCTCTGGTGCTCGAAGCCCTGTCCCGTGGGGCCGAGGACGCCGTGGCGCTGGATAGCAACCCTGCGGCCATCGCCAACCTGAAGAACAACCTCGAAATCCTGCGCTGTCCCCGCGGGCAAATTCTGCAGACCGACGCCCTGCGCTACCTGCACGGCCCGGCCAAGCAGCAGTTCGATGTCGTGTTCCTCGACCCGCCGTTCCACCAGGACCTGCTGGCCAACACCTGCAACTTGCTGGAGCAGAATCAGTGGCTGGGCGAGCAGGCATGGGTCTACACCGAAAGCGAAGCGGCACCCTCGACCTTGCAGTTGCCAGGCAACTGGCGCCTGCACCGCGAGAAGAAGACCGGCCAGGTGCACTACGCACTCTGGCAGCGGGGCTGATTACCCGCGGGTTGGATGTACTTAGTTACCGCATCCCACCTGCGCCATGGTTGAAGCTGCACCTTCATTTCCTGAAGGAGCAGTTCAACCATGGCCGAACACCCCTCCCCGCCGCTAATGGCGAGCTCGAAAGGTTCTTTTACCCTCGCCAACGGCCTGCACGTCTGCCTGCGTGAAGACCACCGTGCGCCACTGGTCAGCGTGCAGCTGTGGTACCACGTAGGCTCCAGCTACGAACCTGAAGGCCACACCGGCCTGTCCCATGCCTTGGAGCATCTACTGTTCGAGGGCAGCAGCAAACTGGCGCCTGGCCAGTACTCAACGCTCATGACCCGCTTGGGCGGCGACCCGAATGCATTCACCTATTCGGATGCCACGGTATTTCCGCTCACCCTGCCAACCCGCCACCTGGAAATTGCCCTGGAGGCCATGGCTGATGTCATGGCCAGTGCCACCCTCGGCGATACGCCCTTTGCTCGGGAACTGGCAGTGGTCATGGCTGAGCGGCGCGAGGCAGTGGACAACAATCCTTGGGCATTGGCGCTGGAGCATCACGACCTGCTGGCTTACGGCAATAGTGGCCATGGCACGCCTGTCATTGGCCACATGTCAGATCTGGAGAGCCTCACTCCAGCCGCAGCGCGTACCTGGTACAAGACCTGGTATCACCCCAACAATGCCACCCTCGCTGTGGCCGGCGACATCAGCCTGCTACAACTGCAGACCTTGGTGACGCGCCACTTTGCGGCGATTCCCGCCCATCGCTTGCCGATGCAGCCCTTACCCACAGGGCCCTCCTCCCAGGGCCGGCGCTTTCAGACGCTGCGCCTGCCAGGCTTGCACAACGGCGCGATCATAAGCTTCAAACTACCCAGCCAGCGTACCGCGCAGTCTGCCAGGCAGGCCTACGCGCTACGTCTGCTTCCCGATCTGCTTGCCAACGGCTACAGCAGCATCCTCCAGCGCAGGCTGCTGCTGGACGAACCAATCCTGCAATACATGAAAGCGACCTATGAACCCTGGCAGCGCGGTGACAGCCTGCTGACCCTTTACGCGTTCTGCAGCCCACACGTAACCCCGGAGACCGCGGCCGAGCGGCTGATGCAGGAGATCGAAGCGTTTCGCCAGTCAGCGCCAGCCAAGGAACACCTGCAACGTGCCAAGGCTCGTCTGCTGGCCAGGCTGATTTTCGAACGGGACGACATTGCCGAGCAGGCCCAAACCATGGGTAAACAGGCCGCCTGTGGCTTGCCGGTTATTTCGCTCGAGGAAGAACAACAGGCCATCGAGACCGTGACAGCCGAGCAGGTAGGCCTGGCTGCCTATGAATTCCTCACCGATTCCCGTACAGCCTTCACGTTCACGCACCACAAGGAAAGCGCTCATGACTGACTCAACGACCCTGCAACAGCCTGCCGGGGCCAACAACCTCTACGGCGGGCTGCTCTCTGCCCAGGGACTTGACCTGGACCAGTTCGAAACCATCCATACACAGGTTCAAGCGTGGAAGACGACTGCGGGCACGGACGTCAAATTCGTTGAAGCACGGGAACTGCCAATCGTTGACGTGATACTACGGTTCAAGGCCGGCAGCACGCAGGACACTCTGTACCCTGGCCTGGCAGCCTTGACGCTCTCCATGCTCGATGAGGGTAGCCAGGCCTACACGGCTGCCCAGCAGGCTGAACACCTGGAGCGCCTGGGCGCGGTCATGGAAAAACAAGTACGTCTGGAACATGCGACGCTGCGCCTGCGCAGCCTTAGCCCTCCTTCTTTGCTCGACCCGGCCTTGGCGCTGCTCACCGACCTCGTGGCCCACCCTGTCTTCCACCCAATGGCCCTGACCAAGATCAAGCGCCAGTTGCTGCAAAACCACGCATCGCGCGAGCGGCTACCCATCCTCAGAGCACGTAGCGAAGTCTTCCGCCACCTGTTCAACGGGCATCCTTACGGCAACCCTCTGGGCAGCACCGCTCAAGGTATCGAGGCCATTACCCCT